>Ga0172373_10004163_pt1 | contig 20547 bp, 12 predicted proteins | sample Lak10m_2_FD_114546 | JGI IMG/M metagenome (GOLD analysis project Ga0172373, IMG submission 114546) | Freshwater microbial communities from Kabuno Bay, South-Kivu, Congo - kab_092012_10m | ecosystem: Environmental > Aquatic > Freshwater > Lake | place: Democratic Republic of the Congo...
ATTCAGTTTAGAATGCTCAACCGAAGCAAGGGCCCTGCAATGTGGAGCCCACGTACTCAAAATGACAGAATGTTGTTTGCCGCCGAATGGAGAAAAATGTTGGAGCAAACCCCCAATGTTGATTTTTGGCAGGATATGGCAAGAGAATTGATTATTTCCAAAGACGGTAAACGAATAGAAGGCGTTATCAGCGGAATGGGAATAGCTTTTCATGCAAAAGCAGTTGTGCTTACTAACGGAACATTTTTAAATGGTGTTATCCATGTTGGAGAAAAACAATTTGGTGGAGGAAGAACGGGAGAAAGCGCTGCTTACGGGTTAACCGAACAATTGGTGAAGCATGGTTTTGAAAGTGGCCGAATGAAAACGGGAACACCACCGCGTATTGATGGACGTTCGTTGGATTATTCCAAAATGGAAGTTCAGGGTGGTGACGAAGTAAGCGATAAGTTTTCTTATTTAGATGATACTTCTCCTTTCATTCAAAAAGAAAAATCCAAAGAGAAAAAACAAATACCATGTCATGTTGCTTACACCAATCAGGAAGTTCATGATATTTTAAAAACCGGATTTGAAAAATCCCCCATGTTTGCCGGACGCATTCAAGGTTTAGGCCCGAGATATTGTCCAAGTATTGAAGATAAAATTACGCGTTTTTCCGAGCGTGAACGACATCAGTTGTATGTTGAGCCAGAAGGATGGGAAACAGTTGAAATTTATTTGAATGGTTTTTCTACATCATTACCGGAAGACGTTCAACAAAAAGCATTGGAATTAATTCCAGGTTTTGAAAATGTAAAAATGTTCCGACCGGGTTATGCTATTGAGTACGATTACTTCCCTCCTACTCAATTAAAATTAACTTTAGAAACGCAACTACTTGATAATCTGTATTTTGCAGGTCAAATTAATGGCACAACTGGGTATGAAGAAGCGGCTTGTCAGGGTTTAATGGCAGGAATAAACGCACATTTAAAAGTAAAAGAGCAAGACGCTTTCGTTTTAAATCGTTACGAGGCTTATATTGGTGTTTTGATAGATGATTTAGTAAATAAAGGAACCGATGAACCATATCGAATGTTTACTTCCCGTGCCGAGTATCGTTTGTTGCTCCGTCAGGATAATGCAGATATTCGTTTAACGCCTTTATCTCATAAAATAGGATTAGCTGATGAAAATCGTTTAAAATCAGTTAATGAAAAACTATCATCAGCTGAAAAAATAGTAGATTTTTTCAAAAACACCAGCACAACACCGGAAGTGATGAATGTGTTTTTGGAGAGCATCAACTCCTCGCCTATTTCACAAAAGGTTAGATATTTTTCTGTTCTTTCTCGCCCAAATATTTCCATTGATGAAATGGCTAAGTTTGATAATGATTTAACCGAATTTTTAAGTTCTTTTAAAATGGACGCTGTTTTAGAAGCAGAACATTCCATGAAATATGAGGGATACATTGATAAAGAAAAAGAGAATGCTTTGAAAATGAAAAAACTTGATGATTTCAGAATAGCAGATGAGTTTGATTTTTCAGTATTATCTAGTTTAGGAGCTGAGGCAAAAGAGAAATTTAGAAAAACAAGACCAAGAACCATCGGTCAGGCAAGTAGAATTAGTGGCGTAAACCCAAGCGATATTGCCATTCTAATGGCTCATTTAGGAAAATAATGTTCCACGTGAAACAATTTAATGGAAACAATTAATACATGTTTAGTTTGCGGATCAAATGAAATTACTCATTTCATGGATTGCAAAGATTTTACTGTTTCACAAAAAGTATTCACCATTCAGGAATGTGTCAAGTGTAAATTTAAATTTACCTCTCCCCGCCCCTCTTCTACTGAAATTGGCCAATATTATAAATCCGAAGATTATATCTCTCATAGCGACACTAAAAAAGGATTAATTCATCGTCTTTATCATTTCATAAGAACGTACACTTTAATTAAAAAATTGCAACTTATAATGCGCTTTTCTGTAAAGAAAGGTAAGCTATTTGATTATGGTTGTGGCACAGGAGCTTTTCTTACATTTTGCAAAAGGAATGGATGGGAAACTTTTGGTTTTGAACCAGATGATGATGCAAGAAAAATTGCAAAAGATAATGGCGCTGATGTTACAAATGATTTAAATTCATTTACTACTTCTTTAAACTGCGATGTGTTTACAATGTGGCATGTTTTAGAACACGTTCATGACTTAGACGGGTTATTTTCTTTTATAAATAATCATTTGAAACAAAATGGCTTATTTGTCGTTGCTGTTCCTAACCCAACTTCTTTTGATGCTAAACATTATAAAGAAAATTGGGCAGCTTATGATGTTCCTCGTCACCTTTATCATTTTTCACCAGAAAATGTAAAGCAACTGGTTGAGAAAAACGGTCTTAAATTAATTAAGATTATGCCAATGGTTTTTGATTCATTTTATGTTTCAATGCTTAGTGAAAAGTATAAAACTGGAAAGATAAATTATTTGAAAGCGTTTTTTTCCGGACTAAAATCTAATTATAAAGCAATTAATAATCCTACAGAATATTCTTCTCAAATTTACCTTTTCAAAAAGGCCTAATGTTTCACGTGAAACATTAATTTAAATTGTATTTAAAATTTATTACAAAATGAATTCCTTTAACTGGAGCGTAATTGTATGTAGCGTCAAAGGAATAATCTCTGTTTGCTGGTAACTGAACTTTCTCAAACGGGTCTTCTGAACGAAGAATAGGTTGCTCAGGAATAAAATTCAATAAGTTTTTAATGCCAAGTTGTAGGTTTATTTTTTCATTTACCGATCTTGATAAAAACAAATTAATCAAACTAAACCAAGGTGATTGTTCAGGCCTGAAATCTTTTTCTGCCAACGGTAAAACCATCGGGCTTTTGGTTGTTCCTGATAAAATTAATTTGGCTTTATTGTTAAAATAATGTGTTAAGGAATAGTTTAATGTGATATTTGGGTTAAAATAAACTGCTTGCTTAATTTCTTGTTCGTTAATTTTTTCTGTAAAGTTTATGTTGGCATTGTTAAGGCCAAAGTCCAATTCCCACCTACTCTTAAATTTAGAATTTATTGTAAAGTAAAATCCGTAACAATTAAATTTCCCAAAAGTGTTTTTCAAAATTATTTTATCGGGACTACTTTCATAATCCATCACTATTTTATTATTAAAATTAGTGTAAAACCCACCACAATTAATCTCAGAATTTAATATCCCTTTACTTAAAGCATATTTTATGTTTGATGTAAGAGACCAGGATTCCTCAACGGGTTTATTTAGTTTCATTTCAACTTTACGTGAACCGTTCAATAATGCATGTTCTTCTGAAATAAATTGTAACTGACGATAAGCGTTTCCTGCAAATAGAGTTAATTTTAAATTATTTGTTGCTCGATAATTAATTCCCAGCCGATAGGAGGGAAGCCAAAAAGAGACGGTGTTATAATCTACACGGCCTGAATTTATAAATGAAAACCATTTGTTTATTCTCCATTCACATTGTACAAAATATCCTGCATTAAAAACACGGTTAAAATCATTATTTTTTTGATTTAAAACAAGATTAGTGTTTTCTTGACTAATTGTTCCCCTTAAATTAATTCCGTTCTCTATAAGCAAGTATTTTACGTTTTTTGAATATTCAAATTGAGTAAAGCCAATCTGTTGTTTTGCAAAGTATTTATTTGTACCGTAATAAGAATCTTGTTCATGAAATGTATGGCTTAAGACAATACTATATAATTGTTCGTCTTTTCTTTTTTGAAACTGTAAATTGTTTTCAGTTCTTTTTGTTAAAATTACTTCACCATATTTGTTCTCAGTTCCCTTGTCTTTTTTTGTCCAAGACATTTCTCCACCCCACCGATCTTCAAGAAATGTTCGGCTTGTTATTTTTAACTTTTTCTGTTTTTCGTTAATTAAATTACTCGAATAATATACGTTTATTTTTTTGTAATTACTGAAATCAGTAAAAGAATCATTATTAAAATCAACATTAAAACTAGTGCCTGAGCCATTAATGTAAACAACGTGTTCAGTTCTTTTTAGTTTTCCTTTTAACCCAAGGCTTAAATCTAATTCACCTAAACTGTTCGATTGGAAAATAAGTTCTGTTTTAGAAATATCATCAAAATCTCTTGTTACCACATCAATTGTCCCTGCGATTCCCTCATTGCTTATTTTGCTTGTAAAAGGCCCCTTTGTAACATTTAGTTCTTTAATTAAACCTAAAGGTATTCCACTCAATCCATATGAACTTCCTAATCCACTAACGTTTGGAACCCCATCAATGCAAACCGAAGAATATATGCCTGATAAATTATTAATTTGAATTTCTGTGCTATTGCAAACTCCGCAACTTGTTCTTGCATTTATTCCGCTAATTGAGTTAATTCCTTCACACAAGTTCGAATTACCACCAGCCATTAGTTTTTCTCTACTGATTTTCTTTGTGGGGATTTCAATTTCAGTTTTGTTTAATGATAAACCAATTACCACTTCATCCAAAACATATTCCTTGTCGTTGATATTAATTTCAATGCTATCCTTAAGATTAGAAACGTTTAGATAATTACTGTATTCAATTCCGTTTTTTGATTTTAACTCAAAATAAATTCTACCAGTATCACTAATACTAATCTTATAACAACTATTAATAACATCAACACATATGTTTTGTACAGGAAGGCATAATTTTTCAATTAAGGGTTTATTGGACAAATTAATTTCTCCATAAACAACAATTTCCTGAGCATTAACCCTGCTCAAAAAAATTAGATAAATAAAAATTAAATTTAATTTTATGTTTTTCATTGTTAGACTAATCTAATATTTAAGTTTTGTAAAAATAATAATAATTTAGCAGTTGTGTTATAAAGTTTTTTATTTTTGAATGGTGAAAACATTTACAGAAGAAAATTATCTAAAAGCAATTTATTATTTATCAGAAGAGTGTGGTGAAGTGGGCACTTTTGAGATAAGCAAACACCTTCAAATTAAAATGCCAACAGTAACCAGCATGATGAAAAAATTTGCTGAAAAAAACTGGGTGGTTTACGAAAGTTACAAACCAATTCGTTTAACAGAAAAGGGTAGGGAAGAGGCGGCATTAATAATTAGAAAGCATCGATTAACAGAATTGTTTTTAGCTGAAAAAATGGGCATTGCCTGGCATGAAGTTCATGATATTGCAGAACAGTTGGAGCACATCAATTCTTTATTGTTTTTTGAAAAAATGGATGAATTGTTAGGTTTTCCAAAATTTGACCCGCATGGTTCGCCTATTCCTGATAAAACGGGATCAATAGAACGAAAACAATATTTGAAATTAAGCGAATGTAAGCCAAAAGAACGTGTTAAATTAACCGCGGTAATGAATTCCTCGGATGAGTTTTTAAAGTTCTTAAATCAAAAGGAAATCGCTTTAGGCATTGAAATACAAATTTTAGAAAAAGAACCTTTTGATAATAGCATGAGAATTTCTTACAATAAAAAAACCGGAGAATATATTAGCTCCCCGGTTTCAGAAAAATTATTGGTTGAGAGGATTTGAGATTTTAAGCCAACATAGTAACAGGATTTTCTATCATTTGCTTTAATGTTTGTAGAAACGCCGCTCCTGTTGCGCCATCAACGCTTCTGTGATCGCAAGCCAATGTAATTTTCATCACATTACCCGGAACAACCTGATTGTTTTTTACAACAGGAACTTGTTTGATTGCACCAACAGATAGGATACAAGATTCAGGACTATTTATAATAGATGTAAATTCATCAATTCCAAACATGCCCAAGTTGGAAATGGTAAATGTGTTTCCTTCCCAATCAGCAGGTTGTAATTTTTTCTCTTTAGCACGCTTGCCAAAATCTTTTACTTCTTTGCTGATTTGAGATAATGATTTTTGGTCAGCAAAACGAACAACAGGAACCAATAAACCATCTTCAACAGCAACCGCTACGCCAATATGTATGTGATGGTTAATTCTGATTTTATCAGTCATCCAACTGCTATTTACACGAGGATGTTTACGTAAGGCACTTGCGCAAGCTTTAATGACAATATCATTAAACGAAATCTTTGTGTCGGGTAAATTATTAATTGCGGTGCGTGATACCATAGCATTATCCATATCAATTTCTATAGTTAAATAGAAATGAGGTGCCCCATTTTTACTTTCCAATAAACGACGTGCAATGGTTTTACGCATTTGAGAAGCAGGTTCATCAATAAAACTTTCCTGACCAATTCCAACTCCGCTATTTGCAGATGTAGAAGCCTTAGCTGCTGAAGGAACAAAATTATCTACATCGCGTTTAATAATTCTTCCGCCATCACCAGAGCCTGAAAGTTGATTGATCGATATGCCTTTTTCCTCAGCTAATTTTTTAGCTAAAGGCGAAATTTTTAATCTTCCATCTGCATTTGAAACGGCTTGTTTTGTAGGTTGAGGTACAATCGGAGTAGCAGCCGTTTTTACTTCTGCAACTTGTTCAGTTTTGGCAACAACTGTTTCTTTAACAGGAGCAGTAGCATTTGCTAAAATACCTGAAATATCTTCGCCGCCATTTCCAAGTATAGCTAGAATGCTATCAACAGGAGCGCTTTTACCGGCTTCAACACCAATGTATAATAACACTCCCTCCTGGAAAGATTCAAATTCCATGGTTGCTTTGTCAGTTTCAATATCTGCCAACAACTCACCTGACTTTACTTTATCTCCAACTTTCTTGTGCCACTTCGCCACAACACCATCTGTCATGGTATCACTCAGTTTAGGCATTCTTACAATTTGAACTGTAGAAGGAATATCAACTTTTGTAGGACTTACTGTTTTTGCTGAAGTTTCAACAGGTTGAGATGGTGCAACTTGAGTTGCAGCTGAACCTCCGGAGTTCCCGTTTAACAAGGAAGAAATATCTTCTCCTTCTTTTCCCAAAATGGCTAAAATGCTATCAACAGGAGCTGCTTTGCCTTGTTCAATACCAATGTGAAGCAAAATTCCATCTTGAAAAGATTCAAATTCCATGGTTGCTTTATCGGTTTCAATATCGGCAAGTAAATCTCCTGATTTAACTTTATCTCCTATTTTTTTGTGCCACTTCGCCACAACACCTTCCGTCATGGTATCACTTAATTTGGGCATTCTCACAACTTCAGCCATACTAAATTTTTTAAATTAAAATGAATTGAAAAATCAATTTTATTCTTTGATAAAAGGATAATCTTTTTCTACATAAACATCATTGTAAAGCTCCTCCGGATCAGGGAATGGAGATTCTTCAGCAAACTGAACAGATTCATCAACCAATGCTTTCACTTTTGCTTCAATTGCTTCAACACCTGCTTCATCAATCCAATTGTTTTTCTTTAGCGTTTCTAATACTTTTTCTATCGGATCTTGTTGCTGGTATTCTTTTACTTCTTCTTTTGTTCTGTAGGTTTGTGCATCACTCATGGAGTGACCTTTGTAACGATAGGTTTTCATTTCCAATAAGGTTGGACCATCGCCTCTTCTTGCTCTTGCAACAGCTTCTTCCATGGCTTCATGCACTGCTTCAACGGTCATTCCATCAACAGGTTTTGAGGGCATATCGTATGCTAAACCAATCTTCCAAAGATCGTGTACGTTAGATGTACGCTCAACTGAAGTTCCCATAGCATAATGGTTATTTTCAATAATAAAAATTACAGGTAATTTCCAATTCATAGCCATATTAAATGCTTCGTGTAATGCTCCCTGACGAACAGCGCCATCGCCCATTGAACACACGCAAACATTATCTGTTCCATTATATTTTTCAGCGAATGCGATTCCGGCTCCTAAGGGAACTTGTCCGCCAACAATTCCATGCCCGCCAACAAAATTATGTTCTTTACTGAAAATGTGCATTGAACCACCTTTTCCTTTGCTACAACCTGTAATTTTCGCATACATTTCGGCCATTACATATTTTGGGTGTAAGCCAAGCGCGATTGGATGAGCGTGATCGCGGTATGCGGTAATATGTTTATCATCTTTTTTTGTTGCGCTCACTGTTCCGGCAACAATGGCTTCCTGACCAATATACAAGTGGCAAAAACCTTTAATTTTTTGCTGAACATAAAGCTGTCCCGTGCGCTCTTCAAATTTACGCATCAACAACATGCTTTCATACCAAGTTAAATATTGTGCTTTATCAAACTTTAATTTCTTTGGAGTTTTTTCTGCGGTTTTAGCCATAACTTTATAATTGAAATAGCAAATATATGAAAATTCAAATTTTATTCGTTAGAAATTTGAAGTGCCATTTTGTAAATCATTTTTGTTTGCATTAAAAATTTTATACATTTGGAATATTCATTATGAAAAAATTACAAGTATTACATATAGTTTTTTGTTTGTTGGCCTTTTCTTTGTTTGCCGATAAACATGATAATCACAATCATTTAATTTCACCAAGTAATCAACCCAAAAAAGTATTGCTTGAAAATAAAGGCCAGTGGCCGGAAGGCGTTTTGTTTAGGTCTAATTTGACAGGAGGAAAATTGTGGGTTCAACAAAATAAATTTATCTATCATTTGCAGGATTATTCAAGTATGCAAAGGGCGCACGCGATGAGAGATGAAAACTTTAAAGGAGAAGATATAAAAGAAACACTTGTTCATCTCAATTTTTTAGGCTCTAATATAGTAACTGATATTGTTAAAAACGGAAAATCAAAAGAGTATTACAATTTCTTTAAAGGAAACGATCAGCGCAAGTGGGCGTCAGATGTTCATAGTTATGAAGGCATAACACTTAAAGAGTTTTATGACAAAACAGATCTTCGTGTTTCTGGTAATGAGTACGAGGCAAAGTATGAATTTATACTTAAGCCAGGTGCAGATCCATCTAAAATAAAATTAAATTATGCAGGACAAGAAAAGATAAATATTGATGAAAAACAAAACTTAGTTATAACCACATCTGTTGGAAAAATAATAGAATACAAGCCAATTTCTTACCAATTAATAAACGGAAACAAAACAGATGTTTCATGTAATTTTAAAATAGATGGAGAAAATGTAATTTTTGATTTAGGTAATTATAATAACCAGTTTGAATTAGTAATTGATCCAACTTTGATATTTGCAACTTATGACGGTGCTGTCTCTGATAATTTTGGTATGTCGGCTACGTATGGACACGATGGAACAGCATATTCAGGTGGAACGGTTTACGGAAACGATTATCCAAATCCGGATCCACTTGCCTATGACATTACCTCGAATTTTACTGTTATGAATGGATCTTATGGTATTACTGATGTATTTATTTCTAAATACTCGGCTGATGGTACACAAATGATTTGGGGAACTTTTATTGGTGGAGGAGGTAATAGTCAAGGAACAGAAACTGTTCATAGTATGATATGTGATTTGCAAGATAATTTATATTTCTTTGGCGCTACCTCAAGTAATGATTTTCCTACCACAGCAGGAGCGTTTGATGATAGTTTTAATGGTGGTAATACAACTTATAATACTAATTTTTATTATAATGGCGTTTACTTTCAAAATTTGGGTACAGATATTTATGTGGCTAAGCTCAGTGCAAATGGACATAACTTATTAGGTTCAACTTTTGTAGGAGGTGGAGCAAATGATGGAGTAAATTACGACCAAAATTTTGTTCCATATGACCAAGCAAATGATTACAGTGGTTTAAACTCTAATTATGGGGATCAATCTCGTGGAGAAATTATGCTGGATGCAAATAATAATGTTTTAGTTGCATCTTGTACCAGATCAACAGATTTTCCTATGGTTAGTCCTTTCCAGGGAACATTTGGTGGAATACAAGATGGAGTAATCTTTAAATTGAATGCAAACTTTTCAAATCTATTGTTTTCATCATATTATGGTGGAACTGCAAGAGATGCATGTTATTCAGTAAAGTTAGATAATGTACAAAACGTTGTTTTTGCCGGAGGCACACAGTCAAATAATTTACAAGGTATTTCCGGAACCTGGCAAACTACTTTTGCCGGTGGAACAGATGGATTTGTTGTTAAATTACCACCAACAGGAAATAGCATTACAGCAGCTTCTTATGTAGGAAAAGGCGGTTATGACCAAGTGTTTTTTGTCGAGATAGATCGTTATGACAACATATATTTACTTGGGCAAAGCGTTGGATCTGCTGGAAATGGGTATATGCCTGTAACAAATGCCGCTTATTTTAATGGAAACAGCAGTAATTTTATCGTTAAGTTTAATCCTACAATTACTGCCATATTAAATTCTACGCGCTTTGGAAACGGGTCAACGGCAATTCATATATCCCCTGCTGCGTTTCTTGTAGATAATTGCGGTAATATTTATGTTTCTGGTTGGGGTGCAAATTTGCTTCAATCTACTCCATTAAATGGAATGCCGGTAACTGCAGATGCCTTTCAGTTAACCCCACCTAATGGTTTTGATTTTTATTTATTTGTTTTAAAAGGGGATTTTAGTGACAAATTATATGGTACTTATTTGGGAGGAATTTATGCAGAGGAACATGTAGATGGCGGAACTTCTCGATTTGATAAAAAAGGAATTGTTTATCAATCCGTTTGTGGAGGTTGTAGGTCTCAATTTCGTAACTTACCCAATTCTGATTTTCCTACTACTCCGGGTGCCTGGTCGGCAACAAACAATAGTAATAATTGTAATAATATTATTTATAAATTTAGTACTGGTCTAATGCCTGAAGCAGATTTTATTCCTGATCAAACTGCAGGTTGTGCAGATTTTCAGGTAACCTTTGATAATTTTTCTACGAGTGATGATTTTTATGTATGGGATTTTGGAAACGGTAACTTAGATTCAACCACATTTAACCCTACCGTACTTTATACAACTGAAGGTACATATACTGTAAATCTTTATGTTACAGATAGGGCATGTTTATTAACAGATACAGCCAGAATTGTAATAGATGTTTTTCCAAAAATTGTTACAAATTTAGATTCGGTTGTTAATGTTTGTGGACCTAATCCTTATGTGTTAACTGTAAATAGTCAGGGTACCGGAGATTATTTTATCTGGTCAAATTCACCAACATTCTCTCCAGCTTTAAATGCACCTTCCGATTCAAGTATTACTGTAAATACTACCGGAACTTATTATGTTGAGGTCGGTAATCAATATTGTTTAAAAAGAGATACAGTTGAGCTTACAGTTGCTCCAATAACTGTTGGAGTCTCACTGCTTTCAAATTCCGGATGTGCGCCTTTTAATGCTACGTTCAATGCTAATTTAAATGTAAATAATGTTGATTCCCTCGTTTGGAATTTTACCAATACGGATTCTGTAAGAACCTCTGCAACTGTAACAACCCAAACATTTAATTATTCAACCGCAGGAACATATACAGTTTCTATTACCGCATTTAATGAGGGGTGTAGCGCAACTGATGTTGCTACTGTTACAGTAAATCCGGAAATTTTTGCCGCTTTAGATACTATTAAAATCCCTTGTTCAACTACAGTTTCATTTGCTGATATTACGCCTGAAACGATAACATCTTGGAATTGGAATTTCGGTGATGATTCAACATCAACGATACAATCGCCAACGCACACTTATGCTGCAAATGGGAATTATACAGTAACACTGGTTGTAACGACAGCACAAGGGTGTACAGATTCTGTTCAGATTCCTGTACAGTTTGCTTTAACTCCTGATTCAGTTGGTATAGGTACAGTTTATTGCGCAGACAGTATTGTGCCAATTCAGTTGTATTCAAATGGTGGAACAACTTATAACTGGTTGCCAATTGATGGCCTAAGTGATCCTGCAATTTCAAATCCAATCGCTACTCCTTTAACTAGCACAATTTATTCTGTAACTATTTCCGAATTAGATTTTGATGGAAATACCTGCGCAACAACTAAAACAGTTGCTATTGAAGTTAATCCGGAAGTGATCGCAAATTTTACACCAATAATTCAACCTTGTTCGTATACGTTTGATTTTGGAAATATTTCTACCGGACCAATATCAAGTTGGCAATGGAATTTTGGAGATAATTCAACTTTATCTACTCAACAGGCAACACACACATATGCTTCTAATGGGAATTACACGGTGTCTTTAATAGTAAGTTCTGCTCAGGGATGTAATGATACGATTACTATACCTGTAGCAATTAATTTGAATCCTGATACAGTAGGGCCGGGAGCTACTTATTGCGCAGATAGTATTTCATCTACACAATTGAACGCGTTTGGTGGAACCTCCTATCAGTGGCTACCTGTAATAGGACTATCAGACCCTTCTCTTTCAAATCCTATAGCCTCTCCCAATCAGTCAACAACTTATACAGTAACAATTACAGAATTTGATTTTAATGGCAATACGTGTTCTTCTACTCAAACGGTAGCTATTCAAATTAAACCTGACGTAACAGCAGGTTTTTCAATAAATTCAGACCCTTGCAATAGCACATTTCAGTTTAATGATGCGAGTGTTGGAAACGTAATTAGTTGGGCTTGGAATTTTGGTGATAATAACGTTGCTTCTTCTCAAAACCCATCACATACTTACACGGGCCCTGGAACATATCCTGTAAGTTTAATTATTCAAAACGCAGACGGCTGTAACGACACATTAATTACGCCCGTTTCTTTAGGAACTTTTGGTCCCGTAAATGTAAGTGGACCTCAAACAGTTTGTTTTGGTCAGCAGGCACAGTTAAATGCAACCGGTGGCGTAGCATATCAATGGATACCCGCAGCAGGTCTTTCTAACCCTAACATTGCTAATCCTGTTGCAAATCCATCTTCTACAACTAATTACTCTGTAATCATTACAACTGTAAGTTCAATCGGAGATTCTTGCTCTCGTGAGTTAACAACAGGAATAACTGTCCCTACATTACAATCTAATCAATTGGTAACAACAGCAAATCCTGATACAATCTATGCAGGCGATTACAGTAATTTATCAAGCAATATCGGTCCGCCACTAAATATTCTTTGGTCACCTCCTTATCAACTTTCAAGTACAACAGATTATAATCCTACAGCAAGCCCATTAAACACTACTACTTATGCTGCTGTTGCAGAAGACGCAAGTGGGTGTAAATTTTTACTGGATAGCGTTACTATTTATGTGTTATCAAGGTATTGCGATGAATCAACAGTATATGTTCCAAATACATTTACACCAAATAGTGATGGGGTGAATGATGTTTTATATGTAAGAAGTAATTACATTACTCAAATTTATTTCGCTGTTTACAACCGTTGGGGAGAGTTAGTTTTTGAAACGACAGATTTAACCAAAGGTTGGGACGGAATGTATAAAGGAATGAAAGTAGATCCTGGCGTGTTTGGATATTACCTCAGGTTTGATTGTTCAAATGATAAAAAAGGATTTAAAAAAGGAAACGTAACGTTAATCAGATGATGTTTAATAAAAACATAATAATCATATTGTTAGTTTTTGCTGGGCTTAAATTAAGTTCGCAAGACATACATTTTTCTCAGTTTGGCATGTCGCCATTAAATTTAAATCCTGCTTTTACAGGTTTTTTTGATGGTGATTATCGCGGTGTTGCTAACTACAGAAGTCAATGGACAACAGTTCCTGTATCTTATTCTACTACCTCACTCTCGTTTGATGCAAAAAGAGCTATTAAGAATAATATTACAAATAATCTTGGTGCCGGTTTGCTATTTAATAATGATGTATCGGGAGATAGCCGTTATGGAATTACACAATTATATTTGCCTCTTAGTTTGAATAAAACAACAGGAAAAGATTCTACTATCTTTTTTGGTTTTGGTGTTCAACCCGGTATTTCAAATATCGGCTTTCGTACTTCAAAACTAACTTACGACAACCAATGGGATGGTGACGCTTTTAACTCTGCATTACCTACAGGCGAAAATTATTCAGTTTTAAAAAGAACGTATTTTGATTTAAATGTTGGTGGGATGTTTCAAATGGTGGTTACACCATCTTCTGTTATAACTTTAGGTTTGAGCATGTCGCACTTAACAAGTCCAAAAGTGTCTTTCTTTAAAAACGATGAAATTAAATTGGATCAGAAAATTCATTCTTACTTAGCTTATCGAATTGCGTTTTCTCCAAAATTAAATTTGCAAACAGAATACTTGTTTCAAAAACAAGGAAAATTTATGGAGAACGTTGTTGGAGCCCGTATTTCGTATGTGATAAACGTTGCCGAAAAACAAGCTATAAGTGTTGGTTCATATTACAGGCTTAAAGATGCTGTAATTGCCCGAATTGGCTATGATGTAAAACAATGGCAGTTTGGTGTTAGCTACGACGTAAACAACTCTGCATTTAAAGCGGCAACAAATAGGAGGGGAGCCATTGAGTTTGCTGTAATTTATGTATTTAAACAATCTTCGATTTTTATTCCTAAGAAAAGAAGTTGTCCGGTGTTTATGTAAGTTCTTTTGAAACTATTTGTTTCACTATTGAATTTTTCTTTCTTTTAAACAACTAATTTTATACAATGAAAATATTAGTTGTAGCTGCCACAGAATTTGAAATTACTGAAACTAAGTCATCCTTTCAGCAAAGCAAATCCATTCGTTTTCTTATTACAGAAGTAGGAATGACCTTAACCTCGTATTCATTAACAAAAGAACTTTTAACCAATCAATATGATTTGGTAATAAATGTAGGAATTGCTGGAGCATTTAATAAACAACTTTCCATTGGCGAAGTAACTGCCGTTGAAAACGATTTTTTTGCAGAACTAGGCGCAGAAAACGGCGATGAGTTTATTCCTTTTTCAAACATGAATTTGCCTGGAACCTATTCCTTCACCAATAAAAATTTTAGTTCAATTAAAACCTATCAGCAACTTAAAAAAGTAAAAGCAGCTACAGTAAATAAAGTTCACGGGAACGAAGAATCTATCAGGGAATTTTTATCTATTCATCATGTTGATATTGAAAGCATGGAAGGCGCAGCAGTAGCTATGGTTTGCGAGAAAGAAAACACACCCTATCTTCAAATCAGAAGTATTTCTAATTATGTTACTAATAGAAATACAAGCGAATGGAAAATTCCTTGTGCAATTAAAAACTTAAATTCCATATTAGTAAAAATCTTAAACGAATTACATGAAAACTAAATTGAGTCTTGGTTTTAGTCCGTGCCCAAACGATTGTTTTATTTTTGACGCCATTGTAAATAATCGCATTGATTTAGAGGGCTTAGCATTTGACATTCGCATGGAAGACGTGGAAACCCTTAATAAATGGGCCGTTGAAGGAAACCTGGACTGTACAAAATTAAGCTTTCATGCTTTTGCTCATTTAAGTAACGTTTATCAATTATTAAATGCTGGTAGTGCTTTGGGTTTTAACTGCGGACCTTTACTTATTTCGAAGCGTGAAATTAGTTTTAATGAGATTCGTTCAAATCAACTTAGAATAGCCATTCCCGGAAAACTAACTACCGCTAATTTTTTATTTTCCATTGCTTTTCCCGAAGCAACAAACAAAAAAGAAATGCTGTTTTCGGAAATTGAAAATGCACTTATTAATGAAGAAGTTGATGCAGGATTAATTATTCACGAAAACCGATTTACTTATGAGCAAAAAGGTTTAAAAAAAATTATTGATTTAGGCGAATACTGGGAAAGCCTTATTCATGCACCTATTCCGCTTGGCGGCATTGTAATAAAAAGATCTTTACCTAATGAGGTAAAACAAAAGGTTGACAGAATCATTAAAAAAAGCGTTCAATATGCTTTTGCTAACCCTGAAGAAGCGTTGCCTTTTATAAAACAACATGCTCAGGAAATGGATCCAGTCGTTATGCAGCAGCACATACAATTGTATGTTAATGAGTATTCTGTTGATTTAGGAAAAACAGGAATGGATGCTGTTATTTTAATGATGCAAAAGGCAAAACAATTGAATCTTGTCAATGAAATCAATCAGGATATGTTTGTTATTCAGGGTTAAAATATTTCCTAAACTTTTTGCAACTTTACCTTTTTAATTTATATGATTACAACAACCTTAGGAGGAGCGATTAGATCAGCTCTAAACGAATTATATCAACTTCAGGTTAATGAAGATGCAATTGTTTTACAGCAAACTAAAAAAGAGTTTGAGGGAGATTTTACCTTAGTTGTTTTTCCTTATGTAAAACAATCTAAGAATGGACCTGAGCAAACAGCACAGGAAATTGGAGAGAAGATAAAGTTAATCTGCTCATCGGTAGAAAAATTTAATGTGGTTAAAGGTTTTCTTAATGTTTCATTAAGTCAATCGTTTTGGTTGGAGTACTTTAATCAATTGCTTTTTACAGATCAACTGGGATTTAAAATAGTAAATGAACAATCGCCTTTGGTGTTGTTAGAGTATTCTTCTCCTAACACCAATAAACCTTTACACTTAGGTCATATTCGTAATCATTTATTAGGATATTCGGTTGCCGAATTATTAAAAGCTAATGGTAACCGAGTTCATAAAACAAGTATTACAAATGATCGTGGCGTACATATTTGTAAATCCATGTTTGCCTGGCAAAAAACCGGAAATGGTGAAACACCCGAAAATAGTGGAATGAAAGGCGATCACCTCGTGGGAAAATATTACGTTGCTTTTGATAAACTATACAAAAGCGAAGTAGAACAATTGGTGAGTGGTGGAAACACTAAAGAAGATGCCGAAAAAAATGCACCTTCCATGTTAGCTGTTCAAGAAATGTTGCGCAAGTGGGAAGCTGGAGATAAAGAAGTAATTGAGCTTTGGAAAACCATGAACAATTGGGTGTACAAAGGCTTTGAGCAAACTTATTCCACATTAGGTATCGATTTTGACTCCAACTATTATGAAAGCAATACCTATTTGTTGGGTAAAGAAATGGTAACAGAAGGTTTGCAAAAAAATGTGTTTTACCAAAAAGAAGATGGCTCTGTTTGGATTGATTTAACAGCAAATGGATTGGATCATAAACTGGTTCAGCGATCTGATGGCACTTCTGTTTACATTACACAGGATATCGGAACAGCTGTTTTACGTTATAAAAATCATCCTGATGTATCTAAAATGATTTACACGGTTGGTAACGAACAAGATTATCATTTTAAAGTATTGTTTTTAATTTTAGATAAGCTGGGTTACAGCTGGGCAAAAGAATGTTATCATCTAAGTTACGGTATGGTTGAACTGCCTGAAGGTAAAATGAAAAGCCGTGAAGGAACTGTTGTTGATGCAGATGATTTATTACAAGAGATGTATGATACGGCAGCTACAACAACCAAAGAGCTAGGAAAAATAGACGACTTTACCGAACAGGAAGCCAATCAACTTTACCGAACAATCAGTTTAGGTGCATTAAAATATTTTATTTTAAAAGTTGATCCTAAAAAGAAAATGCTTTTTGATCCGAAAGAAAGTATTGATTTTAATGGGCATACCGGCCCATTCATTCAATACACCTATGCGCGCATTCAATCTGTTTTGCGAAAAGGAGATTACTTATATCCACAAAATAATTCAATAAAATTGTCTTTACATGAAAGAGAAAAAGAATTAATAAAAACAATCCATCATTTTCCTGAAGTGATTGAGGATGCAGCTAAAAATTACAGTCCGGCCTTAGTTGCAAATTACGTTTACGAACTCGCAAAAAACTACAATCAATTTTACCACGATGTTACCATTTTAAAAGAACAAGATGAGCATCTAAGAAATTTCCGTATGCACTTATCTTTCCTTTGCGGACGAGTAATTAGTAACAGTATGAAATTACTGGGCATTCAGGTTCCCAATAGGATGTAATATTACACAAAAGAAATTTATACAAGAAACATGAAGCCATTTAATTGAAAGGATTTATTCTTTAATAATGGAGGTCAGAATATCGAGAATTTTATTGTCATGTTCACCATTTCTACAAGCAGTATATATTTACATTGCATTACAATGAGATACATTTTAGATTAAATCAAAAGGATTATTTAATTATTTTCTTTTTAAAAACGAGTTCAAACACCGAATATTTTATAATTTACTTGATAAAAGTACTTCAATTCTTAACTTCATTAATTTAAGTTGTAATATCCTTTCATTTTTTAAAGACACGTTTTGAATAAAAACTCTTTTCAACATCAATCATTTTCAGTAAAAAATAAATTTTATACTAATTAAAAAATTTCTTACAGTTCCTAATAGTAAAATTCAACCTAAATTTTTTACTTTAAAACTTGAAGTTTTTTACATAAAACATTTCCTGTTTCTAAAATAACAATAAACGTATAAATTCCATCTTCAAGCTCATTTAAAATGAGCGTTTCTAATGCTTCAGCTTTATTAACATAAACAAGATTTCCTTTAAGATCATAAGCAGTTATTTTATAGCTTTTCGAAATGTTGTTTAATTTTATATTTAATTTTCCACTGCATGGATTAGGGTATAATAATAAGTCTGAATCAGAATCAGTAAAACTATTAAGTCTCACGTTTTCATTTAATTCAATTGCACCAACATTAGTAGTTGGAACGCTTCTTGGCTCACCATGAAAATCACTAATACATGTGCCCGAAATAGACATTATTAATTCTGGATGCAAATTAGTGTTAGGAGTTAAGTTAAGCACGGCGTTACTTGGAGCCTCATATTGACTAATGTTTGTTTGAATTTGATCATAAACTGTATTATATCCAAAACCCGGATTCATATTATATAAGTTTTTTCCCGCTGTTAATCCTGGCTGAGGGTTTAATGGAGCAGAAATTAACTTGTTGTTATTTAGACTATCAATATTTGCAGACATTATGTTTCCTTCAATGATTATCCCATTTATAGAAAAGTTAGCAACAGGTTGGCCTAAAATAGTTTCGTGAGAAATACTAACTAAGGCACCATTACCTCTTTGTTTCCCAATAATTGTATTGTGCCTAATGGTAATGTTAGCATAAACTCCATTTTGTAATGCGCTATATATACCTTGCCAAAGATTTATACCTAATGTATTTAAAACAATATTGTTTTCAATTAAAATATTTTTCATGAAATGAGTGGTTACAAAACTTGAGAAAGCCTCTAAACCTGTTAAAATACCTGAAACTACTTTTGATTCATTGTATATTAAATTTTCATGTAGATGCGCATATTCCATTTTATCTAAATAAATATTAGCATAATTATCGTGTAATGTGTTTTTTCTAACATCAGCAGAATCGCAAAAATCAAAATCAATACCCTCCCCTGAATTATCGTGCACATGATTATTGGTTGCAATTGAATTACTAGTATTCCAAAATTTAATTGCTGACCCCCATTGTGATTGTGGTGTATTGTAATTTACAGAGTTATATACATGACAGTTTGAAATTTTAAACCGTTTTGCTCTAGGAATTAATGTTGAAGATCCGTTTGCGTTTAGAGCGCCAACTCCTGCTAGAATTCCATGACCGGCTGTTTCCGAAACCGTAACATTATCAACTAAAACATCATGTGAATTGATTATTGTACCCGCATAATTATAACCAAATCGCACCCCGTTTTCATTACTATGAACAACCTTTATGTTTTTAACGTAAATGTTACTTCCTAATAAATAAATCATCCCACCCCCGGCATTTACCGTTAAAGTTGTCCCATCTAGTATAACCGACTCTTTACCTCTTAAACTAACATTTAAATACTTTTGTCCAATTAGAAATTTATTTAATGGTTGCTTGAAAATTTCATTGTAGGTACCAGAAAATAACACAACCTCTCCATAAACATTACCAATTAAATTACCTGTGATTTGATCTAACTTGTTTAATGCAGCAACAAATGTTGCTAACGGAGCAATGCTGTCTCCTGAATTAAAATCACTTCCATTTACAGATAAATAAACTTTATAGGTTGGATTAATTAATAAAGGTTCATTAATTGTAAAAGATTGAGCAAATAGATAGTTTGCGCTCAAAACAAAAAAGCATAATAGTTTTTTTATCATTTTAAAATTGAAATAAATAGTTTAAACAAATAAAATGCAATTTAATTTAATAATAGATAAATTGATAGAATTATCTTTACAAAAACGATATTAAATTGTTTTATTAAAATAAGTTTCAATGAGAATCATTTACCTGTTTTTTTTACTGCTGCTTTTTAAAAATTCTTTCTCTCAAAAAGTTTACGTTGTGAAATATTCTAATCAAGCAGACGTGAAAGTGTTTGTGGTAAAATATGAAAATCAGGCAGATTTAAAAGTGTATAAAGTAAAATATACAAATGAAGTCGGAAAAAACGACGGAAACTGGTACTTTGTAGATTATCAAAGCCAGGCAGACAAGAAAATTGTTTTTGTTGATTATGAAAACCAGGCCGATTTAAAAATTTACTTTGTAAAGTATAAAAATCAGGCAGGGTGGAAGAATAAAAACAAATCACACGTATTATTTTAATTGATGGAAGGTTTAATAAATGAATGGCATGTTTTTAATGATTTACCTAAACTGGATTTTAGTATATTTGATTATTATTTTAAATAGAAATGAGTTGTAATACATGTAGTACGAATGGCAGGGGAAATTACAACGATCCTTCC
>Ga0172373_10004164_pt1 | contig 20546 bp, 17 predicted proteins | sample Lak10m_2_FD_114546 | JGI IMG/M metagenome (GOLD analysis project Ga0172373, IMG submission 114546) | Freshwater microbial communities from Kabuno Bay, South-Kivu, Congo - kab_092012_10m | ecosystem: Environmental > Aquatic > Freshwater > Lake | place: Democratic Republic of the Congo...
CAAACAAGGAGTAGAGAACTCTTTCGAGTCGCCCGACAGCATCAATCTGATCGACTGGTCGCTGAAGGAAAAAAACTATGAGATATTCGAATACGTTCAGGCTTTAATCCGCCTCCGCAAAGCCCATCCTGCATTTCGCATGGGTAAAGCCTCCCTGGTTCAGAACAACATTGGCTTTTTGGATCATCCGAATGAAAACGTAGTCGTCTATGCGATGATGAACCACCCCAACGGGGATTCCTGGAAGCATATCATGGTCATTTTTAACGGTAGCCCGGTGGCTCAAGGGGTCGCTGTACCCCCGATCAACTGGACCATTGCCGTCAACGTAGATACTGCCCATCCGGAAGGATTGGGGTCTTTCAAAGCGTATAATTTATTGGTGCCGGCGTTTTCAGCTGTGGTGATGTTCTCACAGGATGAGCTGCCCGCCGGCAATTAGACACTTACTTAATCATTTTGTAATTCAACACGACCGATTCCATTGATTATGAAACGCAAGTTACTCTTTATCGCCACCTTCGCCGTGGCCGGCATCTTGTCATCCTGTATTGACAAAAACAAACCCACCGCGCCACTCGACCAGGAACCGGAGAAAGCGGTGCTACAATTCGAAAGCGACGGTGGGCCGGCAGATGATGCTGCGGTTGTCGCCTATGTAGCTTCCATCGAAAAAGCCAAACCGACCTTGGGTATCCGTGGTCCCGTCACCGTCGAATTTGGGAAAAACATCCTGGCAGAAGCACAGGTTTTTAACGCAGAAAGCGGCGTACCGGTCCTGATTTATCTCCAGATTCGCGATGTAGAGCAGTGGTATTACCTATACAACCGCCGCGCCGTGCAGTTCAGAGAACGCCGTCCTTCCTCCGATGGCTTTGTCGAACGACAGTGGAATTTTACCTATGACAAAGCGCTAAGTGGCCTGGAAAAAAACGCCAGTACACCCGGTGGATTGGATACCCAGAAGGGCTCTCCGCTGGCGCTGAAAGATGCAAAGGCTTCCGAAAGCCATGGTGTAGTAAATTTGAATGTGTTTGAAATTCTTTACGGTAAATTGCCCAAGTAGTATATGTTGCGTCTCGTTGTATTCCTTGCGTGTTGTATTCGGATACCAGTATGCGCAGCCATGGTTCCGCTAGCAGAGATTGAGGTCTGCGACCTGACGTTCAGTCTGAAGGGAAATGAGTCCAGGGATTTTTTCTATGGGTTCGCAGAGGGAGACCAGATTGTCTTTTCCTTTGAAGAGCAATCCGGTCTTCCGGTTTCCTCCGTGGCAGTCCGCATTTATCCGGATAATTTGCGTTTTGAAGCAAGCCAGGTAGCGCGTATCCAGGACAAAATCATTCGGGTAGAACGCGCCAGTGTGGTTCAGTTCCACTTTTCGAATGATAGGAAGGATAAATCATGCCGCGTAACCATCCGACGTATTCCCGCCACCTCAAAGACACAAAATTTTCCAACTGCGGTGCGTTGGGAGGAGCGCTACGATACCATTTACCTAAAGGACAAACCCGCAAAAATGGAGCTGCAAACTGTCACGCGCCCGGTGCGGACGCTGTACAAAACAGATACGCTAGTCATCAATTTGCTGGATAAGAAGGAGCGGGTCGCTTCTCGGGGCAATCTTACCCAAGAAGCAACCAGCGTCATTAAGGTCCAACTGCCGGCCAATACGTCGGAGCCCGACCGTACGACGCAATTGGTATCCTGGGCATACTGGATTGGGGTAGGGCAGGAGGCGGAAGGGCAGTTTACGGAGGCCAATCGCCTGGCCAAACTGGCCAAATCGGCAACCGGGGCAGCCAAGACGCTCGGCGTACTGGCGGGGCCTTATGGCGCTCTGGCTTCCCTCGCCATCGATGGGGTGAGTTTTTTCCTCCCGACCGGTTCGGGCGATAATATCCTCTACGAGATTCGGATACACGATAAAGTCATAGACCAGGGCAACGGCCCCTCTGCCTATGCCCGCCATCAAAACAATACTCAGGGCGAACTGCGCTTCTTGCTTAGCAATGATAACCTGATAGAATCAGTCGATGTCAACCTCCGTATAATGGCCGTGGTGGTGCAGAAATCATTTCGAAACGAACTAATCCAGGAACAGCTAGAAGTACCTGTACTGGAAAAGGAACTCATCCTGAAAAAGGTACCAGTACTCGGTGTGCATTGATGCCCGACCGACGGGCTTCAGGCGGAGTAACGTATGTTTTTTTGGGTAGTCTATCAGAGAATTATTACCTTTGAACAACTGCCCCGGCTTGATAGGTTGCTTTTAGACCTTAATTATCCCAACTACTGATGAACATTAAATCACTTCTCGCGGGCATTTTGGTGCTCCTGGCCTCCTTGGCCGGCTATTCCCAGGTAGGGCGACACCTTCCTAAGTCTATTGAGTTTTCAGACAATCCCTCCCTGCTTCCTGATCGAATTCCAAGTACCGTGCTGGCTCCGCCTGATCGGGTACGTATTGCACAAGAAGATGCCGTACGGCCTGGTATTCGTTTTGCGGCTCCCATTAAAACGACGATTGCGCCCGAACAGCAGGGTCGGTGGGCGGATACGCCCGATGGAGGACGCATCTGGCAGGTGCGCCTGCATAGCGATCAGGCAAAGGGCCTGATGGCACTCTACGATCGATTTTACTTACCTCCGGGTGCCGTTTTATATATGTACAATTTAGACCATACGCAGGTCCTTGGTCCATATACCGATCGGGATAACCCCCGCTCCGGAAAGTTCCTCACCGGGTTTATTCAGGGCAATGATGCCATCGTGGAATATTACGAGCCGAAAGCAGTAAAAGGACAAGGAGAGATTCACATTTTTAGAGTGGATTACGCGTATCAGCATACGGCAGAACTGGCAGATGGCCTCTCTCCGAGTGGCACCTTAGAAAACGAACTGGGGTTTGGTACCTCCGATTCATGTCAGGTCAATGTAGCTTGCGTACAGGATGCCCGCAGTGAGGCCGAGCAGCGTGCTGTGTGCCGGGTAATCATGATTCTGGAGGAAGGTACCGGTTTTTGTACCGGTAATATGGTGAACAATACCGCACAGGATGGTACGCCGTTGCTGATTTCCGCCTATCACTGTCAGGATGGCTATACACCCATTTACGACCTATGGCGCTTTGATTTCAACTATCGTTCGGATTCCTGTGCGACCCCGGAAACCGAACCATCCCGTATGTCTATCGTTGGCTGTGAACGCAAAGCAGGATATCAGACGACAGACTTTCTGTTGCTGGAGCTGGCTCAACGCCCCCCAGCTAGCGTGGGTGCCTACTATCTCGGTTGGAATAAAACGCCCAATCTGCCTGCGAATGGCCGAATGTATCACCATCCCAGGGGCGACATCAAGAAAATTTCGCTGGATATCAACCCCCTAAGTATCTTTAGAGATTCCATAGCCTGGAACAACGGGGTCAAAACGCCTCCTTTGCGGCATTTCCTATCTCGCTTTGATTCCGGTTCTTTCGACGTGGGTTCTTCCGGAGCTGCTATGCTCAATGAAAAGGGGCATTTTGTAGGACAGCTGAACGGTGGCAATATGGCCTGTGTGGGATCCACTGCTTTCTTTGGAAGGCTGTATTATTCCTGGGAAGGTGGCGGCACAGCAGATTCAAGGCTCAAAGACTGGTTGGATCCCCTCGGGATTAATCCCGACACCCTCAATGGCTGGGAGCCGGTAAGCACTGCTGGCGCTGAAATTTCGGGTATTATCCATACAGAAGCAGGAATGCCGATAGTGGGGGCTACGGTGACTTTATTGAGTACGGAAGGGGAGGAATGGATCAGTACCTCCGACTCAACCGGTATGTATCGGTTTGTGGATATTCCTTTTTCGGATACCTTGGAAATTCGGGTGGACAAGCCCGATTTGGCAGTAAACGGTTGTTCGACAGCCGATTTGATCAAAGTACAGAAACATATCCTCGGTATTTCCCTGCTGGAAACGCCCTACCAATGGCTTGCTGCAGACGTAAATGTCTCTCTTAATATTTCCACCCAGGATTTGGTTCAAATACGCAAGGTGGTACTGGGTGTGGATGCCGCGTATAAAATCGGAAAAAGCTGGACCTTTTTCCCGGCTGCCCTTGAATTTCCAGATTCGCCCAACCCATTCACAGGAGGCACTTGGCCAGTGAACGGGGTGTTTATTTATCGGTTTGAAGACTCCATTCCCGATTTGGACTTCATAGGGATTAAATATGGAGACGTGAATGGCTCCGTCCACGCCGATAATTAACGGGAGCAGGCTGCAAAAAATGCCCCATGTGCCCCTCGGCGTCCCTATCTAATCCATGGTAATTGGGTTGCCAAGCCTACCATTTTAGTATAGCCATAAACCGGATTTCTTTCTATTCCGGATGGACCCTGGGCAGCTCTAATCACATCAAAAATTATCCTGGATGCTGTAGCAGGCAGGCTATGCCTGTTTTTATAATCCTGGACAAGATGGGATATAGCATGTCAAGCTACCCAGGGAAAATATTTATCGCCGCGGGCATTTAGTTTTTAGAGCGGTTCAGGTAAGCAATCACCAGATTTCGGATATCATTCCTTACCTGCTGACCGTCGGGAAGTATAAACGATTTGGGGGTTGCAGCGGGGTAGTTGGCAAAAACAGACAAGTTGGCTTCTTTGCCGGAGGCCAAAAATTCGGTGGAGACTACCTTGTAGCTGGCTGTCGGATGGATGGCGTTGCCGCGGATGAGCCACTTCCCCTGGTCTTCCTGTAGGGAATGGCTTTGGAAATATCCTCCGTTGGTTTTATTTTTCACCATACCGGAAAGTAAGATGTCCTGGAGTACGTTTCCGGGTATGACCTGTTCGGAAATTCCACCGCCGAACGGGAAGGTTCGGAGGATATCATATTGGGTAATAGTTCCGAGCAGGTTGTCGTCCAGGCGAAGGGATCCGGCATTGAGCAGATAAACATCTGCGCCGGGAATTGCCATTTCGAAGGCTCGGGTGCATAGTTGGCCAAAGTTGGTCGGACGGCTCCGAACCGCCGTTTCCTTGCACTCGAGGGCCGTATCGGTCCGGGTGATTATGGTAGCTGGCTCAAAGCCATTTTTTCGCATCGTTTCGATGGCCATATTTTGCCATTTATCTACGACTGCCTGGGTGCTCGCTTCGTTGGGAAGGGTGGGGTCTATTTTTTGTAGTGTCGATTGAATGAGTAGTTTTTTTTGCTGTGGGAGGTAGGAGCAGCGGTGGATATAAACAGTTTTGGCGTTAGCATCTGCTTTGGAAACCAGGGTGTTTCCTGCTTTGAAAAGCATATTGTCATGGTCATGGCCTCCGATGAACAAGGAAAACCCAGGATATTTCTCACCGAGTACCTTGTCGTCGGCGGCATCGAGGTGGGTGATGGCCATTTGGGCATCGCTGATTGGTAAAAGGGCTTTCTGAGCCTTTTGGAGCTCCGATTCCACCGGATGATACCCGACGTAGTCTTTGACGCTGAACGGCAGGCATACCCCGGTGATACCCAATCGGAACTCCCGGCCTTTTTCATCGCGAAACGTGTGCACCAGATAATCCGGAATCGGTACTTCCCGACCGTCTTTTAGCTGGGTGAATGGCACCAAGGCGCCATCTGGCATTTTCTTTCGGACGTTGGAACATATAAATTGGAATTGACATTGCTGAAACCGCTTTTGGGTCAGTACCCCATCAGACAAGTCGAATTCATGGTTGCCAAAGGTGGCGTAATCGAGCCCGAGTGCGTTGAGTGTTTCGATCATGTGCAATCCGGCGATGCGTTCTCCATTATCCATTTTTAGATTGGCCAGCAGGCTGGGCGACATGAAATCTCCGGCGAGCACCGTGAGGGTGTTGGGGTTTTCGGCCAGGAGTTGTTGGCGCAGGGCAGCAACACGGGCCAGTCCTCCAGCTTTACCCCCTTCCAGTGGCGCAATTTCATAGACGTCATTCAGTTGTAAAACGATAAAATCGAAGGAAGCAGGCGTAGGTTGTGGAGTATGGCATGCGCTTACGATAAGCAGAGCTAGCCACAGGGGCAGGAGTTTGAACAGGCGTTTCATGATTTTCAGGTTTAAATTATTGGGCATTGATTTCTTTTACATACAAAGATGCACCGCTCATATCGCGCAACGTCACGCGCATCGCTTTACTTAGGGCATCAATTTCTACTTCGCCAAAGAACTGCATCCCGGAGAGCGGCGATAGATTCGCTTGTCCGGGTGGAGGTGCTTTATAGAACAGGACTTCCGGCCCGAAGGTGTTGTCGAGGTCACCGGGGCCAAACGTGCCTGCATTGAGCGGGCCGGATACAAACTCGTAGAACGGTAAAAAATCAGTGAATCGCGCGCGGTTCGGCTGATAATAATGGGCGGCCGTATAGTGCACGTCGGCCGTCAGCCATACCACATTCTGGATTTGGTGCCGGCGGATGAATCGGAGCAAGGCGGCCATTTCCAGCTCCCGTCCAAGGGGAGGCCCATCGCCGTTGGCGCTGTTTTCAAATGTATTTTTATGCACATAGTCGTCATAAACCATCAAGCCGATAGGCATGTCGGATGCGATTACTTTCCAGGTGGCTTTGGACGCCTGCAGTGCTTTTTTTAGCCATTCGACTTGTTTTTTTCCAAGGAAATCGGTGTCTGCTGAGGTGGTCGTTTGAAGGTTTGCGCCGTTTGGGCCCCGGTAGGAACGCATATCTATGATAAAGACATCGAGTAGGGGGCCGTAGGGGATTTTTCGGAAGAGCCGCTGTGCGTCTTCGCCGTTGCTCCGGACGGGATTGTATTCGAGGAAGGCCTGTTTGGATCGGGCGGCCAAAACCGACACGCGTTTTTCCGAATAGCGACTATCTTCCAGGATTTCCTGCGGATACCAGTTGTTCAGTACTTCATGGTCGTCCCATTGATATAAAATGGGCACTTCGGCATTGAAAGCGCGCAGGTTGTTATCGAGAAGGTTGTATTGATAGTTGCCCCTGAACTCTTGCAGCGTTTCGGCTACCTTGGATTTGGCCGGGGTAGTCAGGTTGCGCCAGACGCGCCCATCGGGCAGTTCGATTTTTTCCGGAATAGGATTGTCGGCATAGATGGTGTCGCCGCTGTGGATGAAAAAATCGGGTTGCCGAAGGCGCATGGTCTCATAAATCCGCATGCCCCCTATTTCAGGATTGATGCCATAGCCCTGGCCACAGGTGTCGCCCGACCAGAGGAAGCGAATATTCCGGGCTGCCGTAGGGGCTGTTCGAAAAGAGCCCGTTATACCTTCGCTCCAGACCTCGCGGTCTTCCATACTCTGGAATCGAACCTGGTAGAATACCTGCTGGCCTTCCGGCAAGCCATGGAGATCCAATTTAGAAGTGAAATCGGCGCTTATATCGGCAGCTGGTCCGGAAATAGTTTTTTTGTTTCGAAATAGCGCATCGGTGGACCAATCAACCCAAAGGTTGGATGGTCGGTCACTGCGTGCCCAAATCATGGCACGGTCAGCCAACACGTCACCGGCAGATACCCCTCCCGTGATTTGAGGCCGCAGCGAAGGGCTTCTGTGAATAAAAAACGATTTACCGACGAGGGTCTGCCAGCCCAGCGCGGCTGCGCCCAGGGTGGATTGCTTCAAAAAAGTTCGGCGCTGAATTTTCATGTGCGATAGGCTTTTGCAAAGGCAAATAAGGGAAGAAAATAGGTATTTACCAATGAAAGGGCTTCAAATTCCCAGGTTTTAGGGTGGCCTATGTTCCTACGGGCATTTGAACCAAACGGGCGGCTTATTAAACAGATTGCAATAAAATTCTCTGTACCTTGTGAAGGTAGGAAAAGTTCCAGCGCCAATACCCGGTTTTACGCAGTAAAATGCCCCATGCCGTCGGATGAGATTCCGTTGGTACCTGATTCCGCCCGCTAATTCCAACATGCTATGAAATGGTCAATTCCCTCCTTCTGTTGTTTTGTATTGATGGCTCTGCATCCTGTATTAGGCCGTACCCAGGCCGTTTTGGTGCAGGAACAGAAGGCCAGGGCCTGGATAGAATGCACCACCTCGGATGCACTGAGTACCCAGGCCGCCGGCATTTTTCAGCGCTTTATCCGGGAAATGAGCGGAGCCTCCCTTCCAATCCGGTCGAATCCAGGGCGCGCGCTGCCAGTCCGGATTAGGCTGGACAACCAGCCCGCCAACCAAGCACTCGGTATTCGGGAAGACGGCTTTTTAATCCGGGTTACCGATAACGAGGTACTGGTAAAAGCAACAGGCGACCGGGGCATTTTATACGGCGTGGTGGAAATACTGGATACCTACCTGGATGTGAAGTACTTTGGAGCGCATGAATATGTGGTTCCTACTCGGCACAGGGTGCAACTGCCTCTTATCGACACCCTTTTGAACCCCGCTTTCCGGTATCGCCAGACCCAGTTTTACGGGATGGAAGCGGATCCGATGTATGCGATCTGGCACCGGCTGGAACAGCCAGCTGAAATTTTTGTGCACAACTACTGGGTGCACACCTTTGACCGGATTTTACCTTCAGATACCTATGGCTCGGCACACCCCGAATTTTATTCCTTTTTCAAAGGCCGTCGAAATCCTGGAAAGGCGAGCCAGTGGTGCCTGAGCAATGAAATCCTTTTTGAAGAGGTTTGTAGAAAACTGGATAGTTTATTTGCCAGCGACCCTACGCGTCACCTGATTTCGGTGAGCCAGAACGACGGAAATTTCACGAACTGTACCTGTCCTTCCTGTAGCCGAATCGACGACGAAAACGGTAGTCCGTCGGGCAGTCTGGTGTATTTTCTAAACAAGCTGGCTACCCGCTATCCGGACAAGGAGTTTTCTACCCTGGCCTACTTGTATTCCATGGCGCCGCCCGCTCGTATCCGCCCGCTTCCAAATGTAAATATCATGTTGTGCAGCATCGATGCTGACCGGGAGGTGCCGCTTACCGATAATCGCTCCGGACGCGCCTTTGTGAATGCCCTGGAAGGATGGTCAGCAATTAGCAACAACCTGTTTATTTGGGATTATGGGATAAATTTCGACAACTATTTATCCCCATTTCCGAATTTTCATGTCTTGCAGGATAATATCCGGCTTTTCCGAAAAAATCATGCGACCATGCATTTTTCGCAAATCGGCGGTGCGCGTGGGGGCAATTTTTCAGCGCTGAGGGCCTATCTGGTCGCCCACTTGTTGTGGAACCCCGATGCGGACGTCGATCGGCTGATGCGGGAATTTCTGGACGGGTATTACGGGCCGGCCGGGGGCTATATGTACCAGTATATCAAAATCATGGAAGGGGCCTTATTGGCGAGCGGGCAACGATTGTGGATTTACGATTCGCCCGTAACGCATAAAGGGGGGATGTTGCGTCCGGCACTGCTGCGCAACTACCACCGTCTTTTTCAGGAGGCGGAAGCAGCGGTTCGGGGCGATTCAGTCTGGTTGAGCAGGGTGCAGGTAGCAAAACTCCCGCTGCTCTATTCCGGGCTTGAAATAGCTCGTACCCTTCCGGAAATGGCTACCTCGACGGTGGAAGCTGATTTGGCGGAATTTGAACGGCTGGTAACCCGATACGCAGTACCTTCGCTCAACGAGCGCAACAACGCCCCCCTGGATTATTGTGCGCTATACCGGGCGCGGTATCTGGGCAAGTCAGCCCACCTCGCGTCGGGAAAAAAGGTGTCTTTCCTGTTGCCGCCACATACACGCTACCGGGAACTAGCCACCCACGCGCTGACAGATGGCCTGTACGGAGGTACGACCTTCGTGGAAAGTTGGGTTGGATGGGAGGGACAGGATGGCGCAATGGTAGTGGATTTGGAGGATGTGCGTTCCGTACGGCAGGTCTCGGTAGATTTTCTGCACCAATTGGGAGCCTGGATTCTACTACCCCGCCAGGTCACCTTTTCCCGGTCGGAGGATGGAGTCACCTATATCCCTTGGGCAACCATAGAGAAGGAAGAAGATCGGGATGCGGCGGTAAAATTTGTGGAATATACGGCCCAATCAGACCAAAAGGTTTCCGCGCGGTTTATTAAAATCGAGGTTAGTGGAGTGAATGTTTGTCCGGGGTGGCACTACGGGGTGGGTTATCCCTGCTGGTTTTTTATGGATGAGATAAAAGTGGAGTAAGGGAAGGATAAAAGGAAATAAAAAGAAAACGAACCAATATGAAATGGGAAATCACAGATCCCGGGTTGCTCCGGGAGTGCGCTTTTGTGGATGGTATATGGGTGTCGAGGGATGCTGCGTCGAGTTATGCGGTCAGAAACCCGGCCACCGGTGAGCAGTTGGCGTTGGTGCCCGATTTGGGGGAGGCGGAGGCCGTAGAGGCGATCGAGGCGGCACACCGGGCGTTTCCAGCCTGGCGTGCGTTGGCGGCTGGTGTGCGCGCTGCCCTACTTCGCAAATGGTTTGATTTGATGATAGCACATCAGGAAGACCTGGCGCGGATACTTACGGCGGAGCAGGGGAAGCCTTTGGCGGAGGCAAGAGGGGAGATTCGCTATGGTGCATCGTTCATTGAATGGTTTGGGGAAGAAGCCCGTCGGGTGTACGGCGATATTGTGCCGGGGCATGAGGCGGATAAGCGCATCCTGGTAATGAAACAGCCGGTGGGGGTAGCGGGGATTATAACACCCTGGAATTTCCCCAATGCCATGATTGCCCGAAAAGTGGGTCCGGCACTGGCCGCGGGCTGTACGGTGGTCATCAAACCCGCTGAAAGCACCCCATTGTCGGCTTTGGCGATGGCGGTACTGGCCGAACGGGCCGGCTTCCCTCCCGGTGTCATTAATGTGTTGACCGGACAGCACCCGGCGGCTATCGGATCAGTTTTGACGAGCCATCCGCTGGTGCGCAAAATTTCCTTCACCGGTTCCACGCGGGTGGGGAAAATGCTGATGGCACAAAGTGCGGGAACGATGAAGCGTCTTTCTCTGGAGCTGGGAGGGAACGCTCCTTTTATCGTTTTTGAGGACGCTGACCTGGACGCGGCAGTAGCTGGTGCGATTGCTTCAAAATACCGGAATGCAGGACAAACCTGTGTTTGTGCCAACCGCATATTTGTTCAGGAAGGTATAGCAAGCCAGTTTACGGAGAAGCTGGCGGCGGCCACTGCCCGATTGGTGGTCGGAGATGGGATGGACGAGCAAACCTCCATTGGTCCGCTCATCAATCAGCCGGCGCTGCAAAAGGTAGAACGACTGATAGCTGATGCCGTGGACCAAGGAGCTACCCTCGTATGTGGCGGCGCGCGCCACGCACTAGGCGGTACGTTTTATCAGCCGACTATCCTTACCGGTATTCATTCCGGGATGGCGTTGGCAAAGGAAGAGATTTTCGGTCCGGTAGCTCCTATCTTTGTATTTAAAACAGAGGAAGAGGCCATTTCCATGGCGAATCATACCGAATATGGGTTGGCTGCCTATTTCTATGGAAATGATATCCGGCGGATATTTCGGGTAGCAGAGGCCTTGGAGTACGGCATGGTAGGGGTGAATACCGGCATGGTATCCACTGCGGTGGCGCCATTCGGCGGCATAAAGGAAAGTGGATTCGGCAGAGAAGGCGGAAGCTATGGCATCGACGAATACCTGGATGTGAAATATGTCTGTCTGGGAATCTAACTCATGATTCAAATTCCAGATTGAGCCGAGCGCCGGACAACTCGTTGTAGCTATGTTGATCCTGCAACTTGCGGGCTGTTGCCATGCCGCGGTCGTACGCAGCCAGCGCATCGGCAGAACGCTCCATTCGCTCGAGGAGTTTGCCTAGGTGATAATATAGCCCTACATAGTCTGGGTTGGTTTTCTCTAGCAGCTCATAATAGTCGAGAGCCTGTTCGAGGTCTTCCATTTTTTCGTACTCTTTTCCGGTAGCGAAAAGCAAGAAAGAGTCCAGCGGGGTAGCGTCCAGCAACTCAAGCAGTTGAACCAATCGTTCTGACATGTTGCAGTTTTTTGAAGTGAACCGCCAGCGAAATTTCGCTAAAACTTAAAAAGGCGGTGAAAAATGGTTATCTTTGAAGCGTCCTTCGAGGGCGTAAATATCCAATTTTATCAGTGTAAAGTGTGCATTTATGAAAATACTTGTATGCGTGAGCAAAACACCGGACACGACGACCCGGATTGCCTTTAACGCAGCGGGAACCGAGCTGGACGCCAGCGGCGTACAATTTATCATGAATCCTTATGACGAGTGGTATGCGTTGGTTCGGGCCATTGAAATTCAGGAATCGAAAGGAGGCTCGGTAACGCTAATCAATGTCGGAGATGATTCGAACGATGCGATTCTCCGCAAGGGGCTGGCGATTGGAGCTACGGATGCCATCCGGATTAACGCCCGCCCTGCCTCGGCATTATTTGCTGCCCGTCAGATTGCAGCCATTGCGAAAAAAGAGTCCTACGACCTTATTTTTCTGGGAAAGGAGTCGATCGATTTCAATGGTTCGGAGATGGGGGGTATGTTGGCGGAATTGCTGGATTTGCCGTTTGTGTCATACGCCAACAAACTAGAGCTGGTGGATGATCGAACAGCGGCCCTGGTACGCGAAATTGAAGGGGGGACAGAGGAGTTAGAAGTTGGGTTGCCTCTGGTAGTCAGCGCGGCGAAAGGCATGGCGGAGCAGCGTATTCCAAATATGCGCGGAATCATGATGGCCAAGAGCAAGCCGTTGCAGGTGTTGGAGCCAATAGAAGTGGCAGACCCGGTGGAGGTAGTACAATTTGTATTGCCGGGTGGTAAATCCTCCGTCAAGATGGTGGATGCGGAACAGATGGACGAGTTAGTCCGGCTGCTGCATGAGGAAGCAAAAGCATTTTGAACACGCAAGTAAAGCAATCAACATGGTAATTGTACTAGCAGAACACCAGAAAGGGCAGGTTAAAAAAAGTGCGCTGGAAGCGGTGACATTTGGAGCACAGACGGCCCACGCCATGGGCGTATCCTGTGCCGCGCTGGTCATTGGGCAAGTGGCAGACGCCGCCCAACTGGGAAAATATGGAGCGAGTAAAGTATATGTCGTTGAGCACCCGAGCCTGTCGGTTTTTGACCCGCAGGTATATACGGCGGTCATCGCCGCGGCCTTTCAGCAACTGGGAGCTAAGGTGTTGGTACTCAGCCATAGTGCCAACGGCCGCGCCCTGTTGGGGCGTCTGGCTGCCCGTCTGGATGCCGGTTCGGTGAGCGGGGTGAATGCCGTTCCGGTATTCAATACCCATCTCGAAGTATCCAAGCCCGTTTTTTCGGGAAAAGCAGTGGCTACCTATGCCATTAAGACCAGCACCGCGGTGCTATCGCTGACCGGCAACGCGGTTCAGCCGCAGGTAATTGGCACAGAAGTGCCCGTAGAAGTACTTGACCTGCCAGTGCCTGCCGGAAAGATTACGGTGAAGTCGGTCAACCGCCAGGAAGGGCGGGTGTCGCTTCCGGAAGCAGAGCTGGTCGTCTCCGCCGGAAGGGGGATGAAAGGACCTGAAAACTGGGGAATTATAAGACCTGGCGGATTCGCTGGGAGCAACTACCGCGTGTTCCAGGCCGGTGGCAGACGCCGGCTGGCGGCCCCATCACGAGCACGTCGGACAAACCGGCCTGGCGATTCGCCCCAACCTATATATCGCAGTAGGCATTTCAGGCGCTATTCAGCACCTGGCAGGTGTCAATAACTCCAAGACCATCGTAGTCATCAATAAGGATGCCGAAGCACCTTTCTTCAAAGCCGCAGATTATGGCGTGGTCGGGGATTTATTTGAGGTAGTGCCCCGGCTTACCGAGGCGATTCGCAAATACCAGGCTACCCATCATTGAGGCTGAAATAATCTTCGATACTTTTCCAAAAAGGATTACCTTTGCAGCGCTGTAACTGATTTTAGTAATCACTAACGGTTTAAATTCAAACAATGAGTAATTATCTGACTAAGGAAAAAGTCGAAGAGATCTTCCAGCAGTACGGTGGTTCTTCCCAGAACACCGGATCTACTGAGGGCCAGGTGGCCCTGTTTACGTATCGCATTCAGAAGCTCTCCGAGCATCTCCAGCAAAACAAAAAAGACCACGCTTGCCGTCGGACCCTTTTGATGCTGGTTGGAAAGCGCAAGAGTCTGTTGAAGTACCTTGCACACAAGGATATTATGAAATACCGCGAGCTCATTGAGCGCCTCGGTATCCGTAAATAATCCACACAGAAATCCGGGGTTGGAAAGGTTAATACTTTTCAACCCCGGCGTTTTTACATTGCCTGCCTTCAGCCGGCAATCCCTAGGGTTACTACTTCGTCAGTACGCGTTCGAACACCTGGATTTCCTCACCGCCAGTAGGTTCCCGGCACTGACCCATGTTTAATTATCCCGTCTTTTCTGTGGCAATCTTTTCCTAGTCCACTCGTTTTCGGAAAAACAAGAGGTTTATAATTTAAAAAGCGATTTTATGGGACAACAGATTCCAATTACGGCGTCCTTTAACCTTCCGGACGGTCGGGAGGTTACGATTGAAACCGGCAAACTTGCCGCCCAGGCCGACGGCTCCGTCGTGGTGCGCGTGGGTGATACGATGATTTTTGCTACGGTGGTTTCCGCCAAAGAAATGCGGGAAGGACAGGATTTCTTTCCCCTGTCTGTGGACTATCAGGAAAAATTTGCAGCAGCCGGACGTATTCCGGGCAACTTCTTCCGCAGAGAATCCAAGCTATCCGACTATGAGGTACTCATCTCCCGTTTGGTGGATCGGGCCATTCGCCCGCTGTTCCCCGACGGATATATGAATGATACACAGATTATTATCAACCTGATTTCAGCTGAAAAGGATATCCTTCCAGATGCATTTGCCGCACTGGCTGCATCAGCGGCTCTTTCCGTTTCCAATATTCCTTTCCAGGGCCCTATTTCAGAGGTGCGCGTGGCGCGTATTGACGGCACCTACTGTGTCAACCCGAAGAAGTCCGATTTGGAACGAGCCGATTTGGAATTCATAGTAGCCGCTACCCATGACAATATTATCATGGTAGAAGGGGAGGCCAACGAATGTTCGGAATCGGATATGATTGGCGCCATCAAGGTGGCGCACGAAGCAATCAAAACCCAAATTGAAGCACAGCGCGCGCTGGCTCAGAAAGTGGGGGATAAGGCACTCGTTAAGCGCAGCACCCCAGAGCCGGAGACCGATGAGGAGTTATCGGCAAAGGTGGCTGCAATCGCCAAAGACAAGATTTATGCGGTTTCTCGTGGCGCCCTGGAAAAACACGCCCGCAAAGCGCGTTTCGACGAAATCAAAAAACTGGTAAAGGAGACTATCCTGGCGGAAAAAGGCGAGGAGTACCTCAGTGCAAAAGCCGACCTCCTTGCCGATGCTTTTGACAGCCTCAAGAAAAAGGTTATCCGCGATATGGTGCTTAGCGACCAGGTGCGTCTCGATGGCCGTGGCCTGGAGGATATCCGCCCTATCTGGTGCGAAGTGAACTACCTGCCTTCCACCCATGGCTCTTCCATCTTTACGCGCGGTGAAACGCAATCGCTGACCTCGCTGACCTTGGGCACCAAACTCGATGAGATGATGCTGGACAATGCCCAGCAACTCACCTTCGAGAAATTTATCCTGCACTACAACTTCCCGGGGTATTCCGTAGGAGAGGTGAAACCACAACGCGGCCCCGGTCGCCGCGAAGTAGGCCACGCCAACCTGGCGGCCCGCTCTTTGCGCAAAGTGCTTCCCAAAGGCTTGCCTTACACGCTGCGCCTTGTTTCCGATATTCTGGAGTCCAATGGCTCGTCTTCCATGGCCACTGTCTGCGCAGGGGCACTTGCCCTCATGGATGGGGGTATTCAGATTAAAGCACCTGTTTCAGGAATTGCAATGGGTCTGATCAGCGATGGAAGCAGAACCGCCGTTCTCAGCGATATCCTGGGCGATGAGGATGCGCTCGGCGATATGGATTTCAAAGTAACCGGTACGGAAAATGGAATCACCGGCTGCCAAATGGATATCAAAATCGATGGCCTTTCCTACGAATTGATGGAACAGGCGCTCGAGCAAGCTCGCCGCGGAAGACTGCATATCCTCGAAAAAATGAAGGAAACCCTTCCCGCTCCAAGAGAAGATTACAAGCCACACGCTCCGCGTATCGAAGAATTGATTATCGACAAGAGCTACATCGGCGCAGTTATCGGCCCAGGTGGCAAGGTCATTCAGGAAATACAGGCAGAGACCGGTACGATTATCAATATTACCGAAGTGGGCGATAAAGGGGTGGTCAATATCGCCAGTCCTGATAAATCCGCTATTGATGCAGCCCTCGCCCGAATCCGGCGTATTACCTTTACACCTACGGAAGGCGATGTTTATCGCGCTGTGGTTAAAACGGTTATGCCCTATGGCGTATTCGTCGACTTCAATGGAAAGAGCGGCCTGCTTCATGTATCCGAAATCTCCCACTCCCGTATCGAAAATGTCGAGGATGTACTCAAAGAAGGCGATGAGGTACAGGTGAAACTGATTGAAATCGATAAGAAAACCGGAAAAATGCGCTTGTCCAGGAAGGCACTGCTTCCCGCACCGCCTAAAGGCGATCGCCCGCAGGGAGACGGCTCCGACCGCCCTCCCAGAGAGCATCGCGACGGCGGCCCACGCAACGATCGCCGCGACGGTGGCAACCGCAATGACCGCAGATAAAGGAATCCGATAGATTCTACCCGCAATCAACATCAAATGCCGGGTTATATTCGGCATATTTGATTCGGAAGCTATCAAAATTCTGGTAAATACAAGTTTTTAAGCCGTACATTTGGAGAATGCAGCCTATACTGCTTTCCGGATGTACGGCTTTCTAGTTTGAATCAACCGGAAAATTCCGGACTTTACAGGGTAAATGAGCAAAAAATTTAGTTTGTGAAACTATTTGTGCTTCTTAAGCGTATTTAAGTCTATATTAGTTTATTACGAAAAACACCCTATGCGGCAACTAAAGATAACCAATAAAATTACAGCCAGAGAAAGCCTTGCACTGGATAAGTACCTCAATGATATCGGTAAAATCCCTATGCTTTCTGCGGACGAAGAAGCGGAGCTTGCGCGAAGAATCCGCCAGGGTGACGAAGATGCGTTGGAAAAGCTCACGAAGTCCAACCTCCGATTCGTTGTTTCCGTAGCAAAACAATACCAAAACCAAGGACTTTCCCTGAGCGACCTAATCAACGAAGGCAATGTCGGCCTGATGAAAGCCGCCCGGCGATTCGATGAAACCAAGGGCTTTAAGTTCATTTCTTACGCCGTGTGGTGGATTCGACAGTCCATTCTTCAGGCGATTGTAGAGTATTCCCGTATTGTTCGCCTTCCCTTGAATAAAGTGGGATCGTATAATAAGGTCAACGAGGCCTATCTCTCCTTTATTCAAAAATTTGAGCGCGAACCATCTACGGAGGAGTTAGCCGAAATCCTGAACCTCACGCCGAAAGAGGTCAATAATATGCTGAAAGGCAATGCCCGCCACGTGTCAGTTGATGCGCCCATCAGCGGAGAAGAGGGTGATGCCACCATGCTCGATGTGATTACCGGTTCAGAAAATATGATTCCCGACGCCCAAATGATGGAACAGTCGCTCAAAGAGGAAGTGCGGCATGGGCTCTCGATTCTCTCCACCCGGGAAGTCGAAGTGCTGTCCGCCTATTACGGACTGGATGGCCAAAAACCACTTACGTTAGAGGAAATTGGAGAAATGTACAGCCTTACCCGTGAACGGGTGCGCCAAATAAAAGAACGCGCGATTCGAAGACTCCGCAAGTCCTACAATCGCAATGCACTAAAATCATACCTCGGTTAAACGAATCCATTCCCCAGATTAAAAAGTCATCGTTTAATCCTTTTTGGGGTTGTGTGAACGATTATCGGGTGATTCTTAGGGACAGCCTCCTTCTACGCTGGGCAGATTCGCCCATATCAGGAAGCGGCCTCGTAGAGTCACCCCCGTTTTTGCACACAACTCTCCAGCATGTTCTACTATGGGAGTTTTTGCACTGTCTGCAATCATCATGGCCGGTACGGGCTTTTTTCTGTTCTTTCAATCCATCGGCAACCTAAAGCCTGGTCAGCGCAAAATTCAGGCAGACCTGAAAGCCATCCGCGAGGAGACGCTCAAGCTGATTTCACCAGAGCTTACCCCCGTGCGCAAAGAAGATCTGGAGCTAATTTCACTCAAGGAATCCAAACACAAAGAAAAAAAGTGGGTCGTTAGAAATGTGCAGGGCCTTTTTCATACTATTTTCGAAGAACCTGTCATAGCTTATTACAGCCGATGGTACCCTTCCGGAGAAGCTGTTTTTTTTGCAAAAACAGAACGCCATGAGTTTTTTTACTGGCTACATGGTAAAATCCTGGATATCGTAGTGAACGACGCCGCCTTGGGCACCTTCCATCCCGAATCCGGCGAGCTGCTGAGCGCGCGCACCAAAAAACCAATCGCCCGCCTGGATACCGGGGCACAGGGTAAATCACTATTTATTCACGACCGCCAGGTAGGCCGCATGGCTCCGCTGAAACCCAAAGGCAAAGACGCGCTGAGCCAGCGCATTTTTGATTTTGTGGTAGATCAACTCAGCCAGGAAGAAGAGGCTATCGTACTCGCTTTAGCCATCCATGAAATGATACGGGGCGTTTCCCAACCGGATACTCCCAAACAAAAATAAACCCTCTCCTCTTTTTTTTGTTGTACCTTTCTCCCGAAGGAACTGCACTGCTTATGGATATTTCAAAAAAAATAAACCTGGTCATCTACCGGTTCAGAGAAAAAGGACTGGAGGTTTTCTTAGTCAACCCTTCCGATAACGAGAATTGGACCCTCCCCGCCGAACCGCAAACGGAGGCCTCCCAACTCCTGCCGTTACACCACGGCGATTCCCTTATTGAGCTGGAACCCGTTGATTCTGCCGATGGCGAAACAGAACAGACCTGGGCCGTAGAAGGCGATTGGCACGATATCCCATCCCTCAAATCCATGCTCCTCGAAGATGCGGCCAACTTGCGCAACAAACTCGCTGATATGGAAAAAGGTGGCTTTTTTGCCGTAAAGGAAGCGTTTAAAAAAGTCCTTCCTCATCAATATAAGCTACTGAAAGAACTAAAAGAAATCCTCGCCGACCGCAATTCGGTGAAAAATATTTAATGTATCCTCCTTTGTTTGTCGCATAATTCCGTATTTTTATGCCAAATTGGAGGCATACATGAAATTCTTTATAGACACAGCCAGCTTGGCTCAAATCCAGGAAGCAAAAGACCTGGGCATCCTGGACGGTGTTACTACCAACCCTTCCCTCATGGCTAAAGAGGGTATTTCGGGTGAAAAAAATATTCTCAACCACTATCGCGTTATTAGTGAATTAGTTGACGGCGACGTCAGCGCAGAGGTCATTGCCACGGACTTTGCCGGCATGGTTGAAGAGGGTATCCGTCTGGCTGATATCGCTCCGAATATTGTGGTAAAAGTCCCCATGATTAAGGAAGGCATTAAAGCGATTAGTTATTTCACCGAACATGACATTCGCACCAATTGTACCTTAGTTTTCTCTTCTGCACAGGCAATACTCGCCGCCAAAGCAGGTGCTACCTACCTTTCCCCGTTCATCGGCCGGGTAGATGACATCAACTGGGATGGTATGGCGCTTATTCGCGAAATTGCAGAAATTTATGCCATTCAAGGCTACGAAACTGAAATACTCGCGGCTTCCATCCGCAACTCCAGGCATATCGTGGAAGCTGCCCGCTCCGGTGCGGACGTGGTCACTTGCCCCCTCTCCGCTATTCTGGGCATGCTCAACCACCCGTTGACAGATAGCGGCCTCCAGAAATTTTTGGAGGATCACCGCAAAGCAAATAACTAATAACACCTGCATTCCCAAGGGAATGCCTCTTCATTCGGACAGAGGTTATCTATATACCATTTGAGGAACAGCTAATTGCGGCTGTTCCTTTTTTTTTATCCATCCGAATCGCACGCGAGGATTCTTTTCCCAAGGGTTGTTTTAAAGCGCAATAATGCGCTCTAATTGGAGTTCAATCATGCGATCGATACTGGCATAGGCGTCGGGGGCAAACGTGCGTTTAATGCGGTTTCCCAAAATAACATTACAGGATATCGCCTCGTGCCCCAACAACCTGGAAAGCCCAAATATAGCGGATGTCTCCATCTCGAAATTGGAGATCCGAAATCCATCAAAGGTAAAATGGCGCAATTTATCCAACACGGCTGCCCCTACGCGCACGGGCGCGCGCAGTTGCCGCCCCTGTGGGCCATAAAAGCCTGGACTTGTGAGGGTAATGACCTGCTCTATCCCCTTTCCCAATGCGGTGGCCAACCTTTCAGCTCCTTCAAACAAATAGGGTGCTACCGGTAGGTCGATGGCTTGTTCGGCAAGAAAATTATCTAAAGCCGCTGAAAGCGCCTGTTCGTAAGGGGTGTTTTCATAGGAATAGTAGCGCATCATATTGTCGAGACCCAGGCCAAAGCGGGATAGCAGGAGGGTGCCCGGATCTACGTCTTCCTGTATGGATCCACTGGTTCCCAGGCGGACGATGATGAGC
>Ga0172373_10004166_pt1 | contig 20537 bp, 20 predicted proteins | sample Lak10m_2_FD_114546 | JGI IMG/M metagenome (GOLD analysis project Ga0172373, IMG submission 114546) | Freshwater microbial communities from Kabuno Bay, South-Kivu, Congo - kab_092012_10m | ecosystem: Environmental > Aquatic > Freshwater > Lake | place: Democratic Republic of the Congo...
ATCCGGGGGAACGCCCTCACATAAAAAAATATCATTATTCTCCCTCCCCTTTAGGGGAGGGCCGGGGTGGGGTAAAAAATAAACCTCTTACGCTGTGGAACGGCGGTTTAACCGATGCACTTATTCTCCCTCCCCTTTAGGGGAGGGCTAGGGTGGGGGTATCAACGAAACAGGGTGTCGCCATTGCACTCCCGGTGGCACCATGGGGGGTTCTTGGTCATCCAACCAAATAATGGCCCCCCATTGCATGGCCAACCGTTTGATTTGCTCCAATTTAAACGCCCATAAAGGTCGGTAATCCCCAACCTCCCGCACATATAACGCCCCCACACCCACCGGCAACCGATTCAAAAACCGACGGGTGCCAGCTTCACATTGTCGGTTTCGATTGCTTAAAAAAGTGATGGGATGGGGCGATTGGGCTAAAAATGAGACGGTACTTTCGATCGGACGATCGTCTTCAAAGGTCAAACTACCCATCCAATCATAAAAAGGCTTCGAAAACGCATCGCGATACCCACAATCCATCACCTTCGGAAACCGGGTCACATCCGCCACACACCTTCCCCCACCCGGAAAAGAATGGCCCTCGGCCACCAACACACACCCCTTCGAATCAGGTGCCGTACAGGGAGGGGTAAAGGGTGCCACCTGCACCGCAGGGGTACACACCGTGAAATCAATGTCACTGACGACCCTCACCCCTGGGTCTTTGACATCCCACCATGGTGTCGTTGTCATGACATTAACATCGCCGCTATTTTGGGTACAATGGGTGGCGACCCTAACCCCGCAATAAACCCGTCGTATTCTTGCTGCAACGCCTCCCACGCCATGGGTTGCAACTGATTCAATACCGCCTGCGCCAACCGGTCGGGGGTTATATCACGTTGCGTCACTTCGGTCACCCAGTGCCGACCCGCCAAAATATTGGGCAAGCCAATCCATGGTAAAGGCAATCGCAACACCCATCTGGCAATGGCATACGATAGGGGATGCAAGGCCCCCATCACCACAATCGGAATCCGATGCACAATCAACTCAATACTCATGGTCCCTGTGGCCACCACCGCCGCATCCAAGGATAACGGTTGCCAATCGGGTCCCACCGACCGAATGGGGGCCATTTCGCCCACCGATAGTCCCTGCTGAGATATGAGCCGCTGTGCCAATGCCACATGCTCGGATGGCACCACCACATGATAGACCCAGCCCGGCAACCGTGTCACAACCCCCAACGCGGGGGGTAACAAGCGATGGATTTCGTTGGGTCGAGACCCCGGAAACAAGCCAATATGCCGCACCCCCCCTGCCTGCCAAACCGGTCGTGGGGGTAAGGGAATATGGGCATCCAATAGGGGATACCCCCCATACAAAGGGGACGCCCCCAATTGGGTGTACCACTGATATTCCCGTTCAAAAATGGTCACGATCCGATCAGAATACGACATGACCTGCCGACCACGTCTTTGGTCATTCCACATCCAAAAATGGGGGGTTATCACGGTGTCAATTGGAATCCCCTGCCGTTGAAACACCCGGGCAAAGTGATGGTGATAGTGGGGAAAATCCAACACAATCGCCCTTACAACGCCCCCCGTCTGAATCGCATCCCCCACGCGTTGAATCAATCGCCGCATGGTACCCCGTCCACGCCACGACTCGATCACCCCCACCGATGTTACATCCACCGTAACACCCAATACCCGATCGGCTTCTTTGGCCATTTCTTGCCCCCCGCATACCCACAGCCGAAGCGACCGATGAGATCTCATGGCCCGCATCAAGGCCGCCCCGACCTGGTCACTCGATCGCTCACCCGCCACCAAGACCCAAAGATCAGGGTCAGTCGCTGGCGTCACTGGCCGATCGCTTCAAAATACCCCTGGGTGAGTCGGTTTTTAAAAAGGTCAGCAACAACCGAGCTTCGGGTGATTCAATGCCCAACCCATCCAATTCTGACAATGCCTGCGTGGTGTTTTTGGATGATTGATAATAGAGCCGGTAAATGGTGCGAATCTCTTGCAAAGTGGGTCTTGGGAGTCCCAAACGCCGCAATCCCACCAGGTTGATGGTTCGAATGGTGGCCGGATTGCCCTCACACAACATGTAAGGGGGCACATCTTGTGGCAATCGGGTGTAGGCCCCCACCATGGCCCCTGTACCAATACGGGTAAACTGATGAATCCCCGTCATACCCCCAATCACAGCACGATCCCCAATCTGACAATGCCCTGCAATGTTCACTTGGTTCACGACGGTCACATAATCCCCTATCTCAACATTGTGGGCCACATGGGCTGATGTCAAAATAAGGTTGTGAGACCCAATTTTAGTTACTTCGTTTTTTCCGGTGGGGCGGTTAATGGTCACATACTCCCGGATGGTGTTGTGGTCCCCAATCACCACCCACGATTTTTCACCAAAATACTTAACATCTTGGGGGGCCGACCCAATCACTGACCCAAAGTGAATGTGATTACTCGCCCCAATTCGGGTCCAACGCTCTACCATCACATGCCCCTCGATACGGGTATGATCCCCAATTACCACATGCTCCCCAATAATGGTGTTGGGTCCAATTGATACGTCCTTACCCAAAATGGCCGACGAATGCACCGATGCGGTGGGATGGATTTGAGGACCAGACGGTTGCGTGGCCAGCCCAAACACAAACACCCCTTCTGCCACCACCATGCCGTCGACCAAGGCCCGCCCTTGCATTTTGACCGCTTTGTCACGCAATTTCAATATGTCCATTTCCAACCGAATTTGATCCCCCGGATACACCGGACGACGGAATTTGACATCGGTCAGTGACGCAAAAAGGGGTAATCGACCTTTTAAATCACTGTCTGACAACAACCCGGCATACCCCGTTTGGGCCAAGGCTTCTAATACCATGGTACCAGGCATCACAGGGTTATTGGCATAATGCCCCTGAAAATAAGGTTCGTTAATGGATACATTTTTAATACCCACTACCCGATGCAAAGGGTCCAATTGAATGATGCGATCGACCAGTAAATAAGGATACCGATGGGGCAACATGCCATATAAATCAACTGTATTCATACCACACCTTTCATTCCACACCTTTCATTGGGTCAGCGTCACACCCCCCCAGCCACCCATTTGTTGCGCCACCATCGAAAAACAACACCCAATCGCCAATGCCAACCCAAACCGGGCGGTTTGCCCCAACAATACCGTCAGTTGCTCGGTGGGGTGGGTAATACGACGGCCCAACACCAGCGACACCGGGAACAACACCAACCCCACCCCCATTAACCCCCCTGCCCCCGTGAACCACCCCCACCCCAACGGGATCAAGGCAGCCCCTGTGAGGCACGCACGGTATTGCCACTGTCCCCATTGACGGCCAAAACGTACCACCAAGGTGCGTTTTCCGGTGCGGCGGTCTTCGGTTTCGTCACGAACATAATTCACTACCAACACCGCCGTGGCCACCAAGCCAAGGGCCGCCCCCAATACCCACGCCTCTGTCAGCACGGTGTGGGTCATGACCCACACCGTGCCTTGGCAGGCGATGGGGCCAAAAAACAACCATACCACCCCATCGGCACCTCCCCAATAGCCATAAGGCCGTCGCCCCCCACTGTAGCCCCATGCCGCCCATACCGAGGCCACCCCCACCCCCACAATCGGCCATCCCCCCCGAATCATCAGGGCCACCCCTAACAATACCGCCGCACCCAATACCCCCCACATGGCCACCTTCACCTGGCGGGGGCTGGCCAACCCCGATCCTGTCAACCGGGTGGGCCCCACCCGATGAGGCGAATCTTTGCCATTGATGCCATCAAAATAATCATTGGCCAAATTGGCCCCTATTTGCAACAAAATGGCTGTGACCATCACCAACCCAAACCACATCCACGACCACTGCCCATGTTGCCAACTCAAGCCAGCCCCTACCAATAAGGGTGAAACAGTTAGCCACAAGGTGCGCGGTCGGCACGCACTAACCCACATTAAAAACGTCGTCATGATGGCATTATGGCATAAAACAATGGGCCATCAAACCAGGGATTCCGTTTTGGCACCGCCGCTTGGTGGGTGTCGATACCCTCGCCTGCCAATGGCCCCGTGATTTGGCGTCATTGCCACATCCTGATATAGTCGTCGGCATGCGAATTGGCGTCTTTAAAATGGGCACCGTATTGGTGATGACCTGTCTCTTGATGGTGGGGGTGGCCACCATGATTCGTCCCGATCTCAGGCTGGTACTGATGCGTCTGTGGGTTGCCCATGTGCTCCCCCTGATTCCCAACTGGTTACCCAATAACAACCCCATTCCTTTGTCAGTGGCATCCCACGCAATGGAAACCCCGTGGCCCAAGGGATCCCCATCTTATCGCACCCCCATTTCGACTCATTTTAATGCATGGGCCACCCCCTTTGTGTTAACCGTGGCACCGGTTGCCACACGTTCTGCCCCCTCTCATGGTAACGACGCCCATGTCATTGCCCACTTAGACCGTGGGGCACGGGTCAGGGTGGTGTATGAACACCCTCATAAATGGGGCGCTGTGGCACAAGGGGCTGGCAAATGGGTGTTTATATTAAATGAAAAAGGCACCGCCGCGTTGGGATGGGTGGTGGCATCGACCCTTGCGTTTCCCCATCAATTTGTACCCGTGTCGAAATTGCCGTGGTCTCACCTTGGCTTTTGTGTGGGCGATTATTGCGGTGAGATAACGATTAAACCCACGGGTCGGTTCGAAGAACGGTGGGATGCCATCGGCCAAGGGGTGTCCCTTCAAGGTGTTAATACGGGCCAGGTCTTGCAATATCGTACTGTTTTATGGTTCAAACAAGATCAGCCGTCTGATTTTGATGGCTGGTTCATCTGGGATGGTGCCCAATTAAGCCCCGAACCCAAGTATCGATCCGAACCGTTTCGGTTGGGCCCCAATCCTGGCCATCGGTTACGATCTTCTCGCTAACCATCACCCTCACAAGGAGTTTGTTATGTCTACCATCGATCATGTCTATGCCCGTTCTGTTCTTGATTCGCGAGGAAACCCCACGGTTGAAGTTGAACTGATTACCAGTTCGGGGCATGTGGGACGTGCCATCGTCCCCAGTGGGGCGTCTACCGGATCACGTGAAGCACTTGAACTTCGGGATGGGGACCCCGGGCAATTTGGCGGCAAAGGGGTTAATCGGGCGATTGCCCATGTTAATGACACCATTCGAGACACCGTGGTTGGCCTGCCGGTTGGCAACCAAATGGCGGTTGATAGGGCCATGCTTGAATTGGATGGTACACCCAACAAAGAAAAACTGGGTGCCAATGCCATATTGGGTGTGTCAATGGCCACCGCCTGTGCGGCTGCGGCAGAAGCTGGGGTTCCCTTGTTTCGGTATCTGGGGGGGCCGTTTGCCTATACGTTACCAGTGCCCATGATGAATATTTTGAATGGGGGGCAACATGCCAATAACTCGGTCGATTTTCAGGAATTTATGATTATTCCCTATGGTGCCCCCACTTTTGCTGAGGCCGTTCGGGCGGGCAGTGAAGTGTTTATGGCACTCAAAGGTATTTTACATGCCGAGGGTCATTCAACCGCCGTGGGCGACGAGGGTGGGTTTGCCCCGTCTTTTGATTCGAATGAAACCGCGTTGACGTATATTGTCAGTGCCATTGACAAGGCGGGTTACAAAAATCAAATGGGATTGGCGCTGGATGTGGCCGCCAGTGAGTTTTATAAAGATGGACGGTATCATTTAGAAGGCGAAGGTCGCACCTTAACCACGAATGAATTAATTGATTTATACGCCCACTTGTTAGATCACTACCCGATTTTGTCAATTGAAGATGGGTTGTCTGAATCGGATTGGGAAGGGTGGGCCCACTTAACCAATCGATTGGGCAGTCGGGTGCAATTGGTAGGCGACGATTTGTTTGTTACCAATCCCGATATATTGGCCCGGGGTATCAATGAAGGGGTGGGCAATGCGTTGTTGGTTAAGCCCAATCAAATTGGCACGATTACCGAAACGATGCTTGCCATTCAGATGGCCACCCAATCGGGGTATGCCTCGGTTATTTCGCATCGATCGGGCGAAAGTGAAGATACCTTTATTGCCGATCTGGCGGTGGCGACCAATGCAGGCCAGATCAAAACAGGGTCGTTGTGCCGCACCGATCGGGTGGCCAAATACAATCAATTGTTGCGCATTGAATCTTATTTGGGCGACGTGGCATACTATCCCGGTCAATCCTGCTTTTTTTCATGACCCATTCATGGACTCGTAAACTATTATTAGGGGCGTCTTTATTGGTGCTGGGGTATTCACTATGGATTGGCCTTAAAAATATTTTTCGTTATAATGCCTATGTGAGTGAATACAACCAACTGCGCCGGGATATGATGAACGAAAACCGTTTGAATGATCGGTCCAAGCGTTGGTTGTCGTTGTTACAAAGTCCTTCGTTTTGGGAAATGGCAGCCAAAACCAAATTGGGGTATGTTAAAGAGGGGGAAGTGGTGTATAAGATTCACCCCAGCCCGGTCACCCCAACCAAGGGTGCCCCTTAGTCGGTTATCGGAGTGAAATGAAAGTGTGGATCAATCAATATGGATGACGAAAAAATAGGATCAGTTGTCAGTGGGGTGATCACCCATATCACCACGTTTGGGGCCTTTGTAAAGTTAGAGGATGGGGAAGAAGGCCTGGTTCACATTTCAGAAATTGCCAATGAGTTTGTCTCGGATGTCACCAAGTTTGTGGCCATTGGCGATTCGGTATCGGTCAAAATTATGGCCCGCAATGCCAAAAACCGGTTGGAATTGTCGTTAAAACGGGCCGCCGAAGGGTATGAGGCTGATGTGACCACCATGCTGCATAAAAAAACAAAAAACACAGCCTTTGAAGATAAATTAACCACTTTTTTGAAACGCTCTGAAGAAAAACAAATTGACATCCGTCGTAATTTAAAAAACAAGCAAGGCATTACAAAAAAGCGTCGGTAATGTCCGAGTTTTCACGTTGGATTGAGTACGGAGAAGAAATTGCAAGGGACCCTGTATCGGTAACCTATTCGGTTACCCTATCCAGCCATGAACCCGTATGGGTGACCCGCTATCCACTGGCCACCTTGTCTACCGCCACGGTCCAGGCGATGTCTGAGATGGCGGACCGTGTGCAACAAATTCAATCTGATTTGGTGGTCCCATTGTTGCACCATGGTCGGGACGCCACCTATTTTTATGTGGTCTACTCAGCGGTGGGGCCCTATCAGCCCTTGTTACGCAGCCTTAAAACCACCCCCCCCACTACCCCCAACGAATGGATTGCCTTGATGCGCCAGTTATTGGCCGCCGCCTTGGTGGTAGAGCGATATGGGTTAACCCATGGCACCCTGTCACTGTGCTCATATGTGCAACGGGGTGATTCGTTTGCGTTGTGGCAAACAGGGGTGCACGCCTTGGCCTTGCAACACCATTGGTCCAGCATATCCGCCTATGACATGAGCATGTTTTTAGCCCCTGAGTGGGTGGTGGCCCATCGCCCCATGGGGGGCTTGGATGATCGGTTGGATTTGTATGCCATGGGCGTGTTGCTTTATCTGTTGGTGTCGGGCAAATGGCCCTACCCCTTTACCACCCAACCGTCTGTATTACGGGCCCACATGGGTAACCCTTCGAACCCCATTCATTGTCGGCACTTGCCTGATTCAGACGGCTTAAAATCGCTGATTGCCCAATTGTTGGACCCCAACCCCAGCGAACGCCCCCCCCAATTGACATGGGTGTGGTCAACGTTTGAAGATGCCATGACGACCTTGTATCGAGAATCCGATCCGATTGATGATGGGTCGGGATCCCCTGATCCCATTACAGACCCCACCCTAACCGTGGCCATGGCCAGCCCCCTTCGACCCAATCGACGAAAATGGTGGGCATTGGGCGGCGTGGTGCTCTTGCTGGTGATCTTGGGGGGATACCGCTGGGTGGTGCATTATGTGACGTCTTTATCCACCAGCAAAGTGCCCAATGTGATTGGCATGTCCATCGAAGATGCCAGTTTGTTATTGCAAGACATGCAATTGCGGGTTCAGGTGGCCGGTAACCGCGAAAGCGATGAGATGCCCGAAGGCATGGTGGCGGATATCAAGCCTGAGGTGGGCACTGAAGTCAAAGAAAACCGTCTGATTTTGTTGTTTCGATCGGTTAAAAAAACACAATGGACCATTCCCAACTTGCAAGGCCAAACCCTGGCACAAGCCAAAGCCATGGCCCACGAAATGGGGGTTCAGTTGTCGGTTGATGACCAACAGTATTCATTGACCATTCCCGAGGGAGAAATCATTTCACAAACCGCCACCCCTCACATGGTCGCCAGCGTCAATGGTCGCATGGGGGTGGTGGTCAGCAAAGGCTTTCCGGTTACCTTAAGCGTGCAGCCAGGTGGCGGTGAGACCCTCATGGTCAGCATTAAAACGGCGGTATTAGAGGGCTGGCCCCCTCAACAAGTGGCCATTGTGTACCGGTCGGGGGCCGGGGCGGTGGAATTGATGTCGAAGGTATTGGCCCCATTGGCCACCGCCAATGACTCGTTTTCTTTGGCGCCTGGGGGTGATATTGAGGTATATTTTAACGACCGTCTGGCCATCAGAAAGCGACTCAATGCCATTAAGCCACGTTGATAACACGATGATGCAACGATTGGTAGGGATGAGCCTGGGGGGGTGCAAAGTGGCCCGACCCAATCCATCGGTGAGTGCCATCTTAACCCAGGGAGATCGGGTGGTGGGCATGGGGGTTCATGCAGGGCCCGGCACCCCCCATGCCGAAGTATTGGCCATCGATGCTGCCGGCCCTGACGCCAAAGGCGGCACCTTGTATGTATCGTTGGAACCCTGCACCCACTGGGGTCGCACGCCACCGTGTGTGGACGCGATTGTGGCCGCAGGGATTCAGCGGGTGGTGTTTGGTGTGTCAGACCCCAATCCGTTGGTAAGGGCCCACCCTGCGCACGACCATTTGGCTGCCCATGGGGTGGTGTTAGACGATAGTCAGATGGGGGATGTGTTTGGGTGGGTTCACCGGGTGTTTTTTAAGTGGGTGACCACCCAAAGGCCGTGGGTGACTGTTAAAGTAGCGGTTAGCCTCAATGGCAAATTGGCCTTGCGTTCAGAAGGGGGGCCTGCGTACGTGACGGGACCCGCCTCTTTGCAATGGGTGCATGAGCGACGGGCGATGTGTGACGCCATTTTGGTGGGAATTGGCACGGTGTTGGCCGACGACCCATTGTTGACCTGTCGCCTCGGGGGGCAGGCGTCCCCGATCAAGGTGATACTTGATCCCCATGGGCGGTTGCCCCTAACTGCCCGTTTATGGGAGGGCACCCGTGCAGCCGATGTATGGGTGTTGGTGTCAGAAACGGCCCTCCCCGACACCCAGCAGCGCGTGGGAGGACGTGCGACCATTGTACCGATTACCCTGCCATTGTGTTGGGATGTGGTGATGCAACAACTCGCTGAACGGGGGGTTTATGACCTGTTGGTTGAAGGGGGCCTGGGGGTCTTACAGGGGCTGTTTGAACAACGTGTGGTCGATGACGTGGATATCATGATGGCCCCACTGTTGATAGGTGGGGGGGGCGGCCCGTCCTTTATTGACGGCGCCGGACTGAGCGGTATTGGGTGGTCGATGCCGATGACCATCCGAGAAGTAACCCAGCGGGGGCCGGATGTACACATTCACGCCCAGGTGGCAAAAACGGGGGGGGCATCATGACGACACTGACACCGGGTGGTATTCCCCTTCCGTTGGTATGCGAGGGAAAGGTAAGGGCCTTGTATGATGCGGGCCCGCTTTATTTAATGGTGGCCTCAGACCGAATCAGTGCGTTTGATTCGGTGATGCCCACGGAGATTCCCCACAAGGGAATGATTTTGACGCAATTAAGCGAGTATTGGTTTCGTGCCACCGAATCGGTGGTGCCCAATCATTTTGTCTCCACCTATCCGCATACCTTTCCGGAGGTGGTGCAAGGACATGTGTCGTTGCTTCAAGGTCGCAGCATGTTGGTGGCCAAGTGTGTCCCCATTTTGGTTGAATGTGTGGTGCGTGGGTTTATGGCAGGGTCGGCATGGCAAGAGTACCAATCAAGTGGCACGGTGGCAGGGGTTCGATTGCCCAGCGGGCTTGGCCCGGGTAGTCGAATTCCCGAGCCTTTGTTTTGTCCGGCAATCAAAAACCATCAGGGACATGACGAAAACATCAGTTATGCCACATTGGCGGATCAGGTAGGCGCGGACATCGCCAGCCAATTAAAAGCAGCCAGCTTGGCGGTGTACACCTGCGGGGCGACGATTGCAGAAGAAAAGGGATTGTATGTGGCGGACACCAAATTTGAATTTGGGTGGATCGGCAATCAACTCACGTTAATCGATGAGTTGTTGACACCCGATTCGTCACGGTATTGGGACATGGCGGCGTATGAGGATGCCATGGCCACATCGACCCTTCCGGTGGGATATGACAAGCAGGTGTTGCGAGACTATTTAAAAGCAGCGGGTGCGAGTGGTCCGGTGGCATTGCCGTCATCGGTGGTGACCCGGATTTTAGCGCAATACAGCAGGGTGTTTGAACGCATCACGGGTGAACCGTTTCACACATAGGGAAGTGGCGTTAGCGGGGTACCCCTAGGGGGGACGCGGGGCCCGGCTTTATCACAACTGCCCCACATCCGCCCGAATCTGGGCGATTAAATCCGCCACCCCCTTAAACGCCCGCTCAGGCCGAATCATACCCCCAATATCCAGGGTCACCATCTTGCCGTACAACGCCACCGTGCGATCGGGGATATGCACCTCTACCTGCACCCGCCCCCCACCAAACGTGGGCCTCACCCCACAATTCACAATCGCCCGCATCTCACCGAGACCCGGCACCGTGACCTGGCACCGATACACCCCATTGACTGGTAATACCTTGTGCGGACTCACCCACACATTGGCCGTTGGAAACCCCAATGTACGACCCCGCCCTTCTCCCCTCACCACCCGGCCCATGACCCGATAGGGGCGGCCCATCCAGGCACATGCTTTGTCCCATTCTCCCGTTTGAATCAACTGACGAATCGTACTGCTTTTAATCGCCTCATCACCGTCTTTGACCATGGGCACCACCTGCAACGATAGCCCTTGCCGTTGGCACCATCTCGATAACACAGTCAAACTTCCCTGCTGAGACCGCCCAAACCGAAAATCTTCCCCCACCACCACACCCGTTGGTTGACACTGTGCCGCCCATGCCGATAAAAACACCTCTGGCGCCAATTGCGACACCTGGTGCGAAAACCGCAACACCATTACCGGTCTTCCCAATCCACATAATTCCCTCACCGTTGTTAATTGTGGCACCCGATGCCCCCTTATCACCGTCTCGGGATGGGGATACATGGTCATGATACAATCCGCACGCTCGCCCAAGGCCTGGTGCCCCCGGTGGTAGCCATCAAAAACCCCCAAGGCCACCCGTCGCCCTGTTTGGATACCCCATACCCTCATGTCACCGCCACCCGTCGCCATCATAGCCCTTCCCTTTTGTTATCAATACGACCCCGATTATCTGGGTGTGTCATGATCATACCAGGTCATCCAACGCACCCCGATACAACGCCGATTCCCAATTGTGAGGCTGAATCGTATCCAACCCCCGCAGGCGGTTGGCGTCAAATGGCCCCACGGATCGGCGTATCAGCTGACAGACCATCGCCACCGTGCCACATTGCCGGGCCAAATCTCGGGCCACCGACCGCACATAGGTTCCTTTTGAGCATGTCATGGCCAATCGAATGCAGGGGGTCTGACCATGCATCGCCTGTGACACCACTTGTAACGACTGAATGGTCACCATGCTTCGCTTCGGTGCCATGACCACCCCCCGTCGGGCCCATTCATACATCGGGACCCCCGCCTGCTTTTTGGCACAAAACAAAGGGGCTTCCTGCTCATAGGTTCCCACAAAGGTGCTGACCACCCGGTCAAAAGTGGCCAGCATTTGGTCGGTGACCACGTGGCGGGCTGTTACCTGCCCCTCACTATCCAACGAATCGGTTTCGATGCCCAATAACATGGTGAACCAATAGGTTTTGGGCCACGCTTGAATCACCTCGATCTGCCGCGTACACGACCGCCCCACCGCCACCACCAACACCCCCGTCGCAAAGGGATCTAAGGTGCCCGCATGCCCCGACCGCTTCACCCCCGTGACCCACCGCAACCGATTGACCACCTGAAAAGATGTCCAGCCATACGGCTTGTCCACACATAAAAACCCCTCAGGATAGGGCACCACTCACCGCTTGCCTCACCACTGCCACCGCCTCATCCATGGGCATGTCGAGGGTGACACCCGCCGCACGGGCATGCCCCCCACCCCCCCACCGATGGGCAATCTGATTGACCGCCACCTGGTGCTTCGATCGCAAATTCACCCTCACCCCACCCGATGGCAACGCCCGAAACACCGCCACCACTTCAATCGATCTGACTTGTCGCAACACCCGTATCACCGCCACCCCTTCTTCCATGCCGGGGGGCAACACGACCAAGGCCATGCGTCCCGACCCATCGATTACGGCCCCGTTTAAGGCCTGTCGCAAGGCGTCTAATCCCTCTGTGGTTAACGATTCATCCAACCACTGCGTCACCATGGGCATGTCCCCCCCCTGCTCACATAGCCATTGCATCGCAGCCAAGGTGTGGGCTGTCGTATTCGAAAACAAAAACCGCCCCGTGTCGCCCACAATGGCCCCCATCCACCAGGTGGCCGTGGTGGGCGATACCCCCAACGACCATTGTTGGGCGATCCGGGTCAGCCACTCCCCCACCGATGAAACGGGCTCACACAATGCGTACGTGCCAAACCCCGTGTTATCGATGTGATGATCCACGTTCACCACCACACCATTGATCGCTTGCAATGTCTCCCACTGGGCCACTCGATTGATGCCCGCACAATCCAACACCCATATCATGTCATACTGGTCACGCGGGATGTGGGTCGAGATGGCATCCACCCCAGGCAACAGGTGCAACCACAATGGCACCGCTTCTGCCATCCACCCATCCACCTCATACCCCGCCCCTTGTAATACCCCCATCCATCCCATCATTGACCCCACGGCATCCATATCGGGATCCCGATGGGTGGTCACCAAATGGGTGCGGGATGACCCCATGAGCTGCCTAACTTGCCGCAGGGTCTCGTTCGTCTTCTCGGATAATGTCATCAATTCGCCTGTGCATCTCAAAGGCACGATCTACCGCCACATCATAAACAAACCGCAATTCAGGAATGGTCACATTTTTGTACCGACGACCCAATTCACCTTTGATAAACCGTGACGCCGTATCCAACTTGGTTTGGGCCGCTTGGCGGTGCCGATCATGACCAATCACGGTGAATTTGACGGTGGCATGGGCGGCGTCCCGCGACAAGGTAACCTCGGTAATGCTAATTAACGCCACATTCTGATCTTCGAGACGCCGATGAATAATATCCGAAATTTCACGCCGCAAAATGGCATTGTAGCGGGCCAACCAGCGTGACATTAGCGTGTTTTTTCTTGGGTTACAAAGGCCACAATCACATCCCCTTCTTGCAACGACTCAAACCCATCGACCACAATGCCGCACTCAAACCCGGTGGCCACCTCTTTGACATCATCTTGAAACCGTTTTAACGATTGAAATTTACCCGCAAAGACCTCTTTGTTTTGCCGCAACACCTTCACCGTGGCCGATCGCAATAATTTGCCTGAGGTCACATAACTCCCCGCAATCACGCCCACCTTCGAAAAACGGAACAGTTGCCTTACATCGGCCCGCCCCACTTCAATCTCTTCAAACTCTGGTTTTAGTAACCCATGCACCGCCTTGGTTAAATCATCCACAATTTGATAAATGATGTGATACATCTTAATGTCAACCGACTCGGCATCCGCCAATCGTTGGGCCTCGGCATTGATGCTCACCCCAAACCCAATAATCACCGCATTCGAAGCACGGGCCAACATGATATCGTTTTCGTTCACGGGTCCCGTTGCCGCATGAATCACCGATACCACCACCTCACCCGACGACACTTGTCCCACCGAGGCAATAATGGCCTCCATCGACCCATTTACGTCGGCTTTCACAATGAGATTCAATCGTTGAATCGCCCCTTGCTCTACCCGATCGGACACACTTTCGAGGCTAACCGGACGGTAATGCCCCGTTGTATCCCCTGTCCGTGATAGCACCAGGTCTTTGGCCACTTTTTCGGAGGCAACCACCTCTAAAATACCACCCGGTGATGGCACGTCTTCTAATCCCAACACCTCAACTGGCATCCCCGGTGCCGCTTCGGTTACTTTTTCGCCCAGATCATTTAATAAGGCCCTCACCTTGCCCATGCCCGCATCGATGACAAACGAATCCCCCACCTTTAAGGTGCCTGATTTGATCAACACCGTCGCAATGGGCCCTTTTTTGCGTGATAACCGCGACTCAATCACCACCCCTTGGGCCAAACAATCGGGATCCGCCTTTAATTCCATCATATCCGCTTGCAACAAAATCATATCCAACAAGTCTGAGATCCCATCCCCATTTTTTGCTGACACGGGCACATAAATGGTGCGCCCCCCCCATTCTTCGGGCACCAATTCATGGTCCACCAATTGTTGCTTCACCCGCTCAGGATCAGCCTCTGGTTTATCCATTTTGTTGAGGGCCACAATAATCGGCACCGACGCTGCCTTGGCATGGTGGATGGCCTCAATCGTTTGGGGCTTGATTCCTTCATCGGCCGCCACCACCAACACCGTAATATCGGTTACCTGGGCACCTCGGGCACGCAAAGAGGTGAATGCGGCGTGACCGGGCGTGTCTAAAAAGGTGATTTTGCGACCATGTGTGGTCACCTGATAGGCCCCAATGTGTTGGGTAATGCCCCCTGCTTCGCCCAGCATCACATTGGCCTTTCGAATGCTATCGAGCAACCGGGTTTTGCCGTGGTCAACGTGCCCCATAATCGTAATCACGGGCGGCCGCTCTAAGAGTGTCTCGGGGTCGCGGTCTAATTCGGCCTCTTCGATGCGATCCAAGGCCCGTCGAATGGTATCGGTCTCTTGCTTGGCCACATCATGTTGCAACACCACATTCAATCGCAATGCCAACTCGGTGGCCGTTGCAGCGTCTATTTCTGAATTTAAATTCAGTAGCAACCCCATTTCAAGCACCGCTTTCATCACGCGGCTTAAGTCGACACCCAACACACCGGCCAAGTCTTTTAATACAATGCGATGGGTGGTGAGTGGCACCAATTTGGGGGCCGCTGGCTCTTCGGTTTCGGTGGATACCGATGCCACCAACGATTTGACCCGGTCAATCACGGTTTGATCCAACCGCTGTTGGGGGTTTTTTAACCGAACCCCCAATTCAGATAGCAAGCCCATAATCTCCCGCGGGGGTTTTCCCAGTGATTGGGCAAGTTCGGCTACCTTCATTAGAAATGCTCCTTTAACTGATTCACTTGATCGGTTGGGACCACCGACCGGGGACCTCGAATCACAATGTCAAGGGTGGCGGCTTTGGCAATTAACGCTGATGTTTTGATTTTTAAAATGGCGGCCAATTCTGAGGCACGCAACGGTTGGTCATCCCCCAGGTCACTGTCCACCATCGATTGGGCAATGGCCTTGGCCTGATCCCCGGCATCAACCGCGTCTTCACGCTCGCGGTCTTGTCGGATACGATCCACAATCGACACATGGCTTTTTTCTGCAAACTCATCCCGGCGTTTTTCGAACTCCGATTCGTTGATGATATCCAGTTTCCAACCCGTTAATTTGACCGTCAGTCGCACATTGATACCCCCACGCCCGATGGCCAATGACAACTGGTCGTTGGGCACCACCACCAACGCCGTTTTTTGCGCCTCATCCAACACCAATACCTGACTGGCCTTGGCTGGCTTTAACGCATTCGAAATATAAATTTTGGGGTCGGCATTCCAATCTAACACATCAATTTTTTCGGCCCCCAACTCTTTAACAATCGATTGAATCCGAGACCCCAAATGCCCCACACAAGTACCCACCGCCCCCACCGCCGGATCGTTGGACTTCACCGCGACCTTGGCGCGCTTGCCCGCCTCGCGTGCCACGCTCATCACCTGTATGATGCCATCTTGCACCTCTGGGATTTCGGTTTCAAACAACCGCTTTAACAACCCCACATGAGACCGAGAAATTGAAATGGTGGTGCCTTTGGCCCCTTTTTCTAGGTCAGAAATGTACACACGCACCCGCTCTTTGGGTGAAAATTTCTCACCTGGAATTTGGTCGCGTGGCCCCAAAATGGCTTCGGCTTTACCCAAATTCACCAAATAACTGGTATGCTCGACCCGTTGAATCACACCCACCACCACGGTTCCCACCTTGGATTTGAATTCGGAATAGATCATGTTCTTTTCTTCTTCACGAATGCGTTGCACAATCACCTGGCGGGCCATTAACACCGCTGTGCGTCCAAAATCAGGGGGGGTCACATCCAATTCCAACCGATCCCCCACCGCCATGCCGGGTCGGTATTTGGCGGTATCCGCCACCGATATTTGGGTGGCCTCATTGTCGACGGTCTCAACCACATCCAAGCACTTATAAATGAACAGCTCGCCCGACACCGGATTCATGCGGGCTTCAATGTGACACCCTTCACCCACCGTGCGACGACTGGCTGCCACCATGGCCTGCTCGATTGCCGACACCAAGTCGGATTTGGCGATGCCACGCTCATTTTCGATTTGGGCCGCCACTTGACTAAAATTATCGATTACAATCATATTTTGTGCCTCTCTTTACCAACCACATGGGCTTGTCTCACCAGCAAGGGATACCCCTTCACGAAACCCTTCTATCATGCCACAATTCACCAAATGAAACCATCATGTGATATGTTGTGGCGAGTTGGATCCGTTGCCGGTGTTGGCCATTCATGATCACGGCCATTACCTTGGTACGACAGTGGTTACAACCACTTTACCGTCGACATGAAAAGCCAGTGAATCGTATCAACCCGATGATCCCTCGTCAATTATGAGTTCCCCACGTGCCCCTATCCCCCCCCATGGGGATGGCCATCCCCATTCACCCCCCCTCACACACTCGACGGCCCGCCCCCCGTGGGTAGCCGAACTGATGGCGTGGTACCGACAGCACCACCGGGTGTTGCCCTGGCGAACCACCCCCATTCCGACCCATATCTGGTACAGTGAAATCATGTCACAACAAACACAGTTGGCCACGGTGGTCCCCTATTTTGAACGGTTTATTCGGCTGTTTCCGGATATTGCCACCTTGGCCACCGCCGACCCCCAAGCCGTATTGAAGTGTTGGGAAGGCCTTGGGTATTACCGCCGTGCCCGTCACCTACAAGCCGCTGCCCAGCAGGTGATGGCCCATCATCAGGGCACCTTACCCCGCGATTATGACACCTTACAAACCCTGCCGGGCATTGGGCCCTATGTGGCGGCTGCGGTGGCATCGATTGCGTTTGGGCAACCGATTCCGGTGGTGGATGGCAATGTGTTGCGGGTGTTCACCCGGTTTTGGGGCATTGGCGATGACATTCGACACCCCAAAACCCGCACCCGATTGTTTCGGGACCTCACCCCCTTGATCGAAGCCAGTGGCGACCCGGCGGTGTTTAACCAAGCCATGATGGAGGTGGGGGCCATGCGGTGTCATCCCCAGTCCCCGAGGTGTCATGATTGCCCCTTGGCGTCGGGTTGCCATGCCCATCAAACCGACCAAACCCATGTGTTTCCTTATAAATCCACCCGTGCCCCCATTCCCCATTACACCATTGGGGTGGGCATTATTCGACATGGCGACCGTGTGTTGGTGGGCAAACGCCCAGACCATGCCATGTTGGGGGGATTGTTTGAGTTTCCGGGAGGCAAGCAATGGCCCGACGAACCCATCGCCGACACCATTCGCCGTGAAGTGGCCGAAGAAACCCAGTTAACCGTGACCCCCCTGTACCCCCTGGCACAGGTTCAGCATGCCTATACCCACTTTAAAATCACATTGATTGCCTATGAATGCGACTGGCACGCCACCCATCAATGCCCCTTGGCACCGTTTGAGTGGGTGCCGATTCATGCGTTGCACACCCTGCCGTTTCCTAAAGCCAATCATGCCATTTTATCGGTGTTGGGGGCATCGCCCCAGCCCTTGCCACTGTTCGAAAAGAGTGGGGCATGACGCGCTCATCAGGCCCGTCTATCGAAGTGGCCAGTCACGCCAAGTTAAACATTCACCTGCGGGTGTTGCCGCCCGACCACACGGGATACCATCCGATTGACTCGGTGTTTCAGTGCATAGCCTTGCATGACACCCTCACCCTCACCCCCGCCGACACGATGGGGGTGACCTTTGTGTCGCCTGGGGTCACGATACCCCCCGGCAGCAGTACCATCGACACTGTGTTGAGGGCATTGGCCCCACGGTTGCGCCATCCGGTGCATGTGTCTGTGATCAAACGCATTCCGGTGGGGGGGGGATTGGGCGGAGGGAGTAGCAATGCCGCCGCCGTGATCAAGGGCCTGGCCCCCTGGCTGTTATCGCCCCTGCCTCCCCCCGACGCCCATGCCTTGGCCCAGTCGATTGGCATGGACGTGCCCTTTTTTTTAGGCCCGCCCGTTGCCCATGTGACGGGATATGGTGAAAGGGTGACCCCCTGTGCCCCCGTGTTGAGGGGTGAGGTGCAATTGTTGATTCCGTCCACGGCCATGTGGTCAGCCCACGCCTACCGGGCCTTGGATGCCCACCGACACCGCACCCCCCAATGGGACCATGATGTGCAAAATGATTTCAAACCTGTGGTGTGGGCCCACATTCCCCCGCTTGCCACCTTGGCCACCCACTTTGAGTCGTGCCACCTTCCGTTTTGTCTTTCTGGCTCGGGATCGGTGTGTTATGTGCCCACCCCCACGCCAGCCGATCGGGCCCGATTTAACCAGTTGATGTCGGCCCCTTTGCCCGATGGCATGGCCCATGTATCGACATCCTTTCTTTGATGCGATACTTTGAACCCATGACCGCCTCGAGTAAATGGATTCATTTTTTTCGTTGCATGTTACACCATACGCCCCGTCGATTTAATCAATCGATGAACACGTTACGACGGTTGTTACAAGTGGGGGTGCTCAGTGTGACCGTGGGTGGTATTGCCACGGTGGGATGGGCCCAAACACTCACATCTGAGTGGTCATTCTCAACTATAAAAGGCACCAATGCCACGTTATTTGAGACCCGTTGGAATGTGGCCAATTTTTTAGGGGTTTATACCCGTCCTGATATGAACATGGGCACTAACTTTGGCCACACCAATCAGATACAGGGCAAAGTGCTGATGGGCCCCGAACCAATAATGGACGCTGGCAAGACATTGCATCAAGTGGCCCATGGGGTCTTAAACCTTACCGTGCCCATGGCCCTTCAGAAGGATAAAGCGTCATACACCCACCTGGCGGGTAGTGTCCGGGTGTTGGATTATTCCTCTACTAATAACACCATGTTTATTCGGCCCAAAGAAATGATCCAGCAACGTAAGGGCATCACCCAAAGTCGCGGGGTATATGCCAATCTTTTTGTACTTGTTCAAGACTTTCTTAATGAGCCCTACAACTTAACCATTTGTTTGGATAAAGAAAGCCTGGATCATCCCACCCCCTTTGTAATGACCATTTTGCAAGAAAGTAGTGGGGGCGATCGATACCTAACACGTCGCATTGCATTTGCCCAAGATTGCGTCAAGAACCAAGATTCGGATGATAATTCTAATATAAACCCATTACCTAACTACGAGGTACTATGGCCGGGTCAGCACTTGGGTGATGGGCCCCTGATGGAAGGCGACACGCTGTATACCCTCTTTTTTGTACCGTCCGGTAAAACGGGTGCTGCTGACCCCAAATATTACGTATTGGGTGATGTCATCAAAGGATTTACCCCATGATACCCCAGGTTTGGCACCAACGCTGGTCCCGATTGATCCCCTCTTTAATCCATTCATTTGGTAGGGTGGTGGGGGGGGGGCTCGTGGGGTGTATCATGCTAGGCCTTGGCCACGATTTGGTTGCGATCGACTATTTTAGTTGGAACAACAAGGAAAGTAGCATGTCCCCCAATGGTGTCACAATCAATCAGGGCAATCTTCAGCCAAGTTCCAACTCCGGATTCCGTGTGACCATTAATGCCTTGGCATTTGACCCCCAATCCAATCAATTGAGATTGAATTGGATTGACGGCAGCCCCTTTGATAACACCGGTCGTGTCTTGGTGGTCAACGGACCCTTATACCTGTTAAAAAACGGGTTGATACCCTTTCCGCAACAAGGGGGCACCGCACGAAAAGATCGCAATTGGAATTTGCAAAATGGCAACCTTCAAGTGTTTTTTTCGCTGGACTGGTATTACCGGCAAGCCGGCAATAGCAA
>Ga0172373_10004171_pt1 | contig 20524 bp, 22 predicted proteins | sample Lak10m_2_FD_114546 | JGI IMG/M metagenome (GOLD analysis project Ga0172373, IMG submission 114546) | Freshwater microbial communities from Kabuno Bay, South-Kivu, Congo - kab_092012_10m | ecosystem: Environmental > Aquatic > Freshwater > Lake | place: Democratic Republic of the Congo...
CCACCGGGGCCGCGTGGTCGGACGCAGCGAACTGGTCGAGCATGTCTATGACCGCGACGACGACCGCGATTCCAATGTCATCGACGTATTGATGGGGCGGATTCGCAAGAAGCTGAAGGCCGACATCATCACCACGCTGCGTGGGCAGGGCTGGCGCCTGGAAGCCGGCGGGAATGCACCGTAACTCCCTGCGCACCCGCCTGATCGCCGCCGCCGCCGCCTGGGCGGTGGTCGGGCTGATCGCCGCCGGGCTGGTCCTGCGGCTGGCCTTCGAAGACAGTGTGCAGCGGTCGTTCCAGCTTCGCCTGATGGCGACGCTGCGCTCGCTGGTCGCCGCCGTCGAAGCCGATGCCGATGGCGGATTGCGCCTGCTGCGCCCGGTCGGCGACCCCCGCTTCGAACAGGCCTATACCGGCTGGTACTGGCAGATTTCCGGCCCCGGAATCATGTTGCGCTCGCGGTCTCTGTGGGACTTCGAGTTGCCGTCGGCCCCACCGGGAGAACCGGGTACGGTGGTCTTCGGCAAGGGCACCGGCCCCCGCGATGCCGGCCTGCTGACGGCCGAGCGCGACCTGAATTTCCCGCCGTCGACGGAGACGGTGCATGTGGTGGTGGCGGCCGACCGCCACGACGTCGACCGCGAAATCGCCCGTTTCGACACCGTGCTGCTGCTGTCCTTCGCCTGCCTGGGGGCCGGTCTGGTGGCCGCCATCTGGTTCCAGGCCGGGTTCGGGCTGCGCCCCCTGGGCCGGATCGCCCAGGATCTGTCCCAGCTTCGCAGCACCCCCGGTGCCCGTCTGGACGGCAATTACCCCCCCGAGATCGCCCCGCTGGTCGAGGCCCTGAACACCGTTCTCGACCACGATGCCGCGGTGGTCGCGCGTGCCCGCACCCATGTCGGCAATCTGGCGCATGGGCTGAAGACCCCGCTGGCGGTGATGCTGGCCGAACTGGAATCCGGGCATCCCGACATGCCCGCCCTGAGATTGCAGGTCGACAGGATCAGCCGGCTGATAGAACACCAGCTGACCCGCGCCCGCAGCGAGGCCACCCTGGCCCGCGCCATCGGAGCCAAGACCATGATCCGCCCGGTGGCCGAGGATATCGCCCAAACGCTGGGCAAGGTCTATGGCCGGCGCGGCATCACCCTGACGGTCGATGTTCCGTCCGCCCTCACCTTCCCCGGCGATGCGGAGGATCTGGCGGAAATGCTGGGAAATCTGGCGGAGAATGCCTGCAAATGGGCATCTTCCCGGGTCCGGATCAGCGGTGGAGACAACGGACTTACGGTTGAAGACGACGGCCCCGGCCTGTCCGAAGCGCAATGTACGGCGGTGACCCGCCGCGGTGCCCGTCTTGATGAAAATGCCCCTGGCCACGGGCTGGGGCTTTCCATCGTCTCCGACCTGGCCCATCTGTATGGCGGCAGGCTGGAGCTGTGGCGCTCGAATGGGGGGGGGCTGGCCGCCGGCCTGCTGATCCCCCTGTCGGGGTCAGACCGGCGGAATTGACGCCGCCAGCTCGCCCGTAATCTCACTGTCCTTCGTCACGGAACGGGCGGCCAGAAAATAGCCCCCGACACAGGCGGCGCCAAGAACAGCGACCGCCGCCAATCCAAAGGTGGTACCGACGACCAAGGTGGCCGGCAGACCGATGAAATGGCCGGTAATCAGCTTAGGTGCGGCCAGCTTCAGTCCGGCAATAGAATTCTCAATCATCCAGTCCCCCTGCACACCGTGGCCGTATTCTTATACTCAAGCCCTTGGCATTGTGCGTATCATATATTCGGGGGGGGCAACAACAACACTCTTCTCGCGAGCGGACCAGCCATAATTCACCCCCAGTGGAACAGCGCCGTCAGCATACCCGGATCATCCCGGTATCGGCAATCGCCCTTTCCATTTCGGGCCGGTGGGGTGCATCCTGTCCAAACGGTGGCGAAGCGCCTGCCGTTTCCGTCTTCGACCAGGGGCCTGCCATGACCATCTGCCCGACTTCCGACAGCGACGCGCCTCAGGCGGCCGAAGCCGGCCCCCGCCCCTGTTCCGTGGCCATCGATGGAACCGCGTTCCGTGCCGAAGCCCCGCCCGAGCCGGTTCAATGGCTCCTGCCCGAGGAAGAGCCGGTGGCAATGGTCTACAACCGCCGGACCTTCGCGGTCATGCTGGCCAGTCCGGCCGATCTGGAAGATTTCGGCCTGGGCTTCAGCCTGTCCGAACGCATCGTCGGCAAGGCCGCGGAAATGCGCGATATCCGGGTCGAACGCCTGGATGCCGGCCTTTCCGTGCAGATGACCATCCCGCCGGAACGGGCTGCCGCCCTGATCGGCCGGCGCCGGTCCCTGGAAGGCCGGTCCGGCTGCGGGCTGTGCGGCATCGAAAGCCTGGAGGCCCTGAACCAGCCATTGCCGCCGGTCTCCAGCCCGGTCGTTTCGCCCGCCGCCATCCAGCAGGCGCTGGAGCAGTTGCGCCAGCATCAGCCGATGCGGGCCCGCAACCACTCGGTCCACGGGGCGGCCTGGGCCGACCGCGACGGCACCATCCGGCTATCGCGTGAAGATATCGGACGCCATTGCGCCCTGGACAAGCTGATCGGCGCCCTGACCAGGGACCGTTACGATCTGCGGGACGGATTCGCCGTACTGTCCAGCCGCTGCGGCTTCGAACTGGTACAAAAGGCCGCCGCCATCGGCATCGGTCTGCTGGCCTCGGTCTCGGCCCCGACCTCGCTGGCGGTCTCGATGGCGGAACGGGCCGGGATGAGTCTGGCCGTCGCCGGCCGCGACCACACGCTGGTGGTGCTGACCGGCCGCCATCGGAGCGGGGGTGATCCCGCCTGATCCCTATTGCCTGGGCCGTCCGCCGGCGGGCTTGCCCTTCCACGGCGCCTTGGCGGCGGGCCGATCCTGGCGGTGCGGTCTTGGCCCGGAACGGGGCGGCGGGGCATCGCGCCCGCCTGATCCCGGATCATCCAGCGGCTCGATACGGACGTCGGCCCGTTCGATCTGACGCACGGCAGCCAGGAACCTGTCGGCGGCGGCGGCATCGATTTCGAATTTCGTCTCGCGCTCGAAGATGCGGATCGAGCCGATCTCCTGTTTGGTGATCTTGCCCTGCCGGCAGATCATCGGGACCAGCCAGCGTGGGTCGGCATTCTTCTGACGCCCCAGATTGAGCCTGAACCAGACGCTGCGGCCGGGCAGTCCGTTGGGCCGTTCACCCCTTGGCTCGCGCGGGGCATGAACATCGCGGCTGGGGACCCCCGGACCGGGATCGAACACCTCTTCCGCCGCCGGCAGATGTGACCGATACATCCGCACCAGGGCTGCCGCGATATCCTCGGGCGAGCGTTCGGCCAGCAGCGCCCGGGCCATCGCCATGTCATCCTCGGTCAGGTCGTCATTGACGAACGGGCTTTGCAGCAGCCGCTCCTGATCCAGCCGGTGGATGTCTTCGGCCGACGGCGCCCCGCTCCAGATGGCCTGGACACCGGCCGATTGCAGCAGCAGCTCGGCCCGGCGACGGCGCGACAGCTGCACCAGCAGGACGCTGATTCCCTTGCGGCCGGCCCGGCCGGTGCGGCCGCTGCGATGCTGCAGGGTCTGGGCATTCATCGGCAGTTCGGCGTGGATGACCAGACCCAGACTGGGAAGGTCGATACCACGCGCCGCCACGTCGGTAGCCACGCAAACCCTGGCGCGGCCGTCGCGCAGGGCCTGCAGCGCCTGATTGCGCTCGTTCTGCCCCAATTCGCCGGACAGGGCGACGGTCGAGAAGCCGCGTTCCAGCAAGATCGCCTGCAAATGCCTGACGGACTCGCGGGTGTTGCAAAAGATCAGGGCTGTCGGAGATTCGACGAAACGGAGCAGATTGACGACGGCGTGCTCGATCTCGTTGGGTGCGACGCGGACGGCGCGATATTCGATGTCGGCATGACCCGGCTGGCCCGAGGAAACGGCGATCCGGCAGGCGTCGCGCTGATAGCGCCTGGCCAGGACGACGATCTCTTTCGGCAGGGTGGCCGAAAACAGCAAGGTCCGCCGCTCGCGCGGGGTGGCCTCCAGGATGAATTCCAGATCCTCGCGAAAGCCCAGATCCAGCATCTCGTCGGCTTCGTCCAGCACCACCGCCTTCAGCCGGGTGATCCGCAATCCGCCGCGTTCCAGATGGTCGCGCAGACGGCCGGGGGTGCCGACGACGATATGCGCCCCCCGGGCCAGCTGCCGCTGTTCGGCCCGCGGGTCCATGCCGCCAACGCACGAGACCACCTGCCCGCCGGCATGTTTGTAAAGCCATGTCAGTTCCCGGTGCACCTGCAATGCCAGCTCGCGGGTCGGTGCGACGATCAGGGCGATGGGCTCGGCCGCCGGCTCCAGCAGGGCGGCTTCGCCCAGCAGGGTGTCGGCGATGGCCAGCCCATAGGCGACCGTCTTGCCCGATCCCGTCTGCGCCGACACCAGCAGATCGCGCCCCTTCGCCTGGGGCTCCAGAACCGCCGACTGGACAGCGGTCAGATCAGTGTAGTCGCGCTCGGTCAGAGCCAGGGAAAGCGGATGTCCCGCAGGAAAAACAGCCATATCCGATGTCATGCTTTCGTTTTGCCGGGAATGGCGGGGTGGCCCACCGCCGACGGTATGACCGCCCGGGCGGGCGGGGGGAAGAAAGGCCTTCCCGCAACAAAGACGGCCCGGAAGGTCCGGGCCGCCGCATCAGATAGCACAAAAATCAGGCAATTACCTTATAATCCCACCGCCGGTCCGGCGGGCCAGCCGCCATTCGGCCAGATAAGGGACGGCCATCGCCAACAGCATCAGCGCCCAGATCAGGATCTCGCCGTTGGCGACGGCGATTTCCGCCAGCAGGGGAAGCTGCTGGCCCAGGTCGGGATGCATGGCCTGGAAATCCTCGCCCAGGAACAGCGCCAGGGATTCCGACAGCGGCGCCGCGATGGCGGCGACCAGCAGGAACAGGCTGAACTCGCGCGCCGCCTTCAGCCGGGCCGGCGCCTCGCCGGCAAACAGCCGGCCCACGGCGAAGGCCTGCGGCCAGGGCATCCCCAGGACCCGCAGCCGGATCAGCCCCCAGGCGGTCAGCCCCAGGCAAGGAACCATGAATTCCAGATTGGGAATGTCGCGATAGCGCCCGTTGAAGAAGATCAGCATGCCCGCCGCCCAGGCGCAAACCCCGTAGAAGACCGCCAGCCGGCCGCCCCAGCGGCTGGATACCGGCACGGCTCCGTCACGCAGACTGAGGGCGGCCACCCTGAAGATGATGGCGGCGAAGGCGGCGTGCAGGACGATGCGGGCGACGGCCCAGCCGTCCTGCACGCTGCTGTAGGCGATCCACAAGGCGTTCATCCCCTGCCAGACGACGGCGGTCGCCAGAACTTGCGCCAGGACGGCAACGACCAGCGCACGGCCGGTGCCGTAGGTCCCCCGCAGCAGAAACAGCGCCGCCGCCGCCGCCCCCAACGCCGCCGCTGCCGCCCCTTGCGGCAACCAGCCGGGATTGGCCTGCACCGGCCCGGACATCGAGAACTTGACGGCCCGATGGGTGTCGACCACGCCCCAGAAGGCACCGACGGTACCTTCCAGCTTGGCCTTCCACGGCTGGTCGAACGCTTCGACCACGTTGTAGTCGAAACCGTTCTCTTTCGAGACCTTGGCCAGGGTGCGCACGAAGAAGGCCGCATTCTCCATGCTGACCGCCGCCGGTCCGCGGTTGCGGCCACGGGTGGGCCAGCCGGCTTCGCCGATCAGGATCGGCTTGCCGGGGAAACGCTGCTGGATCAGGCGGTAGATCTTGACGATATGCTCGGCCGCTCCCTCGACGCCGATGGGTTCGTCCTCCCAATAGGGCAGGATGTGGATGGTGATGAAATCCACTTCGGCGGCGACCTGCGGATAGCGCAGATAGAAGGCCCAGACGTCGGCATAGGACACCGGCTGGCGGACCGCCGCCTTCACCTCGCGGATATGGGCGATCAGGCGGTCGACCGGCAGGTCCTGGCGCAACAGGACCTCATTGCCGACGATGACCCGCTTGATGGTGTCGGGATAGGCGTTGGCGGCATCGATCAGCGCCTTGACTTCCTGGGCGTTGATTTCGGGCTTTTGTCCCAGCCATGCGGAATGGGTCAGCTCGATGCCGTGCTTGCGGGCCAGTTCGGGGACGACGTCCAGCCCCTCGCGGCTGGTATAGGTCCGGATGCCCTTGCTGACGCCGACCAGACTTTTCAGGTCCTCCTCGATCTGGGCCGCGGGCGGATAATCGCCGCTGATCGGGCTTTGCCCCCGGCGGAACGGGGCGAAGGACACCGAAGGAAACGGCTCGTCGAACGCCAGACCGACCGGAACCGGGCGGTTGAACCACCACCAGCCGGCCAGATTGGCCAGGGCACAAACAAGGACGAAAGTCAGGACCGACAGAATCCGCATGGCACACCCACCGCCGAAACCGACCTTTTCAATAGGCCGAGCCCGGCGGAACGTCAACCGACGCCGGTACACATCGTTCCGGCGACAGGGCAAATCTAGAATCGCCCGAGCCAGGAATTGAAAAGCAACCGGAACGGCAGGGTGCGCGGACGCGCAACCCGGGAATCGAACGGATCCCCCCCGGCCGCCGTCAAAATGCCGAGATGGGCCGAAGCCAGGGTTGCCGGCAGAAAGGCCGGAATCGCCGTCCGGCCGACACGGGTTTTCCGCGCCTGGGCCAACAGGTCCGCAGCCAGCCCGGCAACGGGAACCAGGGCGGCGACGGTCCCGGCCCGGTCGGCGGCGGCCCCGCCGGGCAGAGAATGCCACCCTCCCCGCTGATGGACCGGAGTGGCGCGGATCAATCCGGCCAGACCATAGCCGGTTCCGGCCAGGCCGGCGGCCCGCAACGTCCCGGAATCATCCGCCCCCAAGACCCGGCACGCCCATTGCGCCAGACGCCCCGAAGTGGCGGCGGCATACCCGGCCAAAGCCTCGATATCGGCGAACGGAGCCGGTTCCAGGTCCATTTCGCGGGCGGCCAGCATGGCGTCGATTTCGTCGCCGGGCAATCCCAGGCGGCACAACGGCGCCGCGACGGGATGCCGGGCGCCTTCATCGGGGCGGTTTCCGGCCAGAATCTCGCGCCACCATTGCAGCCGGATCATGCCGGCCACCGGCTCGCGCACGCTTTCCCGAATTTTCGACAATTCGACGTTGAAGGCATAAAGCACCATCAACCGTTCCCGCTCGGGCTCCGGCGCAAACAGCGCCGTGACGAAACGTTCGCGGTCGAAGCGGTGAACCGTCGCAGCGACGGGGGAAAGTTCGGCAGGCATCTCAAAGTCCTATGAGCACGACACGGGCCGTGGCATATATATCCCTTCCACCCGGTCAGACCAATGGGAGGACGCGATGGGCCGCTCTGCCGCTGCCGTACTGCTGCCTTCCCCCTCCGGCAAACGGGCCGGCGGCGAGAATTTTCCCGTTGCATCGCTCTTGCTGGCCCGCCGGGTGCGGGGGCAGGTGATGGCCTTCTATCGCTTTGCCCGCGCCGCCGACGATGTCGCCGACGCCCCCGGTCTGCCGCCCGAGGAAAAATTGTCGCGCCTGGACGCCTTCGAACAAGGGCTGGCCGGGGGATCGACGACGGCGGCCGAAGCCCGGTCCCTGCGCGAGGCCGTGGCCGACAACCCCATCCTTCTGGCCCATGCGGCCAACCTGCTGCACGCCTTCCGCCGTGACGCCCTGGTCGACCAGTGCCGCGATTGGGGCGATCTGATGGCCTATTGCCGTTATTCCGCGGCTCCGGTCGGCCGTTTTCTTCTGGACCTGCACGGCGAGGGGGACGACGCCCATCCGGCCAGCGACGCCCTGTGCGCGGCCCTGCAGATCCTCAACCACCTGCAGGATTGCGGCCAGGATTACCGATTGCTCGGCCGGGTCTACCTGCCCGCCGACTGGATGACGGCCGCAGGGGCCTCACGCGGGTGTCTGACCGGAACGGCGGCCGGCCCCGAGCTGCGCCTGCTTCTGGATCGGCTGCTCGATCAGGTCGATGCCCTGATCGACGTGGCCGCCCCCCTGCCCGCCCGTATCCGCAACCGCCGCCTGCGGCTGGAGGCGGCGGTCACCCTGTCGGTGGCCCGGCATCTGGCCACCCTGCTGCGGTGCCGCGATCCCTTGGCGGAACGGGTCAGGCTGTCGGCGGCCGGGTATGGCCGGGCCGTCCTGGCGGGATTGATCGGCGGGCTGGCCGGACGGTGAGCGCCTCGTCCTTTTACTGGGCCATGCGCCTGCTGCCCGGGCATCGCCGGCGGGATATGTTCGCCCTGTACGGCTTCTGCCGTGCCGTCGACGACATCGCCGACGGCAGCGATCCCGCCGAGATCCGGGCCGCCAGGCTGTCCGCCATCCGAGGCGCCGTCGCCGCCTTTTACGAGACCGGCCATTGCCTGTCGCCGGTTCTGGCCCCCCTGGTCCCGGCCATCCGCCGCCACGGCCTGCCGCGGGCCGAGCTGGATCTGCTGTTTGACGGCATGGAAACCGATGTCAATGCACCGCTGACAGCCCCTGCCGGTCAGGAACTGTCGCTTTACTGCCGTCAGGTCGCCGGTACCGTGGGGATATTGGCGGTCCATATCCTGGGCCGCCGCGATGCCGGCGATTTCGCCGTCCTGACCGCCGAGGCCCTGCAACTGACCAACATCCTGCGCGACCTGGACGAGGATTGCGACCGTGGCCGCCTGTATCTGCCGGCGGAAATCCTGGCCCGGTGCGCCATCGATCCCTGCGGCCCACGCGGCGTGCTCACCCATCCCCGCCTGGATCAGGCTTGCCGGATGCTGGCCGATATCGCCGAACGGCGGTTTGCCGCCGCCACGGCGGAACTGTCCCGCATCGGCCGGCGCCGGCTGTGGCCGGCCATCGCCATGCTGGCGACCTATCACGCCCTGCTGGGACGCCTGCGCCGGCGGGGCTGGAGCGACAGGCGCGTCCCTTCGCGCCTGGGGACGGCCCATAAGGTGTGGATCGTCGTCCGCACCGCCGCCATCGGCCGATGACCCCCTGCCTGCACGTGGTGGGAGCCGGTCTGGCCGGACTGGCCGCCGCCGTCGCCGCCTCGGCGGCCGGCCGACGGGTCGTCGTGCATGAAGCCGCACCGCAAGCCGGTGGACGTTGCCGTTCGTATCATGACCCCGTTCTCGACCGGACCGTCGACACCGGCACCCATCTGGTTCTGGGGATCAACCGCCGTACCCTGGCCTTTGCCCGGTCCACCGGCGGGTTGGCGGCGATGGCTGCCGGGCGGCCGCTTTTCCCCTGCCTGGACCTGAGCAGCGGACGAATCCGGACGATCGCGCCGGGCCGGCTGCCGGCAGGGTTGGGCGAAACCGTCCTGGCATTGGGCCTGCCCTGGACCGGAGGCGACGAAACCGTGGCGTCACGGCTGGAGACGGCGAAATCCTATGGCACCCTGTGGGAACCGCTGTGCCTGTCGGCACTGAACAGCCCGGGCCGGCAAGCCTCGGCCCGCCTGTTCGCCCGCCTGCTGCGGGCCTTGCTGCTGGGTGGACGGGGGGCCATGCGGCCCTATGTTTTTCCGGCCGGACTGTCCGCCGCCCTGATCGATCCGGCCCTGGCCGCCATCGGCAGGCATGGCGGCCGGATCGTTACCGGACACCGTCTGACCGGCCTGTCGCACCGCCAGCTGTCATTCGGCGACGAGATCCTCGACCTGCACCCCGGCGACACGGTCATCCTGGCCGTTCCACCGTGGGCGGCGCGGCGATTGCTGCCGGACCTGCCCGCGTTGGGAACCCGGGCCATCGCCAATTTTCATTTCCTCTTGCCCAGGCCGGCCCCCCTTCCCGGCGGCCAGCCGTTTCTGGCACTGACCGGCGCGGCGGCGCAGTGGCTGTCGGTGCGCGGCGACGTCCTGTCGGCCACGCTTTCCGCCTGTCCGTCGCCCCCCGATCCGGCGGCGGTCTGGCGCGACGTCAGCCGCGTCCTTGCCATCCCCCAGACTCCGCTTCCCCCGCACCGGGTGATTTTCGAACGCCGCGCCACCTTGTGCCACAGCCCCGGAATCATCGCCCGCCGCCCGGCGGCGACAACCCGTCTGCCCAGGATATTCCTGGCCGGCGACTGGCTGGCATCGCCCTGGCCCTGCACCATCGAAGCGGCCATCGAATCCGGACTGGCGGCGGCACGACTGGCCGTAGGACAAGACGACCTGAACTTCCCGTGATAGAGTTTCGGGTCTTCACAAACGGGCAGGACATCCCTATCTTGTCCGAGAGTTTTAGAGCACTTCCAAGCTGCAACACCAACCTTTCAACGGAAAGAGGCGAATATGGCTTTCGAGCTTCCCCAGCTGCCCTACGACAAGAGCGCGCTCGAGCCCCACATCTCGGCCAAAACGCTGGAGTTCCATCACGGCAAGCACCACGCGACCTATGTCACCAACCTGAACGGCCTGATCAAGGACACCGATCTGGCCGGCAAGTCGCTGAAAGAGATCATTCTTGCCGCCGCCAAGGATCTGCCGGCCAAGCAGGGGCTTTTCAACAACGCCGCCCAGGTGTGGAACCACACCTTCTTCTGGAACTGCATGAAGAAGGGCGGCGGCGGCAAGCCGTCGGGCGCCGTTCTGGCCCGAATCGAGGCCGATTTCGGCAGCTATGAAAAGTTCGCCGAGGATTTCAAGGCCGCGGCCCTGACCCAGTTCGGTTCCGGCTGGGCCTGGCTGGTCCTGGATGGCGGCAAGCTGAAGATCGCCAAGACCGGCAACGCCGACCTGCCGATGGCGCATGGCCAGACCGCCCTGCTGACCGTCGACGTGTGGGAACACGCCTATTACATCGACTACCAGAACCGCCGCGCCGACTTCGTCCAGGCCTTCCTGGACCATCTGGTCGACTGGACCTTCGTCGAGAAGAATCTGGGCTGAACGGCTGTTTGATGCTAAGACCGGACGGCCCCTCTGGAACCGGAGGGGCCGTCTCATATTTCCGCCATCTTCGGATGGCAGCATCCTCGGTTGCAGACACCACCATCAGGGAACATCACACATGCGTCGCTTCGTCGTTTCGTTCACCGCCCTCGCCGCGCTCATGGCCGTGTCGGCCTGCTCGGATCAAGCGCTACAAAGCAGCGGCGTGTCCGGCTCCGGGTCCGGCATGGCTCCGCAGCAATCCCGCCCGATGGGTAACCAGTCGCTGAGCGAGGCCGAGCGTCTGGCCCAGATGCAGCGCGAGTTCCAGACCTCGGTCGGCGACCGCGTCTATTACGCCACCGACAGCTATGGCCTGTCGGCGGATTCCAAGGCGACCCTGGACCGTCAGGCCGCCTTCCTGCGCCGCTATCCGACCATCATGCTGCGGATCGAAGGCCATGCCGACGAACGCGGCACCCGCGAATACAATCTGGCCCTCGGCGACCGCCGGGCCCAGGCGGCCAAGGAATATCTGCTGGCCCAGGGCATCGCCTCGAACCGTCTGTCGACCTCGACCTACGGCAAGGAACGCCCCGAGGCCATCGGATCCAGCGAAGGCGCCTGGTCGAAGAACCGCCGCGCCGTCAGCGTCATCGCCCAGTAAGGCGAAACACCTTCGCCGGACGACGTGCAAGGGGCCTTCGGGCCCCTTGTTTCGTTCAGAAGAGTGAGATCATGCCGGAGCGGATCAGACGGCGATCAGGGCGGCGGCGACGTCGCGGCCCTCGGTCAGCAGGACGTTGAAAGTCCGGCAGGCCGCCCCGGTATCCATCGGCTCGACCACGATTCCCAGCGGCCGCAGGGCGTCGCGCACCGCCTTGGGAACCGGCCGCATCCCCTTGCCGCACCCCAGCAGCAGAACCGCCGGAAGCGGATCGGCCCGCATGATCTCTGCCAGTCCCTCCGGCACGATCGCATCGACGGAGCCGGCGGCCCAGGTGAAGGTCCGGGTCGGCAGGACCAGAACAGCCCCCTCGTGACGCCGGCCGGCGATGGTGAAACCACCATCGCCGTACCCGTTGATCAGCTGAACATCCTTGGCGACGACCGGAGTGATATCCATTGCCGGCTCAGGGCGCCGCCTCGGCGCCCTGCTCCTCATCGGGGCGATCAGTGCCGGCACGCAGATTGAAGTAATAAAGGACCGGCAGCGATACGAAGACCGACGAATAAGTGCCGACAATCAGCCCCCACAACATCGCCACCGAGAATCCGTGCAACACCTCACCACCGAGAACCAACAAAGATACCACGGTGATGAAGACCGTGGCGACGGTCAGGAAGGTGCGGGCCAAAGTCTCGTTGACCGCCAGGTTAAGCAGATCATAGATGGACATCGCCTTGTACTTGCGCAAATTCTCGCGGACACGGTCATAGATGACCACTGTATCGTTGATGGAATAGCCGGCAATGGTCAGGATGGCGGCGACACTGGTCAGGTTGAACTCGATCCCGGTGATCGAATACAGGCCGAAGGTGGCGATGACGTCGTGGAAGGTGGCGATCAGGGCACCAACGCCGAACTGCCATTCGAAACGGAACCACACATAGGCGGCAATGGCCAGTACCGACAGAACGACGGCCAGAACACCGTCGCGCTTCAGCTCCTCGCCAACCTTGGGGCCAACGATCTCGACGCGGCGATAGTCATAGCCGGCCCCCAGGGATTCCTTCACTTTGGCCAGGGCCGCCATCTGAGCTTTTTCATCGCCGGCCTGACGTTGAACACGGATCATCACGTCACGGCCGGTGGTGCCGAACTCCTGCAAGGACACCTCGCCCAACCCCAGATTGCCCAGGACATCGCGCATCTTGCCGATATCGGCGGGGCCATCGATGGTCTGCGATTCGATCAGCAGGCCGCCAGCGAAATCGATGCCGAAATTAAAGCCCTTGGTGGCGATGGAAGCAAAAGTGCCCAGGATGATCAATCCGGTGACGACGAAAGCGGGAACACGCTTGCCGACGAAGTCGAACTTCGGCGTGCGGGCGATCAGGCGGGCGTAGAAGCTGCTCATGGTCGATCCCCTACAGCGGCAAGGTCTTGGGACGGCGCCACTTGATCCACAGCGACACCATCAGGCGAGTCACCATGATGGCGGTGAACATGGACGAAATCAGGCCCAGGGTCAGAGTGACGGCGAAGCCGCGGATCGGACCGGTACCGAATTGGAACAGCAGAGCCGCGGCCACAAGAGTGGTCAGGTTGGCGTCGAAGATGGTGCCGAAAGCCCGTTCGAAACCGGCCTGGACCGCACCGATGACGCCGCGCCCCAGGCGATGTTCCTCGCGGATGCGTTCATAGATCAGCACGTTGGCATCCACCGCCATGCCCATCGTCAACACGATACCCGCGATGCCGGGCAAGGTCAGGGTGGCACCCAGAATGGACAGCAGGGCCATCAGCAGGATGATGTTCAGGACCAGCGCGACATTGGCCATCAGGCCCAGAATGCCGTAGATCAGCCACATGAAGATGACGACCAGGATGATGCCCAGTCCGCTGGCGATAGCGCCGGACCTGATGGAATCGGCGCCCAGGTCGGGGCCGACCGTCCGCTCTTCCAACACCTGCAACGGTGCCGGCAAGGCGCCGGCCCGCAGCAGCAGCGACAGGTCCTGAGCCTGACGGACGGTGAAATTGCCGGAAATCACCCCCGAACCGCCGGTAATCGGCTCGTTGACCTTTGGCGCCGAGATGACCTTGTCGTCCAGGACGATGGCCAGCAGCTTGTTGACGTTTTCCCGGGTGGCGTCGCCGAACTTCTTGCCGCCGGCCACCGAGAAGCGGAAGGATACCACCGGCTGACCGTTGCTGAAGGTCGGCTGGGCATCGACCAGCATGTCGCCGCCCACCTCGACCCGCTTCTTCACCACGTAATGGCTGGGCAGGCCGCGTTCCTGTTCGGCGGAGGGCAGCAGAACCGAACCGGCGGGCAGACGGCCGCGCTGGGCCTCCTCGGGCGAGACGCTGTCGTCGACCAGATGGAAGGTCAGCTTGGCGGTCTTGCCCAGCAGCGCCTTGATGCGATCGGGCTCCTTGACGCCGGGCAACTGCACGACGATACGGTCGGTGCCCTGGCGCTGGATCGACGGTTCCCGGGTCCCCAGTTCGTCGACGCGGCGGCGGACGATCTCGATGGATTGGTCGATGGCCGCCTTGATGCGCTTGTTGAGCACCGGCTCGGGAAACTTGAAGGTCGCCAGACCGTCATCGGCGAAGCTGACCTCGGCCTCGGGGTCGAGCTTGCGCAGGTCCGGGCGCAGACGGTCGCGGTCGGCAGGATCAAGGACGCGGACCTTGACCCCGTCGCGCCCCTGCGCCCCCAGGTCGGCGTACTTGGCCTTTTCCTTGCGCAACAGGGTCCGCAGGGATTCGACCATCGACGCCTGATGCTCGCGCACCACATAAGCGGTATCGACTTCCAGCAACAGATACGAGCCACCCTGCAGGTCGAGGCCCAGGCTGACCGGCTGCAGCCACGAGGGCAGCCGGTCGGTGACGTCGCGCGACAGCAGGTTCGGTGCCGACCAGATCAGCCCGGCAAGGCTGACCAGCAACACCATGACGATCTTCCACTTGGGAAACTGGAGCATGTCCGGCCCGTATCCTGAAAGGTGTTACTTGTCCGCGGACTTTTCCTCGGCGGCGGTATCGTCCTTGGCCTCTTCCTTGGCGGCGGCCACCGGCTCGGTCTTCGACAGGATGTCCTGGATCGAGGCGCGGACCATGCGCACGCGCACGCCCTCGGCGATCTCGACCACCACTTCCTGCTCGCTGACCACCTTGGTGATGGTGCCGTAGATGCCGGCCCCGGTGACGATCCGGTCGCCGCGGCGCAGCTGGGCCAGCAATTCCTTGTGCTGCTTGGCGCGCTTCTGCTGCGGACGGATCAGCAGGAAGTAGAACACCACGAAGATCAGAACCAGCGGCAGAAAGGACTCGATCCCTCCGGCGATACCACCGGCGGAACCGGCGGCCTGGGCGAAGGCTGGGGAGACGAACATCGATGGGCTCCTGAACGAAACGGCTAAGTGCTGCGGAATATAGCGACCCTTTGGGCCGATGCAAACCTTAACTCCCGACTTGCGGTCCCGGCGCCGACGCAATAGGCTCGCCCGCATGGACCAAGACACGCGCACCCTGCTCGCCCGTATCGCCGACGCCCTGGACCGTCTGGCGCCCCCGCCGCCGGCGCCGGCCGACATGACGGCCGCCGACGCCTTCGTCTGGCATGCCGACCCCGACCTGTTGGAGCCGGTGCCCGAGGTCAACCGCGTCGACATCGGCCTGCTGAAGGGGATCGAGCAGCAGCGCGCCCAACTGCTGGAAAACACCCGCCGCTTCGCCGCCGGCCTGCCGGCCAACAACGCCCTGCTGTGGGGCGCCCGCGGAACCGGCAAAAGCTCGCTGGTCAAGGCGGTGCACGCCACCATCAACGCCGAGGCGCCGGGAACGCTGATTCTGGTGGAAATCCACCGCGAGGACATCCCGTCCCTGCCCCGGCTGCTGCGGCTGCTGAAAACCGGAAGCCGGCGGGCCATCCTGTTCTGCGACGACCTGTCCTTCGAAGGACAGGACGAAGCCTACAAATCGCTGAAGGCGGTCCTGGAAGGCGGCATCGAGGGACGTCCGACCAACGTGGTGTTCTACGCCACCTCGAACCGCCGCCATCTGATGGCCCGCGACATGATCGACAACGAACGTTCCACCGCCATCAACCCGGGCGAAGCGATCGAGGAGAAAGTGTCGCTGTCGGACCGCTTCGGGCTGTGGCTGGGCTTCCACCATGTCGGCCAGGACACTTTTTTCGAGATCGTCGAGGGCTATGTCGCCCGCTATGGCCTGCCCATCGGCAAGGACGACCTGCTGCGCGCCGCCAACGAATGGGCGGTGACCCGCGGCTCGCGCTCGGGCCGGGTGGCCTGGCAGTTCATTCAGGATCTCGCCGGGCGCCTGGGGAAGCCCCTGACTTAGCCAGCTTCTTGGCCCACAGCACGGTCAGACCGAACAGCAGCACGCCGCCCACCAGAACGGCGACGCCGATCAGCAGCGCCTCCACCGGAGCAACACGCGGCGCAACGTCGATGAAGCGGAACATGGCTGGCAATCCCCCCTTGCAGGTCCGCGGACATCAGATCAAAAGCCGCCGCCCCTGCCCTTGCCCTTGGTCAAGCCCGGCCCGGATCACGCATTGCCGCGCAGATGCTCGGCGGGATTGACCGCCTCGGTGCCGTGACGCAGCTCGAAATGCAATTGCGGCGAGGTCACCCCGCCGGTCGAGCCCACCGTGGCGATGGCCTGCCCCCGCTTCACCTGCTCGCCCTTGCGCACCATGACCTGATCGGCATGGGCATAGGCGCTCATCCAACCATCGGCGTGCTTGACCAGAACCAGATTGCCGAACCCCTTCAGTTCGTTGCCGACATAGGCGACGACGCCGTTCTCGGCCGCCTTGATCGGCGTGCCGCGGGGGGCTGCGATATTGATGCCGTCGTTGTTCTGCCCCTTGGCGATGGGGCCGAATTCAGTCACCACATCGCCTCGGACCGGCCAGACGAACCCCCGTCCGGCCAAAGGCGGCGGCGGCAACGGCAGGGTCTGCTGCGGCTGGAAAGCCGGGTGACGGGAGGACGGCGGCGGGGACGGCGGGGCATCCGCGGCCGGGGCCGGAGCGGATGCGGGCGCCGGGTCGGCCGGAGCCTGATTCTTCGGCGGCGGCCGTCCTGCGGCCGCCGCATTCGGCGAAGCGATGACCAGACCTTCGGAACCGCCGGACGGCACGGCCGGAGCCGGATAGGCGCCGGGAAGCTTCAACTTCTCCCCGAGATAGATGGTGTAAGGCGCCGTCTTGCCGTTGATGCGCGCCAGTGTCTGGAAGTCCACCTTCAGGCGGCGCGCCACCACCAGCAGCGTGTCGCCGCGCTGCACGACATATTCGCTCCCCGCCCCGGGCAGGCGCAAAACCATTCCGGGTGCCAGTCCATAGGGCGGCTGCAGGGCATTGGTTTCGATCAGCTCACGCACAGAGACATTGCAGCGCCGCGAAACGGAATAGACCGTCTCGCCGGGTTGCACCGTCACCGCCACGCCGCACCCGGACTGCCCCGGAACGGCGCGGGTCACCGGAGCCCGACCCTGCCAGGTCGGCTCGCAGGCCGCCAATACTGCCGGCAACAGCAGCGCCGCCAGCATACGGGGCAGCGGATGGAGCATGGGCGCAGACATGCCCGCACTATAAGCGGCGAAACTTCTCTTGCCTAGCGTCCAGGGCGGATGACCAGGGCAACCCCGGCAACGGCCACCACCATGCCCAGCAGGCCGATGGCGGTCAGTTGTTCGTCGAACAACCCCCAGGCCAGAACCGTCGTCACCGGCGGCACCAGATAGAACAGGCTGGCCACCCTGGCCGCCTCACCCCGGCGGATCAGGGCCATCAGCAGGGAAATCGCCCCAACGGACAGAACGATCACCAGCCAGGCCATCGCCAGAATGAAATCCGTCGTCCATTGGATGCGCATGCTTTCCAGACTGAAAGCGGCAAGGGTCACCACCACCAGGGCACCGGCATACTGGATGACGGCGCCCGTGCGCAGGTCCATGCCGGTGCAGAACCGCTTCTGGTACAATGTGCCGGCGGTGATGCCCAGCAAGGCCGCCACCGCACAGGCCGGCGCATCCCAGCCGAAACCGTCAAGGTCGACGCCGCCAAGACGGGTCGACAGGACCAGCGCCACCCCGCCCAGCCCCAGGGCCAGACCGGCCCATTGCCGAAGGCTGACCCGTTCCCCCAGCAAGACCCCCGCCATCGATGCCGTCAGCAAGGGCTGCAGTCCGACGATCAGGGCCGACAATCCCGAGGGCAAACCCCGGTGAATCGAGGCGAATACGCCACTCAGATAAAAGGCATGAACCAATATTCCGGACACGGCCAGATGCCCCACCAGACGCAGATCCGTCGGCCACGGAGCCCTGGTGGCCAGGGCAACGCCCCCCAGAACCAGGATGACCAGAACAAACCGAACGGCCAGAAAGGTAAACGGCTCAGCATAGGGCAGACCGTATTTCGCCCCGATGAAACCTGTGCTCCACAACAGAACGAACAAAGCCGGCATGGCGGCGATGAAAACGCCGGAACGGTCGGAACGGGACATGGACCACCAAAATCGGTAAAGCGTTGCCGAATTATGGATGGTTCCCGGACATCCTGCAACAGGCCACCTGACCGGCGCCAGTCACTTGAGATGTTTATGTACCGCCTGGCGGGAAATCCCCACCTCCTTGCCGATACGGGCCAGCGACCAGCCGGGATTTTCCGCCTTCAGGCGACGGCACCGATCCTTGGTCGTTTCGGCACGAACCGTCATCCCGACGCTGTCGATCAGATGGCGAAAATCAGCCAGGACAACCGCATAGCCGCCACCATCGTCCCCCCCTCGCTCCGCCCAATATTCCAGGCGGGCTTCCAGATCCGCGGCACTGCGGACCGGCAGTTCGGCCCGCCACAATTCGGTCACGACACGAAAGCGGGCGGCGCAAGCGGTCGGCAAGGCGGCAGCATCGGGGACGTCCCGCAGAACGTTCAGTTCCCGCAGGCGCCCGTCCCAGGCCAAGGCCTCGGCACGGGCATCGGTGACGGTTTCCGGCAAAGGACAAACGGAAGAAACAGCCCGGCGCAACGCTTCGGGAACCGGATGCAGCGGCAACGACCAACCGGCCAGCGGCCCCCATGCGTCTTCCGGACCATCGGCCAGACCTGCGGCGGCGTCGATAAAGACCTGTTCCCACGCCGTCGGCCCCCTTGCGGCATCCACCGATCCGTACCGCAAGATCACAGCCTGCCGTTCCGCGGACATCCGTCCCAAAGCCAGGGCCTCGCGCGAAGTCCGGATGATCAGGCCGGGGTGCCCCGCCTCTTCGCGCAAACGCAAAGCGGCCTGCGCCCCGTCGGGCAAAGCCTCCTGCCGCTGGGCCAGCGCCTCCAGTCCGGCACGGTAGCTTCCCCATTCCATGCCGCAGAAATTGATGGCCCGCAACAGCGCCTCGTCCTGGACATCCTCATCCTCGGCTTCATAAAGTCGGACGATGCCATCCAGGCGATCAAGAGCCTTGCTTTTCAGGTCGGCCTCGTCGGCCATGAAAGTGAAAAGATCCATACACCCCTCGTCAACACGAGGATTGACAGTGCAAAGGAGAGCCGGCCTTGTCAACCGATCCCTCGCCACCGCCGCCATTTGAAAGCCGGTGGCGCCGAGGCTATTGCCATCGCCTGTGGCAGGAACAGGCGGGACGATGCTTCCATTGCGGCCGCGAAATGGCCCCACCCCTGACACAGCGGCTGCGCCACCGCCGCCGCCCCGACGCGGCGACCATCGAACATGTCGTCCCCCGCAGTCAGGGCGGCGCCGCCGAATGGTCCAATGAAGTTGCAGCATGCCGGACCTGCAATGCTTCAAAAGCAGATCGGGGACCAACAGAAGACGAGCTCAGACGACTGAGTGAACTGAAAAAGTCCTAATCATCAGGCCGTTTCAATCCCGTTCAATGTTCCAACGGAATTTCGTTCACATCGACAGGCTAACCTGTCGGCTCGGCATCGTTCGTTGACAAGCCTGAACGGAAGAGACGTATGGACACCAGTACGCGGGAGATGGTTTCCCAGGCCTATGACGAGACCGTCGCCGAAGCGATGGCGCAAGGGCACAATACCGACGTTGCCCACAAAGAAGGGATCACCGCCGCCGCCATGTTTCTGGCCTCGATGCAAGGAACCGACGACGCGACCGCACGCGCCTTGATCGAGGCGCTGGGATTGACACCGCAATAGAGCCGCCTTGCGGCAGCGGTGTCGGACAATCGGAAATTGGTCGGGGCGAGAGGATTCGAACCTCCGGCATCCAGCTCCCAAAGCTGGCGCTCTACCAGGCTGAGCTACACCCCGATGCGCGGTTTGTAAGAGGTTTCCGGCTGGATGGCAAGCCCGCCGCAATCACCCGATGGCAATCACCAGGCGGACGCCCCCCCCGAAATTCAAGATATTCCGGAGGGGGTTGTTGGTGATGCGCCGGGCGGCCTGCAGGGGCACGTCCCTGCCATCGCGCCCGGCCCCGCGTCCGCCGGAAACCCTGATCGGCTATGTCTCGGCCAAGGCCGAACAGGTGGTGTCGTACTATTTCGGATCATCGGCCGGCAGCTCCCGCAAGGACGCCCTGCTGGCCCAGGCGCCGCCGATCAAGTAGGGATGGGACCGTTCCCGCATACCGCAAGAACATGATGGGAACATTAAAAAGCCGCATGCGCCATCCATGCGCCACGGAACAAAACGCAATCAGAGAAAATGGCGGAAAACAGCGAATTCGACGGGCCGCCTCTGGCGATAAGAACAAAACAAAAAAGCCGCCAAACCCTAGGGTTTCTGCGGCTTTCGCTTGGTGAGCCCGCCGGGATTCGAACCCGGGACCCCATGATTAAAAGTCACGTGCTCTACCGACTGAGCTACGGGCTCTCACCGAAACGGGGGCACACCATAGGGATGTGCGGCCCCCGGGTC
>Ga0172373_10004172_pt1 | contig 20521 bp, 20 predicted proteins | sample Lak10m_2_FD_114546 | JGI IMG/M metagenome (GOLD analysis project Ga0172373, IMG submission 114546) | Freshwater microbial communities from Kabuno Bay, South-Kivu, Congo - kab_092012_10m | ecosystem: Environmental > Aquatic > Freshwater > Lake | place: Democratic Republic of the Congo...
GCGTCTGCTTCGGCTTCTTCACGTATTCACTGGCGGCAAAACTCATTTGTTTCATGGTGGCTTGAGAGAGTGGTTGGCTCATTCACAATTTTACAGGGCGGCAGACTTGTTCAGGGCTTCCCTTATTGATAATTTGAATTTCTCAAACTCAGCTTTCCAACGCTGCTTGAGTAACGGATTTCGAGGTGCAAACGACATCGCTCGGTCAAGAAAAGCGACTGCTTCGCCATGACGCTCCACATTTACCATAGCGCGGGCTGCAGCAAGAGCAATCGCATACTCCTTTTGGGTATCGAATGCGATAAGAATTTCTCGAATGGCCAAATCTGTTTTCCCTTCAATCGTATACAATTTATTTTTGAAAAAATGCAAGTCCACCATAATCCCTGAAAACGCCTGATAGCGCGGATTCTCAAGCAGTAGCTCGGTGATTCTGAACAGATCCCCCATAGTTAAATGCGGGCAAGCTCCTTGCTGATGGGCTTCCAACATTTTCCTGAGCAAAATCGGGGTATTTTTCGCCAGTGCCCCAGCGAATAAAGCAGGCTCGATCTCCCGGATACGTACCAGAAACTCGGGTTGACTATCGTGCTTGCAATTCGAGTAGACCGTGTGCAGTGCAAGGCCGGAATCGTTTCTGTTGCGGGCATAGCCCGACATGATGGTTTGTCGTGCGGCTTCTTCATTCCCAGCGTCGGAATAACTTTTTGCGAGAAATGCGATTGCCCGCAACGACTGCGGATGGTCTTCAGCCCAAAGCTTCGCCGAGAGTAGCGGCTGGCCCCATGTAGAGGTGACCTCATGCAGCACAAACACCCGAAGCACCACCATCAGCAGCAAGCCAGTCAGCGCAGCGCGTCTGACTTTGACTGGCACGTTCCAGATCAACGCGGTAACTGCCAGCAATAACCCATAAGAAGCAAGATAGTTCCGGTGTTCAAAATAAAGCTCAAGGGGAATGAAGGTCGACTCGATCAGATGGCCTGCCAGAAACCACAGTACGGCAAAAAGAATCAATGGAGAATGCTTGCGAAACCACCACGCCGCGAAAATAACCGATACCCAAGCCAGTATCGCTGCTGCCGTCAGGCCAGGATCAAATAAACCTCTGGAGACAGGGTAGTTGTCCTGGTACGGTCCGATGCCGCTTCTATGGGGTAGAAAAATATGATCGATGTACTCCCAGAGAATTTTCGGCTCGGTCAGCAACCGCTCATATAAAGTGAATGAACGGGTGGCATACACGCCAGTCAGCGTGGGCCATCGATAAATAAAATAAACAAATAGAAGCAGGATGGGAGCCCCGAGAAAAATCCAGACCCAGCGCTTGAATCGCAAGTCTGTAGGTACAGCGGATACCTGAATGAATGCAATTTCAAGCACCAGCACGTAGAGCGGAAGCAACACCCCAATTTCCTTGCATAGCACGGCCAGTGCCATACCCAACACTACGGAAGTGGACATCACCCAATAGGCCCGCACGGGCAATGTATCCAATATTGCCCGGCCTGAAACATAGCCGATCAGCCCCAGCAGCATGAACATCGAGGACAGTGTAGTCATGCGCTGGACGGCCATCAGTGAAGCCGACGCATGCAACGGTAGAGTCAGCCAAAGCGCACTAACGGCCAGCGAGAACCAGAGAGGACTGTGCAGTTTTTTGGGGGGAAACTTGGTCAGCCGGAAGCTGAGCCAGAAAACAAGCACGCCATTGAACAGGTGAATCAGCGTATTCACCATGAAAAAAGCCGCCGGATCATGTGGCCAGCTTGCTTTCTGCAGCAGGAAGGTTGCCAGCGACAGCGGCCTCCCCACAGAACCCGACCTGCCGTCGAACAGATAGGCCATGGCAGTCGATAGATCCGAAACCCTGCTGACCCCGCCGATGCTGGGCGCGTCATCGAATTGGAATCCTGCCGAGAACCCCTGCTGGTACAGCCAGTAAGTCAGCGCCGAAAGCAACGCCAGCAGCACACCGACCAGCCAGCGGGTGGCGTAATGAGCCTCGACTTGCAGCGCTATCTGCCTGCATCCTTTGGTGCCAAATGTATTCATTACAATTATGCAGAAATCCGCGAACTCACTTCCAGCTTAGCTTTTCTTGTAAGCGTACATGCCGCAATCAAAACGGCCCAGCCAAATGACAAAGCCCCCAGTACTGGGGGCTTTGTCAGGTAAGGCCTCCTCATGAGCAAGAGGCCCAGGCTGCCTGTGTATTACGAGCAGATCTTGCTTACGTCGGTGGTGCCGACGCCAGTCGCAGCGCAGGTCCAGTCGATATCGCCGCCGGATACGGTAGGTGCAGCCGGAGTCAGCGTCACAGTAACGGTGCCGGAGGTGTCTGTAGTCGACAAGACGCCAGAGCCGCTGCAGTTGGCCGCATCGGAACAAGCCAAGGTGCCAGATTCGCTGAACTCCAGACCGACCTTGATCTTTTGTGGTGCCAGTGTTGCGGTTGCTTGTGCAGTCTTGGACTTGATGGTGTAGTCCTTGTAGGAAGGAATGGCGATTGCGGCCAGAATACCGATAATCGCAACCACGATCATCAGTTCGATCAGGGTAAAGCCCTGTTGTGTTTTCTTCATCATGTTGAAACTCCTTTTGCAAAAGGTTTTATGAAACAGGCCCACCAAAGGGTAAGCGCTGCAGTTATTGGAGCAATGACTGTGCCATCCAACCAGCTATTGATATATTGAAGAGAAAAGCCCGTGCGCGCAAATTCGGGGTGACAAAAAATGTCACTTTGTATCAATAGTTGTCATTGCTGACGTCCGCCGATGCTAGTCCAAGAGGGCACCAATCAAAAAAATCTGGCGCCCCCGGGTCCATTTTCGGCAAATGCTGGTTTTAAAGCCTGGACTTCGCAGCATCGTAAACCTTGAACTTGTCCCGCTTGCCTACTGCAATCACGGTTACGAAAACATTATCGCCTTCAACCCGATACACCAGCCGATAGCCGACACGTAACAGCTTGATCTTGTAGCAGTCAGGCATTCCTGCGAGCGCCGAGGATGCAACGCGTGGATTTTCCAGCCGTTCTGCGAGTTTCCTCTTGAGCGGCTCACGTATGCTGTTATCCAGTTTTTTCCACTCGGCCAGCGCCAGCTCGTGAAAGCGCAGCTTAAAGCCTATTTCAGCAGGTTTCATACTCCGCGCCGTTTTTCTGCGGGATGCAGTGCAAGGCACGGGCTGCGAAGTGTAGTCATTCTCCACCAGCAGACCGCAACGCCGCAATGCGCCCGCAGAAAAACGGCCCTCCGGGTTGGGGCTGGGCGCGGCGTCTGCCGTGTTGCAACGCTGACCAATGGAACGACCATTGGCTACGCGCTACGCCTTGCATCCATCCGCGTCCAGCCCCAACGCGGAATATGAAACCTGCTGAAATAGGCTTTAAAGCTCATCCAGGCTTACTTCTATGAAGGGTCCGTTAACACGTTCCTGTACCAATTTCGCATCCTCCAGGTCTTCCAGGTGTGCCATCAGACGTTCGTAATGGGCGGCAGGCAATAGATACGCTTCCGGCCGGTTATGGTTGAGAATGGCAACCGGGCATTCGTCTGCCTGCTTGATGATGCCAGCAAAATTACGCTTTAACTCGGTGACGCTTACCGTCATATTGGTGTAGATGGTATCCATGATATCCCCCGCCGCAAAATATTGATGCGCTAATAAATGACTAATTTAGCATCAAATTCAACATTAATCTATTGGTAAGGGTTGCAGATTCGCATCTTCGCCATTTACATTCGGGTTAATCCTAAAAAATCAGATGAACCGCCAAGACGACAAGGCCTCCATGAAAATACTTGGCGCTCTTGGCGTCTTGGCGGTTCAAATACGGTTTTTAGATTAATACCCCAAAAATCTGGCACCCTGATAAAAAACGAAGCTCACCACCCACGCCAGCAGCAACGACCAGACCACAGACAGGGTGGCAAAGCCGAGACTCTTGGATTCGCTTCTCAGCGTGGCGATGGTGGACAGGCAGGGGGTATAGATCAGCGTAAACAGCATGAAGCTCATGGCTTGCACCCAGTCGAGTTTTTGCGCCATCAAGGCCATCAGCGAATTGCCTTCCATGCCGTAGATCACGGCCAGCGCGCCGATGACGATTTCCTTGGCGACGAATCCGAAAATGAGCGCGATCGTCAACTGCGCGTCTATGCCGATTGGCGAGAGCACGGGAGCCAGGGCTCCGCCTATCATGCCGGCGAAGGTTTGCGAACTGGCGGGCGGCACATCCGAGGGAAAGTTGGTCAGTATCCACACCAGCACCACCCCGGCGACAATGAACTTGGATGCGCGGCGCAAGAAATGGGTCGCCTCATGCCAGCCGCGCATATAGATTTGCCGCCAGGTAGGGAATCGGTAGGGCGGCAACTCAAGCAAAAAAGGCTCGTTGCTTTTCATCTGTCCCTTGAACAGCATGGCCGTGAGAAAAGCCACGGCGAAACTCGACAGATAGAGCACGAACAGCACCAGCGCGGCATGAGCGGGCGCGAACAACGCGGCCGCGACGAACAGGAACACCTGCAATCTGGCAGAGCAGAGCGAGAACGGGATGATCATCATGGTCAGCAGGCGCAGATTGCGCGAACGCATGACGCGCGTCCCCATCAGCGCCGGCACGTTGCAGCCGAAGCCCATCAGTAGCATGACGAAACCGCGTCCGTCCAGCCCCATGCGTGCCATCAGCGCATCCATCATGAAGGCCGCGCGCGACAGGTAGCCGCTGTCTTCCACCATGGTCATGACCAGGAAAAACAGGATGATGATGGGCACGAATGCGGCAACAGTGCCCACCCCATTGTAGATACCGTCCAGCAGCAAACCGTGCAACCAGGGCGGCAAGCCGGACAGCATGGGCTCCACCAGCCCACCCCGGGCATAGCCCAGCAGCCAGGCCACGCCGTCCTGCAAGGGCTTGCCAAAAGTAAAGATGAACTGAAACAACAGGAACATTACGCCCAAAAACACAGGCAGCCCCAGCCACGGATGCAGCACCAGCCGGTCGATCTGTTCCGTGACGCGGTCGGGCAGCCGCACCGGCATTTCGACAGCATCCTTGAGGATGGATTCCATCTCGCTTTCGATACGGTCGTCGGACGCGAGCCGTTGCTGCAATTCTTCGGGGGTTACCGGGCCGTGCCGGTCGAGTTCGCGCGCAGCTTCAGACAGCAATCCGGAACAGCCGTCGCCGTACTTGGCGCTGACCAGGATGGTCGGCATCTGCATGTGCCGGGCAATTTTCTCCGGGGCGACGCTGATGCCTGCGCGCCGCGCTTCGTCAACCATGTTCAGCACCAGCACGGCGGGCAGGCCAAGCTCGCGCACCTGCAGGGCCAGTGCCAGTTGCCGCTCGATCTGCGTGGTATTGAGCACCACCAGCACCATGTCGACACTGTTCTTTTCGAGAAAATGGCGCACCACCATTTCGTCCTCGGAGAAACCGTGAAAATCGTAGATGCCGGGCAGATCGATCAGCTCGGCGATGTGCCCGCCCAGCAGAATCTTCGCCCCCATGAGATCGACCGTGATGCCCGGCCAATTGCCGACCCGCGCCGAAGCGCCGCTCAGCCGGTTGAACAGCGTGGACTTGCCGGTGTTCGGCATGCCCAGCATGGCGACACGTTTCATCGGCGGCTTCCCATCATGATCTCGCCGATCTCGATCCGTTGCGCCTCGGCCGGACGCATCATGACATCCGTGGTGCCGATACGCACATGCACCGGGCCGGCAAACCGCGCACGGCGAATCAATTCGACCTGCTTGCCGACGCGGAAGCCAAGTGCGAGCAGGCGCTGATGCACGGCCTCTTCGGCATGAATGGCACGAATCAGCGCGGATTGTCCGGGTTGCAGACTGGAAAGCTTGGAAGAGGGCATGACGTAGTTATCCAACTGAGAATAGTTCTCATTGTTGCAGGGTCGCAGGATTCAGGCAACGGTTATGCCGCTTCGTCTATCCACGCCTGCTGGATGGCTTCCAGCACCTTCTCGCCGCCGCGGTGATGATCGTCGTCGAAACCATCGAGTTCAACGACTTTGTTATGCAGCTCGACAAAGTTGATGCGGGTGGGATCCACCTCCGGAAACATGTCGAACAGGGTTTCGGCAATCAGTTGCACATCGGTCCACTTGATCATAGCTTCGCTCTCACATATTGATTGGGCCAGGGCACGTCCACGCCCAAGGCGTGGGCGGCATGCAGCGGCCAGTAAGGGTCGCGCAGAAGTTCGCGCGCCAGAAAAATCAGGTCGGCCTGTCCATCCAGCAAAATCTGTTCGGCCTGGGACGCATCGGTAATCAAGCCGACGGCTCCGGTGGCTATCCCGGCCTGCTTGCGCACGCCGGCAGCAAACGGCACCTGAAAGCCGGGCGCGGCAGGCACCTGGGCATCCGGCACCAGCCCACCGCTCGAGCAATCGACCAGGTCGATGCCGATTTCCTTCAACCATTTGCCAAACTGGATGGATTGCGTCAGATCCCAACCCGCTACGCCATCGATCTCCGGTACCCAATCCGTGGCGGAAATCCGCACGAACACCGGCCACTGCTGCGGCCATAGGTCACGCACGGCCCTGGCGATCTTGAGCGGCAAACGGCAGCGATTCTCCAGGCTGCCGCCATATTCGTCGTCGCGGCGATTGGACAATGGCGAGAGGAACTCGTTGAGCAGGTAGCCGTGTGCGCAATGCACCTCGGCCACTTCGAAACCGGCCGCCAGTGCACGGCAAGCCGCCTCGGCAAACATTTCGACGATGCCATCGATCTCACTGTGCGATAACGCATGCGGTATGCCATGTGCCGGAGAAAACGGCAGCGCAGATGGCGCCACGGTCTGCCAACCGCCGGCGCCTACAGGCAGGCATTGGCTGCCGTTCCACGGTGCATCGCACGAAGCCTTGCGCCCGGCATGGGCGATCTGGATCGCGGGCACCGCGCCCTGCCTGCGGATGAAATCGGTAATCGGTTGAAAAGCCGCCGTGTGCCGGTCCGACCACAGTCCGGTGCAATAAGGCGTGATGCGCCCCTCCGGACACACGGCGGTCGCCTCCACCATCACCAGCGCGGCACCACCGACAGCGCGGCTGCCGTAACTGACCATGTGCCAATCGTTGGGCATGCCGCCTGCGGCCGAATACTGGCACATGGGAGAAACGACGATACGGTTCTTGAGTTCGAGCTCGCGTAACTTCAACGGGGTAAACAGTTGAGCCATGATTGACTTGCCCATTTATTGACTAAATACCGGAATATTGCCGATTTTCGCGCGCCACTCGACCGGCCCGCTGACATGGATGGATGCGCCGCGCGCATCCACGGCCACCGTGACCGGCATATCCTCCACCTCGAATTCGTAGATCGCCTCCATGCCCAACTCTTCGAACGCGACCACCCTGGCCGCCTTGATGGCCTTGGACACCAGGTAGGCAGCGCCGCCGACAGCAATCAGGTAGACCGACTGGTGAAGCTTGATGGACTCTATGGTCGCCTCGCCCCGCTCTGCCTTGCCTATCATGCCAAGCAAGCCGGTATTTTCCAGCATGAAATCGGTGAATCTGTCCATGCGCGTGGCGGTGGTGGGGCCGGCCGGACCTACCGCTTCGTCGCGCACCGGATCGACCGGGCCGACGTAGTAGACGAAGCGATTGGAGAAATCGACCGGCAGCGGTTCGCCGCGAGCGGCCATCTCCGTCAGCCGCTTGTGCGCCGCATCGCGGCCGGTGAGCAGCTTGCCGGACAGCAACAGCTTTTCGCCTGGCATCCATTGCGCCATGTCGGCGCGCGTCACGGTGTCGAGATTGATGCGGCGCAGGGTTTCACCCGCATCGAGTGCGATCTGCGGCCAGTCCTGCAGCCTGGGCACCGGTAATTGCGCCGGGCCGCTGCCGTCGAGCACGAAATGCACGTGGCGCGTGGCGGCACAGTTGGGGATGATGGCGACCGGCAAGGAGGTGGCATGGGTGGGATAATCCAGCACCTTCACGTCCAGCACCGTGGTCAGCCCGCCCAAACCCTGCGCGCCGATGCCAAGCCGGTTGATCTTGTCGTGCAGTTCAAGCCGCAACGCCTCGGCGCGATTTTGCGGGCCGCGTTCCTTAAGTTGCTGGATGTCGATGGGCGCCATCAGCGACTCCTTGGCCAGCAACACGGCCTTCTCTGCCGTGCCGCCGATGCCGATGCCGAGCACGCCAGGTGGACACCAGCCCGCACCCATGGTCGGCACGGTGTCGAGCACCCACTGCACGATGTCGTCGGAAGGCTCCAGCATGGCAAGCCTGGCCTTGTTTTCGGAACCGCCACCCTTGGCCGCAATGCTGATTTCCACGTTATTGCCCGGCACCAGCTCCACATGCACCACGGCAGGTGCGTTGTCTCGCGTGTTACGGCGGGCGCCAGCCGGGTCGGAGACCAACGAGGCGCGCAAAGGATTGCCTGGATCGAGATAGGCGCGGCGCACGCCTTCGTCCACCATCTCCTGCAAACCACGATCAGTGTCCCAACGTACCTGCATGCCGACCTTGATGAACGCAGTGACGATGCCGGTATCCTGACAAAGCGGGCGCTGGCCCTCCGCGCAAAGATAGGAGTTGATGAGGATCTGCGCCAGCGCATCCCTGGCGGCAGGCGACTGCTCGCGCTGATAAGCGTCAAACAGCGCATGCAGAAAATCCGGCGCGTGGTAGCAGGCGATATATTGCAGCGCATCGGCGATGCTGGCGATGAAGTCTTGTTCACGAATCATGCGGGGAATTATAGCTGGCAGTCAGCCCCGGCAAAATGTTAAAATTCAATCATTTTTCAACCTTTGGATTTCACCATGTTCAGCGCATCCCAGACCATTGCCAAATTCGACCCGGAACTGTTCAAGGCCATGGAGGCCGAGCGTCAGCGCCAGGAAGACCATATCGAATTGATCGCTTCCGAAAACTACACCAGCCCGGCGGTGATGGAAGCGCAAGGCTCGGTGCTGACCAACAAGTATGCCGAAGGCTACCCCGGCAAGCGTTACTACGGTGGCTGCGAATACGTGGACATCGCCGAGCAGTTGGCGATCGACCGTGCCAAGGCGCTGTTTGGATGCGAATACGCCAACGTGCAGCCGCATTCCGGTTCACAGGCCAACGCTGCCGTTTACATGGCGATGCTCAAGCCAGGCGACACCATCCTCGGCATGAGCCTGGCCCACGGCGGCCACCTGACCCACGGCGCCTCGGTCAATTTCTCCGGCAAGGTGTTCAACGCGGTCACCTACGGCCTGCATCCGGAAACCGAAGCCATCGATTACGACGAAGTGCAGCGCCTGGCGGAAGAGCACAAGCCGAAGATGATCGTCGCCGGCGCCTCGGCCTATGCGCTGGTGATCGACTGGAAGCGTTTCCGCAAAATCGCCGACAGCGTCGGCGCCTATCTGTTCGTGGATATGGCACACTACGCCGGCCTGGTCGCCGCCGGCCTCTACCCAAGCCCGGTCGGCATCGCCGATTTCGTCACCAGCACCACCCACAAGACCCTGCGCGGCCCGCGCGGCGGCCTGATCCTGTCCTCCGCCGAGCACGAAAAGGCGCTCAATTCGGCGATATTCCCCAACATCCAGGGCGGCCCGCTGATGCACGTGATCGCCGCCAAGGCTGTGGCGTTCAAGGAAGCCGCCGGCAAGGAATTCAAGGACTATCAGGAACAGGTGATGGCCAACGCCCGCGTCATGGCCAAGGTGCTGACCGAACGCGGCCTGCGCATCGTTTCCGGCCGCACCGAGAGCCATGTGTTCCTGGTCGACCTGCAACCCAAGAACCTCACCGGCAAGGATGCCGAAGCATTGCTCGGCCGTGCCCATATCACGGTCAACAAGAACGCCATCCCCAACGACCCGCAAAAACCGTTCGTCACCAGCGGCATCCGCATCGGCACCCCGGCGATGACCACGCGCGGCTTCAAGGAAGCCGAAGCCGAAAAGCTCGCCCACCTGATCGCCGATGTGCTGGATGCACCGAGCGACGAGGCGGTGATTGCCCGTGTGGTTGGCGAAGTGAAGGTATTGACGGCCAAGTTCCCGGTCTACGGCGCTTAACTGCAAGTGAAAGGTGAAAAGTGAAACGTGATGCCCTCCCCGCGCCGCAGGCGCGACCCTCCCTGGCGGGAGGGTTGGACATTTCACATTTCACGTTTCACATTTCACGTCTCACCCCATGAAATGTCCCTTCTGCGGTGCTGAAGATACCCAGGTCATCGACTCCCGCGTCAATGACGAGGGCGACAGCATCCGCCGCAGACGCCGTTGCAACGCCTGCGACAAGCGCTTTACCACCTATGAGACGGCCGAGTTGCACATGCCGCAGGTGGTCAAGCAGAACGGCACGCGTGAAGAATTCTCGCGCGACAAGCTGCGCCTCTCTTTCACGCGCGCCCTGCACAAGCGCCCGGTACCGACCGAATTTGTCGACCAGGCCATCGAACATATCGTGCAGAAGGCACTCAGTCAGGGCGAACGGGAAATCCAGTCGCGCGAACTGGGCGAGGCCGTGATGCAGGAGCTGCGGCGCATGGACAAGGTGGCCTACATCCGGTTCGCCTCCATCTACCGCAGCTTCCAGGATGTCGATGACTTCCGCGACGCCATTCGCGATCTCAACAAACTGCACCGCCGCATCACCGACACGCCGGAAAACGACGAGGTGTCCGAATCGTGACCGTCGAACCGGAACAGCCTTCCCTGAATTACCTGAAATGGGTCACCGTGGCGTTTGTCGTGGTGACGGTACTGATCTCCGTGGCTTTTTTTACCTGGTGGGGTATGCGCGAACGCCTCGTGTTCGATGACCAGCCGTTCGACCAGGTGCGCTGGATGGCACTGCCTTCCGACAAGATCCCGTCTTGCGACCGTGGCGACATGGTGCGGGACGTGCAAAACCGCCTGCTCAAGCGCGGCATGAGCAAAAGCCAGGTAACGATGTTGCTGGGGCGCCCGAGTTGGGAAGAGGCAAATCAGTTCGAATACGAACTCGGCGTCTGCCTGTGGGTGGTGCATGGGCTGAGGCTGTATTTCGACGCGCAGGATCGCCTGATCCACGCCAGCATTCTCCAGCACTAAACGCCATGTTCTCCTCCGCCGACCATCAATACATGGCACAGGCACTACGTCTGGCGGAACAGGGGTTATACACCACCAGCCCCAATCCTCGCGTCGGGTGCGTCCTGGTCAATAACGATCAGGTTGTCGGCACGGGCTGGCATGAGCGTGCCGGGCAGGCACATGCTGAAATCCATGCACTGCGCCAGGCCGGCGATTGCGCCCGCGGCGCAACCGCCTATGTCACGCTGGAGCCCTGCAGCCATCACGGCCGCACTCCGCCTTGCACCGATGCACTGATCGCAGCCGGCATCGTCCGGGTCGTGGCCGCCATGCGCGACCCCAATCCCAGGGTTGCGGGTGCCGGACTGGCACGCTTGCAGGCAGCCGGCATGTCAGTTTCCGACGGCTTGATGCAGGCACAGGCACAGGACCTCAACCCCGGATTCATCTCACGCATGACGCGCCGGCGCCCGTGGCTGCGCAGCAAAATCGCGGCCAGCCTCGATGGCGGCACTGCACTGGAGAACGGCATCAGCCAGTGGATTACCGGCGCTGCGGCACGCCAGGATGTGCAGCACTGGCGCGCCCGCGCTTGCGCCGTCCTCACCGGCATCGGCACGGTGCTGGCGGACGACCCGCAACTCAGCGTCCGCGAACTGGACATCGGCCGCCAGCCGCTGCGTGTCGTACTGGACAGCCATTTGCGGCTGCCGCCGGATGCCCGAATTCTGCAAGGAGGCAACGTGCTGGTAGCCTGCTTGGACGACCGGTTACCGCAGGCCACCGCGCTGAAGGCGGCTGGCGCCGAAGTGCTGGCACTGCCCGGTCGCGACAATACGGTCGATCTGCAGGGCTTGCTGGCAGAACTGGCTCGCCGCGAAATCAACGAATTGCACGTCGAGGCCGGCGCCAGGCTTAACGGTGAACTGCTGCGCCTCAAGCTGATCGATGAGTTGGTGCTTTACCTCGCGCCGCTTCTGCTGGGCGCGTCGGCGCGCGGCCTGTTCGAGTTGCCGGCGCTGACCGAAATGGCGCAGCGCACCGATCTCGACATCATCGCGCTGGATCGCGTGGGTCAGGATATCCGCCTCCGTGCCCGCCCTCGTTGATACGCACTGCCACCTGGACGCCGCGGAGTTCGACGTCGATCGCGATGCGCTGGTGCTGGCCGCACGCGATACGAACGTCTCGGCTATCGTCATCCCGTCGATTTCCCGCAACAACTTTTCTGCCGTCTCTGCGGCCTGCCAGCGCTACCCTGGCTGCGTCCCGGCCTATGGCATCCATCCCTTGTACATCAACGAAGCCACGCCGTCAGATCTGGAAGATTTGCGCAAAATACTTGCCGCAACTCCCCCTGTCGCCGTGGGCGAAATCGGTCTGGATTTTTTCGTCGAAGGACTGGATCCCGAGCGACAACAATATTATTTTTCCGAGCAGCTCAAGATTGCCCGCGAGTTCGGCCTGCCCGTCATCCTGCATGTGCGCCGCGCGGTGGATGCGGTGCTGCAGCAACTCAGACGCATTAAAGTGCGCGGCGGCATCGCCCACGCTTTCAACGGTAGCCGCCAGCAGGCGGATGCATTTATCGCGCTTGGGTTCAAGCTGGGATTGGGCGGCGCCATGACTTACGATCGCGCGCTGCACATTCGCGAGCTTGCCAGGTCCCTGCCATTGGAGGCTATCGTACTGGAAACCGACGCGCCCGACATTCCACCCGCCTGGCTCAACCGCGGACGCAACAGCCCGGCAGAACTGGCGCGCATTGCCATGGAACTCGCCGCACTACGGGACATCCCGTATTCAGAGATCGTCACCGCCACCACCCGTAATGCACTGGCCGCGCTACCGGGTCTGGCAAGAGTTTGTCAAGCCTAGTTGTGCACACGACTTCAAGTGTTACATTAAATATTGCGAAAAACTTCATTGCCGACAACGATATATTGTAACCGTTTGTTTTATATCAGTTTATTTATTAGCTCAAAAAATAGGCGGCTGTAAAGAAGTCTTGTGGCTGCAACGAGTTACGATTTTATGACGGGGTTATTCACAAAATTATCCACAGATTCTGTGGATAGTCTGAACAGGCAGAAATCATGATTGTAGAAGGACGCACTTTACGCACGATCTGGCCGGTGCCGGAGCAACATGCGGTCGAGATTATCGACCAGACCTTGCTGCCTCACGCCCTTGTCGTGCGCCGCTTGCACAACTTGCAGGAAACCGCGCACGCCATCAGGACCATGCAGGTCCGCGGTGCGCCGCTGATCGGTGCAACGGCAGCCTGGGGTATGGCGCTGGCGATGCACGCAAACAGCCATGACGAAGCTCTGCTGCAGGCCGCCGGAACGCTGGTCGCCACGCGCCCCACGGCAGTCAATCTGCGCTGGGCGGTGGAGCGCATGCAGCGCATACTGCAGCCGTTGGCAGCTGAACATCGTGCTGAAGCGGCCTGGAATGAGGCCGCACGCATCGCGGACGAGGACGTCGCCCTCAACCACGCCATCGGGCAGCACGGGGTTCAACTCTTGCATGCCTTGCATGAAAAAAAAGGTGCCACCGTCAACATCCTCACCCATTGCAATGCCGGCTGGCTGGCGACCGTCGACTGGGGCACCGCGCTGGCCCCGGTTTACCAGGCTTTCGATGCCGGCACCCCCGTCCATGTGTGGGTGGACGAAACCCGCCCGCGCAACCAGGGGGCCAGCCTCACGGCGTGGGAACTGGGCCAGCATGGTGTAGCGCACACCGTGATCGCCGATAACGCGGGCGGCCACCTGATGCAACACGGTGCGGTCGATATCGTCATCGTCGGCGCCGATCGCGTTACCGGCACCGGCGACGTCTGCAACAAGATCGGCACCTACCTCAAGGCGCTGGCAGCGTTCGACAGCGACATCCCGTTCTACGCCGCCGTGCCCTCGCCCACGATAGATTGGCAAATGCGCGACGGCTTGCGGGAAATCCCCATCGAGGAACGCGCTGCCGAAGAAATGGCCTGGATACAGGGACGCACAAAAGACGGTGAAATCGTGCAGGTCAACGTGCTCCCTCCGAACAGTCCGGCGGCCAACCCGGCTTTCGATGTCACGCCGGCCAGACTGGTCACGGGCATCATCACCGACCGCGGCGTGTGCCGCCCCGACCAATTAAGGAGCCTGTTTTGAGAGAGCCATTGCTGGCCACCGCCAGGAAACTGAACGAGCTTGGCCTGAATCAAGGCACGGCCGGCAACCTCAGCGTGCGTGATGGCGATGGTTTCTTGGTCACGCCTTCCGGCCTGCCTGCCGACACCCTGACCCCGCACGACATGGTCAGAATGGATTTTGACGGCAAGCCACATGGCAGCCGTCCGCCATCCAGCGAATGGCGCTTTCATCGCGACATCCTGGCGGCACGTCCGGAAATCGGTGCCGTCATCCATACCCATTCCATGTTCGCCACCACGCTGGCCTGCCTGCGCCGCGAAGTCCCGCCATTCCATTACATGATCGCACTGGCCGGCGGCGACAACATCCGTTGCGCGTCCTATGCGCTGTTCGGTTCCCAGGCCCTGTCCGATGCCGCACTGGAGGCATTGCAGGACAGGCGCGCCTGCCTGCTGTCCAACCATGGCATGATCGCACTGGGCCGGGATCTGGCGCATGCATTATCGGTTGCCGTCGAGGTCGAAACCCTGTGCGAACAGTATTGGCGCACCTTGCTGGCCGGGGGGCCGGTGCTGCTGACCAAAACGGAGATGGCTGACGCCATAGTACAGTTCAAGGGCTACGGCCAATGGAAACAGCCCTCGAAACCATAATGTAACCATATGTATTATTTGGTAATTTCCATTTAATTCAGGCCGTGTTATACTTGAACCCAAAATACACCATAAAAGAACCAAAAAAGCCGGCGTGCCGGCTTTTTATTTGGCGCCCACAAGGTTGTCATCGAACACACGCCCATACACCAAGATTGGGTTACGATTGAGCATCAAACTTTTATTGCGACCATGAAATGATATTGAACCCGACCATCGCAGAAGTGACGCAACATATCCGGGAGCGCAGCGAAGAAACGCGCCTGGCTTATCTACAAAGGCTCGACGCCATGGCATCGCGTAAACCCGGCGTGGAACGCATGGGCTGCGCCAACGTCGCCCACTCGTTTGCCGCCATGCCGGAAAACGACAAATTCAGGGTAGTGATGGAACGCGCGCCCAATATCGGCATCATCACAGCCTACAACGACATGCTGTCGGCCCATGCGCCTTACCAGCACTATCCCGACCTGATCAAGGACGAAGCCCGCAAGCACGGCGCCACGGTACAAGTCGCCGGCGGCGTGCCCGCAATGTGCGACGGCATTACCCAGGGCCAGCCCGGCATGGAAATGAGCCTGTTCAGCCGCGACGTGATCGCCATGTCCGCAGCGGTAGGCCTGAGCCACGACGTGTTCGATGCCGCGCTGATGATGGGCGTCTGCGACAAGATCGTACCGGGCCTGTTGATCGGCGCACTGCATTTCGGTCACCTGCCGACCGTGTTCGTACCCGCCGGCCCGATGACGACCGGCCTGTCCAACAGCGAAAAATCGCACATGCGCGTGCTGGCAGCCGAAGGCAAGGTCGGCCGCAAGGAACTGCTGGAGACCGAATCCAAGGCCTATCACGGCCAGGGCACCTGCACTTTCTACGGCACCGCCAACAGCAACCAGATGCTGCTGGAAGCCATGGGCCTGCACGTGCCGGGTTCCGCCTTCATCAATCCGGGCAGCGGCTTCCGCGAAGAACTGACCCGCGAAGCACTGCGTACCGTGCTCGGCATCACCAAGGGCAAGCGCTTTACGCCTATCGGCCAACTGGTGGACGAGCGCTGCATCGTCAACGCCATGGTGGCGCTGCTGGCGACCGGCGGCTCGACCAATCACCTGATCCACTGGGTTGCCGTGGCCCGTGCCGCCGGCATCGTCATCAACTGGGACGACTTCTGCGCCCTGTCCAACGTAGTGCCGCTGATCGCCCGCGTTTACCCCAACGGCGAAGCCGACGTCAACGCCTTCCAGGAAGCAGGCGGTCCCAGCTACGTGATCCGCGAACTGCTGGATGCCGGCCTCATGCACGAAGACGTGCTGACCGTGCGTCAGGGCGGCATGCGTGAATACGCCAGCATTCCGGCGCTGGAAAACGACAAACTGGCCTGGCACGTTGCTGGTCCGACACCGGATGATTCCGTCGTGCGTCCGGTTTCCGCGCCATTCAGTCCGAACGGTGGCATCAAGGTGCTGCGCGGCAACCTCGGCCGCAGCGTGATCAAGATTTCGGCCGTACCGGAAGACCTGCACGTGATCGAGGCGCCAGCCAAGGTGTTCGATTCGCAGGAGGCGCTGATCGCGGCCTTCCAGGCCGGAGAAATGAACATGAACGTGGTCTGCGTGGTGCGCTGGCAAGGCCCGCAGGCCAACGGCATGCCGGAACTGCACAAGCTCACGCCGCCGCTCAAGGCGCTGCAAAACATGGGCTACGACGTCGCGCTGGTGACCGACGGCCGCATGAGCGGCGCATCGGGCAAGATCCCGGCGGCGATTCACGTCTCGCCGGAAGCCGCTGCCGGCGGCCCGCTGGCCAAAGTGAGAGACGGCGACATCATTCGCCTCGATGCGCTTACCGGCCAATTGCAGGTGCTGATCGACCCCAAGGACTGGACCGCGCGCGAGCCGGTCAGAATGCCGCAAAGCCTGCATACATCCAATGGCCTGGGCATGGGGCGCGAGCTGTTTTCCAGCATGCGCCATAACGCATTGTCAGCAGAAGAAGGAGCTTGTACGTGGCTGTAACCAATCATCTCACCGCCCTGCAGGTCATGCAGGACGCTTCGGTCATCCCGGTGATCGTACTCAACGATGTCGCACATGCCGTGCCGATGGCCAAGGCGCTGGTCGCCGGCGGCATCCGCATGCTGGAAATCACGCTACGGACCTCGGTCGCGCTGGAATGCATGCAGAGGATCGCCAACGAAGTGCCGGAAGCCGTGGTCGGCGCTGGCACCATCCGCAGTGCAGCAGATGCCAAGGCGGCCCTGGCTGCTGGCGCCCGTTTCGGCGTCAGCCCGGGCTATACCAGCACAGTCGGCAAGACCTGTCAGGATATCGGCCTGCCATTGCTGCCCGGCGTTGCCACCGGCAGCGAGATCATGATGGCGCAGGAAGACGGTTATACCGAGCTCAAGTTCTTCCCCGCCATGCAGGCCGGCGGCCCCAACCTGCTCAAGGCATGGGCCGGCCCGTTCACCGACATCAAATTCTGCCCGACCGGCGGCGTATCGCTGGAAAATGCACCGCAACTGCTGGCGCTGCCCAATGTGGTCGTGGTGGGCGGCTCCTGGCTGACCCCGGCGGACGTCATGGCGAAAGGCGATTGGGCGCAGATCACCCAACTGGCGAAAGAAGCTGCCGCACTCAAGCGCTGAGCCCGAGTTTTCAGGAATTGAACGGGGAGCGCCGGGGCAACCGCCCTGCGCTCCCCGTTTTTATTGGCCGATTGACATCCGTCCAGAAAGGTATAGAGTTTTGCTCAACTATTGCCCTGTTTGATGATGGAGGTTGGTATGGACAATAAATACGGCTTGGGAAGCGCCAGAGTCGCTTATGCACACCATGAAGCCACGCATAAAACCTCGGCGGTTCCGGCAAGGGTGTGCTGCCATTGCGGCCATGAGCATCTGACCTATTGCCCGACAGTGGAAGACCATTACTGCGAGGCCTGCGGCGAGTACCAGAACGATGTACCGGTTGGCTATGCCACCGGCCACAGTGCGAACTACTGAGGCACGACCCGGCAGTTGAGCGACACTGCGCTGAAGTAAGGGTGGTTCGCGAGCTTTCCGGCTACCTGCGTTTCTGCGTTAACCAGCGCTTTGCCATGCTCGAAGAAATGGTGGGGCAAAAACACTTCCGCTTCGACTTTGCCACCGATGTAATGGAATACCACCCGCTCGGGCCTGGGCAAGCTCGTCAGCAGCGGCGCCAGTTCTTCCAGCAACTCCTTCCTTCCCGGCATGCGCAAGGCCTTGTCGTCATGCTCGGCATCGTCTTCCGGATCGACATGCACCAGCACATCCACCACCGACGGATGGCTCTTGAGCACCCGGCCCCGCGCCCGTTCGGCGATGCTGTGGCCTTCCGAGACACTGATGCGCGGATTCACCAGAATGTGAGCATCGACCAGGGCGCGGTGCGCCATGCGGCGGGTGCGCAATTCGTGCAGACTTTCCACCCCCGGCGTATCGATCAGCGTCTGGCGGATGCCGTCCACCTCTTCGATGGATAGCCCGGCATCGATCAGTTCCTGAAACGCATCCCAGGCAAACACGATGCCCATGCGCACGATCATGAAGCCGACCACGATGGCCGCCACCGAGTCGGCAAAAATGAAGCCCAGCAGATTGCCGCCTATCCCTACCGCCACCACCAGCGACGAAGCGGCGTCGGAGCGGGCATGCCAGGCATTGGCGATCAGCATGGGCGATCGCAGCCGCTCGCCCACATGCAGCATGTAGCGGAACAAGCCCTCCTTGGCCACAAGCGCGACGCCGGCCACCCATAGCGCCAGCGGGGCGACAGGTGTCAAGGTCTCGATATTCTGCAGCTTCATTGCGGCGGCCACCATGATGGCACCGCCAGTGATCGCCAGAATCGCACCCAAGGCAAACGAGGCCGCCGTTTCTACCCGGCCGTGGCCATAGGGATGGCCTTCATCGGCAGGATCCTTGCTGTGATAGCTCGCCACCAGCACCAGGAAATCGCATACCAGATCGGACAGCGAATGCATGCCGTCGGCGATCAGGCTCTGCGAATGGGCGAGAAAGCCCGTCACGATCTGTACCAGCGTAAGCAGGATGTTGACTGCCACGCTCACCCAGGTGGAATGCGTCGCCATGGCGTGACGGCGGGGGTCGTCCAGCGCAATCTCGGTGCGATCGATATTCATGGGAACCTAGACTACCCGGTAATACTTAACATGAACTTAATCGACTGGCTAAACCAGAAAATCGCGCTTTGGCACCTGCCACCTGTAAACAATTTCCACATAAACCACTAGTCCAAAATTATTTATACTTAATAATTGTTGCAGTGCTTGACCGGCAAGCCTGCCTGCCCTGTCGCGGTAGGCCTGAAAAATACTCCTTCCCTGCCTTGTTGTCACCAAGTTAGTGCAATCTGTCTGTCCCGCTCAACCAAGCGATCAACCGAACCTCTTGTTTCTGCTGTCCGATTTGCGCCAATCCCTTTAAAATGCGCTAGTTAAGATAAGGAACGTTCCTCAACAAGGGCTGAAGCATGAACGCACTGCTCATTATCATTTTCGTTGCCTCCTACGCGGCGATTGCACTGGAGCATCCGCTCAAAGTCAACAAGAGTGCTCCCGCCCTGATTGGCGCCGGTTTGTTATGGACGATCTACGCATCCTACGCTGGACCGGTCGCCGAGCAACTGAACGAAACGCTTTCCTCGGTAGCTCAGATCGTTTTCTTTCTCATGGGCGCAATGACGATTGTTGAGGTCGTGGATGCTCATGACGGCTTTGACGTTATCACGGACAGAATCAAGACCAGAAAAATGACCACTCTGCTGTGGTTGATCGGGTTCGTTACGTTTCTCCTAAGCGCTGTGCTCGACAATCTAACGACGACTATCGTGATGCTGTCTGTGAGTCGGCGTGTGCTGGGTCGACGGGAAGACAAGCTGTTTACTGCGGGAATCATTGTCATTGCGGCCAATGCCGGCGGGGCCTGGTCTCCCATTGGCGACGTAACGACTACCATGCTCTGGATTGGAGGACAAATTACCGCGCTTGCGATTATCAAGGGGGTGTTTATTCCTTCGCTGGTCAACATGCTGATCCCGTTGACTGCTGTCAGCTATTTGTATCGCGGAAAGTTAATTGTCGGTCCGGATAAAGTAGAGATTAAGAATGGCAAATTCGAGGCGAGTCCATTCGAGAAAAGTTTCATGTTCTTCGCCGGGATTGGCTTGCTGTGCGCCGTCCCTATCTTTAAAACACTGACTCATTTACCCCCTTTTCTGGGTATCTTGTTCGCCCTCGGAATACTCTGGCTGCTGGGCGAATTGATCCACAGCAAAAAGGAAGATCCCGATAAACAACACCTGTCGCTGGGCGCAGCCCTTCAACGGATCGACATGTCCTCACTGGTGTTCTTCATCGGCATATTGCTCTCAGTGGCTACGCTCGAACATAGCCACATCCTGACTTCGCTCGCACAATGGCTCGACAAGATGGTGGGGAATCAGGCAATCATCGTTTCCATTTTTGGGCTTACCAGCGCAATCGTGGACAACGTGCCGCTAGTTGCCGCCTCCATGGGCATGTATTCCTTAGCCCAGTTCCCTGTTGACTCGTTTCTGTGGGAGTTCCTCGCATACGCTGCAGGGACAGGGGGGTCGA
>Ga0172373_10004173_pt1 | contig 20520 bp, 15 predicted proteins | sample Lak10m_2_FD_114546 | JGI IMG/M metagenome (GOLD analysis project Ga0172373, IMG submission 114546) | Freshwater microbial communities from Kabuno Bay, South-Kivu, Congo - kab_092012_10m | ecosystem: Environmental > Aquatic > Freshwater > Lake | place: Democratic Republic of the Congo...
GGTAAAGTGGGCCAGACCGACCACCCGGGCCTGGACAATGGAAAGGGCCACAGGCTTATCCTTCCACCGCACCAGGTTAGCCAGGGGAGTGCGCTCATGGGCCCAGACAATGGTCTCAATCAATTCCTGCCAGTAGCCCCGCCAGGAGATCAAGAACATGAAGCCGGTGGCCCAGATCAGGTGGCCAAACAGGAACATCCAGGCCCAAACCGCCAGGTTATTCATGCCGTAGGGGTTGTAGCCGTTAATCAACTGGGAGGAATTGAGCCACAGGTAATCCCGCAGCCACCCCATCAGGTAATTAGAGCTCTCGTTAAACTGGGCGACATTGCCGCCCCAAATCGACAGATGTTTCCAGTGCCAGTAGAAGGTCACCCAGCCAATGGTGTTGAGCATCCAGAACATGGCCAGGTAGAAGGCATCCCAGGCGGAGATATCGCAGGTGCCGCCCCGGCCCGGTCCATCGCAGGGGAAACTATAGCCGAAGTCCTTTTTATCGGGCATCAGCTTAGAACCCCGGGCATCCAGGGCACCCTTGACGAGGATCAAGGTGGTGGTATGGAGGCCCAGGGCAATGGCGTGGTGCACCAAAAAGTCACCCGGGCCAATGGTGAGGAACAGGGAGTTGGTGCCACTGTTAATCGCTTCAAACCAACCCGGCAGCCACACCGCATTAGCGGTTTGGGTAATGCTGTCCGGATTGGATAGCAGGGTATCAAAGCCGTAGAGCATTTTCCCCGACGCCGCCTGTACCCACTGGGCAAACACCGGTTCCACCAGGATTTGCTTCTCGGGGGTGCCAAAGGCCACCACCACATCGTTGTGCACGTACAGCCCCAGGGTATGGAAACCGAGGAACAGCGACACCCAACTCAGGTGGGAAATAATCGCTTCCTTATGCTGCAACACCCGGTCTAGAACGTTGTTCCGGTTCGCCGCCGGGTCGTAGTCGCGAATCAGGAAGATGGCGCCATGGGCAAAGGCCCCCACCATAATAAAGCCCGCGATGTACTGGTGGTGGGTATAGAGCGCCGCCATGGTGGTGTAATCCCGCGCCATGAAGGCATAGGGCGGCAGCGCATACATGTGCTGCGCCACCAACGAGGTCACCACCCCCAGGCTGGCTAACGCCAGCGCCAATTGGAAGTGCAGGGAGTTATTCAAGGTGTCGTACAGACCCTTGTGACCCTCTCCCAATCCCCCCCTGGGGGGCCTATGGGCATTCAAGATTTCCTTGATGCTGTGGCCAATGCCAAAGTTGGTCCGGTACATGTGGCCGGCAATGATGAAGATCACCGCGATCGCCAGATGGTGGTGGGCCATGTCGGTCAGCCAGAGCGACTCGGTTTGGGGATGGAAACCGCCCAAAAAGGTCAGAATCGCTGAACCCGACCCCGTTGCCGTACCAAAGATATGGCTACTGGTGTCCGGATTCTGGGCATAGACCCCCCAGTTACCGGTAAAGAAGGGCAATAACCCCTCTGGGTGGGGCTTCACCGCCAGGAAGTTATCCCAGCCTACGTGCACCCCCCGGGATTCCGGGATGGCCACATGCACCAGGTGGCCCGTCCAGGCCAAAGAACTCACCCCAAACAGCCCCGCCAGGTGGTGGTTGAGCCGGGATTCGGCGTTCTTAAACCAGGATAGGCTGGGCCGAAACTTGGGCTGCAAATGCAGCCAGCCCGCAAATAGAAACACCGCTGACAAAATCAGCAAAAACACCGCACCGCTATAGAGGTCCATATTGGTGCGCATGCCAATGGTGTACCACCAGTGGTACACCCCGGAAAAGGAAATATTCACCGGGAAGCTGGAACCCGCCTGGGAGAATGCATCCACCGCGGGCTGGCCAAATTGGGGGTCCCAAATGGCATGGGCGATGGGTTTTACATTCAGCGGATCCTTTATCCACTGTTCAAAGTTGCCTTGCCAGGCGACATGGAACAGGTTGCCCGAGGTCCACAGAAAAATGATCGCCAGGTGGCCAAAGTGGGAGGCAAAAATCTTTTGATAAAGATTCTCCTCCGTCATGCCATCGTGGCTTTCAAAGTCGTGGGCGGTGGCAATCCCGTACCAGATCCGCCGCGTGGTCGGATCCGCTGCCAGCTCCTGGCTGAATTTAGGGAATTTAGTTGCCATGAATCAAAACTGGTTTGAAGTACGAATGCTCAAAAAACGCCATTCCTGGCGATGGACTCGGGAAAGGGGCTTGACCCGATGGGTCTTACCCCCTCATCCAATGACCGCAATGGTCATCCCACCGCAATAATCCGTGCCAGGAAGAAGGCCCAGGTGGTGGCAATGCCCCCCAATAAGTAATGGGCCACTCCCACCGCCCGGCCCTGGGTAATACTCAGGGCCCGGGGTTGAATCGCCGGGGCCACCTTCAATTTGTTGTGGGCCCAGACAATCGATTCAATCAGTTCCTGCCAGTAGCCACGGCCACTGAACAAAAACATCAGGCTAAAGGCCCACACAAAGTGCGCCCCCAAGAACATCAGCCCGTAGGCCGACAACGCCGACCCGTAGGAGCCAATCACCTGGGAGGCCTGGGCCCACAAAAAGTCCCGCAGCCAGCCATTGATGGTGATGGCACTCTGGGCAAAGTTACCGCCGGTAATATGGCTAACACTGCCATCCGCCGATACCGTTCCCCACACGTCCGACTGCATCTTCCAGCTAAAGTGGAAAATCACAATTGACAGGGAGTTGTACATCCAAAACAGGCCCAAAAATACATGGTCCCATCCCGATACCTGGCAGGTGCCGCCCCGTCCGGGTCCGTCGCAGGGGAAGCGGAAACCCAACTCGCCCTTGTCGGGAATCAGTCGGGAACTGCGGGCATAGAGGACTCCCTTCAGCAGGATCAACACCGTCACGTGGATGGTGAAGGCATGGATATGGTGCACCATGAAGTCCGCCGTTCCTAAGGGAATCGCCGACATCGCCACCTTACCCCCCACCGCTAACACCTCCCCGTTGAACACCGGGCTCACCCCCGCCAGGGCGTGGGGCGCCGTATTGCCCGCCGCCGCCGCGTGGATGCCCTGCACCCATTGGGCAAAGACCGGTTGCAGCTTAATCGCCGTATCCGAGAACATGTCCTGGGGTCGGCCCAGGGCCCGCATGGTGTCGTTGTGGATGTACAACCCAAAGCTATGGAAGCCCAGGAAGATACACACCCAGTTCAGGTGGGAAATAATCGCATCCCGGTGCCGCAATACCCGGTCTAACAGGTTATTGACATGGGTGGCTGGCTCGTAGTCCCGCACCATGAAAATCGCCGCGTGGGCTCCTGCCCCCACCACCAGAAAGCCCCCAATCCACATGTGGTGGGTAAACAGGGACAGTTGGGTGGGGTAGTCGGTGGCAATATACGGATAGGGCGGCATGGCGTACATGTGGTGCGCCACAATAATGGTTAAGGACCCCATTAACGCCAGGTTCAGGGCCAATTGGGCATGCCACGAGGTGGTAAACACTTCGTACATGCCCTTGTGGCCTTCCCCGGTGAAGGGACCCTTGTGGGCCTCCAGCACTTCCTTAAAGCTATGGCCAATCCCCCAGTTGGTCCGGTAGAAATGGCCCGCTACGATAAACAGCACCGCCAGCGCCAGGTGGTGGTGGGCCGTGTCCGACAGCCATAACCCTCCCGTCTGGGGGTTCAAGCCCCCTTTGAAGGTTAAAAAGTCGGCGTACACCCCCCAGTTGAGGGTGAAAAAGGGCTTTAACCCTAACCCAAAGCTCGGGTATAGTTCCGCCATTAACTCCCGGTTGAACAGCCACTCGTGGGGCAATGGGATGGCACTCACCGTGTCAATCACCCGGCCTGCCAGGGTCAGGGGCCGGCCCGCATCAATCGCATCCAGGCAGGCGTTAATCGGCAGCGATACATGAATCTGCTGCCCCGCATAGCCCAAACACCCCAGCCCCAACAGGCCTGCTAGGTGATGGTTCATCATTGATTCCACGTTCTGGAACCATTCCAGCTTCGGCGCTGCCTTGTGGTAATGGAACCACCCCGCAAACAGCATTAGCCCCGCCATCACCAGCGCCCCAATCGCCGTGCAGTACAGCTCATAGCCGTTAGTAATACCGTTGGCTCGCCATAGCTGGAATAGCCCTGAGGTGATCTGAATGCCCCGAAATCCTCCGCCTACGTCTGCGTTGAGAATCTCCTGGCCAAAAATCGGCCACACTACCTGCGCACTGGGCTTGATCCCCGTCGGGTTCGTTAGCCAGGCTTCGTAATTCGAAAACTTCGCGCCATGGAAATACATGCCGCTCAGCCAGATGAAAATCACGGCCAAATGGCCGAAGTGCGCGCTAAAGATCTTGCGCGATATATCTTCCAGGTCACTGGTGTGACTGTCGAAGTCGTGAGCGTCGGCGTGTAGGTTCCAAATCCATGTCGTGGTCTTTGGTCCCTTCGCCAGGGTGCGGTCGAAATGACCCGGCTTCGCCCACCTCTCAAATGAGGTCGGCACCGGATCCTTATCTACCACTACCCTGACTTTTTGCCCCGGTTCAGGGGGACTTATGGTCATTGGATTCTCCTCTCTACTACTCGAAAATACTGAGCGGATCAGGACGCTTTCTGTGTCATAGAAAAATCTATATAGAAAGCTCACCTATATGGCTAAAAACCAGCCGTATTACCCACTTTTGACCAAACCCTGGGGGTGAAGGTTCAACCGACCAGGATTCTCTTTCAGGAGTGTAGTCCCTAAGTATGGTGATCGCCTGGAATCTATTGACCCTCAAGGGTGACTCGAGTAAAACGGGACACCAGGGCTTCTAGAAAACCAAGACAAGTTAAGTAACAAGTTACAGAATCGCCGTGGCCCTTGGTAAGGGAACTTTTCACAAGTTAATAACTCCAACCAGAGAAAATTAATGGTGAATTGCTTGCGAGCTAGGCTTGGGCTTAAACGGTGGTGGAAAATTCTAGCTGGTGTCGGTAGGCTTGAATTTCAGCGATGGTAAATAGGCTGGTAAATTCTAATTGACGCTCTGCATACAACTTCCCTCCTCCCTGTTGGCGATCAACCAGGGCTAAGACTTGACTAACTTGATAGCCTGCCGCCTGCAGCCGTTCTACAGCCTTCAAGGCCGATTGACCAGTGGTAACAACATCTTCTAAAACGGCTACCAGGCTCCCGGGCGGTAAACTCAATCCCTCAATGTAGGCTTTGGTGCCGTGCCCCTTCGCCTCTTTTCGAATAATTAGGGGAAATACGGGGTGATTAGCATAGAGCCCCACCAGGCTAACCGCCGTTACCATCGGATCGGCCCCCAGGGTCAGACCCGCTACCCCTAGGGTGTCTGGGTGGAGTTGATCAAGCAATAACCGAGCCATCATCAAGGCCCCCTGGGGATGAAGAGTCACCAACTTGCCATTGATGTAGTAGGGGCTCGATTGACCAGAGGTAAGGATGAAGTCGCCCTCCTGGTAGGCTTCCTGACAGATGAGGTTGAGTAGGTGGGAGCGCAACTGTTCAGCGGGAAGGGTGGCCAGGGTCGACCCAGGGATATCAAACTGTAAGGGCATCGGGGTTGAAGCCGGAGTCTTAATGGTTAGATGGTCACTCATAGCTTATTCTCTGACAGTAAAGCAGGAGGGGTTTTGATCGTGTCAGTTTGACTATTTTGCGGTATAAGGAATGCAGGGTTTTGCTTCTTGAAATTTAGGCTGGCTCTTGAGGCCTTGTCAGGAATTGAGAATGTTGATATCTTAACAACTCGGTAGAGGGGTCCTCAGATCAACATCAACTAAGATTGGAGCCTATTCAAAGCCCTAATAATACTTGAATCAGGAGATTTAGTTATGGCTATCAGACTCATGGGTTTTTCCAGTATTACCCTGGCGCTGGTTGCCCTAACCAGCTTGGCTGCTCCTAGGGCGCTGGGCCAAGAGACCAGGCCCCTGACACTGCCAGAAGCCATGGGAGATTTGGCTTCGACCTATTCCCAGGATTACTTTAGCAATCGTAGTGTGGGGCGACAGGTCGGTCGAATGTTTGGCTTTGGTTTTCCTGAGCGGGAACTAGAGTGGGATGCCCATGCGCTTTCGGTAGCCACTAGGGATGTGATGTATCAACAAAATAGCATGGACCCAACCTTGCGGGTGCCTGATTTAACTAACCCCTACACCACTAGTTTGCTGACTATGACGGGTGGTGGATCCGCTAGCCTAGGAACACAGTTCATCTTCGAAGGACGGTAGATTCTTCAGGAACCAACCCGTCACTGATGGTGGCAATAAACAGTCTATCCAGGGTGCAGGAGTTGAACCTGCCTGGGGCGAATTATGAGTTCGCTGCCTCATCCGCTCGGCCAACCCTGGTATTGATCATTAGCTTATTGTAACCCTAAGCTTTAATTCTGGTCTATTGTGAATCTATTGTCCTAGGAAGTGATGAATTCTGCCGTCGCCTTAACTCTAATTTTGCTGTCTTTAATGATCGGTGCTGGGGTGGTTAGTGCATCTTGGGGATTTACCCTAGGACGGGAAGCCTTGACTGGGGTTCGACAGCCTGATGCTCGCCCCACCAGTGGTACCCCCGCTGGCCAAAAACCTAATTCTAGCCCCCATGGAGACTTGGTACTGGCTAAGGAGGCGGAAATTCTGGAGAAAGTGAAGGCTCGCATCAGTGGTGGAGGTCAGTAGGAGAACTGCTGTTTTTGTCAGTATTGTTCATCATTTATGTCCCTCCCTTCCCCATGCCTGAGTCTAGTCATTCCTGAGACATTCCCCCTCAGCGCTGTAGCTTCTCGGCTGATAGCGGTGTTTTTGCTGATTGGCATTAACGCCTTCTTCGTGGCCGCCGAATTCTCCATCGTGTCGGTGCGGCGATCGCGAATTAGCCAGCTGGTCTCCCAGGGAGATACCCAGGCTAAGACCGTCCAGCGTTTACAGCGTAGCCTGGATCGCTTGCTATCCACTACCCAATTGGGCATTACCCTCTCTAGCCTGGCTCTGGGGTGGATTGGAGAGGGAACGATGGCTACGATTGTCGTTTTTGGGATTAGCCACCTTCCCATTAGCCAGGGGCAGGGACAAGCCCTGGCCCATGCCGTTGCTATCCCCATGGCCTTTTTTCTAGTGGCTTACCTACAAATTGTATTGGGGGAGCTTTGCCCCAAATCCCTGGCCATGCTCTACCCAGAGCAGTTAGCCCGGCTTCTCAGCCCCCCTAGCTTAACCATTGCCCGGCTGTTTAGCCCCTTAATCTGGATTTTGAACCAGTCCACCCGGTTGCTCCTCCGTTCCCTGAGGATTCCTGACGGTAGCCAGCTTGGCTATAGTCGCCTGACTCCCGAAGAGCTGCAGTTGATTATTCGCACCACAGCCGAAACCCCCGGACTGGAGGCGGAGGAACGGGAACTCTTGAACAACGTGTTTGAGTTTCGGGATGTGACCGCAGGGGAAATCATGGTGCCACGTACCCAGATTGACGCTATGGGCCATTCCGCCAGCCTGGCGGATTTGTTTGAGGCAGTGGCGGCAACCGCCCACTCCCGTTATCCAGTCATTGGCGAATCCCTTGATGATATTCAGGGTATTGTGGACTTGAAGCACTTGCTACAGCCCCTGGCAAAGGGGCAAATCACCCTAGATACCTCGATTCAGCCCTGGGTCCAGCCGGCTCGTTTCGTGCCTGAACCGACTCCGCTCCACGAAATTCTTAGTACCATGCAACGCACGGGGCGGGAGCTGGTGGTGGTGGTGGATGAGTTTGGCGGTACGGCGGGGTTACTGACCCTACGGGATTTAACTACGGAAATTATTGGTGAGGTGCACCAAGCCCATGGAACCGCTGAAGAGGTGGTACAAAAACTGGATGAAACCTCCTACCGGATTAAGGCCCAAGCCGATCTGTACACCGTCAATGAGTTACTGGGTTTGAATCTACCCTATAGCGATGATTACCAAACCCTGGGAGGCTTTTTGATCGATCGCATGCAGAAGATTCCCCGGGAGGGGGAGGCCTACGTTGATGGCGATCGCCGTTGGGTCGTGGTGTCTACCGATGGCCCTAAACTAGAGGATATCCTCATGACTAAGTTGACCCGTTAGAAAATCCCCTGGCTTGAGTCAAGATGCTAGGGATACGGCTTTGCCCGTCAAACACGCTGGGTAGGCGTTCTAGCCGATCTTCGTTGCATGATCTGGGTCCAGGGCGATGGCGACAGGAATGGGGCTACAAAGCCCGTGTTATCCTATGGCAGCTGAGTTATCTAGGTTAATCTTTACACCCCTGATCATTGTGATAGTATCTGAAAGAATTGTGAAGATTAGGGATTTTAACCCTTGCCTACCATAGCCATGTTCTAAGGAGTCAGGGCATCGTGGGCAATCTGGCTGAAGCAACTTTCAAAGATTGGTTTGCCTTTTCCCATCGTTGCTACCATCTGACCGTTGTCCTCCTGCTTCATTGCTCCTCATAATTCGGCCTCTTTTCGTCCCCACAAGGAGGGACCGGCGTGCCCCAATCCAATTCTCCATCTCTAGACATGACTTCTCCCCACCGCCATTTCTCCGATCCAGTTCGTCTTGGCGTGATTGGCGTAGGTAACATGGGACAACACCATACCCGCGTTCTAAGTCGCTTTAAAGACGTTGAACTAGTGGGTATTTCCGACGTCAATGTGGAACGGGGGCTAGATACGGCTGGTAAGTATAGGGTCCGTTTCTTTGAAGATTATCAGGACTTACTCAGCCATATTGATGCTGTCTGTATCGCCGTACCCACCCGACTCCATCACAGCGTTGGTACAACCTGTCTGCAGGCCGGAGTGCACGTCTTAATTGAAAAACCCATTGCCGCCAGTATTGCGGAAGCCGAGTCCCTGGTTAATGCGGCGGCGGCAGCCAACTGCATTCTTCAGGTGGGGCACATTGAGCGCTTTAATCCAGCCTTTCAGGAACTGCATAAGGTCCTCAACACGGAGGAGCTACTTGCCCTTGAGGCCCGTCGCATGAGTCCCTATTCCCAACGGGCCAATGACGTCTCCGTCGTGTTGGACTTGATGATTCACGACATTGACCTGTTGCTAGAGCTGTCGGGGTCAGGGGTCTCTACCTTGACCGCCAGTGGAGGCCGGGTGGCGGCCTCCGGCTATCTAGATTACGTCACTGCTACCCTGGGTTTTAGTAATGGTATTGTCGCCACCCTAACCGCCAGCAAGGTGACCCATCGCAAGATTCGCACCATCGCCGCCCACTGCAAAAACTCCCTCACCGAAGCCGATTTTCTCAACAATGAAATTCTAATTCACCGTCAAACCACTGCCGACTGTTCCAGTGACTACGGACAGGTGTTGTATCGCCAGGACGGCTTAATTGAAAAGGTTTATACCAGTAACATTGAACCTCTCCATGCGGAGCTGGAACATTTTATTAACTGTGTGCGTGGTGGTGAACCCCCCTCCGTCGGGGGGGAACAGGCCCTTAAGGCCCTCCGTCTCGCCAGCTTAATTGAGCAGATGGCTCTGGATGGTAAACCCTGGCAGCCGATCGACTTGACCGCTGCTGGTATTGATGTTCCCCTATCGGTGTAAAAGGATAGCTGGGTGGCATGGCGGTTAACTTTCCCCGGGTTATTTTTCTAGATGCGGTGGGTACGCTGTTTGGGGTGGCCGGCAGTGTGGGCGAAATCTATGGCGACTTAGCCCATAATTATGGGGTTGAAGCTGATGGGAATGCCCTGAACCAAGCCTTTTTTCGGGCCTTTAAGGTGGCTCAGCCCATGGCCTTCGGAGTAGACCAGGGGATCTCTGTAGCGGACCAGGAATATTCCTGGTGGCGTCTGGTTGCCCAGCAAACCTTCAGTAGCGCGGGAGTGCTTGATCATTTCGTCAACTTTGACGAGTTTTTTAGCCATCTTTACGCCCATTTTGCCACCGCCGATCCCTGGGTAGTCTATCGGGATGTACCAGTCTCCTTGGAACGTTGGCGACAACAGGGCATTGAGTTGGGAATCATTTCTAATTTTGATTCTCGCTTGTACCGCGTTCTGGAGGCGCTGAACCTGGCTAACTATTTCCAGTCGGTCACCATTTCCTCTGAGGCGGGAGCGGCCAAACCCGACCCTCACATTTTCACCATTGCTCTACAGAAACACTATTGTCAGCCAGCTTCCGCCTGGCATGTGGGGGATAGCCAGGGGGATGATGTTGTTGGTGCTAGGGCCGCTGGACTACGTCCCATCTGGGTCAGGCGCTGATTTGGCCTGTTTGTTGGGTGAGGAGCTATGGTTTCCCTGGTTTACTGAGTTTCCAGGGGTAGGAATACTGTTAAGACTTCACCGGTTTGGGAGCGCTGACGCACCGTTAGCTTACCCCCCAGGGCTTGAAACAGGTTTTTAGTGGCCTTCATGTTGAGACTAAGACCACCGGTTTCCGGTTGAAAAATCAGTAACTCCCCCAGGGTCTTAAAGGGGGAGGCCAAAAACTGATCGACCGTCTCGCTAGTCCCGTCGGTTTGCCCTTGATCAGGGGGACGGGACTGAAACTGTAGCTTCAGCTGGTGACCCGCCAGGGTAACGGTTAGCTCAATGTGGCTGTAGGGGGAAAGGCTATGGGTAAAGCGATCGACTAGGCCAGTCAAAACCTGGTTCAACATGGTGGGATCACTGGTCACTCGGGGTAAATGGGTGGGTAAATTCACCGTTAGGCTGAGATTACGGCGGCTCACCTGTTGTTGCCAGAGGGGAATAGAATCTTCGAACAACTGCTGCAGGGAAATGGGCGATAGGGGAGATCGCCGCCCTTGGGTCGGGGTTGAGTCGAGCTCTACCGCCGTAAAGATCAGATTAAAACGATCAATTTGCTGGGTGCACTCCCGATCAATGGATCCCAGACGCTTTCGTATTTCCTCGCCGATATCCTTACGTTTGAGTAGGGACCGGGTCAAGGTGCGAATGGTGGTAAGGGGTGTCCGGATTTCATGGGCCATGGCCTTGAGTAATTCTCGATCACTGCTTTGGCCAGGGGGATCTGCCTTGAGGCGTTGCCCCGCCTTGCCTGGCCCTGATAATCGCTGGACTCTGTGCCCCCTCTCCTGCGGCACAGCCAGCCGGGGTGACGGGTCCACCAACCCCTGAATGGGTTCTGGCCCCTCGGCTAGAGGGGTTACATCTGCAAGGGATCGGATCTCTTGTAACAGCAAATGGCTATAGTGGGTCACCAGGCGATAATCTGGCGGCACCGGGGGAAATTCCTCAACGGCCTGATCAAGGGCGGGCAGCAGGGGCGGTCGAGCTTGCAGGACTCGCCCTCGCAATTGCTGCCACACGGCGGCGATCGCCTCCGGATCAAAGGAAAATTGAAATTGGGGTTGCCCCTCCCCGTCCTCCCCCAGGAGCAAGATCAAACTAAACCTGGCGGTTAACAACAGACAAAACCGCTCCCGAGCTAGGGGATCCCCACCGGTGAGGGGGACCATGGTCACCTTAGATCGGAAGTTACCGGCAAGGGGGGAGGGTTGGCCGGGCAACAGGGGACGGGTTACGGCTAAAATCTGCTCCAGGGGCTCAGGAATCAACAGCCAATGGCTGAGGGTTCGTCCGAGTAGCTGATCGGGGAGCACCGGAAACGGCCCCGACAGGGCCACCCCCATGGGTCGATCAGGGGGGTAGGGCTCTGGTCTGGAGTTGGCGTAGAGGAGCAATTTCGCCAGGGCGGCGATCGCCCCTAGCCATTCTTGCTCTGCCTGCTGTCGAGCCAGGGTCAACATCGGCAGGTCTTCCTCCCTACCGGTGCTGGTAAGACTAAGGTCGAGGCACTGGCCGACTCCAACCCCATCTTCCCCTTCACCCATCGATGGGAAAGGGACCTGCCGCAGGACCTGGCTAAGGGATAGGGGGATCTGTACCAAGGCTCTACCTCGCTCCACAGTGCCACGGCGATCACCAAGCCTGGAACACTGTTTTATTACGCTATATACGAGGGTAAAGCGTTGTCGCCCATTGGCCTATTGGGTAGAACCGAACCTCTAGGATTCGCTGGTAAAATCTGGGCATCGGGCCAGGAGGGAGTGGTAGACTCTCCTCGGAATAATGGCAAACTAGCCAAACCAACAGGAAACATCCTCCACGGCTTCTAGGGTTGCGGTGGGGTAAGGGGGCTCCACCGCCATTAAAGTCCGTAACCCCTGTTGAATCAGTTGCTCAATCTCCGCCAACTGCTGTTCAGGATAATAGTTATAGTTAGCGACATCGGCTGGATGTTTAAGGGTGCCAACCTCTTCACTGTCAAGGGTGACATAAACCGCTGGTAAGTGACGCACGACATAGGTGGTAAGGCAGTCCCGTAGATCGCTGATGGCAAGGACATCCAGGGTTGGTTTCAGCGCATTGTCCCTCAGGACTTGGTCAACCTTAGCGGACACCACGGGCAGTGTTAGGTTCAAAATTCTTTGAGACATTTTGCATACCTCGATTAGCATCTGGACTGGGAGCAGTGGCCAGTTGTCTGCCCATCCCTTAGCTGGGGATGGCTTAGCCTGTAGGCGATCTCTGCCCCCATCGTGGTTAGTTCAAGCCAGGCTATATCCTAAGTTTAGGTAGAAAAGGACTCAATTGTCATGAAATCAAGAAAATCAATATAAAACGATGAAATTATCCATGTTTCTCAAGCAATCCGAGGGTACCACTCTCATCCGGGAGAGGTCAGTATATGGGGGGTAGGCTGGTGTACCTGGTGATCTGTGATGGCATTCACTCCCCCAGGGAGACCGAGGGTATCCTCACCATGGTTGGCCAGGATAGTCGGCTCAGCCAGCTGCCTATCCGGCATTTTAGTCCTGGGTCTCCCCTGGCGGTGTTGTCAGGGGCAGCTCTGCGCCGTTGGCTAGAGGGGTATGGTCAGCCAACCGGGGGAAACAACCCCGACTATCCCCATTTAATTATCTGGGCTTTTAGTGCGGGCTGTGTCGGGGCGGTGGCCCTGGCCCAGCACTGGCAGCGCTACCGGAGCAGAGTTTTGGCCCTATTCTTAGTGGATGGCTGGGGCGTCCCCGCTGTCGGACCGATGCCTCTCCACCGCCTCAGCCATGACCGGTTTACCCATATCAGTTCGGGCTGGTTAGGCCCGGGTACAGTCAGCTTTGTCAGCCAACCTGCCGTCAGCCACCCCCAACTCTGGAGCCATCCCCAGCAGGTATGGGGATACCAGCTCCGGCATTACTCCCCCGGCAAGCCAGCTGTGGGTCCTGCCATGCCACCCGGAAGGTTAACGGCGGGGGACTTTCTCTGCCGGTGGTCGCGCCATTATCTGGCCCAGGGCTCAGGTGGTCCCCCGGATACGCAATAGAAGGGTAGAATCCTGAGGGGGAGTAACTCAGAGGGGACCTAGAGATGTCTAAAGGCCAGACCTGCAACCTGAGCAGAATCAACCCCTAGTCTATCCTTCCCCATCCCTGCTTGGCTGGGGTTTTGAAGCATTCCTTGATCTGGGTTTTCCCGACCTATGCGTTTGTACTCCCTGTTGGCGGCGGCCAAAATTAATCTCTATCTAGAAATTGTCGGCGATCGCCCCGATGGTTTTCATGAGTTGATCATGGTGATGCAGAGCATCAGCCTGGCGGACCGGCTCACGGTGCGTAGCATCGGGGTGGATAGCATTCGGCTGGTTTGCCACCATCCCCTGGTACCGAAGGATCACACCAACCTGGCTTATCGGGCGGCGGCCTTGCTGGTAGAACGCTTCCCCGGGGTTATGGACAAGTGGGGAGGGGTAGAAATCAGTTTAGACAAGCAGATTCCGATCGGGGCAGGATTGGCGGGGGGGTCCAGCAATGCCGCCGCCGTGCTGGTGGGACTGGATCTACTCTGGCAGTTGGGTCTAACCCAGGGGGAACTACAGGCCCTGGGGGCGGAGTTAGGCTCCGATGTGCCCTTCTGCATCGCGGGGGGCACCCTGTTTGCCACGGGGCGGGGGGAACAGCTGGATCCCCTGCCGGGGATTGAGGGGCTCTGGGTGGTACTGGCCAAGTATCAATCCACCATGGTCTCCACTCCCTGGGCCTATGGCACCTACCGTAGCCAGTTTGGCCATAGCTACCACAGTGAGTTTGGGGCTCGGCGGTCTCAGGTTAAGGCTGGTCCCATGGTGGCCGCGCTGACCCACCGGGACCTGCCGGCCATGGGGCAGCAGCTTTATAATGATTTGGAAAAGGTGGTCCTCCCCGCCCATCCCCAGACCGCTCAGCTCAGGGCCATCATGACGGAATTGGGGAGCAAACTGGGGGCCCTGGGTACCCTGATGTCCGGATCCGGCCCCTCCGTCTTTACCCTGGTGACCAGCCAGGCAGAGGCGGACCAGTTTATGGCACAAGTGCGTGGCGCCCTGCCCGATCCTGATCTGGGTCTCTGGACCGCCCGGTGCCTGCCCACTGGGGTACAACTATTGGAAAATTAACGATGTCCGAACCCTCCTCCCCGAGCCCCAATACCCCTGAGCCGACCTCCCCAGTCCAGTGGCTGAAATGCTTTAGTGGCGCATTGATAGCCGCCACCATTGCCCTGCTGGCCTACCGTCTGATGACGGCGATTGCTACCACCTTTGCCCAGAAGCCGGTCCTTTCCGACAATCCGACGGTCATCAACCTGACCGCCGCTGTCCGCACCCTGGTGGTGGGGATGGTGGCCCTGGGGGCTGGGGTATTTGGTATTGCCGCCCTGGGACTCTTCCTGTTAGGGGTACAGCGACTCTGGCAGCGCCTGGGGGCTGGCCGTAGTCCTAATCTTGGATCAAATCACGAGTAATCGGCAGGTTAGCCGCCTGCCAGCCGAGCATGCCCCCCCGCAGGCTAGCCACCTCCATCCACTCCTGTTTGGCCAAAATCACGGTGGCCTGGGCAGAGCGCCGCCCTGACTGACAGACCGTTACCAGGGGTCGGTCAGGGGGGATTTCTCCGATCCGCTGAGCTAATTCCGGTAGGGGGATCAGCTGGGCATGGGCAATATGACCCAGTTGACCATTAAATTCCTCCGCCTCCCGCACATCCAGCACGTGCACCTGGTCGAGGTTTTCTACCAGCCATTGGGGTTCGATTTCCCGGATGCCTGCGTAGGTCAGGTACACCGGCCCCCAACTGGCCAGGCTAGGGAGGATGGCAGGGTCGGGGCGGCCACAGACACAGTTGGCCGGAATCGCCTGATCGATTTTCTTGGGGTGGGGTAGGCCCAGGTTATCCATGTAGCCCACAAAGTCCCGTTCATCCGCCTGACCGCCAATGCGGGGGTTATACTGTTTTTCCTCGCCGACGGTGGAAACGGTGCGACCACTATAGTCATGGGCAGGGTAGATCAGGCAGCTATCCGGCAGACTGAAGATTTGTTCCGTAATGGAGTGGTACATCCTACTGGCGTTACCCTGCTGAAAGTCACAACGACCAGCACTGCGAATCAACAGACAGTCACCGGTAAAGGCCATGGTGTGATCATCCAGCACGTAGGTTAGACAGCCATCGGTGTGCCCTGGGGTGGCCCGCACCTCCAGATAGCGATCGCCAAACCTCACCCGATCCCCCTGATCGAGGAGGTAGTCAGCTCCTGACACCAGGGCGCCATAGCGGCCAGAAATACCAATTCTAGAACCCAGGGCCTGTTGCATTAGCCAGGCCCCAGTGACATGGTCTGCGTGACAGTGGGTATCCAGGGTGTAGCGCAGGGTAAGCCCCAGTTCCTCCAGCAGGGCCAGATCGCGCCGGTACTGCTCAAACACCGGGTCAATCAGCACCGCTTCTCCACTGATGGGGTCGGCTAGCAGGTAGGTATAGGTGGCGGAGTCAGCGTCAAACAACTGACGAAAAATCAAGTTGGTATCCACAGGATGATACTCCGGTAAGCAAAACAAACTTTATATCATTATACTGTCTATATAGCCAAACAATGCTGCAGTGATAAAATCAACCGATTGTCTTATCCCGCATAATTGCAGGAGAAGATGGTCCTAACCCAGTAGCGCCTGGCTGGCCGCCTGGACCCCACCCCCTAGACTAGCCTGGGGGTAGCCCAGATGGCCCAGGGTGGCCTCTAGGGCCGCAACGGCGGTGAGAATGTCGCGATCGCAGACAAAACCCAGGTGACCGATCCGAAAGATCTTGCCTTTCAGGTGATCCTGACCGCCAGCCAGGGCGATGTCGAACCGCTTCTTCATGATGGAACGCACCTGTTCCGCGTCCACCTGATCGGGCATGACCGCAGTGATGGCGGGGCTGGCGCAGTCGTCAGCGCCAAACAGGGGCAGGTTAAGGGCACCCATGGCCGCCCGGGTGGCCCGACGGTGGCGATCGTGGCGATCAAAAATGGCCTCCAATCCCTCTTTCTGCATCATCACTAAAGCCGCCTGCAGGGCAAAGAAGAGATTTACCGGAGGGGTAAAGGGGGTGGTGTGCTTACGGCTATCCTTACGGTAGGGGCCTAAATCTAGATAGAAACGGGGGAGATTAGCGGTTTCGTAGGCAGCCCAAGCCTTAGGGCCGACACAAACAAAGGCCAACCCCGGCGGAATCATATAGCCTTTCTGGGAACCGGAGGCCACCACGTCCAGGCCCCATTCATCCACCGGTAGGGAACAGGCCCCCAGGCTGGTCACCGCATCAACAATGATCAGGGCGTCGCCGTGGGCCTTAACATGGCGGTTTATGGTTTCCAGGTCATTAAGAACACCGGTGGAGGTTTCACTGTGGGTGATGATCACCGCCCTGATCTGCTTGTCAATATCGGCATCCAGGGCGGCTTTAAAGTCCGTGGGGTCGAGGGGCTGGCCCCAGGGCATCGTGATCTCCTGGACCTCCAGGCCATAGGCCCGGGCCACCTGCCCCCAACGTTCGCCAAACTTACCGTTATTCCCCACCAGGACCCGATCCCCCTGGCGCAGGAAATTAATGATACCGGCCTCCATGGCGCCGGTACCACTGGCGGCCAAAATCAGCAGATCATTCTGGGTTTGGTGCAGCCACTGCAAATTAGCCGTCACCTCCGCCATCATGGCACTAAACTCACCACTGCGGTGGCCCATGGGATGCTTGGCCATGGCCAGAAGTACCTGCTCCGGCACTGGGGTAGGGCCGGGAATCATCAGCATTAATTTATTATCCATAGGTCGGTGATCGTCTTGAGATAGGTTAAGGAAAGGCACCGATCAACGGGTCAAGGTTCTGACCCAGGCTAGGGCTGCTGCAGGTTGACCACGCCAAGCGCGACCCTATCCTAAATTAGCCTAAATTCATCTAAGATCAGCAAGGTTTTCTGCGGTTGGTCGGACCCCTGGGGGACTCAGGCCCGGTATACCGGCAGGGTAAAATAAAAGGCACTACCTTCCTCTGGAACCGAATCTACCCAGATCTGGCCATAGTGGGCTCGAATAATGCGCTGGCAGAGGGCCAGACCTAAGCCGTATCCTTCCTTGCTACTATCCCGCTGCAGTCGAAAACTTTCTTCAAAAACCCGGTCCCGGTTTTCTGGGGGGATGCCGGGACCGGTGTCGATCACCCCCACCTGAACCTTCTGGGTGGTGCGGTGGAGGGCGGTTAGGGAGACCTGTCCCCCCTGGGGAGTGTACTTGATAGCATTATCCAACAGGTTAATAATCACTCGCTTCACCTGGTTGCCATCGGCGTAGACTGTCGGCAAGTCCATGGGGATTTCCTGGGTTAACCGCTGTTGCTTGGCCTGAAGGCGATCGTGAAACCCCCCAACAATGTCACCACAAAGGGCTACCAGGTCCAGCTCCTGAGGATGGAGTTGCAGTTCTACGGAGGCTCCCCGGGCAGTTTTCAGGATGTCTGTAATCATCCGATTAATGGTCTGGACCTGAGTTTTGGCGTGTTTCAGCAGTTGCCCCGTGAGTTCTGGGCTGAGGTTAAGGTGGCGACTTTGGTCTGGGGCATAGCCCAGTTCCAGGGTCTCGATCGCGATCGAGGCGGCGGTCAGGGGGTTTCTCAGATCATGGGCCATCATGGCAATGATCCGGTCTTTAAACCGTAACTGAGCCTCTAGCTCCTCCCGAGCTTGATTGATCCGGAAAATCTCATCGGAAAGTTTGATTAATTCCGTTGGGTAAATCAATCCATCCTGGGTAAGCGGGGACGGACCTGGGGCCATTGGGCCGGACTCACCATTTCCCGCCCCAGTACCATGATCTAGGGCTTCCTGCTGCCACTTGGGCCACCAGTACTCCAGTTGGCTGACAATATCGCTACCCGCCAGCATTTGTTGGGGTAGGGGAGCGACTTTAATCAAGGCAGGGCTGGCCACCAGCTTGTAGTGCTCTGCCAGGTAGGGCTGCTCACCAATATCCACCACATCCAGGTGAAAGGGAGACTGGCTGGCAAATCCCTTCAGGTACTGCCGAATGCGTTGTACCTGTTGGGTCAGGCTGGGGCGCTTGTCAATAAATAACAGTAGCTTGAGTTGTACCTGACCTCTGTCGAGAGGATCGGAGGCAGCCCCCATAGTGTCTCCTCGATAATAACAATAGATTGTATCCGGGAACCTGGCACCAACCACAGATTAGCCCTAGCATATAGATAAATCCTACGGATAGGCTAGCCTCAGAGCCTAGCGATCGCTATAGCCAGTTCTTCGACCCGCAGATCGCCACCCACTTGGTGAGGGTCGATTGAGTGATCCCCGGAAGTTATCCCCGGAAAATATCGTTATCCCCGGAAAATATGAGGTTGGTTTCCATCCTCCCCTGACATACCATAGCGGCATACCCTCTGCCTTAGCCTATGAGTCTTTGTATCAATCCTCGCTGTCCCCAGCCCCAGCACCCCGAGAACAACAGTCGTCCCAGCTGTGCCGCCTGCGGTTCCAGTTTGTTGGTGCAGGGGCGGTATCGGGTGATGCGCCTGATCAGCCATCAAAGTGGGTTTGGCCGAGTTTACGAAGCCTATGAAGGTAATGTACCCAAAGTCCTCAAGGTCCTGAAGGAAAGCTATAACGAGAACCCCAAGGTGGTGGAGTTATTTCGGCGGGAGGCCCAGGTCCTGGGTCAACTGCGTCATCCTGGGGTGCCTCGGGTGGAAGCCAAGGGTTATTTTCACTATTTCGCCAAGGACAGCACCGAACCTAGCCATTGCCTGGTGATGGAAAAAATTGACGGCCCCAACCTGAAGCAGTGGATGGTACAGCAGGGTAACCACCCGATTAGCCAGCAACAGGCGATTCTATGGCTGGCTCAACTTACGGATGTGCTACACCTGGTACACCAGCAAAATTACTTTCACCGGGACATCAAACCAGAAAATATTATGCTGCGGTCCTCCGGACAACTGGTGCTGGTAGACTTTGGGGCCGCTCGGGAAGTGACCCAGACCTACCTGGCCCAGTTGGGGGATAGTGGCATCACCACCGTCAGTTCGGCGGGATATACCCCACCGGAACAGGAACAGGGACAGGCGGTACCCCAGTCGGATTTCTACGCCCTGGGTCGTACTCTGATTTATCTGCTGACCGCTAAGTTGCCCAATGACCCAGGCATCTATGACTCTCGCACCAACCAGTTTGGCTGGCGCCAGTACGCTCCCCAGATTTCCGCTGACCTGGCGGATTTGATCGATCAGCTGACGGCCCCAGCGGCGGCAAATCGCCCCCAGAATACGGCGGCCATTTTAAAGCGACTGGCCCAATTGCGATCGCACCCTACCCCCGCCCTTACCCCGCCCTCCGATCCAAAGGCGACTCCAGCCTGGCCTGTCACCACCCTCAACCCGCAGGCCAGACGCCATCCGCTGTGGCCCTGGTTGCTAGCCCTGGCCCTAGCCCTGCCCTTGGGGGGGTACCTGCTACAGCGTTTCGGTCTGCTCAGGCTACCGAGCTTAGCCCAGTTCTCGATCCGAGAGACCAGGGTGACTGCCGCGGGCACCCTGAGGGGACACCAGGGGGAAATTAAGGACCTGCTGCTATTGAATGACGGTAAAACCCTGATTACGGCAGGTACCGATCGCAGCCTCCGCCTTTGGGATCTCTCCAGGGGTCAGTTGATCCGTACCCTGGGTCAACACAGCAATGTGGTCAAGGCCCTGGCGGTGACCACTGACCAGACGATGCTGATCAGTGCTGGCGACGATCGCACCATCCGATTGTGGGCCCTGCCCAGCGGTCAGCCCCGGGGTCAGATTACCAACGCCCATCCCGCCCCCATTAATGCCCTGACCGTGAGTAACAACAACCAATACCTGGCCAGCGCCGATGGTAGCGGGTTGATTAAACTGTGGCCCCTGGGCTCCTCACCCCAGCCCAGGGCCATGGAGACGGGCCAGCGTAGTTGGCAGGCGGAAGGTACCGTTAACGATCTGCGCTTCAGGCGCGATGACCGCTGGTTAATCAGTGGGGGGAAAAGTCTACAGCTGTGGCCCCTGGCCAATCTGGACAAGGGGGTCATCCCCGCCCCCCGCACCCTCCAGGGCCATACCAGCTTTATTAATCAACTGGCCATCAGTGAGGATGACCAGACCTTGATCAGCGCCTCTGCTGACCAAACTATCCGCCTGTGGCAGATTGA
>Ga0172373_10004175_pt1 | contig 20505 bp, 14 predicted proteins | sample Lak10m_2_FD_114546 | JGI IMG/M metagenome (GOLD analysis project Ga0172373, IMG submission 114546) | Freshwater microbial communities from Kabuno Bay, South-Kivu, Congo - kab_092012_10m | ecosystem: Environmental > Aquatic > Freshwater > Lake | place: Democratic Republic of the Congo...
AACCCAAACAACGGCAATTTCACAGTAGAATTTCCAGCTGAAACAGAACGTGTAGACGTAGTAAATAACTTGGGTATTGTATTACAAACCATCGAAGTGAGCGACCAATTGGTAGCACGCATGCAAGTCACTGAAACAGGTGTTTTCTTCGTGCGCATCTATGCTAAAGGACAGAGCGCAGCAAAATTAGTAACGGTAAATTTATAGCCTGAAAAAGTTGACACCTACTGATCTAATCGGTTGATAATTTAAGACCAAACTTTTAGATTCAACTCATCAGATTCCCCATCCAAAACCAGATAAGTATTGTATTGCAACCAATCGCCAAGATTAATGTAATGAGATTGTTCAGTAAGGGCAATAGAAAGTGGTAAATGGCGGTGACCAAAAACAAACAAGTCAATGTGTTCCTTTTTCAAATATTCACGCGCATACTGACACAACCATTCTTCTTGCTCTCCTAAAAATACCTCATCCTTATGACCGGAAGATGCTCGACTTGAGCGCGAAGAATAATTCGCTAACCAAATTCCAAAATTGGGATGTAAACGAGCAAAAGCCCACTGACATAATTTATTTTCAAAGACTCGTTTCAGCAATTTATAACCCCGATCACCTGGACCTAAACCATCGCCATGACCGATATATACTTTTTTACCAAAATAGGTTTGAATGATCGGGTCTCGATGTAATTTCACCCCCAATTCTCTCGGAATGTAATCGAAAATCCACATATCGTGGTTACCTGTAAACCAATGTATTTCTATACCCGAATCGGTTAATTCTGCCAATTTACCTTGAATTCGAACAAAGCCTTTGGGTATAGCTCTTTTGTATTCGAACCAAAAATCAAATATATCGCCAACCAAGTAAATTGCTTGGGCATCTGTTTTGATGGTATCCAGCCAAGAGACAATGCGCAGTTCACGCTCACGACTTGCCTCCTCCGTAGGAACGCCTAAATGAAAATCTGAAGCAAAATATATTTTAGTTCGTTGACTCACTAAAAACCAAATATTCGCTGTAATTCGCTCTCCAATGCCTCTCCTCGAAGATTGGTTTGAATGATTTTACCTGTCGTATCAATTAACACAGTAAAAGGTATTCCGCGCACTTGATATTGTTGAGCAACCTTACTCGACCATTGTTGTAAATCACTTACGTGGTTAGGCCATTTCAAATTATCTTTTTCAATTGCTGCTTTCCATGCATCCAAATCACGATCCAAAGAAACGCTCATAACTGTAAATCCGGACTTTTCATACTTTTCGTACAACTTCACCACATTTGGATTTTCACGTCTACATGGTCCACACCATGACGCCCAGAAATCTAGTAAAACTACTTTACCTCGCAAATCTGACAATTTCTGTGTTGTTTTTCTATCTAACTTAAGTTCTTCAAAATCTGGAGATACTTTACCAGGCGCTAAAAACTGGGAAGCTTCACGCTTTATTTTGAGTTGTTGGTATTCTGCAAATCTCTCTTTGACTGCTGGAGAAACACCAAAGGAAGCATTCAGACTCAGAACAACTTTCTCATAATTCGCGAAATCATTTTCTTTATCGATGGTATTGAAAGCCAATATTAAGGCGGGAGAATTCAAATTTGTAGCTACGAACTCTTGAACTTGAGACTGAAAAAGTTGATAAACAGGAGTCATTGAAACATTAACTTCTTCCTGCTTATCTGGATTATTTTTAATGATCGCAATAGCCGAATCCTTTTTAGCATTCCAAGTTGTGAGAACATCCATAAATGCATTCATTTGTTTGCTATCCTCTGAACCTACGATATTGGTGTATTTTTGAAGATTTGAACCATCTGCAAAAATCTGGAAGGCATTGGTATCTTTGATGATCAAATTCACAAAACTCGACCCAACCCGAAACACATAATAATCGGGCAACACACTAAAAGAACCCTGAAAATCACCTTTTTTTATGATTTTCTTTTTGGTCATTTTCTTCCACAAAGAAACCACTTTATTGTCCGATTTTTTTGCTAAACCGAAGGATGCAAAATTTATAAATTCTCCTGTATTAAGAACCTTAGAGAGGTAAACCGAGTCAACGGAAGTATTAAAGATGTTACCCGAAAATTTAGCAGTAAGCTTCGCTTGAGCTACAACACCTGCAGGTATCAAAAGAACGATTAATACAAACTGAAAGAAAATACGCATTATAATAAAGTTTTAATTTTTTGTTCGAGCTCTTGCCCTCTTAATCCGGTAGCAACAATTTTACCATTTTTATCAATTAACACGGTAAAAGGAATACTATCAAATCCGTACTTCACTGTTAATGGCGTTGACCAAGAAAGCAAATCACTAACATGATATGGCCAAATTAAACCATCCGTTTTAATGGCTGCTTTCCAAGCCAATGGATCCTCATCTAATGATACGGAAAAGACCGTAAATCCTTTGTCTTTATAGGCATTATAAATTCTTACCACATTTGGATTTTCTCGTCTGCAAGGTCCACACCAACTAGCCCAAAAATCGACCAACACAACCTTACCCCGTAAACTTGAAAGTTTTAACACCTTACCATTCGGATCTTGCATGGCAATTTCAGGGGCAGTTTTTACACCGCCATTTTTGGTAGCCAAATATTCTTCATACGCTTGTTCAACTTGATACGTTTGCTCTTCTATGGTTTTCGAAAGTGGTGAATCAGGGTATTTTTTGGAAAAACCTCGTGATACCGACTTCATGATATCCAATGAAGAAGGATCCCAAACCTCAAACCCCATAATAGGCATTGCGGATGACAATAAGACAATATTAAACGGATTAGACGGTGTTTTTTTCATTGTCTCTAACGCAAAATCATCGAGTGGCTTTTTAATAGTCATGTAGATTTTTTGCATCTCTTCTTCAGACTGGCCCGCTTGATTCACTTGCATTTGTTGCTGATCTTTAAGAAACTTTTTATACAATGTTAGGTAGGTATTCACCGCCTTTGCCCATGAAACTCCAGAAAGATTTGGATTAAAACTAAAGGTATTGTAGGTTGATTTTAGTTTAAGGTGATCGTTGGGTACCAAGGTCAATGGTATCGCTTTTTCTTTGGATTCACCTATACGCATTTGATAAATCCCCATTCCTGGAATGTTTCCTTCTATTGCAAAAGTTCCATCTTGATTTACTTGACCTTTCGTAACTTCAATGGTACCTTGTTGACTAATTGCTTCAATATAAATTGCCGCACCTCCTCCATCTTGAATCGAACCAGAAATCCAAAAATTTGAGGTCAACTCAGGTTTATTGTCTCCACCAGATTCACAAGCGAACAAGGCTAAAAACAAAATTAAACCTAAAAAGGGCTTTACATTCCTCATCATGCTTCGAGTGATTTACGCATAACAGCATTCGCAACCTTTGGATCAGCTTTTCCTTTCGAAACTTTCATGAGTTGCCCCATAAAGAATCCAACCAATTGTTTCTCACCGTTTTTATATCGCTCCACCTCCGTGGGATTTTCTTGAATTACTTGATCAACAAATTGCTGAATACTGTCAGAATCAGATTCTTGAATCAAGTTTAAGGAAACTGCTAGTTCCTCAGGATCTGCAGCAGGTTGAGCTAAAAGGGCTGGAAATAATTTTTGTGACGCTGTACTGTTGGATACTTTTCCAGTGGAAATTAACTCTACTAATTGAGCCAAGGTCTTGGCTTGAATGGGAAAAGTATCTATTTCTACACCAAATTCATTGAGGTAGGATTTAACATCACCCATAACCCAGTTTGCTGCTAATTTGTACTGATTTGTATGCGCAACAATTGCTTCGTAAAATAATGCAATCGATTTTTGATCAGTCAGATTTAACGCATCATATTCGCTTAAGCCATAAGTTTTGGTGTATTTTTCTACAAGCTGTCTTGGTAATGCTGGCATTTCGGCCTTCACCAATGCTATTTGTTGTTGGTCAACCAATAAGGGTAGTAAATCAGGTTCTGGAAAATAACGGTAATCATTTGCTGCCTCCTTACTTCTCATGGAAATCGTGTTGCCTTTGGCAGCGTCAAATGAACGTGTTTCTTGAGCAATAGTTTCGCCTTGCTCAAGTGCTAAAATTTGACGTTCAACCTCAAACTCAATGGCCCTTTGAACATTACGGATGGAGTTCATATTTTTCACCTCAACCTTGGTTCCGAACTCAACTTGACCTTTTGGTCGAACAGAAATATTGGCATCACAACGCAATGAACCTTCTTCCATATTGCCATCACATATATCCAAGTAACGCACAAGTTTTCGAACTTCTGTTAGATAACTGTATGCCTCTTGTGCACTTCGAATATCGGGTTCACTAACAATCTCTAATAAGGGAACACCGGCTCTATTTAAATCAACTAGCGTGTCGTATACATCCACATCATGAATACTTTTTCCCGCATCTTCCTCCATATGGATACGCGTCAAACCGATTGACTTTTCCTCACCACTTTCGGTCTTAATAATGATTTCACCACCAGTACAAATTGGTGTTTTATCTTGTGTAATCTGGTATCCTTTGGGAAGGTCGGGATAGAAATAGTTCTTTCGTGCAAAAAATTGTTCGTTCGCAATGGTACAACCACAAGCCAAGCCTAATTTAATTGCATAGGTAATGGTCTGCTTGTTCATCACTGGTAATGTACCCGGGTGGCCTAATGTGACCACACTGACATTCGAATTGGGTTGTGCTCCATAAGCATTAACATCATCAGAATACGCCTTTGACTTGGTTAACATCTGGGCGTGTACCTCTAATCCTACAACAACTTCATACGCATCGCGTAGTGACTTATCCATATTATATCGTAGCAATTAATTCTTTTAAGACCAATGTCATTTTAGGTTCTTGACGACTAGCCACCTCAATAACATCCTGTAAACTTACTTTCTTGATTTTTCCTGGAACACCAAGGTCTGTAATAATTGAAACCGCAAATGTTGGAATTTCCATGTGGCGTGCAACTATAACCTCTGGAACTGTTGACATGCCAACGGCATCTGCCCCGATAGCGCGTACATATCGGTATTCAGCTGGAGTCTCTAATGTCGGACCAGTTAATCCTGCATACGTCCCCACCGCTACTCGAATACCATTTTTTTCTGCTATCGATTTGGCCAAATTGATCATTGTCGGGTCATAGGGTTCACTCATGTCCGGAAAACGAGGTCCAAGTTCGTCAAAGTTTTTACCGATGAGCGGATTACCTGGGAATAAATTGATATGGTCATTCAAGATCATAATTTCACCTACCTCAAAATCCGGGTTTACACCTCCTGAAGCATTTGAAACTACCAATCGTTCAATACCAAGTAATTTCATGACGCGCACAGGAAAGGTAACTTCCTTTAAATCATAACCTTCATAATAATGAAAACGGCCTTGCATGGCCACAACCAATTTTCCTCCTAGCTCACCAAAAATCAACTTTCCAGAGTGACTTTCCACTGTAGAAACAGGGAAATTAGGAATGTCTTGATAATTGATTTCATCAATGATTTTGATTTCTTTTACCAAACCACCAAGTCCGGTACCAAGTATAATTCCCACTGATGGTTTTACGGTTGTTTTGGAATTGATGTAAGCTACGGCTTCGTTAATTTGTTGTAACATATGATTTCAATAAGGCTTTAAATTCTTCTTCTTTATCTATAGTTAAAGAAATGGGGATATAACACCACATATAGTTTACCATTTCTTCCGGTGTTATGATTGACTTCAACCGCATAAAATCCTTTTCAGTAGTTAAAATCAACGACTCACCGGGTGCAAAAATATCAAATTTATGGTGAATCTCGTCAATATCAGATCGCTTGAAATTGTAATGATCCGGATAGGATATTGCTTGCACGCGTTTTGTCTTTTCGAGGTATTGTAATAGTGGTTTTGGGTTTGCAATCCCAGTAACCAAAACGATTGATTTAATATCCTCATATACCTCACACAATTGACCAGAAAACAAGCGTGGTTGGGCATAAACTAATTTTGAAAAAAAGTACGGAACTTGATATTTATTCAAAAAATCAGCTGCTTCAAGTTGAAATGAGGTAGGAATTATGTCCGGACACTTCGAAATTAAGACCACTTGTGCCCTGCGAACAGCCGACCTAAATTCCCGCAAATTACCCATTGGCATTAAGTAATCTCGCCAAAATGGTTGTGCATAATCCGTTACTATTATAGAGAAATCCGAGATAATTTTACGATGTTGAAACGCATCATCGAGTAAAATCAATTGAGTACTTGAATAGGTTTTCAATAATGTTCCAGCGCCATCTACACGATTTTCGGCAACAAAAACAGGAACTGAATCGCCGAATTTATGCTTATATATCAGTGGTTCATCACCAACTTGAATTGCTGCAAGATCTCTTTTGACTTCCAAAATACCTTTTGTTTTTCTGCCGTAACCCCTGCTTACAATACCAAAAGAATCATCAAAATAAGCGCTTAAATGGGCAACTAAGGGTGTTTTTCCTGTGCCTCCAACACGTATATTCCCAACACAAACGACTGGTACACTTACGCGATAACTCTTTTTAATTTGTTTTGAATACAAGAATGAACGTAGGGCTATAACCAAGCCATACATCAAGGAAAAAGGAAAAAGTAATCTTCTTAGGAAGTACATGAAAATTATTGCGCAGAATAATCTGAAAACTCCTGATCGTCCGCAAAATAAAAGATTCTAACTTGAGCTGTATCATTTAAAAAATCAATTTCACCGATTTCAAACCGATTTATCTGAATCCCCGTTCTGGCAATCAAGTCTGCAAGCATTTCGTCGTGTTTTTCAGGAACAATTAAGTCTATTCGTTCATAATTAATTGTCTTTCTGGTCTCATGCTTTACAAGCCATAAATTCTCTAATCCATAAGTCAGTAAAATAGTTACAACATTGATGATTAATATCTCTGAAATACTGATCTGATTGGAGGCCAAGGCATTCACAACACTTACACCAATAATCAAGAAAAGATAGGTCATTTCCTTAATTTCAATTGCATCTGTCCTATAACGAATGATTCCAAAAATTGCGAACAATCCTAACCCCATTCCGGTGTCGATATCTAACTTTTTCAATCCAAAGCAGAGAAAAAAAGTAATCATACCGATTAAGTAATAGGTAAACAAATAGTCTTTACGCTTGGTTTTTGGGTAATACAGGTAGCGAATCAGAACCGTTAGCGCAATTAAATTCACCGCCATTCGAATTAATAATACCAACGCATCACCACTGAACAAGGTGAATTTCATATCATTTCCAGATTTTGCTAATGGAAAAATGAAGTCAAGCAGCATGAGTATTTATTTTTTTTAAGGTTAATAATTTCTTTTTGAATCGATTAAATTTTAAACGAGACGGGCCATACAATTCAATGGCACCAATACAATATTTACTTAAACGGTAAGGTCTAATTCCACGTTGCTTCATTAAGGTGAAGAAGGTTGACTTTCTCGATACCGTTTCTTGCTTTAATTCTGCAATGACAAGTTGATCAAACATCCGTTGCTCATCTCCCCATGTAAAAGTCAAATCCAAATCCAAAGTCAAACGTTCATTCAATACTTTATGAACCAAAGTTAACCGACTAAAGGAATTCCACATTTTAGGTTGTAAATCAACAGATTTTCCCATGGTTTTTCTCAAAAATGAAAGATGTTCCAGGTTCAAATCGCTTGGTATCTCATCAACACGGATGCGTTTTTTATCAGTTCTACCTTTGAACTTATGCTTCACCTCAAGAAATGACAAATTTGATTCAACATAATTCCTGAATCGAACCTTGAATCGATTTGAACGCTTGTTGTGATGGTCTGTGAAGAAATTGAAACGATCCGTATCAAAATACAAACTTTTGTAACTCGGTATGCGAGTTCCTTGTATTTCTAAAATATCATAATAAGAGGCTAATTCCGGCAGAATAAGGATCAATTCGTGCACTGAAAAACCGAATTTGGTATCAACTCGGTTCATCAATTTCACCCGATCCATCTCTTCTAATGAAATTGGATTAAATAGACTCAACAAATGATTCAGTTCACTCAAAGACGAATTCTTAATGTATTATGGCTCCAATTTACTGATAATTTCACTTACTATGTGTTTTAAACACACCTACACATTGAATTTCAACTTAATTTTGACGTATGAGAAAAAAGATTTTATTACTTGGTTCGGGTGAACTTGGAAAAGAATTTGTTATCGCCTGTCAGCGTTTAGGGCAATACGTCATAGCAGTGGATAGTTACGCAGGTGCGCCAGCCATGCAAGTTGCTCATGAATTTGAAGTGATTAACATGTTGGATGGAGATGCGCTTGATACTCTTGTAGCTAAGCACCAACCTGACCTCATTGTACCTGAAATAGAAGCCATACGCACAGAGCGTTTTTATACATACGAGGAACAAGGCATACAAGTTGTGCCAAGTGCCAAAGCAGCAAACTTCACCATGAATAGAAAAGCTATACGCGATCTGGCCGCAATTGAAGTTGGTGTGCGCACCGCAACTTACCGCTATGCAACTACGCTAGATGAATTGAAAGCAGGTGTTCAGGTAACGGGTATGCCGTGTGTTGTTAAACCCTTAATGTCAAGTTCTGGCAAGGGGCAATCCGTTATTAAAACAGCTGCTGACATTGAAAAAGCTTGGAATTATGCCATGGAAGGCTCACGTGGCGACCTAAAAGAGGTAATCGTAGAAGGTTTTATCGATTTCGATTATGAAATAACCTTGTTAACGGTTACCCAAGACAACGGGAAAACACTTTTTTGTCCACCTATAGGCCACCGTCAAGAACGCGGCGACTATCAAGAAAGTTGGCAGCCGATGCCGATGAATCCAGATCATTTAAAAGAAGCTCAAGACATGGCCGAACGAGTAACCAAAGCGTTAGGTGGATCTGGAATCTGGGGTGTTGAGTTTTTCATAACTAAAGAAGGTGCTTATTTTTCAGAATTATCTCCTAGACCACATGACACTGGAATGGTAACATTGGCTGGAACCCAAAACTTTTCGGAATTTGAGTTGCACGCACGCGCCATTCTAGGCTTACCCATTCCGAGTGTAACCTTGGAAAGAAATGGTGCTAGCGCAGTGATCCTTGCTCATTCAGAAAGTAATGACACGCCTCAATTTGATGGCTTAGCGGTGGCTGCAGCAGAATCGAATGCTGATTTCAAATTATTTGGAAAACCCAACACGCGCAAATACCGACGCATGGGTGTGGCACTGGCTTATGGTCATGACGATGTTACACAACTCGTTGAGCGTGCCAAGGAAATCGCTGGAAAAATTAGCGTAAAATAAAACTCAAAAAAAATGCTGCGGAAACCGCAGCATTTTTTTAATATCCTTTAATCACATTCCCGGCATACCGCCTTTCATGCCTTTCATTTGCTTCATGAGCGACATCATATTTTTCGGATTGCTCATCATTTTCATCATTTTCTTTGTGTCCTCAAATTGTTTCATGAGTTTGTTTACCTCTTGAATATTGGTTCCACTTCCTTTGGCGATTCGGTTTTTACGCTGTCCGTTAATCAAACCAGGATTAGAGCGCTCCTTTGGAGTCATTGATAGGATGATGGCTTCTATATGTTTGAATGCATCATCCTGTATATCAACATCTTTCATGGCTTTATTCATGCCAGGAATCATACCAACAAGATCTTTGACATTACCCATTTTTTTGATTTGCTGCAACTGCCCCAAAAAGTCGTTGAAATCAAACTGATCCTTTTGAATGCGTTTTTGAAGCTTTCTGGCTTCTTCTTCGTCAAACTGTTCTTGAGCGCGTTCTACAAGGGATACCACATCACCCATTCCGAGGATACGGTCTGCCATACGTTGAGGATAGAAAACATCCAACGCATCCATCTTTTCTCCTGTACCGACAAATTTTATCGGTTTATCCACTACTGCCTTGATGGATAAGGCAGCTCCACCGCGTGTATCACCGTCTAATTTGGTTAAAACTACACCATCAAAATTGATCTTTTCATTAAAGGCCTTTGCTGTATTCACAGCATCTTGACCAGTCATTGAATCCACTACGAATAGTGTTTCAGTAGGATTTATCGCAGCTTTTACACAAGCGATTTCATCCATCATCTGCTCATCTATGGCTAATCGACCTGCAGTATCGACGATCACCACATTAAACCCTTTACTTTTAGCATGCTGAATAGCACTCGTGGCAATAGCAACAGGATTCTTTTCTTCTTTGTTTGAAAACACCTCTACTCCGAGCTGCTCTCCCAACACATGCAACTGATCAATAGCAGCAGGACGGTAAACATCACAAGCTACTAACAATACTTTTTTACCTTTCTTTTTGGTTAAATAAGAGGCGAGTTTACCAGAAAAAGTAGTTTTACCAGAACCTTGAAGACCAGACATCAAAACGATACCAGGATTTCCTTTGGTATCTATTTCTACCTCGTTACCTCCCATCAATTCCACCAACTCCTCGTGGCATATTTTAACCATCAACTGGCCTGGCGAAACCGATTTCAACACGTCTCTTCCGAGTGCTTTATCTTTAACAGTGGTTGTAAAATCCTTGGCAGTTTTGAAATTGACATCGGCATCAAGTAAAGCACGTCTAACCTCTTTCAGTGTTTCCGCAACATTTATCTCTGTGATTTGACCTTGGCCTTTTAAAATTTTAAAGGCTTTTTCAAACTTATCCGTTAGATTTTCAAACATAGTGTTTTAATTTTCGAGTTACAAAATTAGTGATTTAACCGGAAACTCAAACTGCTGTCTCTTTTGCTAATTTCGAGTGTTTTCTGCCGTAAAAGAAATAAATTACAAGACCAACGATTAACCATCCAAAAAAGTACACCCAATTACTCAATTGTATCTGACTCATCATATATAGACAACTCAACAACCCCAATTGTGGAATCAAGGATAAATTATTTTTAAATGAAGCAATTACAAGAAATACGGTGAACAATAAGAAAATCCAAGTTGGAATTTTTTGTGCAAAATTTGAGAATCCCATGGTAAAATACGTCACATGAGTTACATGTAATTGCTGCGCATCTTGTTTCAAAATACCAACTCCTTGATCTTGGTAATATTCCGGTAAGTCTATCGTTTTCACAGCTAATTGTTTTTTCTTCCTTGCTGTAAGTTGATTCAACTCGGATGTTGTGAATTGACTCAGCACCTCTTCAACGGATTTTTCTGTTGGCGCATTGGTAACAAAAGCCATGGTTTCACTTTTAAATTGAACCAAGGCAATTATCACGGAAATTAATAATAACACAGGCATGATAAACTTACCATTCAGGTAAGGCGTACGAAATTTACCTCGTGGAATATCCGTTCTGTTCTGAAGTGCAAGCACACCTCCACAAACCAACACAAAAGCGAAGAGCGTTCCGATACTGCACAAATCAGTAACCATCGTCAGGTTCATAAATAGCGATGGAACCGCTACAACAAAACCAACTACGATTGTTGCGAAGGAAGGGGTCTTAAACTTTGGATGCACACGTGAAAAGCGTTTAGGTAATAATCCATCACGACTCATGCTTAACCAAATTCTTGGTTGTCCCATTTGAAACACCAATAATACTGAGGCCATGGCAACAACCGCACTCACAGCAATTATCCCCGACATCCATTTCAAATTAATCTTTTCAAAAACAAAGGCCAATGGATCACCTACCGCCAAAGAATCATAGGATACTATTCCGGTTAATATCAAGGCAATCACCATATATAAAATGGTACAGATAATTATTGCCCACATCATCCCACGTGGCAAGTCTCGCTGCGGATCTTCACATTCTTCTGCCGTAGTAGAAATGGCATCAAAACCAATGTAGGCAAAAAATACTGCTGAAACGCCTTTCAAAATCCCAGGAATACCATTCGGTGCGAAAGGGGTCCAATTCGCCGTATCTACATAAAAAACACCAACGGCAACTACCAACAGAATAATAGCCAATTTAACAACTACCATAGCGTTGGAAGCATTCCGACTTTCTTTCATTCCACGATATACCAACCAGGTAATCAGGATAATAATCAATAAGGCAGGTAAATCTAACACAACATGCAAGCCACCTATTTTTGGTGCTGATAGCCAAGCTTCGTGACAAGCTAACAAACTGCTGTCGAGTTGAGTTAACGAACGACCCGCCGCTTGCTGTGCGAGTACTTCGGAGTATCCGTTAAAGGCTGTTAAGTAATCCATCTGAACCCACTGAGGCAAGTGAATACCATCAATTCCTAAAGATTTAATCCGAATACTTTCTAACATACTGGTAAAATAATCGCTCCATGAAATTGCCACGGTAATGTTACCAATGGCGTATTCCATAATCAAGGCCCAACCAATAATCCAGGCAACAAGCTCACCAAAGGCAACATAAGAATAGGTATAAGCACTACCTGAAACAGGCACCATAGAAGCAAATTCTGCATAGGCAAAGGCAGCAAAACCACATGCAATTGCAGTAAACAGAAAAAGAAAAATCACGGCAGGACCACCCGAAGCGCTTGCCTCTCCGATTGTACTAAAAATACCTGCGCCAATTATTGCTGCAATACCGAAAGCAGCCAAGTCACGAACTTTCAAGTGTCTACCCAATGATTCTCCATCGTGATCACCTCCACCTGAATTTACCTGCTCAAGGATGGTATGTATGGATTTTTTACGGAATAACTTTTTCAGTGACATTTTACTCAAATTTTTAAGAGCTCAAAAGTAAAGATATAATGTTCTGATGATTCGAAAAGCAATAAGAATATACCTAAACCTGTCCTTACCGACTTTCATATGAAAATAAGTACGCTCATGTATTTTATTTCAATTACTTACAGAATTGAAGTATATTGGCTCTGCTAAATAAAAAAACTATAATGTCCATGAAATTTTTAATGACCTCTTGCCTTGCGTTGTGCACATTTGCTCAAGTAAATGCGCAATTTACGCAATCCAATGAACCCACGTTAAATGCAAGTCAAACCATGTACGCATGCGCAAACACTACTGAATCGAAAGCAACTGCTGTAGGAACTGGTGTAATTTGGGATTATTCTACGATAACAAACCCAACTAATTCGACGAAATTAGTCTCAATCAAATCACCAACACAAACAACACAGGCGACCCAATTCACCTCATCATCCAAAGCATTTAATGTTGAAAACTCACTTACCAACTATTTCACTTCTTCAACAAACGAGCGAATTTCTCAAGGTTTTGTCATCCATGACCCTACTATGGGAGATATCGTTGCAAGGTTTACCACCGACCCTCAAAAACTCATGAATTATCCGTTTAATCTAAACAGTTCTGTTTCAGATCTTTTTAGTGGAAAATTATCCTTTACCTATAACGGAATCCCTCAAAATCCAGATTGTAACGGAGTATCTAAAGCTGAGGTAGATGCACAAGGTACCCTGAAACTTGGTCCAACTACATTCAACAGTGTACTTCGCTACCACATTGTTGACACCTTACACACTACCATCACAATCTTGTTTACTCCCATGAATATTGATATCGTTCGTGAACAATTTGAGTATTATGATCTGACTAATAACTCGCTTCCGTTATTTACGCATACGACAATCAAGATGCAGCAAGTAGGTAATCCGAATCCTCTGGCAAGTCAAGTAACCGTATTGTCTTCTGTTCAACCTTCGCTTGCGGATGCCGAAGAATTAAATCAAGTAGCTGTAGCTGTTTTTCCTAATCCAGCGGTTGAAAAACTAGTTATCTCTGGATTAATGGGTGATGTTGAGTTGCGTATTTTGTCTGCATCGGGTGAAGTCGTAAAAACGACACGTTCAACAGACCATAAAGTAGACGTATCTGATTTAACAGCAGGAGCGTATTTTATTTCTTGGACACAATCGAATGAAAAAATTGTAAAAACATTCGTAAAGCAATAAGTTCGTTAACAATTACAAAAATGAGGACCTCACAACGATGTCCTCATTTTTTTGATTCAAATCTGCAAGAAACACATGCTAGTTGCCAACTGCGCATAATGCTATGTTAAATCTACTTGGTTAATAACTATTTATTCCATCGGGAAATTTAAACGTTACTTTTCTTCTCTTTGTCGTTCTAGAGTTGAATAACATCCTTATGAAAAACATTTATTTTTCACTCCTTTTATGCGTCTTATCGTTGTCTTCATTCGCTCAACTTAACGAAGGGTTGACTCCCGAAGAACGCGCCTATTTATTCCACGTTGTAAAGAAAAGTCCGATTTTGGACCATGCCATTGGACGCTACTTTGACTACAAAGGGCCTGATATTCGTTTTGGCAATAAGGAGCTCAATTATGACTCGGTAGAACTTATCATTATTAATGATCCAACTAAACTGATCATTCGAAACCAAGAAATTGGTAAATCATCCAAAGGTATTTTGTCAGAGGCAGCCAACAAGGTTGCTTTGTGGGAATTGAATAAGATTTTATTAGCCAAACGTGGTGATGAGAAAGATGCTGAACCTTACCTTGAAAAACTGGCACATTTGGAGTATCTTTTGATTGAACGACTTCCTGAAGCGGCTTTAAAAGAAAAAGATGGTGTTATTGGTGTAAATCCAAAATTATACGCTGTTATGAATCCTGGTTTATCCTTCGATGACAAGCTCGCATTATTAGAATCATACCGATTTCTAGATCAGGCGAATTGCTTAGTTACCATGCGTGCATTGAATGCTGTTGTGAACCGCTATGTAGAAGAACGCAGCTTTCAACTGTTTCAAGCATTGGGAGGTCGTGCAGATGTGTACACCAACATCCTCATTGCTGCAGGGGATGGTAGCAATACAACTGGGTTACTTGAAGAACGCGAAAAAGATGAACGGGGCCGCTGGAACAAAGGTTTACCGAAGGCTGTTGGCTTGTTTCCATATGAAGTCAACTTGGTCACTGACCCTGAAAACAACCGAACAAAAATTGAACCAAGCCGCTATACGACAACGGATTTAAAGACTGCTGGCAATCTGCAATTGACCAATATTCATTTCGATGTTTGGGGCTACAACACGTCGAGACAAACGACGGTTATCATCGAAAAAAACGGGTTAAACTATCCCCTGTTTGGTTCAGCAGATACACGCTTCCTCTCCCCTGATTCCAGTTTCTCTGACGGTGCTACCTTCCAGGCAATCATCAATGATTTAGAAAAAAATAAAATTGGACACCTCAAAGAACTGCTCTATGGTAGAAGAGGATTTGAAAACTCAATTGCCTACAACAAAAAGCGCAAAACGGAGGTAGCCACTCGATTACAGATGAAGGAAAAAGATTATTCCGATCTTCACGGCACAGCAATTTTTACAGATAAAAAAGCGCCCAAAGCAGTCCGTAAAGCCAAACGGGCAGCACGCAAGAGCAACCACATGGGCGGCCCAATGAATTATCAGCCCTACACCGACTCGAGTAAAAAGCGTAAAGGAAAACTTCAAAATGAAATCATTTATTTGAATGAACTCTACAAACAATACGAGCGAAAAATCAAAGAACTTGAAGAGCAACGAGACAATGCGTTGGCTTTGATGGCCGATTATCAGGGTCGACTGGATATGTTTAAGCAACTTATGGGTTATCGTTGGGCCACTTACAAAGAAGAGGATGGCATGTATATTTTTGAGGATTCATCTACATTTGATTTGTATACGCAAGATTTCAAACTCAAGCCAACGAAAGAAAAAGAACCATTTGAAATCCGTTTAATCTCCATTCCAGAGTCGTGCTTATCTAACCAGGCAGATGAAATTATGATGCACATGAACATCACCGATGTTAAACCCAATCAACATGCCCGCATTCAACTCGAACTTAACGATCAATTTGCTTCGGATGCTTACAAACTTAACCAACCTTTATTTACTTTAGAGGATAGTGTGGCGCTTGTCCAATTTTTCGAGGCTTTGAAGGATAGAGATTTGGATTTGGAAATTATTGCCCGCGGTCAAGGTGTAGGTGTATTGAATGGATGCTGTGTTGTTAAAAAGGGAACAACACTAGAAGCCGATAGTTACCCGGGTTCAACAAGTGAGGAACGCGCCACTTCACGAGCAAGAATTGAGTTTGCCCAGCTGAGGAGATCAGAGCTTTACGTGGAAATTGATCGTCAAATAACCGTTCAGGTCAATTCCTATACGGATTCTATTCGCTCAAACCTGAACATTTCTTCACCAGAACTGAACGAAAAAATGCGCGCCTATAACTTGACTAAAAATGATATGTTAAGCGCCTATCGAACAGCCACCATTCTCCTGAAATTCAAAGCTGAATTGAACATGCTTGCAGGGACGTATCTAAAACGTGAAGACGCAAAAGTGGTCATTGATCGTTTAAACAGACAAATTGACAGAACACGAATTAATGTGGGGGCTACTTCGTTTAAGATCAGCGAACTCCAGCTATAAAGACAAAATTTTAAATTCTGTCCGTCTATTCACCGAACGATTTTGATCTGAATCATTTGGAACTTTTGGTTTAGTTTCACCAAAGCCTTCAAATTTCATTCGGTTTTCAGGAATACCTTGTGCCACTAAAAAGTCTCGAACCGCCTTTGCACGATTTTCAGAAAGTTTGAGGTTTTTACCATCGTCACCTACGTCATCCGTATGTCCTTGAATCGCAATTGTAAGGTTCGGATTGGTCGACAAATAACCAGCAAATTGTTTCAAAATAAAACGTGAGCGCTCCGAAATGGTCCATGAGCTTGTTTCAAATAAAATGTCATTTAAGGTATAAGCTTCACCAACTTTTAGACTTTTCACAGTCAAATCATTGTTGCGCAAGGTAAAGTCTTTTTGTGGAGGTAAAATCTTTTCCGTTTTCTCGGTGTTAACCGCTGTGTTTTCGTTAGTTTTTGTTTTATCCGCAGTCTTATCATTGGTTTTATTCGCTGTATTAGACTTGTCGGATTTGTCCTTAGTTGTATGGTCTTTGTGGTGATCTTTTTTCTCCTCCACTTTTGGTTTGTTGTCTTTATCAGCCGTTTTGTTTGACTTATCTTTTGATTCCGTTTCAGTTTTTTTATCTTTGGTATTCACCGTATTGTTAGCAGAGGTATTTAAATTTTCTTTAGTGGTAGTTTCTGTTTTTTTCTCCGGAAGCGTTTGTGCCAACTCTTCTTTTGTAATCAACTTAGAATCGAAGGCATAACCGTCTTTCTTGACGGTAACCATTACATCTTCTTTTCCTGTGTTCTTCACAATTGCAGTGTACTTACCATCATTCGCATTGACCTTTACTTTTGTAACATCCCCTGAACCAGCATATGCAATTTCCAACTCTGTATTGGTCATCGGATTACCATTTTCATCTTTTAATTCCCCTTTTAATATGGTTACCCCTGTTGGTCTGGCCTCTTCATACAATTCGAAAGCATAAATATTCCAATTTCCACCCTGACGTGAAGAATAATAAGCAAGTGTTCCATCCGTAGAAACAAAAATCCCCAATTCATCCTCTTTAGAATTGATTGGATATCCAATATTTTTTGGTTTTGCCCATTTACCATTTTCTTTGCGCACATAATAGATATCTAAGCCGCCAACCCCTCTTCTTTCATCAGATACTTGTGATACAAAGTAAAGTGTTTCACTATCCTGATGCAGAAAGGGACTCTTATCTTTTCCGTCTGTATTGATTTCATCGCAAGGGACAGCTTGCCCCCATTTTCCATTGGGTTGACGTTGAACAACGAAAATATCATTATCACGAGTATCGGGTCTCATGGCCGTAAAATACATGGTGTTTCCATCTGGTGATAAGGTTGGTTGCCCCTCCCATCCGTTTGGTGTATTGATACCAGGCCCGAGATTTTCTAGTGGCTTCCAGACATATTCTTTACCAACTAAATTATATTCTGTACGATACAGGTCACAATTCAAGTATTTTTGCCCGTTAACATCGGAAGGTTTACACGCACAAATAATCATTTCCTGATTATCTACTGACATCGTCGCTGCACCATAATTGGTGAAAGAACCATCATTAAACGGCGGCTTAAGTGGAACACCATTGTTAAAGTATTCTGCTACATTTGGACGTGAAGCAAATGTAAAATTCTCTACCACCTTGGTTTGAAAAAATCCTTGATCTAGGGATTTAAGCGTATCCTTTCTCGTGAAAAACATGATTTCGTTATCAGGAGATATCATAGGAAAATACTCATCATTTCCTGAAGAAACATTTGGAACCATCATGGGATCAAACGGCACAACATTGGTCATCAGGTCGATATCATCCTCCAGTTCCGGCAAAATTTCATTAACGTCTTTTAGTTTTTTATCGAAATCATCCGGATATCGCTCGTTGTCTTTGTGATCAAACGATTTAAATTCTTTGAACCAACGGACTGCCTCCTTGTTGTCTTTTTGTGTAAAGTTGATGACTCCTAAATAATAAGAACAATCTGCATGATAATCATCGCAATTTTCGAGTGCTTTTATAAACATTTCTTCCGCTTTAGCGAAACTCTTGTCACCCATAGTTGGGTTTGGTTGTTGATCGTAATATTTTAATCCCGAATTGTAGGCATACATAGCGTATTGAAAATAAGCATATGCATTATCCGGCACTTCGGAAATGGCCTTGTTGAAATTATCCACTGCAGTTTTTGCATCCGGCGCAGCCAACGCAAGCTCCATAATTTTTAACACTTTTTTCGAAGGAGGTAAACACGATTCATCCTCGACTTGGGCAAAAACAGGAAACAAACAACTCAGAAAACTACAGATCAATAAAAATTTCATGCGTCTAGCTTTGAATACAACAGCAATACTCCAAAAAGAGTACCAAAATATGTAACTGAAAAATAAAAAAAAGGTTACACCTGGTAACCTTTAAATAAGACTGATATAAGACGTCTAACTAACCTCAACCGGTTCTTTTACCTGCTCTTTTGTAAGCGCAAGATCTAAGACTTCTTTCATGGTTTTTACAAAATGAAATTTCAACCCTTTCAAATAGTCAGCTTGAATTTCTAAAACATCTTGCTCATTCTTCATAGAAAGGATGATCTCTTTAATTCCTGCACGCTTGGCAGCTAATATCTTTTCTTTGATACCTCCAACTGGAAGCACTTCACCGCGTAAAGTAATTTCACCTGTCATGGCAAGTTGCTTTTTAACTCGTCTTTGCGTGTACAAAGAGGCTAATGATGTTAACATCGTAATTCCTGCACTCGGACCATCTTTTGGTGTTGCACCTTCAGGAACATGAATGTGCACGTTGTAATTATCAAAAACTTCTTGTTTCAAGCCCAAGATAGCACTGTGTGCCTTTAAAAACTCGGATGCAATAACAGCAGATTCTTTCATCACCTCGCCTAAATTCCCAGTAAGCGTTAATTTGCCTTTACCTTTTGTCAAGGATGACTCTATAAATAGAATGTCGCCACCAACAGCAGTCCAAGCCAAACCAGTAACCACTCCTGCTACATCGTTGTTTTCGTATACGGTCTTCTCCCGTCCTGGACCTAAAATTGATTTTAAATCGTCTAAGCTCAACTTTGGAGTAAAGGATTCTTCCATGGCGATTTGCCTTGCGCGATTTCGCACTAGTTTGGCAATTACCTTATCCAAGCCACGAACACCAGACTCATTGGTATACGCATCAACCAAACGTTCAACCACTTTCTTATCCAAAGTCAAATCTTTCTTTGTAATTCCATGGGCTTCCAGTTGTTTAGGAATGAGGTGCCGCTTGGCAATCTCAATCTTTTCTTCCAAGGTATAGCCATTTACTTCAATAATTTCCATTCGATCGCGCAATGGACCTTGTATGGTTGCCAAACTATTTGCTGTAGCCACGAACATCACTTTAGACAAATCGTATTCTGTTTCCACATAATTGTCATAAAAGGCATTATTCTGTTCTGGATCCAATACTTCAAGCAAGGCTGAAGACGGATCACCATGGTTACTTCTACCCAACTTATCAATTTCGTCTAAGACGAAAACAGGGTTAGACGTTTCGGCTTTTTTAATGTGCTGAATAACACGACCGGGCATTGCACCAATATAGGTTTTTCGGTGTCCTCTGATTTCTGCTTCGTCATGCAAACCGCCTAATGACATGCGGATATACTTGCGTCCTAATGCTTCGGCAATTGATTTACCCAACGAGGTCTTCCCTACTCCTGGAGGACCATAAAAACATAATATAGGCGACTTCATGTTGCCTTTTAGCTTCAATACCGCCAAATACTCTAAAATGCGCTCTTTTACTTTTTCCAAGCCATAGTGATCACGCTCTAGAATCTTTTTTGCTTTATTCAAATCCAGATCGTCCTCTGTAAACTCATTCCACGGCAAGTCCAATAACAACTCGAGGTAATTCAATTGAACAGTATATTCCGCTCCTTGAGGATTCATCCGTTGCAATTTATCGAGTTCTTTATGAAACATGCGTTCAACGTTTTCATCCCATTTTTTCGTTTCGGCACGTTCACGCATTTCTCGCACATCTTGTTCTTGTGGGTTGTCGCCTA
>Ga0172373_10004178_pt1 | contig 20499 bp, 14 predicted proteins | sample Lak10m_2_FD_114546 | JGI IMG/M metagenome (GOLD analysis project Ga0172373, IMG submission 114546) | Freshwater microbial communities from Kabuno Bay, South-Kivu, Congo - kab_092012_10m | ecosystem: Environmental > Aquatic > Freshwater > Lake | place: Democratic Republic of the Congo...
CAGAGCGCTCTGATAAGATGTCGAATGGATCCTATCAGTATTAACGAGCGACGGCGCATGAACGAGTGGGTGTACGTGCTCACGGTCGAGGCGCTCGTGTTCGGACTGCTGAGCACGGTAGTCACGGCGCAGCGGATGGACGTGTTCTCGTGGCCGGACGGCGAGACATGGCCGGTCTTCGGGACGAGTGTCTTGGTGATCCTTGCCTACTCGCTGCTGCTCCTGGTGATATGCAGCGCGATGACGGCGAGCCGGCTTGGGGCGCTCGCCGAGGACATCTGCCACGCGTTCTCGCGGAGCGCAGGGCGCCTCGTGACCGCCGCGGCGCTGTGGGTGTGTTTCCAAAGCGGGATAGTGTATACGTATCACCGGCGCAACTGGCCGCTCCTGCTCTGTCAGCTCTGGGGGACGACCTGCAAGGACCCGGGCACGGTGCTGTGGCAGTACTCGTACTCGATATACTTGGCCGTGCTCCTGCCGCTCCTCGTCTGGTCCGGGGGGCTGCAGATTGTCGTGTCAGGGAAGCTAGTCTCGGAGAAAATCACCGCCAAGACCTCGGCAAGGCGCGTCATGATCATGAACGTGCTCACGATTCTGGTGCTAATGTCAACGCACACTATCAAGGAAAACTTTACTCTTGGCTGCAAGCAAGGGTGTCCGGAGCACGACGACGTCTCGTTCTTCGACCAAAAACCAGGAGTCAAGAGTGTCATGTCCACACGAGTGCTCGTCGTCGCGTTGGCTATTGCGGGCAGTGATTTCGTCACCGGAATCCTGGCGGCCGTGGTCTTTGACAGAGCGAGCGTTGTGGCACTCATGCTCTTCATTCTCGTGCATCTCGCCCAAATGGTCACGGCGCCGGCGCTCGTCCTGTACTTCGACCTGAAGATACCAGACGTGATTGTATGGGTTATTTTCGGACTTACGTGCACCCTAGGACTCATGGACATAGGAGAAGCTCTTGCGCGCACACTGACACACCCACCGGAGCAGCTTGCTCAGCTGCCGGCGATGCAGAGCATGTTCAGAACGCTCGGCTTCAAGACGCAGGCCCCTGCATCGTCCATGTCGAGCATATTCGTGCCACTTCAAGACGTCGCCAAAAAGTCACAGAGCACCCCGTTTACAATCGATAACACGAGACGCAAACGCTTCATGCTGACATTTGGGGCGAAGAGTGCGTGGCCATATACTCCTGTGCAGTCCAGCACGTCGAATACCAGTAAAAAGTTCAAGTGAACGCGATGCCTGTTCGCCAAGTTCGTTCGACTCACGGAGACGCTGGCAGTAAATGAGCCAGTTCATTTTTGAAGGCGATCGGAAACGCTTCGCGATTGTTGGACGGGTAGACAAGTTTTCCTTTCGAAAGCAACAGCTTGTACAGTCCACTGGGCGACGTCAAGTTGGGACTGCCCAGACCGTCAACCGCCAAGCTGGTCTTCAGGATTTCACAAACAAGCTTACTGCAGAAAGTTGTGTTTGTGCCCACGTAGCCGAACGGCTGGCCCACCCGGGCACTGGCTTCCGATTTCGCGTATATGGACACCTCCAGAGACACAGGGATCTTAATGCACGTGTAGTACATGGGGTCGAAGCTGCGGCGCCGCATGCAAACGTTTTGATTTTTGGTGACGCTAATCGCCATACCGTCCTCAAATGCCAGCTCTACGTGACAGAAAGGTGGGTCAACATATGTTACTACGATGTTGACGATGGCCCCTGAACACACATCACGCACCGACTTTTTATTCTGTCGGTAAAACCACACAAGGAGATATGTTTCTCGCGGACAAGACATTGCAAACTCAGACCATATATATACGAATTGGTTTAATGTTTTCATTATATATCACAATTTAAAGCATATTTAACGACGAGGCGCACTCGACATCATGCGAGTCATCGCGTCGGTGCCAGCCACATTTCGCTCATTCAGGAGCTCATCGAGAAGCGCCGCGTTCGAGTTGATCGCGGTCTTGATGTCCCTCATCTGCGAATCGAGCTCAGACTTTGACAACAAATTTCCGGCGTTGACTTTACCCTCGAGAGTGTCGAGCCGGGCGCCCAGCTGGGCATGCGTTGCCTTGATCTGGAGCATGCGATCGCTGTGCTCGTTGATCTTATTGCCGAAAGAGTCCAGTGTCTCTGTGTGGTGAACTAATCCGACGTGGACGTCTTTCAGAGTTTTGGATACCGAGGAGAGACTGTCTGTGTTGCTGGTGATCTTTTGACCCTGGCGTACCGAGTCGTTCTGCAGGTTTCGAATGTTGTCAGTAGTCTGAGCGATCTTATTGGCGTGATCCCTGAACTTGGTGTCGTACATTGACACCTGCGTGTTAAGATTATTCATCTGGTTTACGTGTGAACGCAGAACGTCCGTGTGGTTCTCCATACCAGTGTGGAACTTATCATGGTGGTTTGCAAGCTGTTGTTTCAAGTTGTTGATCTCGTTTGTCTGCTGTTCGATGATTAACTTGTGAGCTTGCAAAACATCCTTGTGGTTGAGTACACCAGTAGACAGACTCTCAGTCTCCGTAACCAGGTGGTTCAAGGCATTAGTGTGGTTATCGAATACCTCGTGTGCAAAAGAGTTGTTCGTTGTGACCTTATCATACAGAGAGTTGCACTGGGCCTTGTTACTGTGAATCGACGCAGCGAGGGTATTGATTGCCTCCGTGTGGTTGAGGAGACCCGTGTGGAAGTGGTCGAGGTTGTGCTTGGACGGCTTGCTGAGTAAATCTGCAAGTTGCGTGGCGTCGTGAACCTGAAAGGTCACTGGGGGTGCTGCTGTTGTAGATCGCGTGCTCAAGCTATTCACGAGTCCCGATTCGAATGGCGCGAAGCTCGCTGCGCGCTTGGGCGGGAGAAGATTCATGGCGCCAAAATCCACGTTTAGAGCGGGATACGGACTTTGAGTCTGAGTTGTGTATACAGCAGACTTCGCCAGCTTTGTCGATTGAGACGGACCCATCTCGGGTGTCTGAAAGGACATACGATTGTATATCTTAAATATGGAATGTACGAAAGAAAGTCGTCGTGTAAATGCGCACTCCAAGCACCGAGTTGGCTCAGAAATCGCTAGCCAAGACAGACGGGTCGTGCAAGTGCGACGACTATGGAAATATACACCGGAAGCAAGCATTCTGTAATTAACACGGACATGGGATGAAATCCGATTTATACCAGCGGCACGTCGGTTTCTGCCAAAGTCTTCGTCTTCTTGCAGCCTCTTTTGTCGTCACTGTGGCGGCTGTGGTGATACTCGTGGTTTATTGGAGCCACGAGACACGCGGTGGTGTAGAGTCGACCAGTCTCGGAGCGTCAGTGGCTGCTTGGAAGACGCAGCTGCAGTCCGCGAGCAGGATCCAGACTCTTTGTGTTCTTCTTGTAGCCCACGCCCTGCAGCTGCTCCTGTGCTTTCCGTTCCCGAACGTCACCAAGACCATGTACGGGTACTTTTTCGGGGCTTGGCAGGGTGCTCTGGTATCCCTCTGCTGGGAAACAGCGCTCCTGGCGGTTTTTCTACTTATTTTCATGCATTGTGCACAAGCGTATCCGGGTCCGCGCTTCTTGAACACTCTCAGCGCGTATCTAGAGGCGCGCCGGAGCAGCGCGTTTTTCCGCGTGCTTCTGGTGCTCCTCAGCATGTCGTCGCTTCCAGTGGCTGCCAAAACGGCCCTTGTACTATCTCTGACCGTCACACCCGTCGAGTTCATGGCCTCCGGAATTGCCTCTGCGATCGTGACATCGGCGAGGGACGCCTGCTTGGGCGACATCATGTCGCGCTCGTGGTCCTCCGCGGCCGCAATTCCATTCTACGCCTTTGTCATCAGTTTCAACGCTCTGCTACCGACGTGCATCTCCGTCTGGATCCTTTTCGCCGCTTCGAAACACGCTCGCACAGGCCTCTGCGCAGCGCATTCCCTTGACACTGTGAACAGCAACGGCGATCGCGAGCTCGGCGACGCTCTTTCGACCGTCGACAAGAATTCCCATAGCGTCGACACAGTGTGCATCGAGGTGCTTCCGGACGAAGGCTCGCTGAACCCGGAGGAACCGCCGCCCCTCGCGCGCGCCGCCCCGCCAACCCCGCCGCCGCCCCTCGCGCGCGCCGCCCCGCCAACCCCGCCGCCGCCCCTCGCGCGCGCCGGCCCGCCAACCCCGCCGCCGCCCCTCGCGCGCGCCGCCCCGCCGCCGCGGCCCGCGCGCCGCGACAAGATACGCGTTTTCACGGGCCTCGACGACGCCTCGGGCGCGCACCTCGCGTAGCCCGCGCACGCACCTCGCGCTGCCCGCGCGCGCCGAGAGGTGGAACGGAATTTATAGTACTATATAACAGCGTCCCGACATGATGACAGACACGAGTCCCCCCGCCGGCGAGCTCGACGCCCGCGAGCCGGACACGGGGCGCTGCGCCAGCGCGCACCGCGCGCGCCCGCTCGAGCGCCTGCTCGCCACGCTGCTCCTGTGCGCGCTGGTGCTCCGCCCCACCGACGCCATCGTGCTCGGCGAGGACCTCAACTTCACAGAATACGACGGTCGGGTCGACGCGTGCGCGCACCCCGAGGTCGCAGAAAACAACACGTGCGTCTGCTCGCCCGGGTTCACGCGCGCCGCCAGCGTGTGCACCTCGTGTGCCCTTGGGAAGTACAAGGAGGACACGGGCGACCACCCGTGCACCTCCTGTCCCGAGCACCAAACCACGTTCCCCAACGCCAGCGAGGCCTCAGACTGCATCTGCACCTTCGGCTACGAGCCGTCCGGGGGCACGTGCCAGCCGTGCGGCGTCGCCTCCTACAAGAACTTCAAGGGCAACAACACGTGTCTCCCGTGCACCTCCAACGCCACCACCGCCCTCTCGGGTTCACTGTACGCGGCGGACTGCACGTGCCTGCCGGGCTTCGAGGGCGCGTTCGACACCGGGTGCTCTGCGTGCCCGCTCGACTCGTTCCGCACCGCTGCCGACAACGCCTGCCGCCCCTGTCCCGCCAACTCCGGGACGCCGACCCAGGCCGCTGCCAGTGAAGCGGCCTGCGTGTGCAAGGCCGGCTTCCACCCCGCCGCGCTGTGCGTCGCCTGTCCCGTGAACTTTTACAAGCCCGAGCTCGCGAGCTCGCCGTGCTCTGCGTGCCCTGTCCACGCCACCTCTCCGGCCGCGAGCTCGTCGCGCGAGCAGTGCACGTGCGACCCCGGGTTCTCGCACGACTACTCTTCGGGCCCCGCCTTCTCGTGCGCCGCGTGCGCGGCCGGCAGCTGGTGTCCCGGCCAGCGCGCCGTGCACCCCTGCCCCGCGAATAGTCTCTCGAGCGCCGGCGCGGCGGCGCTCGAGCAGTGCATCTGCGCCAGCTCCATGTTCATGCAAGACGGCACCTGCTTCGACTGCCCTGCCGACTTCTACTGCCCGGGCGACAACCAGAAGCACGCCTGCCCGGGCCACAGTGCCGCCCCGCAGCGCAGCAGCGCGCTCGCCGACTGCGTGTGCGACGGCGGCTTCGAGAAACAGAGCCCGGCCTAAATCTCCCGCCCGCGCTGCGCTGAACTTTTGGCGCGCGCCCAACGTCTATATTACGACCGCCCGCACATGCTCCTCACGCTGCCGTGGCATGCCAAGGCCGTCATAATAGGCTTCGACACCATGATCTACATGGTGAACTCGAAAGCGCCACGGGAACCGCCAAGCACCGGCGCTCACAAAGACAACCTCTCTGGAATGCTTGGCAAGACGCTCCCCGAAGTCCTGATGTACAGAACCATGGTAAGGATCTGCGTGCTCTACATGCTCATGACGGTCGTCCTCCTGGCGCCGTCGCTGATGGTCAGCGTCAAGAACAGGGAGCGCACCAACTCCGTGATTTGTCGCGTGGTCTCTTTGCTCAGCTTCTTTACTTACATCATTCTCGCCGCAACCGAAAACTGGATCACTGTCGAGAACGTGTGTTACTGTTTACAGTTCTGCATATGCTACGCTTCGTTCTACTTGTGGCAGGAGGCCTCAGGCGACCGTCTTCTGTTCGCGGGAAACTCGTACGTCAAGAATATCAGCGCAGTCGCAATGTACTTCTTCCCGTTGATTTTCAGTGTGGCGCTCATGAACGGCATGCACATGTCGCCCTACGTTGTCCCGATAACGTTTGCGGGGGAGGTAGCTGGCGTCTGCAGTGCCATGAGTACGATCTCGATGAATACATTTATCAACACGTTTTCTTGATTTTTATGTAATAAAATTCATTGTTGCGGGCGTTGGTGTGTTCGAGTTTTCCTCTGCGAGGAGCACGAGGTTTGCAGATTCTGTTTTCATATCCATGAAGAATATAATATTACAAAGCAAATGAATATTTAGGAATCGGTGTAGTCATGACAGATGTGTCTGTGGCGCAGATGATAGAATCTAGCTGGGAAAAAATAGAGGCCCGAATAACACTCGAGGACGCTATGACCTCGTTTATAAATCAAAAACTCGATCAATGCGGCGCCACAATTTGTCTTTCTGCCTTCCAGTTGGTAAGTCAGGCCTTGGACCCAGGGGGTTACGTGCGGAGAATCAACAAGTCTGAAGATTTAAACCTTTCAAGTGTTTTGACAAACTCAGAGGGGCCGTGGGTGGAACAAAATAAGAATGTAGACCGACAATGGGATTACACAGGCACATGGTTAAACAATATAGACAAAATATCCGAGAAGGCTCAACATTCTGATGTCGATTGGCAGAAGTATTACGCTGTAAATAGGGAACATGTATTTCAAAGATTCTGTGAGCCTGTTGAATACACTTCCGGTAGTAAAACCAAGATACAGCAAGATTCTATATTAAAAAGATACGAACGCGCCAAGTTTGAAATAAACGGAGCAGATTTGAAAGAAGATCCAGATTATTCATGGAGTCCACTCAGGACAACGCATGAAGAAAATAATAAAAGAAAACAATTCACAGGTTCAAATTATAAGTTACGTCAAGCGCCATCTCATGGTTCTTTAAAAACAAGGGGACTTGAAGATAGAGTCATTCAGAGGTGGGAAACAAAAACAGTGAACGATTTCAAAGATGAAAAATCTTCCACTGATAACATCGAACCATACTGGATGTTTGATATGAGAAATAAAAAGGATTGGAGTGAATATCAGTTGAAAGGGTATGAATATAACCAGAAAAGTACAGTTATCACACCCATTCAAAAACCTGACATGGTAATGGAGATTACATACACGTGTCCTAAGCTCTATTTTCAAAAAAAGATAATCGTCATGGTAGAAATAGACGGAGAAGATAAGACATATCAGATTGAAAGAACCAACGAAAATAGTACACGACATGATTATTTTGAGATAAATCCTGGAAAGTTAGCATTGAAATTGATGCAGTCAACTAGCGTACAAGCAGCGTTACAGCCTCATACATACAATATTAGAACTAATTTCTACTCATACCTTAAGCAAATTGTGGATCGTTCTCTTCAGAATACAACAAACTTTGAAATTCCTTCTTTTCAAGATATTTTGAATAGACTTACAAAATCAAATTTAGAAGACAGTGGACTCGATGATTTTCATCAACTGACACGAACTATCCATTTAATTTGGCACATATTTCGCGCACACGTAAAGGTTGCCTTTTTGATTTATATGCGGGAAGTTCATCAAATTGACATTCGAGATGGATTAAGTGCAAATAATACGGATGACCAATTGAATGACAATATGAAAGATCATTTCTTTTTCATCAATTTTACAGGGAATAATATACCTGACGAATTAAGTTTTACTGATAAAATGCCCAAGTCCATTAGAAAATATTTAGAAAATCAATTAATGCTCCAGTCCACTGTCAAAATTAAGGTGTTTGACATGACAGAAAGAAATACTCAAGGTTCGTTGATACAATCTAAGTGGACAGATGCACCAATCATGTCTACAAAAAATAGTAATATGAAAGACTGGAAAGCCAAAATTTGTTCTGGTAAAATTCTAAATTTACCTAATGAAGACACGACATCCGTTCCTGTAACTTACGCAACTATACAACGTGTGAATATGAACAAGTTATGTGAAATTGTAAAGAAAGCTGCTTCTAAATCATTTATTTCATACTCCAAATCCAGGTTAATTTCCATTAAAAACGATGGAATCAAACGTAGAGACTTTCCAGATCGATGCTATTTGACAAGAAAACAGCAGTTAGATAGAAATAAATGGTGGAATCGACAATTGGGAGAACCAATAGATTCAACTCTATTTAAAGACAATGAAAAATGTAATTTAAATGAATTGCGACCATATGGTATTGCCTTAAGGCGACATACTGAAGATGATACGAGTGATTTGATTGAGCTCAATTTTGGATATGAAAAACCAAATTTGATAAAAGATTATCGTCAAATACCAGAAGATATAGGTAAATGCACATGGGACCAAGTAGATATACGTATGCATTATTTTTACAAGGAAATGGAATATTTGAAAAAAAACTCAAAAAGTGAAGATTGGAGCAAATATGCGGAAGGAATGTGGTATACAGAAGATTACATATTATTTTTTAGAATGCTACAATCTTTACAGGAACCTTCCGAATCTCATTCCTTTACAGGGGAAAAGTGTGCATTTACATGTGAACCTGATTGGAATAACAACGAAAAATTAGAATTAAATATGGAAAGGGCAGTTGAATCAACCAAGTATCGACTTCGTTTACACGACTTTAAAGCTCGAGAAACTGATATTTTAAAGGATAAAGATTTAATTAATTTATTCTGGCAATCGAAACAGAGTACAAATAATATTGAAACAATCAAAATTAACACATTTAAACGTCTCACTGAAGTAATGGGTTTGTTAGACAGTCAAGATTTAGATCAAAATGTATTTGAACTTCGTAAAAGTATAGAAAGTGTATTTGTGAAATATATTCACGATAACAACATTCTAATTCCAATGATTTCCGATGATACAACCCCAAAACAAAAACTTAGAAAATCTAGATCCAGAACTCTTAAAACAAAAAAATTTTGTTTTGGAAAGATCGATGCTGATGATTGTAATGGTGATATAAAATATAAGGTTTTATATGTTGGATATGAAAATTTATCTGATTATTTTTCCGTGGCTGAAATAATTTTTGCATTCCAATTATATGCCAGAGAAAAACTTATAGAAATAGACCAAGAAGTGAATAATTTTTTTGAATTGACAATCAAAGATTTTATTGAAGAATTAAAAAAAAAGGACACAGACTCTGTGTTTGATTTAAAAAAAAACGATAGAGACGATGTTGATCGGTTGTACTTACAAACAATTGAGCAAGCTTTGGAAAGCTTCCAGATAAATGCTTCTTGGGAATTTGAAAACGAAAACGTCAAATACTGTCATTCTATGCCAGAGCAGTCTCTACAACAAGATTTGGCATACCATATTTACAGCATACTTTGTTTCTTTTTCAATTGCAGAGACGATGGTGCATGCAGGTATCGATGGGAAGAGTGGCTTTTGGAGTACTTTGGCGCCGGTTGTAAAGGTGGGACACAGAGTGATTTTCACAAATTTGAATTTCAAGGAGTGTCGAATTCTACTCCAGACTATGAATACTACAACCAGACATGGTTTCAGATGTGTTTTTTCATGGAGCACAATTTTCGCAATGCCATTTCAGCCTTACACTACAAGTTGTTTGAGATGGACAATTCTGTCGGGTATTTTCCAGATGTTAATAATCAGACCGGGCTCCAGACAGTTGCACGGAAAGTGTACAATCGAGAGAATAGGCTCTTGAACAACAGATCCTCATTTGATGGACTAGGAAACGTCTCTGTCGGACTCAGTTTTCGGAAGTATAATCCGCGCACAAAAGGCAATCTCACTCTTAGAGATCGAATCATGTCACAACTTGACGACGAACTACCAAAGTTGGACCCCACGCTTGCAACATATGTCCGGAAGTTCCGTATCCCTGACTCGGAACTGTTCCTGAGGATTATCAAGTGTCCCAACATTCTCGCACTGCGCGAGCTTGCGCGACAACATATGTCCATTGAACCACAGAAGCACATGCGCGAGGTTTTGCAGTTCTTCGAGCCTGCAATCCAATCCGAAATCGAAGTCATGCTGAAATTCGTGCAGACAGACGAAAGTGTGTATGTAAATACACCCGAGGCACACCCGAGCAAGCGCCTGATACTTACAGAGACTCAGTTGCTCAAGTGGATGCGAGATATTGTAAAGTGCAGCTCGTTTTCATCGAGTCTGGGAATGCTCAACAATGTCACTCCTCTTCAGTGTAAATATGACATGTTCTTGAACCCCTCGGTTTTCCATATCATCAAGAATCTTTTTTGCACACAAGATCTTTTAAATTTTGGATGTCAACGCCCTCTCAAGTTTATTCTGTTGCAATTGGCACTTGTTAATAAAATTATTGAATGTGAATCGATAAACGACTGTTCACACGCGAATGACAGCCTGTACTTGGCTTTGAAAAAAACAGAAGTGGAAAATGTCTTTCCTGTGAGTTTGAAATTTGATGTAAAAATTGAAAATGAAACGAAAGAAGTGCCGTGTACGATCAATACTTCTCGAAGGGGGTGGCCGCGACGTGATCTAAACAGAATCTCTAAAATTATCAGAAAAAGAAATGTTCGTGGTGATACTTCAGATATAGATAAGGATGACGACAGATCTGATAAAAGTTCAAACAATGATACAGATGAAGAAAGTGCTGAATCAAAAACGTTAAAAACCGAAATAAGGGATTTGTTTCATAAACATATGATTACAGTTGAAATAAAACAAAACAAACACACCGTTGCATTTGAAAAATGCGATGATGAAAATACAGTCTCAGACGTACATGACGAAATGACAGATGAAGAATTGCGAAAATGGATGCTGTTAGCGTACGCACGCCCTTGTGTACCTTTAAAGTCTGAAATCAATGTTTCTGTTACACAAGAAAGTTTTGTCCGAAACCCTTCGTGCAAAAGCGAATACGAAGATATTGAGCTTCATTACCAAGAGGAAACACGCGAAGGAAAGCGTGTTCTTGCATGTTGTATCCACAGGATGGAGGAACACGTTTACTTTGAGCGTTATGAGAAAAGCTATCAAAGCGAAGAGAGAAACGATTTCCCATTGTATGTCCAAGCGCTGCTTCCACAGCACATCGACCGCAAGTTAATTTATGTTCCCAAAGAATGTGCAGTGATACTCCGCAAAAAAAAATGGCCTCTATTCTTTACGCATGAAGTGGACGGTCAAGTTTACAAATGGAGGCCTGTATTCACAGGATTAAGAACATGGTGTTGGAAGCGTCTTCTGGTGAAAATGATTTTTCTGCATGGCTTTGGAAAGGTTCTCACAAGAACTAAAACGCTGGTTTCCATGTATACAGATAAAAAAGACTTGAAAAATAAGGATATACGAAATATTTTGAAGGAATCAAACGAGGCCACTTTAGAAACATTTGGAAACTTGAGTGGTAAAGAAAATTGGTTGCCTAAGGAGTACAAAGAAAGACACCATAAGAAGCTACAAAATAAACAGGGAGTTTTACTTTCTTTACACACGTACAAATCAAGGACGTACAAACATCCAAGTTCTCAAACAATATGTAATACTTTAGAATGCTGTAAGTATACAACGATGCAGAAACAATTGAAATGGATGTTGTATGCGAGGGAAAACGAGGCGCAGCTAAAAACTGCAATGAGTTGCAGGTTCATGCGGATTGACAGACGTCTAGAAGATGATCAATTAACTAAAAATGCCTATACAATTCATCCACACGAGCAATTTTATGTTTACAGAGACTGTCTGTATTTTGAAAGCGAGAAGCAGCATATGATAGTCAATGCAAACAATTCATACTTTGTCAAGTTTCCAACTTCATTCGCAATCCGTGCATGTAGAAATGAAAACGATAAGAGTTCTATGAATATTTTTGTATGTGAAACCAAAAAAGACTCCTTAACAATCAAGTTTTTCTTGACCGTTTTTGACACTCGGAGATACAACTGGTTCAAAAATATCAATCTAGACACAAAAGAAGACACAGAGGCCATACAGAAATACAAAAAAATATCCTTATGTTTGCAGGGCGATTCTGCTATAAGGACTGTATCCGACCAATTTCACGACGGTCTACAGTGGGCTTTCAATTTGGAAAATGATTTGGAAAGTCAAATTCAGGCGCTTACACCAGCTTATGCAATTACATCGTTAGAAGATTCCTCGACACTTTTCACGCTTCCAGATTTTTACATGAACAAAATTGATGACGATAATTTAAAAGGCATTTTCACAATAAAGATCAATGTATCGCAATCAGAGACGGAAGAAGTCGACTCACAAAGCATAAATCAATACACGTTGTGGCTTCATTTACGAGCAAAGTCTAAGTTTTTAGTGTATGATAAGGCATTACTATTAGAGGCTCCAGCCCGGCTCTTCGACGATACGTTTTTGGCAGTGATTATGAAAGACGTCACCCGGACGCTTCAACCATCTACGAGCGAGTCTATGAAGCACTAGTCACTTTCCGAAAACAACACACACGTTTGGTTCCACAGAAATTAGGGTCTAAATTCAGTTCTCACTTATTATTTCCGAGAGCTGATTGAGAACCTGGGTGACGTAAAGCGTTATATTCACTATCAAGGCAATATTGATGGAGACGCTAATTTCGGCTGTGCCATGCTGGTTGTCGTACACGCTCTGGATGTGGGCGATGGGCTCGACGCCACTGACTGCACTGCAGAATAGCGGAATGGACTCTTGCGTACTGTCCTGGTTGCCGAAGAGCAATGTTTGTGCCCGTCGAACATCTATTCCCGCGCTGGTGATCTCAAGAGGCACCAAGGGATGCTGAAGCAAGAAGAGCACGCGGGACGCGGCCTGTTGCCGCTCGAGAACGCTCTGGATGATCCGCTGGAACGAGCGGTGGGTGCGGAAAACGCCCGTCACGGAGGGGCCCGCGAAGCCCGCGTGCGCATCTCCGAGCGGCGCGGTGGGGCGAGCCGCCTCGGGCGCGGCTGGCGCAGCCGCCTCGGGCGCGGCCGCCGCTGCCTCGGGCGCGCCTGCCCCGGCCGCCTCGGGCGCCGCTCCCGCGCGCGCCGCGTCTCGCGGCGTCCCCCCGATCGCGAGGATGTGTCTTTGGATGTCTTCTTCGCTGACCAGGAGACGGCTTTGGATCAGCGACTCGGCGTGTACGCCCTCGGTCGCCACGCGCCTGGTCGTGCGCGGATGGCGCCGCGGGAACTGCACCAGCACCTGCAAGCTCATCTGCGTCAGCACTTCGAGAATCTGCATCGGGTCGACGCCCGACTCGGGCGCGTCGAGCACCTCCAGCTTTTTCGCGTAGAGGCCGCGGATCGACGCAGGCACACACGCGAGGCTCATGCGCATCTCGCGGCCGACCCTGCAGATCGGGCACCGCATGTCCTGCACCAGGAAGTGCAGCGCCAACGAGCACGCGTGGAACGTGTGCCCGCACGGGAGATGCGCAGTGTTCGCGCTGGCATCCTGCGCCGCAGGCCGGTCGTGGATGTTGGACACCCCGCCCGGCGCGCCGCAGGTCTCACGCGGCCAGTCCCGCGGCAGGTCGTTGAGCTCCACCAGGTGCGTCGGCTCCTGCATGATCCCACACTCGTGCGTCGTCGACGTCGAGAACGTGCACTCCGTCTGGTAACTCTCGTCCTTGCTCCACAGCTTCTGTGTCCACTCAGCCGCACCCGCCGCGGGCACCGCGTCGTGCACGCGCCGCACCTTCAAACTTTTCGGGCGCTTCTCGCCGCCCGGCGCCCCGCTTTCCGCCGCCAGCACGGCGTCCGCGGCCGCTTGCGCTGGCGTCGCCTCTCCTTCAGACATGAATAGAGCCGTCTTATATGCAGAAAGACAGGTGCGAAAAGGATGACGATGAACTTCTCCAAGAACGACGCGCGCAAGCGCAGCGCTCAGCCGTCCCCGGCGCACGTGCCTTCCGCACACGTGCCGTTGCCCTGCATCAGGTCGAGCAGGGCCGCGCACTTGTGGCGGCTGTAGTCACTCAGCGCCCCGTACATGCACAGCGGCTGCACCCAGGAAGCCACGAGCGCCCTCGCGCTGTTGAGAGAAGACTGCCAGCCGGCAGGGACGTAGCCCACCTTTCCGACGTCCTCGAACCCGGAGAGGATCAGCTGTTGAACAGACCATGCACACGACAGGCAGAAGATCAGAGAGAAAAAGGTCAACTGCCGCTCCGAGTGGAACAGCAGCCGATACGTCAGGAAGCCCAGAGTCGCAAGGAAAATCCGGGGTTCGCTCATGAGCACACGAGCCTTATATTCGCCAACATCCACATTCCAAAAGTTTCATTCCAAAGCTTCGTTCCAAAAGCTTCATGCCCGCACAGCCTGTGATATTAAAGAAGACTATAAACATGTCACGCGCGACGGAGGCATCTACAAGCGCCACTATGGCCTCCGAAATTTCCAGCAAAATGAGCTTTCTCCAAAGCAAAGGTCTCTCGCAGCACTACGTGGACTTCAGTCTTCAGCGCCTCGGGCGCCAACCAAAACTACCGGACAAAGACCCTCAGTACATTCAAACTGCCCTCAACAACTACATGGACTTTCACAATCAACTGGGCGTGCGTATTCCCATACACGCGAGGAACTCAAGTGCCACGCTATCAAGCGAGTACGCGAAGTTGAAGCAAAGTGCATGAAATATGCACTGTTTAAGACAAATATTTTTGCATTATTCGTTTTAATGAACACCGAATTCGATTCGTGAATATTTAAGTGTGCTTTGTTTATGGCTGCGACTAGGACACGTGGTTATGAAGGGGAATCACCAGCCAGTGGTTTCGGTGGCTTTCCGAGTGGTTCTTCACTCGATACTGTTAATGATAAGGGTATTTATCAAAATTCAGGATATGGGTACTCTGGTCAAGAAGGGAAAAATTTTACTCACAAGCATTTACATGCATTATTGGAGGAACTTCAAGAAAAATTGGAACAAAAAGGTCGTTTATCCAAAAACAACAAAGTCCCAACACCCGCGCCACAGAAACCCAAAAAAAGGGAACGCATATTAACACATGGAGAATGGTCGCTAAAGCCGATCCCATCGCTGGAAACAAGCGCGATGGCAGGCTTCGTAAGCGAGCCCTTGGTGCCAAACGCGTACTTGGTCAAGGCTGCATAGCCCTCACGAGTCACTCAGCGTTCCGAGATCCAGGGCATAGTGCCTTACGACGTCCTCGTACCGCGCGAATTCGATTTCCGTAACGTCGACGCCGCTCGCCGGAGCCGCCATCATCATGCTGGCGCGCGTGTGCGACGCGGCCTGCTGCATCACGAGGTGCGTGCGCGGGACGCTCCCCATGGGCTCAAAGCGCAGGTCGCGGGAGCACGTGGGGTAGTTCTCGACGAAGAAGAGGCGGAAGTGCTCGCCGAAGATGCGGTACGCGCCCTCGACCCACGCGTCGCCCTCGCGGTCTGCGGGGGCGCTGCAGTGCCGCTGCATCGCCTCCTGCAGTTCGCACAGCCGCGCCATCTTGTCGCGCGCTACCTGCTCCGGCGCGCGATGCATGCCCTTGAGTTTCTGGACCACGATCGCCTGTTTGAGAAGGTCAAAAGAGGACGCCGTCGCGCCCTCGCCGTCCGTGCCCTGCAGCACCATCAAGGGCAGCGGGGGGAAGGGCAGCGCCGTGATCACCATGCTCGCGAGCGCGTCCATCTCCCGGATGCTGACGAGCTGCGCGAGGTCGCTGCCGCCGGCGTACGCCTGGGGGGGCTCCGAGTCTTCTGCTTGTGCTTGCTTAGGTGCATCGGAACAGACGATGGGCCAATCCATGTTTGACGAGACGCGAGCACTCTGAATCAGGGCGTATCTTATTTTCTTAGTTTGTGTATTAAAGACTTTATTATTCATGGCTTCGAGCGTTTTACACTCAATACCAGAGGCATTTCCTGTTTTAGGACAAGAGTCTCCGGATCGTAAAACGAATAAAGCGAATGCAAGGAAAAACATCAGTGATGCACAAACCAAACCATTAGCACCCAAAATACTATACTCAACGAGAACTAGACCCCAGAACCAAGGCCCGAAAGGGCATGGACATAAAAAACATGGTAAACAACAGGGAAATTCCGGTCATCCAAACCCCACGCAATCAACACCCACAACACAATACTCAAAGACAAATGGACCCCAGAACCAAGGCCGGGAATGGCGTGAAAATACAAAACATGGTCCACAACAGGGAAATTCCGGTCAGTCAGGATGGGGTAACAGACTCACTAGCCAAACAGAAAGACTTCAAAACACGAACCCTAAACCAAGAAACGCAAATCAGACTCTGAGAGACGAAAATCCTGAGATTAATGATACCCGCTTTTTACAACGGACTGTCTCGACGTATAAAGGAATATTGCGTGACAATTGTCATTTATTGAAAGTGTCATCTGAGTTTAGACCTCCTGTGATGTTTGAGTATCATGAAGGTGTTGTTAATGATGATAATGATAAGAAAAAAAATATAATGAGTGATTGGAATACAGAATATGAGCACGCACAAAATGTGTTGAATGTTTGTAGAAAACAATTACGATTATGGTTGATGAAACAGTATGTTATTATAAACAGCGATACATTTGAAGTCAATCAACGTTACAATTTAAATTTTGAAGAATTTAAGACTAGTTCAATAACCAAACAAAATTTTGAAATTAGTCCTGCTAAATGGTTTACAGATAAATTTGCAGACAATAGAATGTATGCTCCTCTTAAGTCCTATATGATGAAAATTTATTGTGAGGAACAAGAGTTTTTGAAGAATGTAATTCAAAAATTTGTTGAATTGATCGAAGAAAAACTACCAAAGGAGACTTATGACTATCTTGCTGCTCAAAATTTAGGATTAATTGAATTTACATTTGATGATGGTTATGTACAAGAATGGACTTCATTTTACAAGAACATGAAAAAAAAAGATGAAAATAAAGATAAAAACAAATTTATTTGGCCTAAACTTCCACCGGCATGCTACTTTGCATATTCGAACGACCCGAATAAACAGACAAATTCTGTTCATAAAAGCGTGCAAGTTTCCAAAGAATTGGAAAAGGAACATCAAAAAGTGTATCAAATGTTTGAAATTTTTGAAAAAGAATACAAGGATTTTTATGGAAGGGTATCTGTGAAAAACAGACAGAGTAAATTTGGCCTGCGCATATGGTTTCACGCGCGTGCTTGGAATGCTTTTCGTAAAGCAATTCAGAGTAATCTCATAAAAACAGAAGATAAAGATTCCTACATGCTAAAAAACAGAATCAAAGACAAAGACAACAAATATATTGTCCTTGGTTCGACGATGGCGCTCACGCTTCCTGCTGCATCGCGGCCGAGCTACTTGGTCTCGTTATAGTGTTCGTAGACTAGTGCAGAACGCGCTTTGCATGCTGCGCGCGTGTTTTCTCAACAATATTTTTTACGATCTTTTGTGATTAAATGCATTCGAACAAACCGTGCGTACCTCGCGGCACTCGAGAACCCGCAATTGTCTATAAACGTTCGGCGTGGCATGAGCGCGCGTCCGACAACGCGCGCGGGGCTCGCGCTTGTTCTCGCGCTGCTGCTGCGCGCGGGCGCTGCGCCCGGCGCCGAGCCCGACTTCGAGCCGCTGCACTGCATCGCCTGCGACGCGGGGTTCTTCCGCGCGCAGGAGACGAAGGCGTGCACGGCGTGCCCCGCGGGCTCGAGCACCTTCCACTACATGAACGCGAGCAGCGCGCTGGACTGCCTGTGCGAGCCCGGATTCGAGAACGCGACGGAGGCGTGCGAAATGTGCGCGCACGCGTTCTTCAAGGGCAGCCTCGCCAACCGCTCGTGCACCGCGTGCCACCCGGACTCGCAGGCCGCGGCGCCGGGCGCGACGCTGCGCGCGCAGTGCCTGTGCCGCGCGGGCTTCTTCTTCGAGCTCGACGGCGACGGCGAGAAGAGTTGCCGGGCGTGCGCGGCGGGGAGCTACAAGGGCGAGCTCGCCGACGCCGCGTGCACGCAGTGTCCGGAGAACCACTTCTGCCCCGCGAACGCGGTCGCGCCCCAGCAGTGTCCGCCGCACAGCCTCTCGGCGCCGGGGAGCGGGCGCGTCGAGGACTGCCTCTGCGTCGAGGGCTACCACTTCGCGTACGCGGCGGGCGCGCCTGCGGACCTCGCGGGCGGCGTCGCCGCCGGCTACGGCTGCCGCGCCTGCGCTCCGGGCAGCTACACGGACCGCGCCGGGCAGCCGGCGTGCACGGCGTGCCCCGCGGACACGTACAACCCTGCGCCTGCGGGCCCGGCGCTCGCGGCCTGCCTGGCGTGCCCCGCGCACGCGGCGAGCCCGCCGAACTCCTCGCTGCTGACGCAGTGTCTGTGCCACCTGGGCTACGCCGGCGAGCCGGGGGAGGCCTGCGTCGCGTGCGCGCCCGGACACTACCGCGAGAACCCGGCCCAGTATATATGCGAGGCGTGTCCGCCAAATACTTTCTCTGTTGACGTGGCCGCTGTCTCGGCTGCGACGTGCCTCGCATGCCACGCCAACAGCTCCACCGGAGCCGGATCTGGAAGCCCCTACGCCTGTGGATGCGACCCCGGGCTCTTCGCCGACGCCGAGCTCTCGTGCGCCGCCTGCGCCGCTGGCACCTACACTCCGGATTACAACGCCTCCGCCTGCACCGCCTGCGCGCCCGGAAAGTTCTCTGCAGCCGTGGGCGCCGCCACCTCGGAGACCTGCGCCGTGTGCGCCGCCGGCACCTTCGCCACCGAGCCTGGCATGACGGCGTGCGTGGCGTGTCCGGCGAGCACGTGGCAGAACGCGTCGGTGCTCGCGGAGCGCGCGCAGCCGTGCGCGGCGTGCCCCGCGCACTCGAGCCACGCGCGCCTCGGGGAGACCGACGTCTTCGCGTGCGGGTGCGCGGCGGGCTACTGGAAGCGCGGCGTGCCCCCGGCGTTCGAGTGCAGCGAGTGCCCCGCGGGGCACTTCTGCCCCGGCGGCGACCGCCTCCTCCCGTGCGCCTTCAACACCTTCGCGACCGGCGGGCTCGTCACCGCGTGCACGCCGTGCGCGCCGCTGAGCCGGGCCACTGCCAACGCGTCGCTGACCGGGCCCGAGCAGTGCCAGTGCCTCCCGGGCGCCGAGGGCGCCTTCCACGACGACTGCGCGCCGTGCGCGCCGGGGCGCTTCCAGGCGCGCGACCTCGCGCACGGCGGCGCGGAGGCGCGGCCCGCGGAGCTCGCGCCGTACCCCGCGTCCGGCGTGCTCTTCGGCGAGCCCGCGCTCGTCGGCGCGCCCGCGGCGCTCGCGACGACGTGCGCGCCGTGTCCGCGGCACTCGTTCCAGAGCGCGGGCGGCGCGAGCGCGTGCGTCGCGTGCCCCGCCAACAGCAGCACGGAGCTCACGGGGACCGTCAACGCGACCGCGTGCCACTGCGACCCGGGCTTCTTCGGCGTGAGCGGGCAGGCGTGCGCGCTCTGCCTCGCCAACAACTTCTGCCCGGGGGCGACCGTCATGGACCCGTGCCGCGCGCACGCGAGCGCGCCGGCGGGCGCGGACGCGCAGGACGACTGCAAGTGCGACCCCGGCTTCGTCGCTGCGGCGCCCGCCGCGCCGTGCACGCTGTGCCCGCCCTCGTCCTACTGTCCGGGCGACCTGGCCGTCTTCGCGTGCGCGGCCGCGTCCTCGAGCCCCCCGGGCGCGCACGCCATCAGCGCGTGCGTGTGCGACGCCGGGCACTGGCGCGGCTGCATCCAGGACGCCGCGGGGCAGTACCTCGACAACGCGCTGCGCCCGTGCGCGATCGACTACTCGATCGCGTGCTTCCTGTGCGAGGCCAACGACATCTGCTACAACGAGACGCTGAAGCAGTGCCCGGAGCACAGCACCGCGCCCGCGGGCAGCGACGAGGACCGCGACTGCGTGTGCGACCCCGGCTTCTTCGGCCTCTACGGCGCGGACAACGGCGCGTGAGCGCGCCGCGCCGCGCCGCGCGCGCGCCGCGCGCGCGCTCAGCGCCTGCGCGCCTCGGGCTCGAGCTCGCAGAACTCGCGCTTCGTCGCGCCGAGCGCGCGCGTGACCGGCTCGTGCGGGTTGATGTCCACGCTGCCCAGCACGTAGAGCAGGTGGTACCCCGGCAGGAAGGCCTCGAGCGCGGTGAGCAGGCCGCGCCGCGCCGCCGCGTCGCCCCCGAGCAGCAGCGACGGGAAGCGGCAGCGCGCGCCGGGGGCCCCGGCGAGGCCCCCGCCCGCCCCGCCCCCGTCTCCGCCCCCGTCCAGCAGCCGCAGCAGCACGAGGCGCTTCCACTGCCGGTACTCGGTCGTCAGCAGCGCCTGGCAGGGCTGCCCGTCCGTCGTGTGGTAGAGCTGCCGCAGCTTGCGCTCGACGAAGTCCAGGTCCTCCCCGCGCACGACGGCGATCCGCCAGAACCGCCCGGGCGCCGCGGGCGCCGCGGGCGCCGCGGGCGCCGCGGGCGCCGCGGGCGCCGCGGGCGCCGC
>Ga0172373_10004179_pt1 | contig 20490 bp, 15 predicted proteins | sample Lak10m_2_FD_114546 | JGI IMG/M metagenome (GOLD analysis project Ga0172373, IMG submission 114546) | Freshwater microbial communities from Kabuno Bay, South-Kivu, Congo - kab_092012_10m | ecosystem: Environmental > Aquatic > Freshwater > Lake | place: Democratic Republic of the Congo...
CTTGCCGGTGAGGATGCGGAGGATGCGCTCCACGTCGTGGAAGATGAGCGGGGCGCGCTTGTAGGTGGCGAAGCGCCGAGCAAAGCCGATGGTGAGCGCGTCGCTCGAGAAGGCCTCGCCCGCGCACATCAGTTCCAGCGGGCCCTCGCCGCGCGCCATGGCCTGACGGCGCAGGCGCGCGCGCACGAACTCCACCAGCCGGTGGCGCATGGCGCGGCGCATGGCCCAGAACTCGGGGTGGCTGACGTTGGCAGCGGCCGCCCACGGGTTGGAATCGGGGTCGGCGCGGCTGAGGTCGATGCCCACCGAACGACGCCAGAAGGACCGCGCCTCGGGCGCGATCCAGGTGGGAACGTGCACGCCGTTGGTGACGCTGCCGATGGGCACGTCGTCCACCGGACGCCCGAACACCTCGGACCACATCTCGCGGCTCACGCGGCCGTGGAGCTTGGAGACCCCGTTGACGCGCTCGGCGAGGCGCAGCGCCAGCACGGTCATGCAGATGGGGCCGTCGCCCGGGTGCTCGCGGCCGAATTCGGAGAACGACTCCTGCGTGAAGCCGGCGGTGCGCAGCGGGCGGCGGAGCGCCTTCCAGCAGAGCTCCGTGTCGTAGCGGTCGTGACCGGCGGGCACGGGGGTGTGCGTGGTGAACACCGTCGACTGCCGCACGAGCTGGACGGCTTCGTCGAGGGACATCCCGCGGGACACCAGGATGGAGAGGCGCTTCAGCCCGGCGAATGCCGCGTGGCCCTCGTTCAGGTGGAAGACCGTGGCCTTCTCCTTGAGCTTGGCGAGCGCAAGCACGCCGCCCACGCCGAGCAGCACCTGCTGGCGCAATCGCAGCTCTGGGTCGCCCTGGTAGAGCGCCTGGGTCAGCATGCGGTCGCGGCGGCGGTTCTCCGGCAGGTCGGCGTCGAGCAGGTAGAGCGGGACGCGGCCGACCTGCAGCTTCCAGACCTTGGCGCGCACCGACTTGCCGCCGATCGGGCAGTCGATGAACACGCGGGTGTCGATGATCGGCCAGCGGGAGAAGTCGTAGTTAGGGTGCAGGACGCGCGTCGAGCCGTCGCCACGGAGTTCCTGCAGGTAGTAGCCCTGGCGGTACAGCAGGCCCACGCCCACCAGGGGAATGCCCAGGTCCGACGCGCTCTTCAGGTGGTCGCCGGCGAGCACGCCGAGGCCGCCCGCGTACTGCTGCATGCTCTCGTGGATGGCGAACTCCGACGAGAAGTAGGCGATCTTCAGCCCCTCGCAGTCGGCGCCGTGCTTCTCCTCGAACCACGACGCGGTCTCGTAGTAGGCGCGGCGCGCGTCGGCGGCGTCGGCCACGAGGCGGCGGAACCCCTCGTCGGCGAGCTTGGCCTCGAGGACGGCGGGGTCGATCTCCTCGAGCACGCCGGCGGGCGAGTGCTTCGTGGCCTCCCACAGCACCGGGCTGAGCGTGGAGAACGGGCGCCGGCCGATCTCGTTCCAGCTGAACCAGCAGTCGTAGGCGATGGCGCGGAGCGACTCGAGCGTTCCGAACGGATCCGAGATGCGGGGCTTGTTGCGTCGCGGGGACATGGGTGACACCACGGTGCGGGCGAACGCCCCGCCGGTTCACGCGCGGGCGGTGGCGTTCGCGGAGTCCCGCATGGTAGCCGCATCAAGTCCGAGAAGCGCATCCGGCGCCATGCGCCAGCGCCACTGCCGGCTGCCGAGTCCCGGCGTGTTCATGCGCGCCGATCCGTCGAGGCCGAGAAGGTCCTGCATGGCGACGATGGCCGTCCGTGACGGGCTCTGGAGCGTCGCCGTGACCATCGAGCCCGGGAGCCCGGCCCGGGCCTCGCGGACCGAGGCGGCGCCCACGTAGGACGCATAGCGGGCGCGGGCGTCGGGCGGCAGGGTCTTCCACCAGCCGAGCGTGGTGTCGTTGTCGTGGGTGCCCGGGTAGGCAACGCAGTCCACCGGATGGAGGCACGGGAGGTCGCCGCTGCCCGGGCCGTAGAAGGCGTTGTGCACCAGCTTCATGCCGGGCAGGCCGAAGCGCTCGCGGAGCGCGACCACCTCCGGCGTGACCTCGCCGAGGTCCTCGGCCACGAGCGGCAGCCGCCCGCACGCGCGCTCGAGCGCCTCGAGGAGTTCGCGCCCCGGCGTCGGGCGCCACGTGCCGCGCATCGCGGTGGTGGCACGGCCCGGGATCTCGTAGGCGTGCACGAAGCCGACGAAGTGGTCGATGCGGACGGCATCGAAGCGTGCGAGGTTCTCGCGGATGCGTGCGATCCACCACGCGAAGCCCGTGCGGCGGTGCTCGCTCCAGCGGTAGTGCGGATGCCCCCAGAGCTGGCCGGTGGCGCTGAAGCAGTCGGGCGGGACGCCGGTCACCACGTCGGGACGGCCGTTGCGGGCGAGGCGGAAGAGCCGGGGGTTGTCCTGGACGTCCGCGGAGTCGAGCGGCACGAAGATGGGCACGTCGCCGAGGAGCAGGACGCCCTGCCGCGCGCAGTGCTCGCGCAGCGCGGTCCACTGGCGGTCGAACTGCCACTGGAGCCAAGCGTGGAAGTCGGGGTCGGGCGACGCACCCGGGCGCATCGCCGCGAATCGGCACCAGCCCGGGAGCCACGCCGAGCGCCGGCGCGTGAAGGCTCGGAACGCGGCCGGCAGCCCGCCCCGGCCGCGGCGGGCGGCCTGGTAGGCGCGCAGGAGGCGCGGCTCCTTGAACCTTCGCGCGGCGGCCCAGTCGACAGGACCGTCCGCGCCGACACGGGGCTCGCCGCGTCCCGCGCGCAGGTCGGCGCGCGACAGCAGGCCCTCGCCCGCCAGCACCTCGAGGCTGATGAAGAGCGGTTCGCCCGCGAAGCTCGACGTGCTTGCGTAGGGCGAGTCGCCCGGGCCGACCGGACCAACGGGCAGCATCTGCCAGATGGACTGGCCCGCGGCGGCGCACCAGTCCGCGAACGCATGCGCGGCAGGGCCCAGGTCGCCGATGCCGTGCATCGACGGGAGCGAGGACACGTGGAGCAGCACGCCCGCGCGGCGACGGGCGAAGATGGCGGGGACGGAGGGAGTGCGGCGGGGCATGTGGGATGCTTGCAGGCGTGCGGTCACTTGCTGCGGCGGACCCAGACGCGTCCGCCGATGGCGGGCACCGTCGCCTTGCGCAATCCGTCGTCGGCGAAGCCGGGCGTGCCGAAGGCGTCGTGCCAGCCGTCGCCGAGCGAGTCGATGGCCACGGTGGCAGGGACGTCGGAGGCGTTGAGCGCCACCAGCACCTGCTCGTTGCCCTTCTCGCGCAGGAACACCCACGTGTCCTGGGCGTCGTCGGCAAGCACGGTGCGGAACGACCCCGTGCGAAGCGCCGGATGCGCGTTGCGCAGCGCGATGACCTCGCGGTAATGGGCGTGCATCGCTTGGTCGATGGACTCGCGCGGGTCTTCCCATGGGCCGAGGTCGGGCCACAGCATCGGGCGGCGGTTGTTGGGGTCGTTGGAACCCCACATCCCCACCTCGTCGCCGTAATACACCATGGGTGCGCCGACGTAGGTCATCTGCAGCAGGGCCAGCAGGCGCTGCTTGCGGCGCTCGGGCTCGCCGGGCTTGGCGGGGTCGTACTTGGCGCCCTCCTGCTCTCGGTTCTGCTGGTTGTAGGGGCGGTCGGGGTTGAGCGCCATGCTGGCCACGCGGTCGGTGTCGTGGCTGTCCACGAGGTTCATCATGGCGTAGGTGCTCTCGGCCGGGTACGCAACGCGCAGCTCCGCGAGGCGGCGGTCGAGCTCGCTCGGCTTGATGCGCAGGTTGCGGTCGATGACCCACTGCACCGCGGGCTTGGCGAACTCGTAGTTCATCACGGCGTCGAAGGCGCGCCCGTCGAGCCACTGGTCCGCGCGCTCCCAGATCTCGCCCACGATGTACGCGTCCGGGTTGATGCGGCGCACCTCGCGGCACCACTCGTGCCAGAAGGGCAGCGGCACCTCGTTCGGCACGTCGAGCCGCCAGCCGTCCACGCCGTCCCGCGGGTCGCCGTCGCCGTCGGGGTCCATCCAGCGACGCGTGATGTCCATCACGTGCTTGCGCGCCGAGGCGCTGGAGAGGCCCTTCTCCGGGTCCTTGCGGAACACCGGCAGCTCGCTGAAGCCCCACCAGGCCTCGTACTTGAAGGGCTCCCACGAGGTGATGTCGAACCAGTCGGCGAAGCGGCTCGAACGGCCCCGCTGCTTGCAGTCCTGGAAGGCAGGGTGGCCCGTTCCAACGTGGTTGAACACGCCGTCGATCACCACGCGGAAGCCCATTGACTTGGCCTCGCGGATGAACTCCAGGAACAGGCGGTCCGTGGGCGTGAAGGTCCACGTGGACGGATCGAGGATGTCCTCGTTCAGGGCGGCCTTCGCGTAGTCGCCCTTGCTCCCGAAATGCTCGTCGACGTGGATGTAGCTGGTGGTGTTGTACTTGTGCGGCGTGCTCGCCTGGAACATCGGCATCAGGTACAGCGCGTTCACGCCGAGCTCGCGCAAGTAGGGGAGCTTCTGGCGCAGGCCCTGGAGGTCGCCGCCGCCGAAGCGGGAGAAGACGAAGTGCTTGTAGAAGGTCTGGCCGTCGTGGCCTTCCTTGCCGAAGGGCTTGTACCAGTCGTGCTTCCACGGGATGGTGCCCGCGGGATCGTTGGATGGGTCGCCGTTGCGGAAGCGGTCGACCATCACCTGGTACCAGACCGCGTCCTTGGCCCAGTCGGGCGTGCGGAATCCCTGGGCGGAAGGATCGAGCGAGTAGGTCTTGGGGTCACGAACGGTCACGGAGCCATCCTCGAGGACAAAGGTGTACGGGAAAGGGGCGCCTTCCGTGACGGGAAGCATCACTTCCCACACGTCGAAGGGGCCGTCGCGCCCGGCACGGGCCATGGGCCGCGGGGAACCTGCCGGGCCGCCGTGGGCAAGCGCCACGGACTGGACGTCCCCGGCGAGCGTGCGAGCCCGGAGCGACCATCCGCCGGTGCCCCGGGCGCGGTCGGTCGCGCGTTCCGGCCGGTGCGCGAATGCCGACCCGTCGATGCGGCCGTCGCCCAGGCGGGCCGAAGACGGGTCGAGCCCGGCACCTGCACCGAGGGAGAGCACGCTGTTGAACCCGCCGTTCTGGTCGTCGGCGCGCGCGGGATTGGCGGGGTCGGCGATCCACCGCGAGCCGTCGAGGATGAACTTGTACGCGTGGCGGCCATCGGGCACCACGGCATCCGCCGAGTAGCCGCCGTCGGCTCCGCGCGTCATGGAGATGGCCTGACCCTGCCAGCCCGTGAACGATCCGGCGACCTGCGCGGACTTCGCGCCAGAGGCATCGGCCGCGCGCAGCGTGAAGCGAACGTCCCATCCCCCGTCGCGCCGCGAGCGCACCCGGATGCTCGGGCACGGGGCGCTCGACCGATCGTCGGCGGGCACCTTGAGGAGCGGCACGTCCGCGCCGGGGATTCGGTCGGCCTGCGAGGCGGCACCCGATGCCGCGGCCGCGCCCGGCTGGATGCCGAGGAGGACCGCCGCCAACGACGCTGATATTCTTCGATCCATGCCGTCTGAGGGCGTTGCCGCGAGATTCGCAAGGATATGCGCGACGCTCGCGCGCAGGGCGCTCGTGGTGGGCGCGGCGGTGCTGGTCTGCTGGGCGTTCGCCCGGGTGGGACTGCGCGAGCTGGGCCGCCTGCGGGCCGCGGACGGGCGCACCACGCTTACGGTGCTCCACTGGTCCGGCGAGGGCGGCCCCGAGGAGGACGAGATCGTGGAGCGGTCGCTCCGCGACTTCGAGGCCGCCAACCCGGGGCTGCGCATCAAGCGCATCAACCCGGGCGATGCCGGCAGCTTCTACACCAAGCTGCAGACGATGATGGCCGCGGGCGAGCCGCCCGACGTCTTCTACGTGGGCAACGAGCGCATCCCGAGCTTCGCGAGCCTGGGGCTGCTCGAGCCGCTCGACCACTTCGTGGCGGCGGACGCGGCGTCGGGCGAACCCGGTGCGCTGCGGCTCGAGGAGCTGTACCCGCAGGTGGTGGATGCGTTCCGGTACGACGGGGCGAACGCGGGCCGAGGCACGCTGTGGGGGATCCCGAAGGACTTCACCACCGTCGGCTTCTACTACAACAAGGACATCTTCCGGCAGGCGGGCGTGCCCTTCCCCGCCGCCGACTGGACGTGGGACGACTTCGTCGCGGCGGCGCGCGCCATCCACAAGGCGAAGGGCCCCGACGGCGAGCCGTACATCGGAGCGGAGTTCGTGACCTGGCCGGCGATGGTGCGCGCCTACCTGTTCACCGAGGGATGCGATGCGGTGGGGGCATCGTGGGACGAGCTGCGGCTCTCCGACGCGAGGTCGCTCGCGGCGCTCGACCGGCTGCGTGCGTGGCGGCATGACGAGGAGGGGACGCTCACGAGCGGCCGCAGCAAGATCGCCACGGGCAGCGCGGTGTTCGCCACCGGCAAGGTGGGCATGGCCGGGCCGTTCGGGCGATGGGTGGTGCCCGAGTACCGGCGCATCAAGGACTTCGACTGGGACTTCGCGCCGCTCCCGCGCGGGAGCGAGCGCGCCAACATCATCCTCACCGTGTCGTGGAGCATCTCCGCGCAGAGCGCGCACAAGGAAGATGCGTGGAAGCTGGTGCGCTGGCTGACCAACGAGGAAGGGCAGCAGGCGCAGGCAAGGCTCGGGCTTGCCATCCCGTCGAACCGCCGCGCCGCGGAGAGCGACGCGTTCGTCGACGCGGCGAGGCCCGCGAACGACCGCGGATACCTGGATGCGGTGGCCGTGGCGCGCGTGATCGACTGGCCCGCGAACCCGAAGTTCGAGCAGCTGCTCGGGTCGAACCTCGACGAAGGGCTGAAGACCGGCACCAAGCCCGTGGCCGAGGCCGCGGGCGACTTCGAGCGGCTCTGGAAGGCGGAGCTCGCGAGCCCGCTCGGGCGCGGCGGCTTCCCGCCGGTTCCGTGGGGCGCGATCGCGACGGGAATCGCGGCGCTGCTTGCGATCGGTGCTGCGTGGATGGTGCGCGCGCGGCGCGGCACCGCGCTTGCTCTGCAGGATGCGCGCGAGGAACGCGCGGGCTACCTGTTCGCGTCGCCGTGGATCATGGGCTTCGCGGTGTTCATGGCCTTCCCGGTGGTGCTGTCGCTCATCCTGAGCTTCAGCGGCTGGCGCGGGCTGTCGCCGCTCGGCGAGGCCCGGTGGGTGGGCTGGGGCAACTACGCGCAGCTCCTCGGGGAGGACGCGCGCTTCTGGACGAGCGTCCGGGTCACGCTGTACTACGTGCTAGTGGCCGTGCCGCTCGGCCAGGGACTTGCGCTTGCGGCCGCGGTGCTGATGAACCAGAAGGTGTTCGGCATTCCCTTCTTTCGCGCGGCGTGGTACCTGCCGAGCGTGCTGGCGGGCGTGGGCGTGGCGGTCCTGTGGCGCTGGGTGTTCGATTCCGACGCCGGTCTGATGAACCAGCTGCTCGGCCCCGTGCTCGCGCCCTTCGGGCTGGAGCCGCCGCACTGGTTCGGCAAGGACGCCGGCATCTGGGGCGTGCCCGCCTTCGCCATCATGAACGCGTGGTTCGTGGGCGGATCGATGATGATCTACCTCGCCGGGCTGCAGGGCATCCCCGATGAGCTGAACGAGGCGGCGCAGGTCGACGGCATTGGGCGCGTGCGGCGCTTCGCGTCGATCACCCTGCCGATGCTCGGGCCCGTGATCCTCTTCAACGTGCTGATGGCGGTGATCGGCAGCTTCCAGGTGTTCACGCAGGCGTTCGTGATGACGGGCGGCGAGCCGGGCGACTCGACGCGCTTCTACGTCCTGTACCTCTTCAACCAGGGCTTCGAGTTCTACGAGATGGGCTACGCCTCGGCGATGGCGTGGCTGCTGCTCCTCGCCGTGCTCGCCGTGACGGCCGTCATCCTGCGCTCGAGCGCCCGGCACATCTACTACGAGGCACTGCGAAAGTGAGCAGCCGGCGGCACCCCATCCTCGGCACCGCATGTGCGTGGACCCTGCTGCTTGCGGGCACGGCGGTGTTCGTCTATCCGCTGCTCTGGATGCTCGGCGTGAGCCTGAGCACGCCGGCCGACGCGCAGGCGGCGACGGTCGAGGGCGGGTTCGTGTGGCCGTCCGACCCGCAGGTGGGCAACTTCCGCGAGGCGCTGGCGCAGATCGGCTCCGACAACGCGGCCGAGCCGCTGCGCGGCTTCAAGGACGCGCTGGCCAACAGCGTGGTGGTTGCGGTGCTGGTCACGCTGGGCACGGTGCTGAGCTCCAGCCTGGTGGCGCTGGCCTTCGCGCGCATGCGGTTCCGGGGGAGCCGGCCGCTCTTCCTGGTGATGCTCGGCACGATGATGCTGCCCGGGCAGGTCACGATGATCCCGCTCTTCATCCTGTTCCGAAACCTCGGATGGGTGGACACGATCCTGCCGCTCGTGGTGCCGGCCTTCTTCGGCAACGCGTACTTCGTGTTCATGTACCGGCAGTTCATCGCGCAGGTGCCGGAGGCGCTGCTCGAGGCGGCGAGGCTCGACGGCCTCGGCTGGCTCGGCATCTGGTGGCGGATCATCCTGCCGCTCACGCGCCCGGTGACGGCGATCACCGCGGTGTTCACCTTCATCGGCTGCTGGAACGACTTCCTGGCGCCGCTCATCTACCTGCAGAGCGACGAGCAGGCGACGCTGGCCGTGGCGCTCAACAGCTTCCGCAACCAGTACGGCGGCGTGACCAAGGTGCACCTCCTCATGGCCGCCAGCATCGTCACGATGGTGCCCTGCATCCTGCTCTTCCTGGCGGCCCAGAAGCAGTTCATCGAGGGGCTCGGCAAGGGGGCGGTGAAGGGCTGACGCGCGGCCGGCCGCGCCGGCAAGGAACCACGATGGCATCGATCGAGCTGAACCGAGTCTCCAAGACCTATCCCGGCGGCGTGCGCGCCGTGAAGGAGGCCACGCTTGCCTTCCGCGACGGCGAGTTCATCGTGCTGGTGGGCCCGTCGGGCTGCGGCAAGAGCACGCTCCTGCGGATGATCGCGGGGCTCGAGGGGATCTCCGGCGGAACCGTGTCGATCGGCGGGCGCGTGGTGAACGACCTGCCGCCCAAGGACCGGGACGTGGCGATGGTGTTCCAGAACTACGCGCTCTACCCGCACATGACGGTGCGGCGGAACATGTCGTTCGGGCTGCTGCGCCGCCGCAGGCACGGCGGGCCCGTGGCATGGCTCACGCGGTCGCAGGCCCGGCGCGACGAACTGGCGCAGATCGACCGCACCGTCGAGGAGACCGCCGGGACGCTCGGCATCACCGCCCTGCTCGACCGCCTCCCGCGCGCGCTCTCGGGCGGGCAGCGGCAGCGCGTGGCGCTCGGGCGTGCGCTCGTGCGAGACCCGGCCGTGTTCCTCTTCGACGAGCCGCTTTCCAACCTGGACGCGCGCCTGCGCATCGAGATGCGCGCGGAGATACGCGAGATGCACCGGCGCACCAAGGCCACGATGGTCTACGTGACGCACGACCAGGAGGAGGCGATGACACTCGCCGACCGCATGGTGGTGATGCGCGACGGCGTGGTGCAGCAGGCCGGCACGCCGGCGGAGTGCTACGGGAGACCGGCCAACCGGTTCGTGGCCGGGTTCGTGGGAATGCCAGTGATGAACTTCGTGGACGTGACGGCCGCGGCCGGCGGGCTCGTGGCGCCTTCACTCGGGACCGGAACGGTGATGGCCCTGCCGCCCGGGCGATGGCCGACGATCCCTGCTGGCCCCGTGATGCTCGGCGTGCGCCCCGACCGCGTGCGCGTCTCCGCGCAGCCGGCGCCCGGCGCGCTGCAGGCCGAGGTGCGCGCCATCGAGGCCCTCGGCGACCGCATGGACGTGGTGCTCGCGGTGGGAAGCGCGCGGATGGTGGCGCGCGCGGAGAACGATGCACGCCTGCGCGAGGGCGAACGGGCGTGGGCGGGCATCGATCTGGCCGACGCGCACCTCTTCGAGGCAGGCGGCGACGGCGACGCTTGCCGCCGCATCGCGGACCGCGACGACTGACCCTGCGCGCATGCGGCGCGCGCCGCGACGAGTGCGTGCATGCTGAAAGCGAAACGGGCCCGGCACGAAGGCCGGGCCCGCGGTGTTTCATCCAATCAGGCCCTGATGGTCAGGGGCACGCGCCCCAGGCGCCGAGCAGGATGCCCAGGTCCGAGCCGCCCGTGAAACCGTCGCCATCGAGGTCGGTGGCACAGGTCGCGCCGCACGCGCCCCAGGCGCCGAGCAGGATGCCGAGGTCGGCGCCGCCCGTCTGCTGGTCGCCATCGAAGTCGGTCGGGCACGGATTCGGGGCCTGGCCGCCGATCGTGAAGAACTGGTCTCCGGGGATCTGCCCGAGGTCGAAGCGCAGCGCAGCGGGGAAGCCGCCGACATAGCCGCCGGCACCGTCGCCGCCGAGGTTCTGCGAACCGAGGGGCAGGCCGCCGAGGAACTGGTTGGACGCGTAGTCGTGTCCGCCGCTGTTGATGAAGGCGCAGACCTTGATCGGGCCGCCGGTGTAGCCCATCACGGCCAGCGGAATGCGCATCTCGATGCCGGTGCGGACGCCGGCACCCGACGAGGCGCCGCCGTTTGAGCCGTCGACGCCGCCGGTGTTCGAGTTGTCCACGGACACCTGCACGCCGAAGGTCGCGTCATCGATGAGCGTGGCGCCCGTGGTGGGGTCGGCCGCGCTGCTCCCGATGTAACCACCGGTGCCGCCGCCTGCCGTCAGCATCTGCGCGACGTTCGCGTACAGCGTGTTGGGCGTGCCGCCGTTGGTGCAGGTCAGGTAGAAGTCGGCCTCGAACCCGGCATCGAACTTCAGGCCGGGGAAGTTGTTCACCGTGTCGGCGCCCATGCGGTTGAGGCCGTTGAAGTCGACGTCGGTGTTGTCCGAGCGGACCGCGTTCTGGCCGCCCGAGGCGCAGTCGATGAACACGTCGAGCTTGTTGAAGTTGGTCTCGAGGTTGCCCGCGAGCACCAGGTAGAGGTAGCCGCCGGCGGTGTCGATGATGCCGAAGGCACCGTCGAGCTCGCTGCCGTTGCACGGGCCGCCGCGGAAGCCGTCGGTCGCGTTGCCGAAGCCCGTGCCGATGGCCTGCTCGAAGAGCGCATTGCCGTAGGCGGCCTCGGCGGTGCCATCGACGACGGCGACCTGCGCGAAGGCGGGCGAGACGGCAAGGAGGGCCGTGGAGGCGATGACGAAGTGCTTCATGTTTGGAGTGCTCCTGAGGGTCGATTGCAGTAGATGCTGGTGCTGGATGCAGGCCACGGCGGACCGACCGCCGCCGGGCAGGTTCGGACCGACCGGTCCAACCATAGGGCCAAGACGGCGGCTGTCCAACAATGGTTTGCGTTCTGTTGCCAGAACCCGGCGCAATCACCGCGGTTTGCTCCGAGGAAAGGCAACTGCGTCTAATAACCTCTCGCAATGGGGGAGCCCCCCTACACTCGCGCCGTGCCCCGCTTTCGCCTGGTGATCGCCTACGACGGCACCGAGTTCCACGGGTGGCAGCGCCAAGACCCGCCGGGGAAGGCGCCGCTGCGGACGGTCCAGGGGGTGCTTGAGGACGCCGTGGCAGAAGCGGTCGGCGCCCGGGTGCCCGTGACGGGCGCCAGCAGGACCGATGCCGGGGTCCACGCGTTCGGGCAGGTGGCGTCGTTCGCCGCGGAGACCCGAGTGCCCGTTGGGCGGCTGGCGCTTGCGATCAATGCGCGGCTCCCAGAAGACGTGCGCGTGCGGGAAGCCCACCCTGCGCACGATGGGTTCGACCCAATCTCCGACTGCGTGAGCAAGTGCTATCGCTATTCGATGGCGCACGGCGACCGCGGGACGGACGGAAGGGTCCTCTTCGACCGCCGGACCACGTGGACCACCTGGCACGTGCTGGACGCGGCGAAGATGCGCGAGGCTGCCGCCGCGCTCGTCGGCACGCACGACTTCGCGGCGTTCGCGCAGGTAAACCATGGCCGCGAGAGCACCGTCCGCACGGTGTTCGGATGCACGGTCACGGAGCCGGCGGATGGGCGCATCTGCGTGGAGGTGTGCGGCAGCGGCTTTCTCTACAACATGGTGCGGATCATCGCGGGCACGCTTGCGGAGGCGGGGCGCGGCAAGGTGACGGCCGTGGACGTCCGCCGCGCGCTGCTTGAAGGAGACCGGACCGTCACCGGGCCGACGCTGCCGCCGCACGGACTCCGACTCGAGTGGGTGCGCTACGGGGCGGGAACGCCGTGAGCAGGCCACGCCGGGCCAGCATGCGGTGCGTGGCGACGCTGGCAATGTGGGTCGGTGTGGCCTGCGCGGCCGCGCGAGCGCACGCACCGCAGTCACCGCAGGTGCCCACGGATGCCGCGCTGCCGCCGGCGCTTTCCGAGGGCAGCGCCGTGACGGATGCGATGCGGACGCTGCGCGCCGAGATGGACGAACTGGGCCGGACGCCGGCGAGCCCCGTGCGCGATGCCAAGGTGTCGGTGCGTCGCGTGGCGTTCGACCTGCTGTTCCACGGCGCAGGTGCGCCGGCCGATGCGCAGGCGGCGGCGGTGGCGGGGCTGCGGCTCCATGGGCTGCGTGGCGACGTGGACGCGCTGATCGACGCCTCATCCGCCGGGACGCGCCCGGAGGATGCGCGCGCCAGCGAGGCAATCGCTCGATTCGCCAAGGGTGCGGCACACGGCATGGCAAGCGCCCCTGACTGCACGCGGCCCGAGGCGGCGCTCGCACCGCTGATGGCGCCGCTCACGGAAGCGGCGAGCCACGCGGCGTCCCGGGGCGGAGCGGCCTGGACGACCGCGTGGCCAGGCGTCGCGGAACTCGGCGCCGCGGGTGCGGCCGCAGCGAGAGGCGCCGGGCCGGGCACCGATGCCGGCACCTCACCCGCGCCTGCCGCGGCGCTGGCGGACATCGAGGCGATCGACCCGGGAGCGCTGCCCGCGGAGATGCGATCGCTTGCCTCGGACCTGCGCACCCGTTGGATTGCGGAAGCACGGCAGGCGACGGAGACGCTCCCCGCGGGAGCGGCCGGAACGAAGGATGCCCCCGGCGCGGCCGAGGTGCTTGCGGCCAGGAACGCGGATGCCCGCCGCGTGATGTCGCTGCCGGGGTGGATCGATGCCGTGGGCGCCGCACGTGCGGCGTCGCGTGCGCCGTTCGCTGCCGCGGCGCGCCAGTGGCTGGCGGCACTGCGCGATCCGGCACGCGCGACCGCCGCGCGCACGTCGATGGCAGCGTTCGAGGCGGACCTTCGTGCGCTCCAGCCGGGATCGCTCGAGCTGCGGCTGCGCCGGGGCGACCAGCGGGCGCGCGATGCGTGCGCAGGGCGAGCCGACGAGGTGCTTCGCGAGGTCGATGCCCGGCGCACCGCATGGGCACAGGCGTGGGGCGATGGGCGCGGCAAGCCTGCCGCATCGGTCGCCGCCATCCGGTCGGCGCGGACGCTCGAGGCGCTCGACGCCGCCGACAAGGCCGCGGGATCGGCGGCAGCGGAACGGTCGCTCTCGGCGTGGGGTGGCTTCGCGGCATCCGCCGACGGATGGCGCATCCACCCGAAGGCGCTCCGAGGGCATGCCGCGCTTGCGGCCGAGGCGCTGGCGGCGCGCGATGACGCGGGCCTTGATGCGGCCCTTGCGGGCCTCGACCGTGACCTGCCGCTTGCGATGCTGGCCGGGCAGCTCACGCGCACGCTTGCCGACTGGCTGCCGACGCGCCCGGGGCTCGGGCCGCGCCTCGCGGCGGTTGCCGGCGGCCCCGACGCCGATGCATGGCTCGGCCCGCAGCGCACCGACCTGATGCTGCTCTCGCGCCTTGCCGTCGAGGAAGGACGCGCGGCAGCACGCCGCGACGCCCGCCTCGAGGCACAGCTGCGCGGGGCATCGCAGGACGTGGCATGGCGGGTGCTCGAGCGGGCGGGAGCCGGCATGGCACGCATGCGCGACCTGCGCGACGCGGAGCGTCAGGCCGATGTCCGCGCCGCGGCGACGCGCACGCCGCGCTAGCCTCCCCGCCATGAACGTGCTCGTGGCAGGACCGCACCCGGACGACCAGGAACTCGGCATGGGGGGCACGATCGCGAAGCTTTCGGCGGCGGGCCACCGTGTCCTCCTCCTCGACCTCACGGACGGCGAGCCCACCCCGCACGGGGACCCGCCGACCCGCGCCGCGGAGGCGGCGGCAGCGGCCCGCATCCTGGGCGCGGAGCGACGCACGCTGGACCTCCCGAACCGAACCGTCACGCACTCCGTCGACGCACGCCGGAAGGTGGCCGCGGTGATCCGCGCGTTCCGCCCGGACGTGATGTTCGTGCCCTACCCCGAGGACGCGCACCCCGACCACGTGGCAGGCACGCGCATCGTGGAGGACGCCCGGTTCGACGCCAAGCTCACGAAGACCGACCTGCCCGGCGAGCCGTGGTACCCGCGCTGGCTGTTCCACTACTACGCCACGCACCTGCGGATCGTGCCGCAGCCGTCGTTCCTGGTGGATACCACCGGCTTCGCGTCGCGCAAGCGCGATGCCGTGCTCGCGTACCGGAGCCAGTTCGTGGTGAACGAGCGCAACCGCCGGGTGGTGGAGTGGCTCGACGCCTCCGGCACCTACTTCGGGAGCCGGATCGGGACCGAGACCGCGGAGCCGTTCTTCGCGCGCGAGCCCATCGGGCTCGACGGCCTCGAAGCGCTGGCGCGCTGAGGTCACGGGCCGCGAAGGCCTCGCACGGGGCGCCGCGGCCGAAGCTACGCAAGCGTCAGGCGCAGGCCCTCGACGAAGGGGACGATCACGCGGTAGCCGAGGAGTTCCTCGGCGTGGCGGATGTCCGCCTCGCTGTCCTGCACGTCGCCCGCGCGGGCGGGGCGGAACTCCGGCTCCGCGCGCCTGCCGAGGGCGGACCCCATGGCGTCGAGGAGCTCGAGCAGGCTGTAGCGCGTGCCGCACGCGACGTTCGCCACCTCGCCCGCCAGGCGCGCAGGCGACGCGGCCGCCAGCAGGTTGGCGTGGACCGCGTTGGCCACGAACGTGAAGTCGCGCGTCTGCCGGCCGTCGCCGTAGACCACGGGCCGCGCTCCGGCACGCAGCGCCTCCGCGAACATCGGGATGACCGCCGCGTAGGGCGAGTCGTGCCGCTGGCGCGGGCCGAAGATGTTGAAGTAGCGCAGGCTCACGGTCTCCAGGCCGTAGGACAGCGCGAACGACCGCATCAGGTGCTCGCCCGCGAGCTTGGTGAAGGCGTAGGGCGAGCGCGGATCCGGCCGGATGGACTCGTGCTTCGGGAGCGCGGCGGTGTTGCCGTAGGCACTGCTCGAGGCGGCGTAGACCACGCGCCGCACGCCGTGCCGGCGGCACGCCTCGAGCACGGCAAGCGTCCCCTCAACGTTGACGCGCTGGAAGAGCGCGGGCTCCTCGATGCTGCGCGGGACGCTGCCGAGCGCCGCAAGGTGGAAGACCGTGTCCGCGCCCGCGATCGCACGGTCGAGCGCCGCAGGATCGAGGATCGAGCCCTGCACGAACGCCGCGCGCCCCGCCGGCCCCGAGAGGTTGGAGCGCAGGCCGTTCGAGAGGTCGTCGAGCAGCGCGACACGGGCCCCCAGGCCGACGAGCGCGTCGGCGAGATGGCTGCCGATGAACCCCGCGCCGCCCGTCACGCAGACGGCGCGGCCGGCGATGGAGGCTCGGCAGGGTTCGAAGGCGGGGTGCATGACGGGTTCAGCGTAACGAGCGGCCCTGCCCCAAAGCACGCGCCCGCCCCGGAGACCGGGACGGGCGCGGACGGATCGGGTCAGCCGGCGGCCAGGCTCACTTGAACGTGGCCTTGAAGGCCTTGATCGCGGCGCTGAACTGGTCCTCGAGGCCCTTGAAGGACTTCTTCTCGACCAGCTGGTCGCGGACCGCCTTGCCGGGGCCCTGGAAGTACTCGAGCAGGCCCTTCTCGAAGGCGCTCACCTTGGCCACCGGGACATCGTCCATGAGGCCCTTCGAGGCCGCGAAGATCGAGATGCACTGGTCGATGACCGTGAAGGGCATGAACTGGCCCTGCTTCAGGAGCTCCACCATGCGCGCGCCGCGGTCGAGCTGGCGCTGGCTGGCGGTGTCGAGCTCGGTGCCGAGCTGCGCGAACGCCTCGAGCTCGCGGTAGGCCGCCAGGTCGAGGCGCAGCGAACCGGCCACTTCCTTCATGGCCTTGATCTGCGCGTTGCCGCCCACGCGGCTCACGGAGATGCCCACGTTGATGGCGGGGCGCACGCCGGCCGAGAAGAGCTCGGGCTGCAGGTAGATCTGGCCGTCGGTGATGGAGATCACGTTGGTCGGGATGTACGCCGACACGTCGCCTTCCTGCGTCTCGATGATCGGGAGCGCGGTGAGCGAACCGCCGCCGTTCTCGTTGGAGAGCTTGGTGGCGCGCTCGAGCAGGCGGCTGTGCAGGTAGAAGACGTCGCCGGGGTATGCCTCGCGGCCCGGGGGGCGGCGCAGGAGGAGCGACAGCTCGCGGTAGGCGACGGCCTGCTTGGAAAGGTCGTCGTAGACCACCAGCACGTGCTTCGGGGTCTTGCCTTCCTTGCCCTGCCACATGAAGTACTCGCCCATGGCGCAGCCCGAGTAGGGGGCGATGTACTGGAGCGGCGCGGGCGACGAGCTGCCGGCATTGACGACGATCGTGTAGTCCAACGCGCCGTTCTTGCGCAGCGTCTCGACGACGCCCGCGACGGTCGAGTCCTTCTGTCCGACCGCGACGTAGATGCACACCACGGCCTCGGGGGTGCCCCAGTACTGCTTCTGGTTGATGATGCAGTCCAGGCAGACGGCGGTCTTGCCGGTCTTGCGGTCGCCGATGACCAGCTCGCGCTGGCCGCGGCCCACGGGGATCATGCTGTCGACGGCCTTGATGCCGAACTGCAGCGGCTCCTTCACGGGCTGGCGCGCGGCGATGCCGGGGGCCACGATGTCCACCTTGCGGGTGGCGCTGGTGCGGATGGCGGCGCCGCCGTCGAGGGCGTTGCCCAGCGGATCGACGACGCGGCCGAGCATCTCCATGCCCACGGGCACCTCGAGGATGCGGCCCGTGGCCTTCACGGTGTCGCCTTCGCGGATCAGGTCGGTGTCGCCGAAGAGCGCGGCGCCCACGGTGTCCTGCTCGAGGTTCATGGTCAGGCCGGTGACGGCCTTGCCGCTCTGCGTCTGGAACTCAAGCAGCTCGCCGGCCATCACCTTGCCCAGGCCGTACACGCGGGCGATGCCGTCGCCCACCTCGACCACCTGGCCCACCTCGGAGATCTCCAGCTGGGAGGCGAAGTTCTGGATTTCCTGCTTGATGACGGACGTGATCTCGTCGGTCTTGATCTTCACGGCGTGCCTTTCGGGTGATTGGGTGGTCTGGTGCGCTCGGGGGCGCGGTGGTTCGCTGGAATGGTCGTCAGGAGAGGAAGGTGCCCGCGTCGCGGCCGGCGAGGCCGCGCTCGAGCAACGCCGAGCGCATGCGGCGCAGCTGCGCGGCCACGGAGCCGTCGATCAGCTGGTCGCCGATGCGGAGCTTCAGGCCGCCGATCATGGACGGGTCGGCGTAGAAGTGGAGCACGGGCTCCTTGCCGAGGCTCTTCTTCAGGTCCGCGGCGAGCGTGGCCTTGGTGGCCTCGTCGACGTTGCCGCCCGCGGTGAACACGTCCACCTCGATGCGTCCGAAGGCGTGCTGCTCGAGCGCGTCGTAGGCATCCTCGATCGCGAGCAGTTCCGCGAGGCGGCCCTTGCGGTTGAGCACCAGCATGAAGTTGAGCAGCGTGTCGGTGACGCGGCCGCCGAAGATGCGCTTCAGGCTGGCGGCACGCTGGCCGGGGTCGACGATGGGCGAGCGGAAGAGCTCGAGCGAGCGCTTGTCGGCGCGGACGATGCCGCACACCTCGCGCAGCTCCGCGCCCATGGAGGCCACGCCTGCGTCGCCGCCGAGCTCGCGGGCGAGCTCGAAGAGCGAGCGGGCGTAGACCGTCGCGACCTGATCGATCTGGGTGGGCATTGGGACCTCAGCGGCGGTTGGCCGCCAGCTCCTTCAGGGACTCCTGAACTAGGCGCTGGTTGTCCTGGTCGTTGACCTGCCGGCGCAGGATCTTGCCAGCGATCTCGGTGGCGAGCGCCGCTGCCTGCGCCTGCATGTCGGCGACGGCGGCCTTGCGGGCAGCCTCGATGTCGGCGTTGGCGCGCGCCACCTTCTCGGCGAGCTCCTGGTCGTTCTTCGCCTTCAGCTCGTCGGCGACTCGCTGCGCGTCGGCACGGGCCTGCTTGATCATGTTGGCGGCCTCGTCTCGGGCGCTCGCGAGGCTCCTCTCGAACTCGGCCTGCGCGGCCTTCGCGGCGGCACGGGCCTCCTCGGCAGCCTTGATCTCGCCGACGATCTTCGCATTGCGCTCGTCGAGGCCCTTCGAAACCGTCGGCCAGACGAACTTCGCCAGCACCACGAAGACGATGCCGAAGACCACGAACGCGGTGACGGCGGGAAGGACCTGGAAGGAGACCGGATTGGCGGCGCCTTCGGCGGCAAGGATGGGGAGGATCATGCGTGGCTCCGGGGTGGTTCGCCCGCGGCGGCGGGCTCGTGAATGCGTTCCCGCCCCTTTCGGGACGGGAACCCGGGGTGGTTCGGACCGTGCGGTCCGCCCGGCTCAACTCACTTGTTGATGCCGAGCAGCGACACGACGACGGCGAACAGCGCGACGCCCTCGACGAGCGCCGCGGTCAGGATCATGTTGGTGAAGATGCGGCCGCCCATCTCGGGCTGGCGAGCGGTGCTCTCGTTGGCCGAGGCGCCGATCTTGCCGATGCCGAGGCCGGCGCCAAGGACGGCGAGGCCGCCGACGATGCCGGCGCCGATGCCGATGCCCATGCCCTTGTAGTCGGCAGTGGCTGCGGCGCCGGTGTCGGCCAGCACCGAGGTGGCGGCCGAGGCGGCGGCGATGATCGCGAGGGTGGTGGTGTTCTTCATGGGTGTCTCCGTTGTGTGTCGGGCGCCGTGGTGCGCCGCTTCATGCATGTCCCGCGCATCCACGGGCGCGCGGGGAAGATCCTGGGTCTCCGGCCCTAGTTCAGTGTCCGTGCACGGCACCCGGCGCATGGGCCGCCGCGCTCTCTGAACCGTGATGGTCCTCGTGCCCGTGTTCCTCGTCATGGTGCTCGTCATGGTGGGCCATCTGCGAGATGAACACCGCCGTGAGGAACATGAAGACGAACGCCTGCAGGAAGGCAACGAAGAGTTCCATGAAGCTGATGGCGACGGCGGCCACGCCGGCGACCAGCGAGATGCCGCTGACCGCCGCGACGCCGAGGCTCGCGGCCATCGCGCCGAACAGCATGAGCGTGGCCATCAGCGTGTGGCCGCCCACCATGTTGGCGAAGAGTCGGATGGCGAGTGCCGCGGGCTTGATGATCAGGCCCAGCACCTCGACAAGGAAGATGATCGGGACCACGAACCACAGCCCCTTGTTCCGCACGAGCTCCTTGCCGCCCGCGAGGTGCTCGAGCCAGCCTCCGACGCCCAGCTCGCGGATCGACTGCCACTGGATGGCGAGGAACGCCCACGTGGCAAGCCCGATGTTGACCGAAAGGCACGCAGTCGCCGTGCCGCCGAGCCAGTACATCGGGCCGTGACCGCCCGCCGCCGCTTGCTCGCCGCCCTCGGGTGCATGTCCGCCGAACGCGTGCAGGACCTCCTGGATGTCGACGAGCGGGATCATGCCCATCAGGTTCAGGGTCAGCACGAAGAAGAAGATCGACAGCAGGAACGGCAGCCAGGCCTTCGCGAGGCGCGCGCCCATCACTGGCTCGAGCATCTGCGTGTACAGGCCCTCCACCAGCACCTCGATGACCTGCGCGAGGCGGCCGCTGGTGACGTACCGCGCGTGGCCCTGGGACTCGGGGCCGGTGCGGATCCGGCCCGCGGCATGGAAGAGCACCAGCAGAACCGCGAGTCCGCCGATCACCAGCGACACGACGCTCAGGGGGATGTCCGTGCCGAAGACACCGCTGAACGCGCTGCTCTTGTCGAGAACGTGTCCAAGGGGGTCTGCGCCGGAGGCGAGGAGGGGGGTCATGGGAGCGGTTGGTCCAGGCTTCGATTGACCGACCAGGCGACCGTCGCGGTCTCGGCCGCGAGGCACGCCAGGTATGTCCCGGCAGCGGCCAAAACGGCAAATTGGCCGCCCGCGGGGAGGTAGAAGTATATCGAAACGCAAAGGAGGGGGATGGCCACGAATCGGGCCAGCGTGGCTGCCATCCAGCGGGTCTGGACATCCCCGGCCGGCCTTGGCCGGGCGCCGTAGAAGAGGAATCCGGACCCCGCGGTGACGGCTACGGTTCCGGAGATGCCAAGCCCGGTTGCGAGCCCCCGACCAGGGGGATTCTCGGCCAAGAATGCAAGCGCCGCGGCAGCGGCACCCCCCGCGACGAGCCCGGCGAGCAGCACGGCGATCACCGGGCCCCGCGCGGGGACCCGGATCTCCTGCTCCCGCCGCTCACTCACCGGGGCCCCCTCGCC
>Ga0172373_10004181_pt1 | contig 20486 bp, 23 predicted proteins | sample Lak10m_2_FD_114546 | JGI IMG/M metagenome (GOLD analysis project Ga0172373, IMG submission 114546) | Freshwater microbial communities from Kabuno Bay, South-Kivu, Congo - kab_092012_10m | ecosystem: Environmental > Aquatic > Freshwater > Lake | place: Democratic Republic of the Congo...
GATCAAGGTCTGGCTGGCCGAGCGCCTTGGGGCGAGCGCTTCCAACTGAAATCACACCTGCATGTTCATGATGTCGGTATAGGCCTGCACCATGCGGTTGCGCACGTGCAAGGTGGCCTGAAAACCGATCTGCGCCTTCTGGATGGCGACCATGGTTTCTTCCAGGCTCACGTTGGGGTTTTCCAGTTGCACCTCGCGCTGCAGGCGTGTGGCGTCGTTCTGCGCCGCGCTGACTGAGCCCAGCGCACCCTTCAGCGCGTCAGAAAAGCCGCCGCCCATGCCCACGGCGCGTCCGGCCTGACCGGTCTGGCCAGACAAGACCCCAGGCCGCACCGTCAGTGGCATGGTGGTGGGGGAAAGTCTGAGGTTCATGGAAGCAGGCGCATCAATCTAGGGTAGGCGCAATCCTAGTGAAGCAGGCGGCAAAACATAAATTTGAAGTAAACGGTAAAAACCGCTCTTTTCAAACTCATGTTTTGGAAACCGCGTCAAATAATCATCGACATCCGGGCCGAATAACGCCTTTTTGTACCGATTGCACCCATGCCTTCCGCCACAGCACTCCCCACCATTGCGCTAAACCCTACGCTCGGCCAGAAACTGGCCGGGATGGATCGGTCGCAAAAATTACGCCTGGGGCTGGGGCTTTTGTTGCTGATTACGGTGGGGATTGTGGGACTGATGATGGGGCGCCAGGCCGAATGGCGCGTGCTGTACGCCAACTTGGCCGACAAGGACGGCGGTGCCATCGTGGCCCAGTTGTCTCAGATGAACGTGCCCTATCAGTATTCCGCCGGCGGCAGCGCCATTTTGGTACCTGCGGACAAGGTATACGACACGCGGCTGAAACTGGCCTCTCAAGGCTTGCCCAAAGGCGCAGTGACTGGCTTTGAGCTGATGGACAGCGCCAACCGCTTTGGCATGACGCAGTTTCAGGAGCGCCTTACGTTTCAGCGCGGGCTCGAAGGGGAATTGACGCGCTCGATCCAGGCACTGTCGTCGGTATCCAGTGCCCGCGTGCATCTGGCGCTACCCAATCAGAACGGGTTTTTCCGCGATCAGCAAAAGGCGTCGGCCTCGGTGGTGGTCGGAATGAACGCGGGGCGCACACTGGACCGCAGTCAGCTCGCGGGCATCATTCATTTGGTGTCGTCCAGCGTGCCAGAGATGGACCCGCGCGCCGTCAGCGTGCTCGACGACACTGGCAAGCTGCTGTCCACGCCGCCTGACGACGGTACTGGCGCGGGCAGCGACGCCCAGCAGTTGCAACGGGTGCAGCAGATTGAACAGCTCTACGCCAGCCGCATCATGGACATTCTGGAGCCGGTGGTGGGGCGCCAGAATGTGCGCGCGCAGGTCTCGGCCGAGCTGGATTTTTCGCAGACCGAACAGACGTCTGAACAGTTCAAGCCGAACCAGACACCTGACTCCAGCGCCATCCGCAGCCAGCAGATTCTGGAAAGCGGTGCCAGTGCTGCGGCAGGGGCAACCCCCACTGGCGTGCCGGGTGCGGTGTCGAACCAGCCACCGGGGCCGTCAACTGCGCCGATCAACGGTGCGGCGCAAACACCAACGGCCGCAGCGGCCAATGGTGCCGTCGGCAATGGCGCTCGCAAGGAATCCATCGTCAACTACGAAGTGGACAAGACGGTGCGGGTCGTGCGCGCGGGCACGGGCACCATCAAGCGGATCAGTGCTGCGGTGGTGATCAATCACCAGACCACGACCGATGCCAAGGGCAAGACCACCACCACGCCGATCAGCGACGCGCAGCTGGAAAAGCTGACCTCGCTGGTGCGTGAGACGATTGGTTTCAACAAGGAACGCGGTGACTCGGTGAATGTGGTCAACGCACCGTTTTCCAGCGACAAAGTCAAGGTAGACCCGTTGCCACTGTGGCAGCAACCGGCATTGCTGGACATGCTGCGCAGTGTGGCTTGGCCGGTGGGGACCCTGCTTTTTGGCGCGTTGGTGTTGATGGGGGTTGTGCGCCCGGGACTCAAGGCGTTGGCAGACTCAACGCCTGTGCGCCAAACGGGTGCGATTGCGGGCGCGCTGGACGCTGTGGAATCCGATCGCCCCGATCGCCCCATGCTGGCAGCACCACAGGCTGCAGCCAGCCCGGCGCCAGAACTGACACCTGGTGAGTTGGCCCTGGAGGATGCACGCAAATTGACCCGTGATAACCCCGCGGCGGTTGCTAACATCGTCAAAACCTGGATCAACGGCGAAGCACCCGCCTGAAGACCAGCATTGAACGGAGCACGCTGCCATGTCCCAGACCGACGGAGTTGAAGACGCTGCCATTCTGATGATGTCTCTGGGTGAGGACGAAGCCTCGGAGGTGTTCAAACATTTGTCGCCCAAAGAGGTGCAAAAGCTGGGTGAAGCGATTGCACGGACCAAGGCAGTGACGCGCGAGCGCGTCAATGAGGTGGTGGACAAGTTCACCAACATTGCCGCCGCGCAGAGTTTGCTGGTGTCCAACTCGGGCGATTATGTACGTTCGGTGTTGAAGCGTGCACTGGGTGACGACAAGGCCGCGCTGCTGATTGACCGCATCCTGCAAGGCGGCGACGTCTCGGGGATTGAAAGCCTGAAGTGGATGGAACCTTCCAGCGTGGCCGAACTGCTGCGCAATGAGCACCCGCAAATTGTGGCGGCCATTCTGGTGCACCTGGACTTTGACCAGGCCGCCGACATTCTGAAGTTTTTCAACGAGCGCCAACGCAACGAGGTGATGTTGCGCGTGGCAACCATGGAAGGCATTCAACCCACGGCATTGAAAGACCTCAACGAAGTTTTGTTCAAGGTGCTCGCTGGCGGTGACAAGATGCGCAAGAGCTCGCTGGGTGGGGTCAAGGCGGCGGCTGAAATGATCAACCTGATGGGAACGGCCATTGAAGGCACGGTGATTGAATCGATCCGCAACCACGATCCCGATCTGGCGCAAAAGATCATGGACAAGATGTTTGTCTTTGACGACGTGATCAAGCTCGACGACAAGGCGATCCAGACCGTGCTGAAGGAAGTGTCGTCAGACGTGCTGATTGTTGCCTTGAAGGGGGCACAACCCGAACTCAAAGAAAAATTCTTGTCCAACATGTCCACGCGTGCAGCCGAATCGTTGCGCGAAGACCTGGAGTCGCGTGGGCCGATGCGCCTGTCCGAGGTGGAAGCGCAGCAAAAAGAAATTCTCAAGACCGTGCGGCGTCTGGCCGACGAAGGCACCATCGTCATCGGCGGCGGCGCTGATGACCAGATGATTTGATCATGCGTAACGACGACCGTTTCATTCCCGGCGAGGAGATCAAGGACGTTGCCCAGTGGGAATTTGCGGCCATCGAAACCGCCGCCCAACTTTTGCAGGCGCAGGTTCGCGAGCGCGAGGCCCAGCAGCAGCAGGCCCATGCGCAGGATGCGTATCAAGAGGGTTTTGCAGCGGGTGTGGAACACGGCAAGCAGATGGCGCAGCAAGAGGTGCAACGCCAGATGCAGGCGTTCAGGGCCCAGCAGGCGCAAGACGCCGGGCAGCGCTTTGCAGCACTGTTCCAGCAAGCCGAGCAGCGCCTCAAAGAAGTGGAGCAGACGCTGGCGCAAGGGACGCTGGAGCTGGCCTGTGAGCTCTCGCGCCAAGTGGTGCGCCGCGAACTGACCATCGACAAACAGGCGGTGGTGCCGGTACTGAAAGAGGCTTTATCGTTGCTGGAGTCGCAACACAAGGTGGTGCAGGTCAAGTTGCATCCTCAAGATGTGCAGACTTTGGGCGCGCAGATTCAAACTGACTTTGAAGGCCTGGGCGTGACCTTGCGCGCCGACGCGAGCATGAAGCCAGGCGATTGTGTGGTGGAGTCAGCGGGAACCGTGGTTGACGGCACTGTTGCCAAGCGCTGGCAGCGCGCGGTGGCTGCGCTGGGGCTGAGCAGCCATTGGGAGCAGACCCATGAGCCAGAGTGAGAGCGTCCTTGAATGGGACAACTTCTTTGCCAGCGCGCAGCGCAGCGTGAAGCAAGCCGGCGCCCTGGAGGTGAATGGAACGTTGACGCGATTGACCGGGTTGGTGCTGGAAGCGGTGGGGATACGGGTGCCGGTGGGCTCGCAATGTTGGGTCAAGATGCAGAGTCAAACCCCCGTGCTGGCCGAGGTGGTGGGGTTTTCTGGCGACCGCGCTTTTTTGATGCCAGCTGGTGATGTGCACGGGCTGTCCAGCGGCGCCAGCGTTGAACCCGCGCCGGCTTACGTGCCCGTGCCGCGGTTGGGGGATCGCCGCCGGGTTGCCCGTGAGAGCCTCTTTTCAGCATTGCGTCTGCCGCTGGGCGACGGTTTGCTGGGACGCGTGGTAGATGCGCACGGCCATCCGATGGATTACAAGGGGCCTATTCTGGACGTGGCCAGCGTTGCGCTGGATCGCAAGCCCATCAACGCCATGGACCGGGCGCCGGTGCGTGAGCCACTGGATACCGGCATCCGTGCCATCAACGCGCTGCTGACGGTAGGTCGTGGGCAGCGGCTGGGTCTGTTTTCGGGGTCGGGTGTGGGTAAAAGCGTATTGATGGGCATGATGGCGCGCTACACACAGGCCGACGTGATCGTGGTCGGCTTGATTGGTGAACGCGGTCGAGAAGTTAAAGAATTTATTGAAGACATTCTGGGCGAGCAGGGGCGTGCGCGATCGGTGGTGGTGGCAGCGCCCGCAGACGCGCCGCCGCTGCTGCGCATGCAGGGGGCAGCTTATGCCACGGCGGTGGCCGAGAGTTTTCGGGACAAGGGCAAGCACGTCTTGTTGCTGATGGATTCGCTCACGCGGTATGCCATGGCACAGCGCGAAATCGCCCTGGCTATTGGTGAGCCACCCGCTACCAAAGGCTATCCCCCTTCGTGCTTTGCCAAGCTGCCTCAGTTGGTTGAACGCAGCGGCAATGGCCTCAATGGCGTTGGATCGATCACGGCGTTTTATACGGTGCTGTCTGAGGGCGATGACCAACAGGACCCGATTGCAGATGCGGCGCGCGCCATTCTGGACGGTCACATCGTGTTGTCGCGTGAGTTGGCAGAAGCCGGGAATTTTCCGGCGATTGATATCGAACAGTCGGCCTCACGCGTGATGCACAACGTGATTGACCGCGACCATTTTGAACTGGCACGCCAATTCAAGGCGGTCTATTCCCAATATGAAAAAGGGCGCGATCTGGTGCAAATTGGCGCTTATGTGCGCGGGTCCGATGCGGCGATGGACCGTGCGATTGCGCTGCATCAGCCGATGGTCGCCTTTTTGCGCCAGGATATGTTTGAGGCGGCAACGATGGGTGAAAGCATTGCTGCGTTGCAGGCCGCGCTTGCGCCCAACGCGGGTGAGTCGGCATGAAAGCGCGCAGTAGTCTTGACCTTGTGATCGAGCTGACCGGGGCGCAGCGTGAGCAGGCCATGGCGCGCTTGCAGCAGGCGCATCAGGCCGATGCCTTTGCGCGATCGCAGATGCAACAACTGGCCGATTACCTGCGTGAAACCGAGCAGCGCTGGATGAGTGGTGCGCGCGCCAGTGTGTCGCCTGAGTTGTTGCACCATCATTACCAGTTTGTGGCCCGCTTGACGCAGGCCATCCAGATGCAGGACGGCGTGCTCAAAGGGATGCAGCAGCGGGTAGAAGCGGCTCAGCAGGATTTGTTGGCCGTCGAACTACGCCTAGCCAGTTACAAACAATTGCTGTCGACCCGGCAAACGGCGCAAACGCGCGCCGCGCAGCGGCGTGAGCAAAAGCAGATGGATGAATTTGCGAATTTGCAGGTTCAGCGATTACGCACACAACAGCTGGAGAACAATCCATGACGATCCAATCCAGTCACGCCGCAGTTCATCAGCACAGTGCCGTTGCAGTCGTCGCGGGCGGCAGAGTAAGCAAGCCCGGTGCTGACTTAGATTCCGGTGCCGATGTTTTTTTTGGGCTAATGAGCGCCCTGTTTGCTGAAGATCCAAATGCGGTTGCGGATGGTGTTGCGGCTGGGGCAACACCAAATGCCGTTCTCCCAGGGGCTGCTTTGACCACCGCAAGTGTTGACGTGAACGCAGAGGCTGATAGTGCCACTATCGATGTGATGGCTGGCCTCTTGACGCAGCCCACTGCACCGGCGAATCCCCTCAGACCTGCAACGGTGGAGTCGAAGCCGACAGACCTGGTTCCTGGGCCAAATCTGATGGACGTTGCCATGCCCATCGAACAGGTGGTCGCCCCTGCTGGGACGTCCAGTGCGCGAGTGATTGATTTGACCCAAGCTGCCGCACCAAAGACCGTTTCCCCGGGCAGCGCGTTGGCGGCATCCACACCTCTGGCCCCCGTCGCAGGTCAATCTACCGAAGATTTTGGCCAGACTGACACGCAAACCAGTGGCCTGCCAAGTCTTGTGGAAGTCGTGACCAAACAGGCAACGCCACCCGAAGGAGGGCGGCGTCTTGAGCGTGTGCTGGAGCGAGAAGCCAGCGCGTTGATGCAGCCAGGGCGTGCCCCCCTGCCGGTAGCTGCTTTACAACCGACGTTTCAGCCTCCGGTACCCGAGGTCTTTGCGTCAATCAGCAGAGGCAAGCGCAATGAATCGGATTTTTTTGGGGTGAGTTTGGGTGTTGGGGCTCAACAGACCCTAGATCATTTGGGGTTGTCGGCTGGACAAGACGTGGCTGAAGTGCGTGCAGCGGTGGCCGACACCCAGGTGGTCGAGACCGTGAGCTACTGGATCACGCAGGGCGTTCAAAACGCCGAGCTGACGCTGGACGGCCTGGGTGACGAGCGCATCAAGGTGCATATTGAACTTGACGGTAATCAGGCTCGGGTAGATTTCAGAAGCGATCAGCCACAGGTGCGCCAGGTGCTCGAAGCTGCCAACGCCCAGCTCAAAAATTTGCTGATGGGGCAGGGCCTGGATTTGGCGGGCATGTCGGTGGGCTCGTTTGCGCAGGGGCAGCAGCAGTCTGATCCACGAGCGTCAAAACCAATGAGCGCGCGTGTGACGGGATTCGTACCAGTCGAGGGTGCTGTGGCAGCATCGCCGCGTGCTATCGGCTTAAGCGTGGGGCGGGCGCTTGATCTGTATGTGTGACGTTAGACTCTGGCGTTCATGACAGATGCCGTGTTGTTTTGCCCTTTATAAGGTGCTCACAGCCGAGCCGATTCGTCAATAATTGAAGCGACCAGACTTGATAAGGAGCCATCGTGGCGACCAAACCTGAAGCAGAAGAGCCTGCTGCTGATGCGGCCAAACCGGCGCCCAAAAGCAAAAAGAAGTTGATCATCATCATTGCGGTGGTCGTCCTGGTGTTGTTGTTGGCGGGTGGCGGCACTTTGTTTTACCTCAGCAAGCAGCGTGCAGCCGCTGCGGCTGCGGCCGCAGAGGAGGCTGGAGGAGAGCCCGCCGCACCTGCTGCGGCCGCGCATGGTGCTGCCAAGACTCCGCCGGTTTATCTGCCAATGGACAACATGGTGGTGAACCTGGCCGACCCGGGTGGTGAACGGGTGGCGCAAATTGGTATTACTCTGGAAGTGGTGGATGCGCATGCGTCCGATACCGTCAAGGCGTATATGCCAACGATTCGCAGTGGCGTCTTGATGCTGCTGTCGCAACGAACCGCAGAGGACTTGCTGTCGCCCGAGGGCAAACAAAAACTGATTGAGGACATCTTGCGTGAAACCTCCAAACCCTTTGGTGGCGGTGATGAATCGGCTCATCCGGCCAAGAGCAAGAAGGCGCCACAGCAATTCCCCGTGGTGGGTGTGCTGTTTTCCAGTCTGATAGTCCAATAACCGGACGATGGGGTTGCCATGAGTGAGTCTTTCCTGTCGCAGGAAGAGGTTGATGCCCTGCTGGAGGGCGTCACCGGTGAAAGCCAAAAGCTCGTGGAGGAGGTCGCCGAGACGGGCGAGGTGCGTCCGTACAACATCTCCAGCCAGGAACGGATTGTGCGTGGGCGCATGCCTACGATGGAAATCGTTAACGAACGCTTTGCCCGCAACTTGCGCTTGGGCCTGTTCAATTTCATCAGGCGCAGCCCGGAAATTTCTGTCGGGCCAGTCACTGTTCAGCGCTACAGCGCATTTTTGCGTGAACTGGCGGTACCAACCAACTTCAACATTGTCGCCATCCGACCGCTTCGAGGCAGTGGTCTCGTGGTGTGTGAACCGGCGCTGGTGTTTGGCGTGATCGAATCACTCTACGGGGGTATCGGAAAGTTCCAGACCCGAATCGAGGGGCGGGATTTTTCAGCGACCGAGCAACGCGTCATCAACCGCATGGTGGACGTCATCACCGATGAGTACAAGAAGGCATGGACGGGTATTTACCCGCTGGAACTGGAGTACCAGCGTTCTGAAATGCAGCCCCAGTTTGCCAACATTGCCACGCCCAGTGAGATTGTGGTGTCCACATCGTTTCAGCTGGAAATTGGTGAAATTACCGGCTCCATTTACCTGTGTATGCCCTACGCCACGCTGGAGCCGATCCGGGATGTGTTGTATTCATCAACACAGGGCGATTCGATTGAAGTCGATCGGCGCTGGGTCAACGTCTTGACGCAGGAAATTCAGGCGGCTGAAGTGGTGCTGGTGGCTGAGTTGGCACACGCCCGGGCCACAGTCGAGCAACTGTTGGCGATGAAGCCCGGCGACTTCATTGAACTTGACCGTCCGCAGCGCATTGAGGCCAACGTGGACGGTGTTCCCATCTTTGAATGCCAATACGGAACACACAACGCCAAATACGCGCTGAAGATAGAAAAGAGTTTGCGCGGTAACGACGCAAGCTGGAAAGGTGAACGACATGTCAACGGATGACAAGCAAGCAGACGCAAAACCTGCCGAGGATGACGGGCTGGCCGACTGGGCTGAGGCGCTGATGGAGCAAAAGACGGCAGACGCCGCTGCTTCGGCTGCGCCAGAACCTGGCGGTGTGTTGTCTCAAGGGGACGCCAAAGCTTTTGGTGGGGGGGGCGGTACTGGCGGACCGGATGTGCCGATCAACGACATCAACCGGGTGCTTGACATCCCGGTGCTGCTGTCAGTTGAGTTGGGGCGCACCAAGGTGCCGATCAAGCACATTTTGCAGTTGGGTCAGGGTTCGGTGGTGGAACTGGATGCGCTGGCGGGCGAGCCCATGGATGTTCTGGTCAATGGCTACTTGATTGCGCAGGGTGAAGTGGTGGTGGTCAACGACAAGTTCGGGATTCGTCTGACCGACGTCGTTACGCCCTCCGAGCGCTTGCGCCGTGTCAGCAAGGGCGGGTGACCTATGTCGGCGGGATGGTTGTCGCTGTTTTTTTTGGTGCTGTTGCTGGCGCTGGTGCCGCTGGGTGTGAAATGGCTTCAGCGGCGCGTGGTGGGCGGTGCGCCAGGCTCCAGCGTGCAGTCCAGGGTGGTGTCTGCGGTGGCGGTGGGGCCGCGTCAGCATGTGGTGACGGTGGAGGTGGGTTCTGGGGACGAACGGCTCAGATTGGTGCTGGGTGTAACGGCTCAGTCGATCACCTGTTTACATCAGATGAGCCTGTCGGCAAGCCCCCTGAATGCGCTGTCGCAGGCATCGTCGGATGGCGCCGGGGCGTCGGTTTAGCTTGGTTGATGCAATGAGGACGAACTGTCGTTGGTCTGCCTACGCCAGATGCCTTGCGCTGGCAGGCGTCGCGATGGGTTGTTCGGCGGCCTGGTCGCAGAGCAATGCGCAACTTCCTTTGTTGGTCAGCAATGGCGCGGCCGGGACGAGTTATTCGGTTCCGATCCAGACGCTGCTGTTTTTTACCGCGCTGTCGTTTTTGCCCGCCATTTTGTTGATGATGACGGGCTTTACCCGGATCGTGATCGTGTTGTCGCTGCTGCGCCAGGCGCTGGGCACCCAGTCCGCACCACCGAACCAGGTGATTGTGGGTTTGTCGTTGTTTCTGACCTTTTTTGTGATGAGCCCGACCTTGGACAAGGTGTATACCGACGCCTATTTGCCTTACTCCAACAACACCTTGAGTTTTGAACAGGCGCTGCCCAAGGCTGAAGCGCCCATGCGCGCGTTTATGAGCAAACAGACTCGCCAGTCTGATCTGGCCTTGTTTGTCAAACTCGCCAAGCTCGATCCCAAGACCGACGCCCAGACCGCTCCGATGCGCGTATTGGTGCCGGCGTTTGTTACCAGTGAGCTCAAGTCTGCGTTCCAGATTGGGTTCATGATCTTCATTCCATTTCTGGTGATCGATATTGTGGTGGCCAGTGTGTTGATGTCCCTGGGCATGATGATGTTGTCGCCGGTGCTGGTGGCGTTACCGTTCAAGCTGATGATTTTTGTGTTGGCCGACGGTTGGAACCTGTTGATTGGGTCGCTGGCTGCCAGCTTTGTGACCTGAAGGGCGCGCCATGAATGCACAAATGGTTTTGACGATGGGGCAGGAAGCCCTATGGATGATGCTGCTGATTTCTGCACCTGTACTGGGCATTATCCTGTTGGTGGGTTTGTTGGTCAGCCTGTTCCAGGCGGTAACGCAAATCAACGAGGCCACGCTGGCGTTTGTGCCCAAGCTGGTGGCAGCGATGGCAGTGTTTGCGATTGCAGGCCCGTGGATGTTGACCAGTCTGGTGGAATACATCCGGCGCACCCTGGAGTCGATTCCCTCAGTGGTCTTGTGACCCGTGGGGCGATGATCAGTTTTTCTGAAGCGCAAATTGTTCAATGGCTGTCGCCATTGATCTGGCCTTTTTTGCGCACACTGGCGGTATTGACGTCGGCACCCGTGCTGTCATCAAGGTCCATTCCGGTACGCGTCAAAATTGGCTTGGCGTTTTTTGTGGCGCTGGCCGCCCAGCCCACGCTGGGGTTACAGCCTGTCATTGGCATCAACGATCCGCAGGCACTGGGCGCGGTGTTTCAGCAGGTGGGCGTCGGCTTGGCGATCGGGTTTGCTGTTAGGGTGGTTTTTGCTGCGGTGGAACTTGCGGGTGAAGTGGCCGGGTTTCAGATGGGCTTGAGCTTCGCGTCGTTTTTTGATCCTTCGTTGAACAACCAGTCCAGTGCGGTGGCGCGTTTCATGGGGCAGACCACGTTGTTTTTGTTTGTGGTGCTCAATGGTCACCTGATGGTGTTGATGGCTGTGATCAAAAGTTTTCAGACCTTCCCTGTTGACCAGAATTTCTTGCGAGCGTTGGAGCATATGCGCGTGCTGGACCTTGGCGCAGACCTGTTTGCCAGCGGCTTGTGGATTGCCTTGCCCATGGTGGGCATGTTGATGTTTGCCAATCTGGCTCTGGGCATTGTGTCGCGCGTGGCGCCGCAGATGAACATCTATGCCATTGGCTTTCCCGTGACCTTGGCCGTGGGCTTGATCGGGATGGCGGTGACCTTGCCCATGCTCGATGAACCCGTCATGCAGTTGATGCAACGGGCCATGAAGGTTTTTGGCGTAGGATGATCGCAGCTCAGACCAGTCCGTTCCGAATGGCGTAAACGGTCAGTTCGGCGTTGTTGGCGAGCTTGAGTTTTTCCAGAACCCGGGCCCTGTAGACGCTGACTGTTTTGGGGCTGAGCATCAGCTCCTGTGCAATGTCGGACAGGCGTTTGCCAGACGCAATTTTGAGCAGGGTCTCAAGCTCGCGTTCCGACAGATTGGCATGCAAGGTTGCGCAATGGGGTGAGTGCAGGTTGTCCACCAACATCTGTGCCACTGCTGCTGTGACGTAGGTTCGCCCTTGGGCCACTGCGAGCACGGCGGTAACCAACTCTGCCGGGTCACCGGCCTTGCTGAGGTATCCTTGCGCGCCGGCCTTGAGACATCGCAATGCGTACTGTTCTTCAGGAAACATCGATACCATCAGAACTTTGATGGGCGAGTTGGTCTCGCGCAGGCTCGACAGGACATCTAGTCCGTCGCGACCAGGCAAGTTGATGTCCAGTACAAGCACGTCGCATGGATACGTGCGAACGGCCTCGCGCACCTCGGTATAGGAGCCAACCTCGGCCACAACCTGAATGTCCGGGGTTTCCGACAGGGTGTCTTTGATGCCACGTCGGATCATGGCGTGGTCGTCGCACAAAATGACGCGAATCATGGTTTGGCCTGTTTGGGGGGTGGGTTGGACGGTGTCAGTGGGATCATCAGCGTGATCGACGTTCCTTTGCCAGGGGTTGAACTGATATCCAGCCAGCCGCCTGCGGTTTTGGCGCGTTCCTTCAGTCCACTGAGTCCGAATCCGCCTTGGCCAGCCCGTAATGGGTATGTCATGCCCCGACCGTTGTCGATGATCTCCAGCGAAATGTAGTTTGAGTCGCTGGATAGAGAAATGTTGACTTCGGTGCATTGCGCATGCTTGCTGATATTGGTGAGTGCCTCTTGAGCAGTTCTGAAGACGGTCAGTTCAATGTTCTTGGAAAGTGCCTGGGTTGGTGGCCCAACCTGCAAGTTGGCGTGAATGCCGTTGCGCTGGGTAAAACTGGTTTGCAGCCATTGGATGGCGGCAACCAGGCCTTGATCAAGAATCGCCGGGCGCAGGTTCATGGTAATGCGCTGGGTTGCCCCCATGGCGTGCTGCAGCATGTCAACCGCAGACTGCAAGTGACGCAGTGTTTCGTTGTCTGTGCTATGGCGTTCGATCCAGGACAGGTCAAACCGTATTGCCGCCAGGGAACCGCCAACGTCGTCATGAATTTCCCTGGCGATGGCGGCCCGTTCTTGTTCAATGGTGCTTTGCAGGTGCCTGGCAAAGTTGGCGAGTTGCTGTTCGGACTGTGCCAACTCAGCGTCGGAGTGCTCCTTGGCAAGCAGGATCTGGTGGGCCTTGATGGCGCGCTGCACGACATGGCCGATCTTGGTCAGATCTTCCTTTGCAAGGTAGTCAGACATACCTGCCAGTATCGACTGTACGGCCAGACTTTCCCCGATCGCTCCTGACAACAGAACGAAGGGTAAACGAATATGCAGCGCCTGCATTTTTTCCCAGGCATCCATTGCTGTGAAACCGGCTAAGCGGAAATCGGCAAGAATCAGATCGTAGGGGGTATGCATCAAAGCTTCAGTGAATTTGTCAAGTTGGTCCACCCGATGCATCATGACAGCCATGCCGGCTTTTTCGAATTCGCGCACGACCAAGACATGATCTTGTGGCGAGTCTTCGAGATGGAGAATGTTCAAACGGTTAAACGAAGTTCGGATGTTGGGCATGATTGGCGCTATGACTGTCTGGAGAGCGATTTTTGATTGGTTCTTCGATCCTATCCTGCGGTAAATCAAGTGCAACCAAGCGATATTTCACCGACAGTTGCCCTGCCTGTCATGATGGTAGCCGAGGTGCAAGACTCCTTGCTTGTGGTTGTCCACGACCTCAGTCGACTTGACGGCTTGCTGGCCCACGCGATGGACAATTTGCTGCAGCGTTTTACTGACGCCAGCAGTGATCTGAGTCATCCCCAGCTGATGGCGTTGAAAGAATTGGAGAAAGTCCGGTCGGAGCTCAGTGCTGCTGTGACCGAGTTGCAGTTTCAGGATATGGCGTCGCAGTTGATTGGGCATACATCCCGCATCTTGCAGGGGTGTGCCTACCGTCTGGCGTCTGAATCGATGGGAGGCGAGGATGGCGATGCCGTACCGTTCGTGGAAGATGTTCCTGAGCGCCCCAACCCGGTGACTCAGGACGAGATGCAGGCTGGTTCTGTGGAGTTGTTTTGACCATTGTTTGTGAAGTTGGAGTTCACATGCCGGTAATTCTCACTGTTGATGACTCGCCTTCCATGCGCAAGATGGTCTCATTTACCCTGACCGGTGCCGGATACGAAGTGGTGGAGGCGGTTGATGGTGTGGACGCCTATGAAAAGGCGCAGCTTCGAACTTTCGATCTGGTTTTGACTGACCAGAATATGCCTCGGCTTGATGGTTTGGGTCTGACGCGCAAACTGCGCGAACATCCTGGTTTCAGGTCGACCCCGATCTTGATGCTGACGACGGAATCCAGTGACTTGATGAAGCAGGCCGACCGCGCCGCTGGAGCGACTGGGTGGCTGGTGAAGCCATTTGATCCAGTGCGGTTGATCGAAGTGATCAAGAAAGTTGTCAGGTAATGCGGCCAGGGGAAAGCGCTTTGGCGGCAACGACGGAGTAAGACGATGGCTGAGGTACAGCAGGACAGTAGCGGTTCCGGGGCAGATTTCGATCTGAGCCAGTTCTATCAGATTTTCTTTGAGGAGGCTGGTGAGAACCTGGATCAGATGGAGCAGATGTTGCTTCATTTGAACCTTGACACTGCGGACGACGAGGAATTGAACGGTATTTTTCGCTGTGCGCACTCGATCAAGGGCGGGGCGGCAACTTTTGGCTTCTCGGATGTCGCGGAGTTGACGCACAAGATGGAGTCGCTGCTGGACAAGCTTCGCCGTCATGAGCTCAAGCCCAATTCCCTGATGGTCGATGTTTTGCTGGAATCGGCAGATGCGTCCAGGGCCTTGCTGGCCTGCCACCAGTCCGGTACGGTTGGCCAAGGTCCTGCCACGGGTGATTTGGTGCGACGCATCCAGTCCCTGGTCAACGGTGAGGCTGTGCCTGCTGCGCGTCAGGTAGCTCCCCAGCAGCCGCCCACAGTCGAGGTGACGCCACCGAATCCTGCCAAGCCGGCCGGCGATGTTCCCGACGCTGTCGGCAACAAGCCGTCGGCGGGTCGGCAACTGGTGATTCGCCTGACAAAGCTTCAGCAGGTCGAGCAGGCCAATGCGGTGATGGAACTCTTCAGGGATATCCCCGGCTTGGGTGAAATCAAAGCATCAGTCGCTGCGGACGCGCTGCTCGACGAACGGGTTTTTGAGGTCCATACGACGTCTTCAAACGAGGAGTTACTGGATTTGTTCGCATTTCACGTTGCGCGCGAACAAGTCGTCATCGAAGAGTTGTCACCCCCAGTTGGAGCAGGCACGAATGCGCCCGATGGGGTGCCGGTCAATGCCGGGGAGCCCACGGCCGTTGCAGCGCAGGGGTATGGTTTTTTCGATGGTGCGCCTGGTGCTCCGGTTCAACCTGTTGCGGAGGCAAAAGCGCCGGCCGTTGCAGTGGAAGTGTCCAAGCCCTCCGCCAAGTCGGGGGGAGCCGGCTTTGTACAGCCTGAGGCAGCGACCATCCGCGTGGCGATCAGCAAGGTGGATCAACTTATCAATTTGGTCGGCGAACTGGTGATTACGCAAGCCATGTTGGCCCAGAACAGTCGCACGCTCGATCCAACGATTTATCAGCAATTGCTGACTGGTCTGGCAGACCTTGATCGGAATACACGGGATTTGCAAGAGTCTGTCATGTCGATTCGCATGATTCCGATGTCGGTCGTATTCAGTCGCTTTCCGCGCATGTTGCGCGATTTGGCAGGCAAACTCGGAAAAAAAGTCGAATTTGTCACATTGGGTGAGGCGACTGAACTCGACAAGGGTCTGGTGGAAAAGATCACCGACCCTCTTACTCACCTTGTTCGCAACAGTTGTGATCATGGTATCGAATTGCCTGCCGAACGAGTTCGGGCCGGCAAGCCTGAATCAGGAACCATCACTTTGTCGGCAGCGCATCAAGGCGGGTCGATCGTGATTGAAGTGCGCGACGACGGCAAGGGCATGTCGCGCAAGAAGATTCTTGATAAAGCACGTGAACGCGGCATGGATGTGTCTGATCAACTCTCCGATGCGGAGGTCTGGCAACTCATCTTTGCCCCCGGTTTCTCGACCGCCGAAGTGGTGACCGATGTGTCTGGCCGAGGCGTTGGGATGGATGTCGTCAAACGCAATATCTCGGCACTGAATGGCACTGTGGAAATCGAGAGTTCAGAGGGCTATGGAATGCGGGTGTCGGTGCGTTTGCCCCTGACGCTGGCCATCATGGATGGCATGTCCGTTGGTGTCGGCAGCGAGGTCTATATCCTTCCGTTGTCCTCTGTGGTGGAATCCTTCCAAGTGCGTTCTGATGCAGTCAGTACGGTCGGGCAGGATTCGCGACTGGTCAAAGTGCGTGACGAGTTCATGCCGGTGATAGAACTCGAGAAGGTTTTTCAGGTGCCCAGGTATGACACCGAGAGAACCAGCGACATGATGGTCGTCATTGAAGCGGACGGCAGTCGGGTGGTTTTGTTGGTGGATGAGCTGCTCGGGCAGCAGCAAGTTGTTGTGAAGAATCTTGAGTCCAATTATCGGAAAGTCCCCAATGTTTCTGGTGCAACTATTTTGGGCGATGGCAAAGTGGCGCTGATTCTTGATACCGCGGCACTGGTGCGCAGATCCAGACACTAGTGTTTTGTGGAGAAACGTGATGCAAAACGTCGATCATTTTGAAAATCAAAAAGAGCAGATGTCGGGTGCTTCATCCGAGTACCTTACCTTTCGTTTGGGTTCCGAGGAATATGGCATCGATATCTTGAAAGTGCAGGAAATTCGTGGTTATGAGGCACCTACCAGAATTGCGAATGCTCCGCATTTCATCAAAGGTGTTGTCAATCTACGTGGAACAATAGTTCCTATCGTGGATATGCGCCTGAAGTTCAATTGTCAGAGTTGTGGGTACGATGAATTCACGGTAGTCATCATACTGAATCTTCGGCAGCGAGTTGTGGGCATTGTGGTTGATTCGGTCAGCGATGTGATGAGTTTGTCGGATGACCAATTGCGCAATCCACCAGAGATTGATAGCACGATCGACACTGATTCAATCATTGGCCTTGGCTCGCTGGATAAACGTATGTTGATCTTGTTGGACATCGAAAAATTGATGTCAAGCAGTGACATGGGATTGGTGACTTAGGTCTTTGTTTTTGTAATTCCTGTTGGCTTGCTTGGGCTATGTCCGTTGATATCTCTATGCATGAATTTGAATGGACAGATGCTGATTTTGTTAAAGTTCAAAGGCTGATATATCAGAAAGCCGGGATCAGTTTGCATGACGGAAAGCATGCCATGGTGTACAGCCGTCTCTCAAGGCGTTTGCGCGATACCGGGCATACGCGCTTCAGCGACTACCTGGCTTGGCTGGAGTCCGGCGCTGACTCTGAATGGCAAGAATTTATCAACGCATTGACCACGAACTTGACTTCATTTTTCAGGGAACGGCACCATTTCCAAACCCTGAAAGAGCACCTGCTGAGTAAACACCACAGCGCCGATTGGAAGGTCTGGTGCTGTGCGTCTTCGACGGGTGAGGAGCCTTACTCGATTGCGATGACCTGTCTGGATGTTTTGGCAGGTAAGGGTAGCTTTAATTTGCTGGCCAGCGACATTGATTCTAAAGTCTTGATGGTTGCCGGAAATGGTGTGTATCGACAGGAAGACCTGAAGAACGTATCGGATGAATACTTGAAAAGATTTTTCCTGAAGGGAAAAAATAAAAACGCTGGACTAGCCCGGATCAAGCCAGAGGTTCAAAAGTACGTCAGGTTTGTGAGTATCAATCTGGCGAGTGATTCCTGGCCCTTGGGACAGGTTTTGTTTGATGTTGTTTTCTGTCGTAATGTGATGATTTATTTTGATGCCAGCACCCAGAGAAGAGTGCTGGAGCGGGTTCACAAGCTTATGGTGCCAGGTGGTTTGTTGTTTGTTGGGCATGCCGAGAACTTCAGTGATCTGAGTGATTTGTTTCTGATGAAAGGGAAAACTGTTTATGAACGGGTGTGATGCACCCGTAACCTCTCGATCGGACTATTTGGCCGGGAGGATGGTCTGCAGGTTTCAGATTTGTGTTGTTTTGCGCGTGAAGCGCTGTTGAACCGTTTTGCAGGATGGTTGACCTTAAGTCAGTTTCAGGAGATGGCCGAAATTCACGTTTGGCCGAGTTGAAGCGCAAACCCAGGGGACCCGGGGAGGCCTCCTTTTTCTACTTTGACGCGCGGTTTCATTACGACGCAATCAAGGTCTTGCCCGGGGAATACTTTGTGTCGAATGATGACCTCATGATCATGACTGTTCTGGGGTCGTGTATCGCTGCCTGCGTCTGGGACAGTCGGGTCCGGGCCGGTGGCATGAATCACTTTATGTTGCCGGAGGGCGATGGTTTGGACGGTGGGGGACGGTATGGTTCCTACGCCATGGAGTTGTTGGTCAACCAACTTTTAAAGTCTGGCGCTCGGCGTGAAAGCATGCAGGCCAAGGTTTTTGGCGGTGCCCAGGTCATGGCTGGCTTTTCTTCGCTCAATGTGGGTGAGCGCAACACCAAATTTGTATTGGATTACCTGGCTACAGAGCGTATTCCTGTTGTGTCCCAGGACGTGCTGGACATTCATCCGCGCAAAGTTTGTTTTTTCCCTACCACTGGCAAGGCCCTGGTCAAACGTCTTGCCCACACGCACCCGGAGACGCTGGCTGTGGAAGAAAGAAGGGGCAATGCTCTTTCTGTGGTGAAGTCTACTGCCGGTGGGTCTGTGGATTTGTTCTGAGGGTTTTGATTGAAAAAAATTCGTGTACTCGTCGTCGACGATTCAGCGCTGGTACGCAGTATTTTGAGCGACATCATCAATCGTCAGGCGGATATGGTTTGCGTCGGTGCTGCCCATGATCCATTGATGGCACGGGAAATGATTCGCGCGATTGACCCAGACGTGATTACGCTGGATGTCGAGATGCCCCGTATGGACGGACTTGACTTTTTGGCCCGACTGATGCGGTTGCGCCCAACGCCGGTGGTCATGATATCCACCCTGACAGAACGCGGCGCGGAAGTGACGATGAAAGCGTTGGAGTTGGGCGCTGTTGACTTTGTGTCCAAGCCACGGGTCGGAGTTGCCGGCGGTTTGAACGAGCTTTCTTTGGTGATTGTCGAGAAGATCAGAGTCGCAGCAAATGCGACCGTCAGACGCTTTGTGAGCCCTGTGCCACCAGCGCCTGCAACCGCTTCGATGGAGGATGCCAAGGAGAAGAAGTCGCCTTCAATCGTATGGGGGGGACTCAGCTCTGATAAATTGGTGTTTATCGGCGCTTCTACTGGTGGCACTGAGGCGATCAAGGAGTTGATGATTAAACTGCCAGCAGATTTTCCGGCGGTGTTGATCACGCAACACATGCCTGCGGGTTTCACCACTTCATTTGCGGCCAGGTTGAATGGGCTCTGTCGCATGGCTGTTCGCGAAGCGGTTCACGGAGAGCGCATTTTGACGGGGCATGCGTACGTGGCCCCGGGCGGTTTCCAGTTCAGGGTTGATCGCAGTGGAACCAATTACGTTGCGATAGTGGAAGATGGTGAGCCTATCAATCGACACAAGCCATCCGTCGAGGTGTTATTCAGATCTGCCGCGAAGGTTGTTGGCAAGAACGCGATCGGGATTATGCTGACAGGAATGGGCAACGACGGGGCTCGGGCGATGCGTGAAATGAAGGAGGCTGGCAGCTTCAACTACGCACAGGACGAAGCCTCGTGTATCGTATTTGGTATGCCTCGTGAGGCGATTGCCGCAGGAGCAACGGACGCTGTTTTGTCGCCATCCGCCATTGCTGACGCATTGATAGACAGAATCAGCGCCGACCGGGCAAGCTGCGCAGCACGGTTCAGCCCTGCACGCTTGTGATGACCTGGCATGACCTCAAACTCCCAATTCGTTAGGCGCGCAGCCGTAACCCGTGTGGCGGGAAAAGGCAGCAGCCGATAATGACTACCGTTATTCAGCTTGAGAAGCTATTTTGCGTCTCGACACTGTAATTTCAGGGCGAGATGCAATTTTTAAGTGTTTGACGCCTGCCCCATGCCTCGTTTCTACTGCCCTGTCGACCTTTGTCCCAGCGCCGAACTGAACCTGCCTGCTGGCGCGGCGCGTCACGTGCAGGTGCTGCGGCTACAACCGGGCAGCCCGATTACGCTGTTTAACGGTCGCCCTGATGCGCAGGGGCACTCTGGCGAATACGACGCCACCGTCACGCAGATGGGGCGCAGCAGCGTGCAGGTGCGTGTCGGCGCATTCATCCCCGCACTGCGCGAACCAGCCCTGCAAGTTCACCTGGCGCTGGGCATGCCGGCCAATGAACGCATGGACTGGTTGGTGGAAAAAGCGGCCGAATTGGGCGTGGTCAGCGTGCAGCCCCTGATGACCGAGCGCAGCGTGTTGCGCCTGAGCGGCGAGCGTGCCGACAAAAAAGTGGCGCACTGGCAAAGCATTGCGCAAGCGGCGTGCGAGCAATGCGGTGGCAACCGCGTGCCACAAGTTCACCCGGTGCAGTTGTTATCGACTTGGCTGGCGCAGGGCAGCGGCGCGATGCACACCCGGCTGTTGCTGTCGTTGCAGCCTGGTACTCAGGCGCTTGCGCAGGTGTTCTGTAGCGATCAGGTGACGTTGGTCTCGGGCCCGGAAGGTGGCTTGAGCCCGCAAGAAGAAACCGCCGCGATCGCCGCAGGCTTTCAGCCGGTGACGTTGGGCCCGCGCGTGCTGCGCGCCGAGACAGCCGCGCTGGCCGCGCTGGCCGTCATGACGGTATCCATCGAAGCGGATCAAGCGGGGCGCTGCGTCCGCGCTGCCGGTGCCGTGACCGCGCAGCGCTGACACA
>Ga0172373_10004182_pt1 | contig 20480 bp, 23 predicted proteins | sample Lak10m_2_FD_114546 | JGI IMG/M metagenome (GOLD analysis project Ga0172373, IMG submission 114546) | Freshwater microbial communities from Kabuno Bay, South-Kivu, Congo - kab_092012_10m | ecosystem: Environmental > Aquatic > Freshwater > Lake | place: Democratic Republic of the Congo...
TCAACAATTTTTTCTACTTCAACAATTTTTTCAACGGGTTTTTCTACAATAACCTCTTTAATTATTTCTTTTGGTTCTTCTTTTTTATCTTCTTCGTAAAGTTCATAATCTCTATCTGTCTGTAAATCTACTCTTTTTGATGATGTATTATATGCTAATAATAAAACTATAGCCAGTGGGTCAAATACACATATTAATACTATAATAAACCACTTAACCACGGTTTGTATAGTTGTATTAAATTCTTGTGCTACAAACTTAAATGTAGTTATGTCTTTTTTGGAACTATTATCGGTTTTTAACTTAAAGATTTCTTCATCTAACTTACCAACTTTTTCACCTGAAACTTTTAACTTTTCATTTTCACTTTCCATTTGTTTATTTAAACCTTCAATTTGTTCATTTATTTGATTTTGAAGATTTTGCATTGCAATAGGATTTCTTGCAATTAAAGCATTTGTCATACTTTCACTCAATCTACCTTCTTGACTACTTCTTAATTTAAATAAATTATCAATAGCTTGTTTTGTAGAGTCAATTTTCTTAGTTTCTTGACTTTTTTGTTCTTCTAACGCAACTATTTTACTGTTAGACAATTCTGTTTCTAACGAACTTTTTTGAAATGCTGCGGTCAAAAAGCCAAATATACCCAATGAAGTTATACAAATTAAAACTAATACTGCTACAGTCATGTAGGTTTTTAATAATATATTAGCTTTATGCCAGTTTCTAAATAACCAACTGGTAGATACTAATTTGCCCAATTCCAACGATCCTGCCATGATCATAGCTGCTATTGTGGCGCCTGAAAACAATAAACCTATGCCATAAACACTAAAGTAAGCGGCACATCCAGCTATAAGCATAGAAGTTACTATTACGAGGTGTTCTAATTTAATCATATCTATAAATATATAAATATTAAAAAACCCGTCACATTATATGACGGGTTAACATAACACAGTATTTACTTATCAAAGAATCTTTACCTTTTTAGTAGGCGGGATACTCGGTTTTACCTTTTTAAGTGTAACCGTAAGTAATCCATTCTCAAACTTAGCTTCTGGATTGTCTGAATCAATAATCTCACCGAGCGTAAAACTACGCCTAAAGTTACTATGTTTGAGTTCTCTACGAATGTATTTGCCTCCAGTATCTTTCTCTTCAAGTTTCTTAACTTTTTGACCGCTAATAGTAAGTACATTATCTTGCACTTCAACTGTAACTTCATCTTTACTCAAGCCTGGAATTTCCGCTTGAATTTCAACACGATCATTATAGTCTACTACATCTACTCGGGGATAACTTTGCTTTTCAAAAAAACCAACACCAAATTCTTTGGTTAGTTCTGGAAAAGCCGTGGCAAACACTTCATCAAAAACACGATCGAATGGAGTTAAAAACTCATCACGATCTACATTACGCAGCATAGCTGGATTATATCTAACAATACTCATATATTTCCTTTCTTTTAATAGTTAAGTTATTAACCTATTAACCTAGTAGCCTCACTCGAGCACTACAGTAGATGACATAACTAACATCATCTAAAAATATATATTATTCAAAAATAAAAAACTTTCAATTTTTTAAAATGGATTTGAAATTCCGAATAACTGTGTTAAGTTAATATAACTTCCCACTAAACTAGTATCAGTTTGACGTTTAAAAAGTATATTAAAATAAGAAGTTCCTAAATATTCATTTGAAGAAGTTATATTATAAGTACCGGAAAAAAAGTTATCATTACAAATATAAGATTGCTGTCCATTTGTTATTAAATTCCAATTTAATGTTATTGTATATCCATCTACAACGATTGAACTTGGTAAATCACATCCTGTATTTGGTAAACTTGTAATTATTGCTTTACTAAATACTTTATCATCTGTAACTCCGGTTATAGCATTCGGATTTGATAAAGCTTTGTTTTTTATAGTTGTCCAATTTTCATTTAATTTACCAAAATATTCTAACCGAGCAACATTACTTGCTTGAGACACGACTATTTTAGGTCGTGTCGTAATTAAACAAGAATTTTTATCAAAGTTCACTTTGAGAACTCCGGTTCTTGCTTGAGGAAAATATGTGTCTGGTAAAGTAAAATCAATTGTAGTTCTAGCAGTAAATGAAATTGGTTGGTAAATGCTTTGATAATTATTTACTCCAAATGATAAACTAACTTTTTTATTGCTATTTGACGGCACTGTAAATAAATTTGGATTTACAACTACCGGTGTTAGATATTCATCCAAATCATTTCCTTCATTATCAGTCCAACCATTTACATCAATTTCAACGTTTAAATCGTCATCATTTATATTAGTAACTATAAAACTTCCGCTATATCTAACTTGTGTAGTACTAGTAGGATTAGAAACTATTTGGGGTTTACCAGAGCCAAAATCTAGAATACCACATCTCGGTCCATTAATTTCAATTTCATAGGGCATTTCACCAATTTTATCAGGTATTGAAGTACAAACGCCTGAAGTTCCCGCTGTACCTCCTGGAATTTCTAATGGTGCATGTATATATAAATTTATTGTACCGAATGTAGTTGTTTCTTCGAATGAATAATACAAAATTGGATTTGTACCATCTGTACTTTCTGCAATAACCGTGCCTGTATAAAAATACCCATAATTTATATTATCACTATCTTTTTTCTGATATAATATACCTTTAAATGTCAAATTTCTCAAATAATTTTGATCATCATAAAAAGAAATTTTAGGATATAATTGACTTTGTGATTTTGAATAATTAGGATTAGATAATACACGTTGTAAATTTTCTAAAATATTTGTCAAATCTAAAATTTGTGTATCGGAGTAATTATTTGTAATTCTGTCATTCAAAATATTTGTTAATAATAATGATTTAGCAACATTTAAATCTCTTGAAGTAATAGTATAAAAATAAGAATCGTTGTTTAGAAAATTTGTAGTAGTACAATTTCCCTTAAACATACTAGAAGTAAATGCATTGGTCAAACAATCTTTTACAACTAACTTGTAAGATTTTGTAGACGATAAATCGTAAAATTTTTCGAAATTGACACTTGATTTGATTGAAGAATATACTAGTTTCCAATTTGTATCTACAATAGGAGTTGTTGTTCCTGTTTTTTCGTACAAACTAAATTTAAAAACTTTGTCCTGACCATTATCTGTTAAAAAATTATTATTAGTCAAGACACTTGGAGAATAAACTTTAGCAAGTACAGTTCCGCCGTTTGATAAAACAATAGATGCGCTTAAAAAAGATGCGCCGTAAAATTTACTAAATCTTATTGAATTATCGTATGTATCAATTAAACCAGCTCCGATTGGATTTTCAATACTTAATTCTTTTGTATCGGTTAAATTATTTCCAGTTCTATTTTTTAAAGATAAATAGGATTCGGACAAAGAAAAATTTTCCGAACCGAGACTTGAAAATGAGCCTAATAAACTGTTAATTGAATTATTTTCAGTCTGACTCGTTAAACTTGAAAAATTAATTGGGCCAAATCGATTTAAAACGTTAACTGGCATAGACTATTTGTTTTTTAATTGTTCTATTTCACGTTTTAATTCTTGAACTGATTTAATTAGTAGTGCAATAATTGAATTGTAATTAACAACTTTATATCCATCCATGTTCTCCGTAACAAATTCGGGATATAATTTTTCTATTTCTTGTGCGATTACTCCATAATCTTTTTTATTATTATGTTTCCAAATAAATTCAACTGGGTTTATATATTTGATTTTTTCAAAGCCATTTTCAATAGTTTCAATTTTATCTTTAAGTCTTTCATCCGATGTTGCAAACGTTGAAAATGCTACAATGTCACCTTTAACATCTAATTGACCACTTCCACTTACTCTTAATAATTTAGTAAATGTACTACCAGATGTAATTAAAAATACATTTTTATTTGGTTTATATCCAGATGAATATCCTCCACCTTCAATAGTGTGGTCAGGCCAACCAAATGAACTTGATAAATGTACATGAAGTTGTGCTGCTACATTTGATGCTTGGTAAAAATGTCCAACGCCAAGTAATCTTTGTCTTGCTACTAAAGTAGTAAATCCGGTTATACCACTCTTTTCTTGTGTCGTGGGTCTTAGAATACCATCTCTACCATATCCTGAATAAGCGCCTGCATCAAAAGATCCTGAGTAAAACACACAAAAACTTGCCGCTGTTCTTATATAGTTATTTGAAATTTGTAGTCCAATATCATATAAATCAACTCTTGGTTGAGATACAGTAGAAGATGAAAATTGAATTAAATGTTGACCAACATAACCACTGCCATAAGTTCCTTGTGTGCCTATATTTAATGGTCTCATCAATATAGTTCTACCTAATGTAGATGGCCATCCCCCACCAACGGATGTCATAGTTGAAGACCGTCTAATGTAGTCGTTTCCACCAAGAGTAGAAGCATCAGACCAATATGCGGAATAATTAGATGTGCCTGTACCAGTTGGATTTCCAATGGATACATCTGCTAAAATTGCAGATTCAGCATATTTAGACCAACTTGAAGTGCCATAAAATCCGACTTTTTGATTATTATTATAATTTGAAGAAGCACTTATAAACCCATATAGACTACCATTTACACTTCCAGTTAATTTTACATTTTTACTTATTATTTTACCAAAAATTGAACCACTTATACTACCAGTAATTTTGCTATTTTTACTAACTATTGTACCGTAAACACTTCCACTTATACTTCCAGTAACTTTTCCTTTTAAACTGCCAGTTAAACTTCCAGAAACGAAAGATTTACCACTTAACAGTCCTTTGAATGAACCCGTATAACTGCCTGTCGTTCTTGATTTACCTAATGACAAACCTTTAAATGAACCTGTAAAACTTCCTGTCAATTTTCCAGCACCTATATAGTATCCAAAAAAAGAACCAGATGCACTTCCAGATAATGTACCTTTTAAATTACCTAAAACGCTGCCAGAAAAAGTTCCTTTTCCTTTTACAGAACCAGAAAAAGAACCTGAATATGAAGAAGAAACTTTACTAAATAAAGTTATTAAATCGCCAAAAGTACTTTTTCTTGAAAAAAAATTGTTTGAAGAACCTGACTCGATAGATAAAAATATATCACGTGTTCTTAAAGAAGAATACCTCGATAAGTCTGTAACTTTTATCTGATTTACATTTATTATATTACAAGTAGACATAATAATTATTTCCAAGCATATACTTTAAAATTCCATCTACTAATTGTTAAATTAAATGTAGATATAGTACTAGAAGATGTAGTTGTATTATAAGTGGTTATAGTACTAAAAGACGGTACTGCAATTTTTACCAACGTAGAATTTGAACTTATTGCGCAAAATGGACGATTATTGTTATTATAACAACTTTGTACATCCAACTCATCATCGGCGGCAAATTGTCCATCAATTATATTTGCTTTTAATACAACTTTTACTAAAGAAGGCGTTGTCGATAGTCCGTGATTAAATGTAATAGAATTTCCAGTTGCGTAAGAATATAAAGTAGCACCGTCCACAGCTGAATAAAAAGCTGAAGATGGGTATGAACTGAATCCGGATTCTAAAGTATATTCTTTTAATTGGCTTAACTGTGATTGTCTTGAATATTTAATTCCGGATGTATTTTCTATCACCATCAAAATATCAGCGTCCTTTAAAGAAGTATAATTTCCAAGATTACTTACTTTTATTAATTGAACATTTAAACTATTACACGGAGTTGACATATTATAAATAAATATTAATAACTACCAATTACATAAGCAGAAATGACAGGATCTCCAACCATTGTAGTACCAAAGTTAAGTGTAAAATCTAAATTTCCAGTTCGTAATCCACCTGGAACTACACCTTCGATAGAAAAATTTAATTGATTATTACCACTTAAAGATATTGTTCTTCCCCATCCTAAACTTGAAAAAACATTAGACGTTATTAAATTATTTTTGATTTTTAAACCGTATAAAGTAAAATTTTGGTTTTGTGTTGTAATAACCGTGCCCAACATTCTAAAATATCTTATAGGCTGACCAGTTGGTGCTGTTATTGTTGTTATCAACTGGTCGTTTCCACCTAAACTAGGTATTACTGTATAATTGTAATTTCCGACATGATTTAAAAATGCAGTCGCTGCATCTAAAACATAACTTGAAGATTTAGCTAATAAAGCATAACTGGAAGTTGTTGCTCTTTTAGAATAACTACTTGATAATGCGTTGCTACTTGTGCCGTAAAAACTAATTAATGTATTGTTTTTCCAAATATTTGGTACTCCAAAATATGAACCGGTTATACCATCTTCTACATAAAGATTTCCACGAGTATAAATGTTACCACTTCCTGAAACAACAAATGTTTTTCTGGTTTGTGTTGTAAAACTACTTGAACCATATTCAACATATATTGCAGCATCTAATTTTCTAACAGATGCATCTCCATCCCAAGCACCTTTTGTTAAATCATTTATACTTGCACTGAATACCGAAATGTGCAATCTTGCTTTAGTTGGTGGTTGTTCCCAAGGTTGAACATCGGTTGCGCCAACTCCTATTGCAACAGACGCATCTCTAGATATTGATGAATAACTGTATATATCCGGCCAAAAATACATGACGTTATTTTTAACAGTCATCATATTCATATATGGATAAGCACCTTTAGCGACAAATCCACCTCTCGGATTTGTAAAATTATATGAACCTGTATAACTTTGAATACTTAAACTACCACTGTCTGCAATTAAAAAAGTCCATTGTTCTGGACCAAATATAAATCCAGGTTTATTCGAATGTCTGTTTCTAAAATTTTGTGAAAGTACAAATGCTGATTGAGCAAATGTAGGATTTGAATTTACAGGCTTAGAATCTATTACAAAATACATTCTTGATGATAAACCAGGACCCCAGTTGCTTCTCGAAAAGTTGAGAATTTGTACATCACTAACATTTGAATAAGATAATAATGGAAATGTAGATAGTCTAGTACCATTATAATAAGATAAATGATTTGTTCTATTTACAGATTGTTTTAAAAACGAAGAAGTTAAAGCAGTACTTGCGTTCAAAGCAGTAATTGCATTAATTGCATTTTGAACAGTACCCGCAACTGAATCTGCTCGAGTTGCATGTGAAGAAGATCTAGCTGTCAAAGAAAATACAGAAGATGACGCGAAAGTTGATGTCAATGAGTAACTACTAGAAAATGAAGAATAATTTCCAATACCATTAAATGAATAGCTCGACGTTCCATTTTTTCTTGTTGGAACCCAATTCAAAAAAGATGCCGTTCTAGCACTACTTGCATTTGTTGATGATGCAAAACTAGCAGAAATTGCTCTTGTTGCAAAACTTGAACTTATATTTGTACTAGACCGTTGTGCATAACTTGCAGAAAATGCCGAAAATTTATTACCGTTTCTAGCATAACTAGCTGTACCATAAAAAGCAGCTGTTGAAACTCCGCCCGAACCGTTCTCTAAAACTTTTATATTGGTTGCGGAATATACATCACCTGTTAAATTACCAACAACGTTTCCTGCAAGAGTACCTGCTATATCAGTTGATGTTATTGTCGTAGCAGTTAACACTGTACAATCTACAGTATCACCTGTTAAACTACCTTTTATGTCTCCGAAAAATTTATTTGTTGCAGTAATTTTTGAACCACTTATGGTAGAAACGAGAACATTTCCGATAGGAGTATTATCAATACTTCCCCCGCTAATTACAGCCGTACTAATTATTCCAGTTGTAACATTTGCAGTGTCCACATTTATTTCATTAAAACCACTTGTTCCTGTAGAATTAATATTTCCTTGAACATTTCCTTGTAAATTTCCTATAAAACCCGGATCTGCAGTTGCAGTTATGTCATCTACTGTTAACGGACTATTAACAAGTGTGACTCCGCCTTTATAATTTACAACGTCTAATGTACTTGAAGATGCATCGCCTTCAAATAAAACCGAACCTCCACTAGTTTGTGTAAAATTTATATTTTTTGAATAAATGTTCAAAAAACTATTTACTGATGTGTTTCCGCCGATTTCTAAAAAGTCTAAAACTCTTAATCTACGTAATATATTTGGAACTCTCGCGGTAATACTTGAGTAATTATCCGCTTCAAAATTTCTTATCGAACCCGTAAATTGATTGTTTGGACCATTAAATTTTAAGTTATTAAATCCTGTAAATAAATCTGCGGATTTAATAACAAAATTACTTATACTGGTCCGTTTGGTCGAATTACTGCTAACATCTTGAATAATTAATAAATCAGAACTATTTAAGTCCGTTGAGGACATAAATTGTAATTCGGGTATAGTTTTACCTTGATTCGACAGAATAGCCATAATGTAATATTAATAATTATCGATTAACTTACCTTTTTTAGTTTTTTTAATATAAATTTTACTAATTCACTTCTAACTATATCTTCTTCTGTGAATCTAAACGTATAAATTCCATTTTCTTTACTTTCATCATCACTAAATATATTCATTATTGAAGAAAATCCACTTTTAACTCCAATATCACTCTGATCGGGGTCTCCACAAATATATAATTTGCTGAATTGTCCTACTCTAGTAACTAAAGTTATTAATTCTTTTTTAGTCATATTTTGTGCTTCATCCGCTACTATGACTTTAGCATTCCAATTCAAGCCTCTTAAAAAGTTAATGGGAAACCCGTGTATTCGTTCTTCTTTTTTTAACTTTTCAATATCATGTCTAGGCAATAATTCTTCTAACTTATCAACGAGTGGTTGAATATATGGACTCATTTTTTCATCCATTTCACCTGGTAAAAATCCCAATTTACTATCACTACTTTCTACCGCACTTCTTACATAAATTATTTCACTTACCTTTTTTTCATTAATTAATTGTAAACCTGCTAATATTGATGTAAAAGTTTTTGCAGTGCCCGCCGGACCTGCTATAAAAACCATTTTTGTATTTTTGTCAATTAGTATTTGTAATAATTCTTTTTGTTTTTCAGTAAGTTCTCTTGTATTAATTTGGATATTATCCTTTATTTTTTCGTTTTGAGGAATTTTTGGACTTGTATCCTTCTTTTTGTTTTTGTTTTTGCTCATGTATTTCTAATAGTTTTTTAAGTTCACTTACTCTACTACAATATTCATATAGTTCCGAACTAATATAAAAATTGTATATGTTTTCAACATTATCTTTGAATGATTGATATTCAAGAGTCACAATAAAATCTGAACCGTTGAAATAAAAAACTTCAACAACTGATAAATCGTTTTTTATAGCATAATGTATAGAAGATATAACTTGTTCCATCAATCTAATTTTGTTGCTCATTATAAACTTTTCCATTGTAGAATAGTCTGACGGTAACATTACAGCATTATAATTTTTACTTTCTAACATCTACTAATAAATAGAACAACGCAAAATAAAAAGACGTTACTTTCATAACGTCTTGTAACTAAATTAAATATAAACTTTTTTACTTATTAAGTTTTGTCTTGTTTTTAACCTTCTTGGGTTCAACCGGTTTATCAATAGACTTCGGAGGTGGGTTGTTTAACTCACTCAATCTAAGTCTAGCAGTTGACTTCCAAGAACTCTTGGTAAGTTTACTTGCCATCTCAAAGTTGTTGCCCTTTGAAAGAAGTGAAGCAATTTCACTTTCTGAATTGGCCTTTCTAATTTGTTCTCGTAGTCCCATAATTATTTACCTTTCACTTCAACGATTTCAAGTTTGCTACCATCTGGCCACCTAGTAATAATTCGGTTCCAATGTTCATACTCACTCTTAGCATCTTCTTTTGTCTGATACTCGGAGTCTGAAACTCTAGCACCATTCCTAATAACTACATACTTAACATTATCTGACGATTCGGTTACATTACCCTTGATTTTATTTGACATATTATCTAATTAGATATTTTTTTGATGTTTAATAATTGGTAAAAAGTATTAACAATGTAAGATTACCAGCCTCACATAATTTGATTATACATACATTGTAACTACAGTCAAATCTTTTTTTATTCTAAATTTCTATTATAGAATTCTACATTCTTATGTTTAACAACTGCTTCGGGATAAAGTACTTTGTATTCATCTAATGAACGATTATAAACTCTTACTCCGCCAAATGGATAACTAGGTTCGCCCGGATTGTAGTATGAAATCAAGTATACATCATGAGATTCAGGATAATAAGCTGTAAGCACTCGTCTTCCTTTTTCCACTGTTTTATCTAGTTTAAGCTCTTCTGGCAATAAACTAAAAACTAAGTGGGCTGAACCGCCTTGTCTATAATATTTCTTTATAATGTTTAAATCTTTGCTTAATTTTAATATTTCTTTATCAACTTCTATGATTTTTTTCTTCATTCTATTCATTTTAACATTTTAAATATATTTGTAAACTTTGTTTATTCGTAATATTTATATTATTATGGCACATTCTTTGGCTCAAGACAATATGAATTTTGAATTCTTTTTAAATGAAAAGAATTACCTAAACCCAGAATTAACCACCGAAGATTTAAAAGTATTTCGTCGTTCCGAAAAACAATTCAAACGAATGATGAATGAAATACTCATGTTAGATGAACACATTGTTCAAGATAAAGTTTATCTAGCAGAATATAAGTTGAGTCCAAGCACACGTGCCTATTATAATAAAATTAAAAATAGCGACTTTACATTATTAACTGAAGAAGACGCTACAGATTCTCAACAACCAGTAGATGCCAACGAAATACCAAAAAAGATTCTGGGATTAATAAACAAATTTCATACAGATAACAAAGATGATTTGGATGTAGTTTCTGGTGATGAAAAATATCGCACAATTCTTCCTCAAAATATAGGTAAAGAACCAAGTATATTACAAAAAATTGTAAAAGGTGCTCAAAATTTAAAAGGAAAATCAAGTAATATTGCGGTTAAAATATTGACTTCGATACTAGCAAGCTCACTTGAAAAAATAGAAAAATGGTATAGTACAACGAAAAAGAATCTAATTGACGCCGCAAAACAAGGCACTCTATTTTCTCAAATTGAATCACAATTTTTGCCAAGTCTTAAAATAGCTGTAAGAGATCCTGCTACAGGCGAAATAACATATACAAGCGATACAGAAGGCCCTGGACTTTGGAATTGGTTAAAAGCATTCGTTCAAAGAAATCCAATTTGGACCAACTTTATAATTGGTATCTTAATCAATCTTGTAAAAATTGGTGCAACATTATATTTTGGACCATTGGGCGGTGTAGTTGTAGGTGCTTTATTCGGTATTGTACTAAGATCTTTAGTCGGCAGATTAAAGGGTGAAAGTTGGGGTACTGCAATTAAGAAAGCTGTAATAGTTACAGGTATGTCGATATTAGGCGGCGCTTTAACAAAAGGTTTGTTTAGTGCAATAAGAGGTGGTGGATTTTTCTCAGGATTTAAATCTTATTTCGTAGGTGATGCAGTACAAATTGCTCAAGACACAGCGGCAAAGGCCATATCAAATCAAACACTTGATGCAAAAGCAATTGCGTACGCAAAAGCAATGAAAAGTGCCAAAGATTGGTATCAATTTAAAAACACTCCCGAATATAATGAAATGCTAAAAAACATCGCTAGATCAGATTCTAGTATGTCTTCCAGTGGAGCTGCAAAAAAAATTGCAGCGTTTTTTGCAGATAAAGATAAAATGTCCGATGCACAGTTACAATCGTATTTTAAAAGTAATTTATCCGATAGACTCGCTATATTAACGAAACAAGGAGTACCACCGGATAAAATCTTTTCTAATAGTGCCAGTGCAACGATAGATAAAGAAACAGCAGCACAACAAGCTTTACAACAATATGGAGGATTTAAACCTGCAAATCCTGAAGTAGCAAAACAAATTTTAGCAAAAGCTGGATTGCCAGCTGACGCAACATCCGAACGTGTGTTCAGCAAAGGAGTAAAAGGTGTATTTGGTACAATGAGTATGGATCCGGAGGAACCGTTTGCTGAAAGTACAAATAAACTGAATAGATTTCTTTTGAATTATGTTAAAGAAAGTTCATCACAAGGACAATCCGGTCTTTCAGCAAATGGATTTTTTAACTATTTATCATCAAAAACAGGTGTACCTATTAAAAGTTTGTCACAAATGATTGCGGGTGAAGATGATGGAGAAATAGCTTTGGTAAAACAACATTTAACTCAAGTTTTAAATCAAGCTGCTGCAAATACAGATGCTGGTGAAACTGCGAAAGATACTTTGTACGCATTTTCAAGAGAAATGATGGGAAATTTGTCTGATAAAATGCAACAATCTCCTACACTTATGAGAGACTTTGGAGTTTCTGCTGTAGATGTTGCTAAACAGTCTGCTATTAATCAAGCAAAGAATGCTGGAACACAAATGATACTATCGGCTCCTCAATCTCTGGGTTCACTCGGATTAGACGAGTCAATTTATAAAAAAATGATGAAAAATTTAATTTAATTTTATGACCGAAAAAACATTTAATAACGAATTATTGCGTAAAGAATTAATCAAAGAATTTCTTGAAAGTAATAATATATACAACGACGAACTATATCACAAACTTATACTAGACGAAGGTTTCTGGGATACAGTTAAATCCGCCGCTGGGTCTGCTGCTAGTGCAGCTAAATCTGCAGCAAGTTATGCTGCCGGAGCTACTAAAGCTGCCGCCGGATCTGCTGCTGATACTGTTAAATCAGTCGCAAAAGGCGCTCGTGATGTAGTTAGATTGGGTGCAGAAAAAACTGGTCTAGATACAGTTGCTGCTGGAGAAAAAGGTGCTGTGGGTCAGTTTATTAACAAACAACTCAATCCAACAGGTAAAGCACCAACAAGTGCAAAAAAAGTAAAAGACTTATCAGTGGACGAACTTAAAAAAATAGATAAAAATATTGCAAGATTGTTGGAGGAGATCGCAGAAGAATTGGGAGATGGTTCGACTGAAGAATTAATAAAAAATTTAAAAAATCACGAAACCGAAGGTTTGACTTCTCCTGAAATTACAAATTATATAACAAATATTTCAAATGTACACAACGGTATAAAACAAGTAATCGATGAAAAAAATAAAAGTGGTGAAAAAGGCACTTCAGGTACTGCCGGTACAGCAGGAACACAAGGTACTGCCGGTACAGCAGGAACACAAGGTACTGCCGGTACAGCAGGAACACAAGGTACTGAAAAACCGGAAGATGCTGTTAAAGACGCAAAAGATGCTGCAAACGAACCAAACGCTACACCAAAAGATGTAGTACAAGCAATTCCAGATGCGCCTCCACCAGTAAAACAAGCTGCCGAAGATGCCGCGAGTAAACCGGGTGCAACAGCACAAGATGTTGCCAAAGCGGTTGAAGATGCAGGGACAACTGCTGCAGCACAATCAACTCCTCAAGGTACTCAAGGTGTAGCCGGTACAACAGGCGATTATAAACCAAAAGAAAAAACACTTGTAATTGCTAAAGCGGGTGAAAATCCACTTACACCTAAAGCAATATACCAATTCTTTGATGGTAAATGGAATTTTGTATCTAAAAAAGGTTTACAAGCCTTGGATTTAAAAGGCGCTGCAAATAAAATAAATAAATTAAATGTTCTATCCAAAGATGGTAGAAATGACTATGAACAAGCAAAAAGTTTAATAAAGAAAAATCCAAAAGATAAAGGACCAGGTATCAGCCCAGAAGTAGGTAAAGAAATAAAAGAAAATATGTTTAAAGTTTCCGATTATAAAAAATTCTTTTTGTAAAAATAAACTATATATAAGAAACAATTAATATTTTATATACTATGAGTGATGTTACAAAATTTACAGACGAGGAAATGCAAGAAATTGCTGGTTTACAAGCTAAATATCAACAAAAGATTTTTGAATTGGGACAAATTCAACTAGAAGAAATTAATATTGAACAAATTAAAACAGATTTAATTACTAAAAAAACAAATATTTTACAAGAATGGAAACAATTTCAAAAAGACGAAGAATCACTTCTCAATAAATTGGCTGGAAAATATGGTAATGGCAGTCTAAACCTCAGAGATGGTACTTTTAAGCCGGTACCTCCTCAACAACCACCCGCTGCTTAATATAAATTAATGCAAAATAAAAGCCGGTCTTTATTGACCGGCTTTTTTGTTTATTGTGTTGAACTTGCCTCCTCAACAATTGCTTTAATCTCAGATTCAATTTCTTTCATCTTTTCCTTGTAACCTGCAGCAACATCCTTAAAATCCTTCTTTACATATAGAAGTTTCTCGGTCAATTCATATACCTTTTGTTCTGCTTGTTGTTTTGTTAATTTGATATTACTCATAATTTATTAATTAGATATTTATTTTTATGGACGAAGTAAATTTTCATGATATAAAAATTCACAATCATGAAATTACTATATGGGATAATCGGTTTGTTGTTTTAAGACATCCCGAAAAATGTGACATGTACGAAGATGAAAATTGTAGAGAAAAATTACTAAAATACTTAAGTGATGAAGGTTATATAATAGACAATGAAAGTGGTATAATAGTAATTGATAGTTATATTGATTTCGAATCTGAATAAATTGGTGGACGTGGGCGGGAGTTGAACCCGCCGTCTTTAAAAGATAACCTATACTAGACTACATGCTTTTATATTTTGTGATTGTTAGAAATAATAATAAAAAATATCAAAAATATTATTCTTAAGATTTATAGATATTTGACCGTCAACATAAATCAAATAGACAGTCTCAGTCCGATAGTTTACACCCAATATTATTATCAGACTTCATAATATTGAATGTGCTACAACTCAGGCAGCAAGAGCTACAACATCATCATAAGAGAAGTCATAGCTGATTACATTATCTTCAGCAGTTAATGTTTTGATAGATAATTAAAGAGGCCAACTACCATCCTCTACATGACTAATATAAGTGTACTTTTAAATCGATACCAGTACACGCCCAATAAAATTATACATAAAAATCTCTGTACTTAAAAATATTTTCCGAAGCAACATCTCGTTTCATTTGCGCAAATAAATCTTTTCCCTGTTCAGGAGAAACTATTTTGTTACCTTTTTCATCTTCCAATTTTTTCACTAAAATAGCTATTTTTTTGCGTATTTCTATTGATTTTTGAGGATTATTATCTTGTTTATCTAATTCCGTTCTCAAGAATTCCAATTCGTCCTCTATCTGTTTTATTTTTTCCTCGTTACTCATAATAATAAATATCAAAAATAAAACATGGAGCGGGTAGAGAAAATCGAATTCTCACATCAACTTTGGCAAAGTTGCAGGCTACCACTACATCATACCCGCGCTCTCTCAAATTGGTGGACCAGAGGAGAATCGAACTCCTAACTAAAGCTTGCAAAGCTCCCGTGTTACCATTAGCACTACTAGCCCAATCAGAAAATATATAGTATTCTACTAATACAATTAGATATTTATATATACAATAATTAAACAAAGGAATTATTATGACATGGACAATCGTAACAATAGTATTAGTAGTAGCAACAGCAGTCGGAGTATTTCTCTTCGTAAAAAATAACCCACTCAGAGCTAAGAAAATTGATGATGCTGCTAAAGAAGTAATCAAAGATGTTGAAGACATTATAAAGAAGTAACTTACTTACAAACTTCAACTTAAGTCAAGCCGTACATCAAGTGCGGCTTTTTTTATTTGGATGACCACGGCCTGCGAATATACGAGGATTTCACATTGTTCCATATTTTCATATGTCTATCCCGTCAACTTCAGCCTTCTCCACCCCATACGGGCGGTGTTTTATAATTCTATATCACTAATGATCAAAATGGCAGGGGATGAAGGAATCGAACCTTCACTAAGAGATCCAAAGTCTCCTGCACTACCATTATGCAAATCCCCAGTTGAAATTACTTTTCATAAAGATTGAAAAAATCTTCTAACGGTTTAGCACCTGATGTTTGTATATTTTTTCCTATTACACTCCAATCAACTGATCGGTCCCAATTATCATCAGATATAGATTCCAATATTAAATCTTTATGTTTGTTAAAAGTTTTTTCAAATAAATCGTTATACATAGGTAACTTATAAATATAAGTGTAATTATGTATTACATAATAAAATGGCGGTTGGAGAAGGATTTGAACCTTCGGAGGCTTTTACACCTCGGAGCTTTAGCAAAGCTCTGCGTTAGACCACTCTGCCACCCAACCGTAAAATCTTTGACAATCTCCGATTTCTTCAAGGAACGATATCAATTTATCAGTTCTCGGTTCCAATGTCAAGTGGAGTTTTATTAAATGGCGGAAACATTCTGTTTTGAAATTACATTTTCATATATATTATGTATGAAATTATTAATAGACATAAATGACTTGATTAAATATAAAAGTAGACATTTACTTCCATTAGAATGTGAACATTGTAAATCTCAATTTTATCGGCCTAAAAATGATGTACAATGGGCATTAAAAAGAAAATCAGCAAATTGTTTGAGATTTTGTGGAAAAATGTGTCGGAATTTACATTCCTCAAATAGATTATCTTTTTCTTGTAAAGAATGCAACGTTTCGATTGAACGAACTCCGTCTTCATCAAAGTCAAAATATGTATTTTGTTCAACGTCTTGTAGTGCATTTTATTACAATAAACATAAAACGTGGGGAACATCTCGTTCAAAATTAGAAAAATGGATAGAATCTAAATTAAAAATTTTGTATCCTAGTTTAGTTGTTAATTATAATAAAAATGATACAATTAATGCGGAACTTGATATTTACATACCATCTTTAAAACTGGCATTTGAACTTAATGGACCATTTCATTATGAACCTATATTCGGAGAAGAAAAATTAAAATCAACACAAACTAATGATAAAAGAAAATTTCAAGCGTGTTTAGAACATAAAATTGAATTATGCATCATTGATACTTCTAAACAGAGATATTTTAAGGAAAAAACAAGCAATGAATATTTATGTATTATCACTAATATCATTGAACAAAAATTATTAGATATTCAGTCATCAAATAATTTGATGTGTACTATGAACCACGGACAGGTAATCTAATTTTTCATAGCGCGGAAGCAACAGGAATCGAACCTGTGAGGGTTTAAGGCCCCAGGCGTTTTCAAGACGCTTTCCTCGACCTGCCGGACTACTTCCATATAAATTAAAAATTGGTGGGCATAGTAGGACTTGCACCTACACGGATTGCTCCAAAAGCTTCTAAGACTTTCGTGTCTTCTATTTCACCATACGCCCGAAAATGGTCGGGAAGACAGGATTTTAACCTGCGACCTCTCGCGCCCAAGGCGAGCGCACTAAACAAACTGTGCTACTTCCCGATTAAAAATGGTAGGGGTTGATGGTAATGCTCCACCGTTTGAAGTGTGTAAAACTCCCGTTTTGCTTTTAAACTAAACCCCCATTAAAATTCATCTATGTCGTTATCGCCAGTTGGGTTCTGCACAAAGCATATCACCCAGTGACCGATCAAGTGTTTGTGGGCACACCAGATAGAGTTTCAAGCCCGTCGTCATTATGTACTTACTATACCATTAAATTTGTTACAGTCAAGCGCTTAAATTAAAAAACCCACCAGTCATTTCTGATTGGTGGGTGAACTTTAAGCAAACAACCACACCAATCAGTCACCGTTTGGTGATTGACTACTTGCGGATGGTTGTACATTATTTAGCATACATTAATATATATCAATAAATTTGCCAAATGTCAATTTATAATTTGATTAACGACCAAATATTCTCTTATACCACGGCGACTTTGTACCGGATGTACCAGCTGTACCTGACGTACTGTTAGTTTGATTTTTAGCAGTAGTATTTCTACTTGAACCATTTGAACCGTTTGTTCCACTTGTTGATGACATAATAATCCTTATAAAAATTAAATAACCCGTCAGATTTCTCCAACGAGCTCTATTTAGTTAATTAAAATGTGAACTTAACACCTGCGCTATAAACAACATCATTCTTAAATTGTTTCAAGCCAAGATTGGCATTTTGAACAACATTGAATGTATTGTTATAGTAACCAACTTCTCCATATGGAGTAACAACTCCGAGAGGAGTATTGAATGGACGAATCAATGTACCCTTAACGGTAACAGTTTCATAAGCACTCATGCTACCCCATTCAACCGCTGGAGTAACTACAAATCCCCAGAACAACTTTTGGTCACGACTCGCACCTACAAAATAACCACTTTGTTGAGTTTCTTGGAAGAAAGCTCCACGAACATATGGTGTGACATATGGGTTTTGGATTGAGAGCTTAGCACCAAGTTCAGTGGAACTTTGGATTGGTCCACCTGAAATTTGATGACGAATAGCAGTCAAATCACCGCGAAGTGCAAAATCTTTGCTAATTGAGTAAGCCTTGCCGAGACCGATAGTCCAATGTGATTGGTTATTACCATTGTCTGACAAATATACTCCACCGACATAAGCATCTACATACTTGAAGGACTTAGCAGCACCCAAAGCGGCATACGGAGAACCGAGGGTATAAGCCAAACCATCAACTACATAGTAGTTATTGTAACCACCATCTAAGCTAACGCTAATTGGTGAACCTGAATCAGCAGCTGTATCTGCAGCCAAAAGGCCAAATGTTGATACGAGCAACGCTGTTAATACTGATAACATTTTTTTCATAATATATTATTTCCTTTTTGTTTTTGTTGTTAATGTGGTCCCAACCACATTTTTAGGAACGTTCCTAAATTATTATTTATATATAGTTTTTATATAACCCTTAAAATTTATTTAATTTCTTGCAAGAAATTATTACTTTCTTGAGTCGTTTGTTAAGCGCCCTATCTTTCTCTGGTAGATACACATATGACGCCTTAGATTTTTCTTCACTTTCAGACAAAACTGTAATAGTGTCATCATTTACTTCCAAAACTTTGGTTATAGCAGATTTAATAAATCTAAAACTTTTTCCGCCGTCAATTTCAATACAAATGCCATAGGATAAATCTTTATATTGAACATCGTTGACACCATAATGTGATTTCAATACATTCTTAATCTGGTTCTTTTTATCTTCATTCAAAACCATATTAGCCATTTCAAGTTTAGTTAATGTACTCATGATAAATTAATTATATAATAATATTGTGGTCTGTCAATAAAAAACAAATTAATTCTTTTTTATATAATGTGTACGCCATCCATTGCTGTGTTTATTCATCCAATCAAGCAATGCTTTTTCAAATCCTATATCTCCATTTGATTTTTCACTTTCTATCCATTTATGTCTATAAATTTCATTTTTCATTGTAACAAATTTTTGATATAGCGATTTATTCCTCATAATAATATATATACAATATGCCTTACGAATATAACGCAAAAGTAACCGAAGTGATTGATGGCGATACCATCGTTGTTGATATTGATTTAGGATTTGATGTAAAATTAACCAATCAAAAAGTTAGACTGCTCGGAGTTGATACTCCTGAAAGTAGAACAAGTGATAAAATAGAAAAAACTTTTGGTGAAGTTAGTAAAAATTATACCAAGAAATTTATTGAACAATGTAGTGAACAAAATATCGTACTCAGAACATATCTCAGTGATAGTGAAGAAAAGTTTGGTAGACTATTGGGTGAAATAATAAATCCTAAAACGAAAAAAGTTTTGAATGAGGAACTAATCAATAATAATTACGCTGTAAAATATCTCGGTGAAAATAAAGATAAAATAAAAGTATTACATCTTTATAATAGAAAAAAATTGATTGATGCAAAAATTGTAAATGTAAGTTACAAAGAAGCTGGATTATAAAAGTTGGGGTGATATATGAGTGCTGCCCTCATTCCGTGAGTTTCACAAACTCAAGTGCTAACTGTTACACCAATATCACCATTGAAAATAAAATTGTGTTTGATGCTAGTTGATCTGCCAAGTCGTTCTCCTTCGCCAACTACTCACACACACGAAACGATAAAAAATGCGGTTAACACCAAACACTCTTATATATAGTCTATAAAATGGAGTCCCGTGTTGGATTTGCACCAACCTAATGCAATTTTGCAGATTGCTGCCTAACTACTCGACCAACGAGACATAAAATTGGTGCTGTTGGTAGGAGTTGAACCCACAACCTTCTGATCCGTATCCAGACGCTCTAATCCAATTGAGCTACAACAGCATTAAATAAGAAAAATCAACGTCATATGTGATCATATCATATTCGCTGATTTGTCGCTTAAACTTCCTCAACAAAATTAAGTCTTGTTGGTTTGTATCTTACTTATGCTAGCTTCTTCAGACCTTATAAGCTATTTCTTATATAAATTGGTTGTCTCTGACGGTAACGATCCGTCGTCTCACAATTATCAGTTGTGGGCTTTACCTTTAAGCTAAGAGACAATTAAAATGGCGGGAGTAGCCGGATTTGAACCGAGCAAAAAGGTAAAGCCCACAA
>Ga0172373_10004184_pt1 | contig 20472 bp, 20 predicted proteins | sample Lak10m_2_FD_114546 | JGI IMG/M metagenome (GOLD analysis project Ga0172373, IMG submission 114546) | Freshwater microbial communities from Kabuno Bay, South-Kivu, Congo - kab_092012_10m | ecosystem: Environmental > Aquatic > Freshwater > Lake | place: Democratic Republic of the Congo...
AGGTTTGCGTCATCTGTGATTTCCGAGCAGTCGCCAGCTCCCCAGCCGGCAGGAATCAGAGGATACCCGGCAGATCAACCGGAGAAGGCATGGGCTTTTGTGCCGCCTGATCAGGCGGTAGCGCGTGATTCCAAAGGCGACGCACGAAACTCGCGGACGGCCAGACCCAGGCAGAGAACCGCGCCTGCAATCTTCAGGACCGTGCCCGCCAAGGTTGGCTCAAAAGGATAGAGCAGAAGCGCAGCCGATAGCACCGCAGCGATGCGCGACATCACTGACAACGGCTGCGCAAGCTGTCCCGCAAAAGCGGCCGACCCCATCCATACCCCGGCGCAGGCCGCAACCAGCGACACAGCGACTACCAACGGACCACCTCCCATCAGCAGCCCCGGGCTGAATACGAACACAAACGGAACAGCAAACGCCGGCCAGCCGAGCCGGCACGCAGTCATTGCAACTTTCACCGGACTGGTTTGCGCAATGTGCGCGGCTGCAAACGCCGCCATGGCCACAGGCGGGGTGATCATGGACAGGCAACCGAAGAAAAACACGAACATGTGAGCCGCCAGCGGCGGCACGCCAAGCTGAACCAGCGAGGGCGCGGCAATCACCGCCACCAGCAGGTATACACCGGTGGTCGGCAAACCCATGCCGAGTATGAGGCACATGATCGCCACGGCGATGAGAAGCAGCATGACGTTGCCCTCCCCTAGCTTGGCAAGGGCGAGAGACAGGCTGAGACTCAGGCCGCTGATGTTAAGCAAACCGATGACGGCGCCCGCCACCGCGCAGATCACGATGATATCGACCGCATCACGACCCGTTGCTGTAAGCGCCTCCAGCATGCCTCGCAGGGTGAGGCGCTTGCCGCCGTAGCCCTGCCAGAACGCGAAAGGCAGCATGGCCACCACGCCCAGCAGAACGGCGGGTTCCGCCTGCACATCGGTCGTGCCCATGAGGGCGAACAGCACAACGAACGGGATGAGGAAAAACCATCCTCGTTGAAACACATCGCCGGGCCGCGGAAGCTCGGCAGGGTCAATTCCACCGATTTTTCGTCGCGCCGCCTCGAGATCAACCTGTACAAAAATCGACACATAGAAAAGCAGCGAAGGAATCAACGCGGCGAGCGCAACCTCAACGTATCGAACCTGCAGATTCTCCGCCATGAGAAACGCAGCCGCTCCCATGACAGGAGGCATGATCTGTCCGCCCGTTGACGACACAGCCTCCACCGCGCCAGCAGTCTGCGGCGTATAGCCGGCCTTCTTCATGTTGGGAATGGTAATGATGCCGGTGGACATCACGTTTGCGACCGCGCTCCCAGATATGGTGCCGAACAAGGCCGAAGCAACGACTTCAACCTTACCCGTGCCCCCGCGGTAGCGGCCGAACATGGCAGTGGAGATATCGGTGAAGAACTCCGCCCCGCCGCAATTTTGCAGAATACGGCCAAAAAACATGAACACCAGCACCGTGGTGGCCGCGATCATGAGCGACTGCCCCAGCATGCTGGACGTATCGAGGGCCAGGTAAGGAAGCAGGCGCGCGAGCGACACCTGCTTGGTTGCAAGCATGCCCGGCAGCAGATAGCCAAACAGGGCCCATGCGAAAAAGAAGCCAAAAACAATCGTGAGCACGCTTCCAGCGGAGCGACGGCACGCCTCGAGCGACAGCACGAGAAGAATCGTCGCCAGCACGATCGCCTCGGTTTCGTTACCGATCACATCAGCTTGCAGAACCGGATAACGCACGCACAGCCAAAGGCCCGCGGCAAGCCCCAGCGCTGCCGGCGCAAACCGGGTCAACACAGTACGAGTGGCCGACAGCGGGCCATGTACCGACTGTCCCCCAAACGCAATGAACAGCGAGCCCCCCAACGCCGCAGCGATGAACTGCTCCTGGTAGACAAACCAGTTCAGCCAGGTGGGCGCATCAATCGCCCAGAACAGGCCCGCTAGCGCGAGGACCGAACCCAGTATGGACGAGAACCGGACCATGGCTTCCAATCGGGAATCAAAGCGCTGATCACGAGATCAGCAGGAGCGCAAGCAACTCAGCGGGCCAGCCCCAACGCCTTGAGCGCTTCAACCGCTCCCGGGTGATAAGGCACCCCGGTGTTGTCTCCAATCCGTCTGGCATCGAACTCGGCAAACAAGGGGCCCGCTGCTTTCAGGTCAGCCTCGTTGGCATAAAGCGCGCGCACCACCTTCGCAACGGTTTCGTTGCTGACCTTCGCGTTGGCCCAGAGGGCGTAGTCATACACCAGCATGGCCGTGGGCTGATCGACGCCAACCCGCCCAGGCGACGGCTGCACCGTCTCAACGCGGCTGTGCGGCACATGCCGGGTAATGGCCTCGACCGCCTTGGGAGCCGGATCGAACGGAATGAATCGGACCCCGCCCAGCGCAGCATCCCACTCACGCAGCTGTGCCATGCCGATGGTGCCTATGGAGGTGACCGTCTGCTGCTGCTTGAACGCATCAAACATTCGGGGAAAAGCCGGCACCGGAACCTGCCGGGTGTCCTCGAAGCTCATGCCCGCGTTCGCCAGGTAGCCAGTGATCAGTACCTTGCCCAGGGGATTGCCGGTAAATCCTGCCGGCACCGGCTGCCCCTTCAGATCAGCCAGGCTGCGAATGGAACTGTCCTTCTTCACCACCAGGCCGTTGTACCAGGGGACGATTCGAGCAACCATCCGTAGGTCGGGGTTGGGACGCTCAGCAATCACGGTCCCCGCGATGAGGTAGTGGAGCTCGGGCACGTTGGAGATGCCGAACTCGATGTCACCTCGGTTGACGAGCGGCGCGTACTGCGCGGCGCCCGCCATGGGCTGGGTTCGCATCTGCATCCCGCCCTTGTCGGACACCACTTTCGCAAGGCCCGTTGCGAGCTGAAAGGTGGCGCCGGTTTGAGTCGTGCCAAGACCCACCACCTGCGCATGCACAGCTGCCGCTGAAGCCGAGGCAAGCAATGCAATCGCAAGGCGCGCCGACAGGCGAGAAACGGAAATCATCATGCTGCCCTCCGCAGGGTGTTGATCATCGAACTCTTCAAGAGGTAGGCCTTGGCCGCAACCGGATCCTCTGCGGTCCGGCAAAGCTCGTCCTGCTTTCGCTTGCGCGCAGCGGGGTCCCGCTCGGCCAGCATTTCGCGATTACGCGCCGTGGTGGCGTTGATGTGGTCCACCGCGACAGGGCGGCGCTCGGGCTCGTACTCGGCCAGCCGATCGGTGCCACTTCGGTTCAGTTCGATCAGTTTGCCAGCGAGGTTCAGCCCGTCGTGCAGGCCGCCGTTCATGCCCATTCCACCGATAGGATTGTTCAGATGCGCCGCGTCGCCGGCAAGAAACCCTCGCCCCTTGCGATAGGTTTCGGCGACGCGCTGATGCACTCGATACAGGGTCTTGTGACGCGTTTCGTACGGCTCAGCCTTGGCGAACACGCTTTGCAGTCTGCGTTCACCGGACGCCAGAACCTCCTCGTCGCTCTCCTCGTTGGTTGGAAACAGGCAGCGCCAAAGCCCCGGCACCTTGAGCAGAACACACCACTCGTCGGTATCCGCCACGTAGTTCACATAAGACAGGCGGTTCAGATGGTTTTCAAACGGGAAGGGCGTGCTGACCACGAAGAACCGCTCGGGAAACGTGAGACCCGGGAACTCGATACCGAGGGCGCTTCTCACCGAGCTGTACGCACCGTCTGAGCCAATCAGCCAGTCACCGTCGTAAACCGTGCCGTCTTCGGTCTTGACGCGAATCTTCTGCGCATCCTGCTCCACCGATGCCACCTTGGCGCTGAACACCAGCTTGGCATGCGGAAACGCAGCCAGCCTCGAAGCCACCAGTTGCGTAAACCTGAACTGCTCGTATTGCACACGGTACGGGTGGTCGGTCTCCCCCTTCAGAAGGCCCATATCGAACTCGGCGATAGCACCCGTCTGACGATCTCGCACCTGAAAGGTGCGGGCGATGAGGCCGTCACGAAGAATCTCGTCCACCAGACCCAGTTCACCCATCATGTCGAGCGTGGGCGGGTGCCAGGTTGAGGCCCGAAGATCAGTGGCAAGATCGGCAGCGCGCTCGAGTACGGTGACAGCGATTCCCTCGCGCGCAAGCGCCAGAGCCGTAGTCAGGCCAACGGGGCCTGCGCCAGAGATGATGACGTTCATGGTGATGACTGAGTTGATGACCGGGTCGGATGGTACTGGCGGCACCTGTCTCGCGCAACCATAGGCCCTCCTGTGGTTGCAGGTGCCTCGCGCACCACCCCGGGGCAATTTGCGGCTTCCGGGTCGGCCGCGTTATCGTCCGGGCTCACTTCCCCAAGGAGTCCTCCATGATTCTGCGTCACCCGAAACTTGTCGCTTCGCTTGTTGCCGCAGCCGCTTTCGCCTTCGCGCAGCCATTTGCCATGGCGCAGACCAAGTGGCGCGCCGCAGGCAACTTTGCGGTCGAACACACCTCGTCTGAGGCAATGAAGCTCTTCAAGGAGGAGCTTGAGAAAGCGACGTCAGGGAAGTTCGTCGTTGACCTGTTTCCCGCCATGCAGCTCGGTGGCGCACAGGAAAACGTACAGGGGGTGCGCACCGGCTCCATTCAGATGACCTGGGTAGGCATGGCTTTTCTGACCCGCACGGTTCCCGAACTGGAAGCCCTTTCCCTGCCCTTTCAGTTCACTAGCCGCGAGCAGGCCTTTCGCGTAACCGACGGCCCGATTGGTGCCGAGATCGACAAGCGAATCGCAGGCAAAGGCGTCACCCTCCTTGGCTTCATGGAGCTGGGTGCCCGGCATGTCACCAACTCCAAGCGTCCCATCAAGTCGCTGGAGGATTTCAAGGGCCTCAAGATCCGGCTTCAGCCCAACGAAACCCCCCTCGCATCGTTTCGAGCACTGGGTGCGAACGCTGTGGCGATGGATGTGAAGGAACTCTACTCGGCCCTGCAGCAGGGGGTGGTCGACGGACAGGAGAACCCGTTCTCCATCATCAACGCCAATCGCTACTTCGAGGTACAGAAGTTCATGTCCAACACCGGACATTTCTTCGACTTCATTGTGGTGATTGCCAACCGCAAGGCGTTCGAGGCTCTGCCCCCCGCCCATCAGAAGGCGGTCCGCGATTCGATGAACGCTGCGGTTCGCTATCAGCGCGAGCGCGCCATGATTCAGGAGACCGACTCGATCGCAGAAATCAAGCGCCGCGGGGTCACCTATGACGAGGTGTCTCCGAAGCTGATCGCCGATATGCGTGCAGCCACAGCGAATATTGTCGACGACGTGAAGAAGCGTGCGGGCGCCGACCTGGTTGCACGCGTGCTCGCCGAAGCCGCCAAGCAGTAAACGGTGCTCGCCTCGTATGACGCGGCGCTCGCGCGGGTCGACCGCGCAGCCCGCTGGCTGATCATTGTCTGCTCCGCGTTAATGATTCTTGTCGTGTCGGTTCAGGTGTTGCTGCGCTACGCGTTCAACACCTCGATTGACTGGTCTGATGAGATTTCAAGGCTGCTGTTCGTCTGGTGCATGTTTCTGGCCATTCCGCTTGGGCTACGCGAAGGCTCTCACGTGGGTATCGAGTTGCTGGTGCAGTTCGTGCCCGCCGCGCCACGGCGACGCCTGTCCCAGCTGTGCTCGCTCGTTGCCATGCTGCTGATGGCGGTGGTGCTCTATTTCACTGTGGTGGTGGCTGTGGAAACCTGGGACGAACTCATGCCCACGCTCCCGGTGAGCACCAACTGGTTCCTCGTTCCAGTGGCCTTGTCCGCGCTTCACTGCCTGCTGCATCTGATAGCCCTGCTCTGGCGGGAACCGGTTCGCAGCAGCGTGATCACCCACGAATGAGGGCCTCGCACGAATGAGCACGCTGGTCATGCTGATTTTTGCGGTGGCCGCGCTGGCTGGAATGCCGCTCGCTTTTGCGCTGGGCGTGGCGGCGCTGGCTGGGCTCGCGGTCGCCGACATCGATTACGGGATGCTCCCCACACGGATGATGAACGCGGTGAACTCGTTTCCGCTCATGTCGATCCCGCTTTTCATGGTGGCAGGCGAACTCATGATCAAGGGCGGGATCATGGAGCGCATGATTCTGTTCGCCAACGCGCTGGTGGGTCGTGTGCGCGGGGGGCTCGCGCAGGTTGCCATGCTGGCCGGAGCAATCCTCTCGCTGGTATCGGGCACGGCGGTGTCCGACGCCGCGGCGCTCTCCTCCACCGTAGGTCCGGAACTGAAGAAGCGTTATGGCCTCGGATTTTCGACCGCTGTGATTGCGGCGTCCGCCAACCTCGGGCCCATCATTCCGCCATCGGCCGCCATGATCGTCTATGCCTACATGGCAGGGTCCTCGGTCTCCATTGGCGCGCTATTTGTCGCAGCAGCCATTCCCAGCGTCATCATCACTGCGGTCTTCATGGCCCAGTGCTGGTGGATCGCGAAGCGCCGCAACTACCCGCTCACGGGTGAGCCCTTCACGGTTCGACGACTCGCTCAGGCGACCGGCGCTTCGTGGCTCACACTTGCCCTGCCGATCGGGGTGATAGTCGGCATCATAGGCGGCGCATTCACGGCGACTGAGGGGGCAGCCATTGCAGTGGTGGGCGCCCTGCTGCTCGGTTTTTTTGTAACCCGTGAACTGAAGCTCGCAGATCTCCCGGATATCCTCTACCGCTCGGCGGTCATGTCCGGGGTGGTCGCAGCCATGATTGCCTTTGCATCCACGGTGACCTTTCTGCTCACAGTCGACCTGCTACCGCAGGCCCTTGCAGATTGGCTTCGATCCATTACATCTAGCCCGCTGGTATTTAACCTGCTGGTGGCCGTGCTGCTCCTGGTGGTGGGAATGTTTCTGGAGTCGAACGCGGCCTACATCATGCTGGTGCCCTTGCTGCACCCCATTGCCATGTCGTATGGCATCGACCCCACCCATTTCGCATTCCTGTTCGTACTGAACCTGATCATCGGCATGATGACCCCACCCGTGGGCGTGGTGCTGTTCGTGATCTGCAGCATGACGGGCATTCGGATGGGGGAACTGGTGAGGCACTGCATGCCCTTCATCGTTTCGCAGTACCTGCTGCTGATCGCCTGCATAGTGTTCCCGCCGCTGGTTACCTGGCTGCCCAAGATGCTGGGCTATTGAAAGCCGTCTCGCTGCCTGGAGTCTCTGATGCGTGCAGTGGTGTGTGAAGCCTATACGGGCTACCAGGATCTGAAGCTGAAAGATATTGCGCCGCCCCCCATGCGACCGGGTTGCGTCCGCATCGCAGTGAAGTACTGCTGCGTTGGCTTTGGCACCTCCCTGATTGTCGCGGGCCGCTACCAGCGTAAGCCGCCGCTGCCCTTTGTTCCGGGCACCGAAGTATCGGGCGTGGTAACGGAAGTGGCCCCTGATGTCTCTCACCTCGCGGTGGGGGACCGGGTCGTCGGCGTGATCGATTGGGGCGGCTACGCCGAAGAAGCGGTCGGCACTGCGGATACGGTCTGGAAGTTCCCTGACGCCGTGCCCTTTGATCTGGCCTGTCTGCTTCCTGCGGCGTACGGCACCCCCTGGGCGGCCCTTCACTGGCGAGCCCAATTGCGCGCAGGCGAATCCGTTCTGGTATTCGGTGCAGCCGGAGGTGTTGGACGGTGCGCAGTTGAACTCGCTCGACTGGCAGGCGCGCACGTCATAGCGGTCGCGCGCGATGAGGCCCGGCTCCAGGTGGCGCTGGCCCACGGGGCACACGAAGGGTGGCGCAGCGACACCCCAGACCTGGGCCGCATGCTGAAGGAGCGACACGGCGGCCGTGGGATCAACGTTATTTTCGATCCCGTAGGTGGCCAGTGCTTCGAGCACGCGATGAAAGCAGTGGCACCGGAGGGCCGCATTCTGATCATTGGCTTCGCCGGAGGCGCCATTCCGCAAGTGCCAGCCAATCTTCTGCTGGTGAAGAACGCAGCTGTGATCGGGGTGAATCTCGGGCTTTACACGGGGTGGACCCCCGGGGACGAGCGCCAGACGCATGCGCCAAAAATGCGCGACATGATCAACCAGCTTTCATCACTCATCGTTCAGGGACGTCTGCAACCTGCGCCACCCACCGCATTTTCGCTCGACAACACAGTGGAAGCGTTTGATGCACTGATTGAGCGCCGCCACACCGGCCGAATGCTGATCCGGGTGACAGAGCCTTTGTAGGCGGTCCAAAAGCGAAGTCGCCCCGGGGCTTGCGCACCCGGGGCGACTCCGAAACCTGCGTAAATCTGCTTACGCCGCGGCGGGAATTCGCGCAGCGCGTTCACGCTCGATCTGGATGAGCGCCTCTTCCAGCGGCTTCACTGTGGCATCGGTACGCCCCAGTTTTTCAAGACCAAAGAGGCCCAGCCTGAACGTGCGGAAATCTGCACCCTCGTCACACTGCAGCGGAACGCCCGACGCTGTCTGCAGGCCCAGATTGAGGAAGGCCTTGCTGCTCTGCATCTCGGGATCATGGGTGTAACTGACCACGACGCCTGATGCCTGAAAACCTTCCGCCGCCACGCTGGGATAGCCATGCCGCACCATGACTTCGCGTACTCGTGTGCCAAGTTCAATCTGTGCCGCACGCAGGGCTTCGAAGCCACGCTCGCGGGTTTCAATCATGGCGTCGCGGGTGATGGCGAGCGCGTCGGTAGGCATGGTGGTGTGGTAGACGTGAGAGCCCGACTCATAAGTCTCCATCACCTGAAGCCACTTCTTGAGATCGAGCGCAAAGCTTGAGCTGCTTGTCCCATCAATTCGTTCCCGCGCAAGCTCTGACAGCATCACGAATGCACAGCAGGGCGAACCTGTCCAGCCCTTCTGCGGCGCGCTCACCAGAACATCGACCCCACAGGCGCGCATGTCGACCCACAATGCGCCTGAGGCGATGCAGTCGAGCACGAACAAACCGCCCACCTCGTGGACCGCTGCGGATACCCGCTTGAGATAGTCGTCAGGGAGCACCATGCCGCAGGAGGTTTCAACATGCGGCGCAAACACCACCGCCGGACGTTCGGCGCGAATGGTGCTTTCAACTTCCTCAATTGGCGCCGGCGCAAAAGGCTCACGGCTACCCGCCTTCGACCTGCGCGCTTTCACGACCGTGCAATGGCTTGAAAAACCGCCCGCCTCGAAGATCTGGGACCAGCGATAACTGAACCAGCCGTTTCGAAGCACCAGAACGCGCTGACCGGTGGCGAACTGCCGCGCAACCGATTCCATTCCGAAGCTGCCACTACCCGGAACCACGACGGCCGAGCGCGCTCCATAAGCTTCTTTGAGAATGGATGAAATATCGCGCATCACGCCCTGAAAACGCCGGGACATGTGGTTGAGCGCGCGATCGGTGTAAACCACCGAATATTCAAGCAGGCCGTCGGGATCGACGTTGGGCAGAAGACCGGGCATTTGACACTCCGTTGCCGAGACGAACCGGTAAGTGTACGCGGAAGCGCAAAATCGCGCCTTAATTCGGGTCAAAACTGCAACAGGCAACGGCTCTCAGCGCTGATGAACGTAGGTTCCTGGTGCAGCGCCGAGCACAGGATAGCCAGCAGCTGGCTGCCCCGTCGGGGGCGGCCGGCGGTGTTTGCCGGAACGTGCAGCAAGCCACGCCACCCAGGTCGGCCACCACGACCCAGGCTGCGCAGGGGCGCGCTCCTCCCAGGACGAGGCATCAAGGTAGTGCGCGCCCCGACGACGCGTCGCGGTCTGAAAACTCGAGGCCTGAAAGGCATCACCAGGGGGATTGACAACCCCTACGTTGTGACCGCCGCTTGCGAGCACAAAGCACAGCTCGCTCTCTGTAAACAGATGGAGTTTATAGACCGAACGCCAGGGCGCGACATGGTCGTCGCGGGTGGCGACCGCGAAAAGATCAACATCAATGTCGGAAAGACTGACCGCCCGTCCACCCACGCGACAGCGCCCCGCAGTGAGATCGTTACCCAGAAAGAGCCTGGATTGGCCCATGAGATCGCGAACACCGTGAACCCGGCCCTCGCCAGATAGCGCACCAGCGAATGATCGGGCAAGAGGTCGATGATGTAGTACTTCATGATCCACGCGGGCACGATCAGGATAGGCTCCGGGTGGACCGAAGGGGTCTGGGGAGAATATTGAATCAGCTCAATCAGCCGGTTCCGGAACACCACCGCGCCCGGCGTCACCGCCACCTGCCCGCCCGGCGTGAAGGCCTCCGCGCCAGCGGGCGGCTCGCCCAGCACGCCCCGCCTGAGATCCTCCGCTGCGTTGATGGCGCCCTGAACCAGATTTGAACCGCCGCTTCGCACCGTCTCGTCCAGCACCTCGGGGTTGGTGCCGGGAAAATTGGCTGGCGCGTAAGCATCCAGCATCTGCCTGACGCAAAAATTGACCACCTGGGAATGGTGAGGGGACACTCCATGGACATCGGTGGTCGCGTTGTGCCACCACTGTTGCTGCATCAGAAAGGCCTGATACACCGCACTGAATGACAGGCGGCTCCACCCCTCCCCGCGAAATCGCCGATCGCCAGTCAGAGGCTCAATGCAGGCGATACACCATGAGTCCAGGCCGCAAGATACGCCTGCGCAAGCTGGTCGGTCTGATGCGCCACCTCCGCGGCTGCGTCCACGTCTGCATTGCTACGATCGGTCGGTGTCCCCGGCAAAGCGCGAAGCGCCGGGGGCGCTGAGGACGCGGGGCCTGCCCGACGCACACGGCGCGCGCCAGGCAATGACCTGGAGGGCGAAGGCAAGCGTCTCATGAATTCCAAGGTCTGAAATGGCTGCCCATATTGACGAGCGGCGACACGATCGCATTGATGCGAATCACGCCGCTGATACCGTCTGCCGTGAATTGCAGAAGCTGCATCGTTGGTTTGACGCCAGTCATCAAAGTCATCACGATCGCGTCATGAAACTCGATCGCCTCTACAACCTGTCCGACGTCCGTGAGGCAGCGCGCAGGCGCCTGCCCAAGGGCATTTTTGAATTCATCGACCGCGGTGCGGAGGACGACGAAGCCCTCGCGCACAATCGCGAAGCCTTTCGCCGCATCAAGGCCCGGCCCCGCGCGCTCATGGATGTCAGTCAACGCCAATGTGAAGCGACCATGCTGGGTCAACGGTTCGCCATGCCCATGGCGATCGCCCCAACGGGTGCGGCGGGCCTGGTCTGGTATCAGGGCGAAATGGAACTCGCCCGGGCTGCTGCTGCCACCGGGATTCCTTTCACCATCGCCACCCGCTCCATGAGCAGCCTGGAAGAAATCGTGGCCCTTGGGGGTACGCTCTGGTATCAGCTGTATGTGTTCACCGACCGGGCGCAGACCTGGAAGCTGATCGACCGGGTCGCACGATCGGGTGCCAAGGCACTGCTCGTGACCGCCGATGTGCCGGTGCAGCCAAACCGCGAATTCAACCGCCGCAATGGCTACACGTTTCCGTTCAAGGCCACACCCCGCTCGGTCCTGGACATGCTGCGCCATCCTGGCTGGCTGATCGACGTGATAGGAAAATATCAGCGGACCACTGGCATTCCCCAGTACGAGAAGATGCCCGAGTACGCCGAGAACCTCACCTTTGACGATATTCGTGAGCTGCGCCGCCGCTGGCCGGGGCAGCTCCTGGTGAAAGGCATTCTGCGTGCCGACGACGCGAGAAAGGCCATCGATTGCGGTGCCGACGGTGTCGTGGTGTCAAACCACGGCGGGCGCTGTCTCGATGTATCCGCCGCCCCGATTGATGTGCTGCCAGAAATCGTTGATGCAGTGGGTCATCGGGCGGCAGTGCTGATGGATAGCGGAGTGCGCCGCGGAACCGACATTGCGAAAGCCGTATCGTTTGGCGCGCAGGGAGTCCTCAGTGGCAGGCCAGGCTTGCTGGGCCTCTCACTCGCCGGCCAGGCCGGCGCCGAACACGTATTTGGCATTCTTCGCCGCGAACTGCTGATTGCCATGGGGCAGCTGGGATGCGCGCAACTAAACGAGCTGGGGCCTCATCTGTTCGACCATCCCGCCCTGATGCATTCAGGCATCCGCCAGCACACCTGAGGTGAAGGCCGGGTTGAACACCTTGTCGGCCAACACCTGGCAACGCTTCATGAGGCGCGGTTCATCGGCCGCGTAATCGGCGACCGCGTTATGCCAGGTGCCAAGATGGTCCCACATGAGCACGTCGCCCACCTGCCAGCGATGGGTATAGCGGAATCGGGGCTGCAAAACATGATCGTAGAGCTGCGCAAGCAATGCCTCACTCTGATCGGCGGCTAGCCCTTCGATTCGCTCGGTAAAGCCAGGGTTCACATAAATGACGCGTCGCCCCGTGATGGGGTGAGTGAGCCACACCGGGTGCCGCACGGGCGGTCGCGCCTGCCGCTGCGCTTCGGTGAGGGGCGGACGCGTGGAACCCTTTTCGCGGCGCATGAATTCCCAGTAGAAATTCAGATCGTGAACAGCATGCACGCCCTCCAGAAGGCTGACGAGCGCCGGATCCAGGGCCTCAAAGGCCGCCTGAGTGCTTGCGAATTCGGTGGCACCAAGCACGTGCCCATTTCGTGTTGGCACACGATGAGCAACCAGCACATTCACAAAGCCCACCGTAGCGTTGTAGGTCATGTCCGTGTGCCAGGATTGTCCCGCGTCGGCAAGCCCGATGGGCTGACCGTTCTCCACCACGTTCGAAAGAATGGTGACCTCTGGCAGACCGGGCTCGTGGTACGGGACACCTTTGATGACCTGCAGGGAGCCAAATCGGGCCGAGAAGCTTCGAAGCGCATCCGCACTGATCGGTTGATTCGGAAAGTGGAGCACGCCCCGATCACCCAGTGCGTTAAACAGCCGCGCGAACTGCTGATCGCCAAGCGGTCGCGACAGGTCAAGCCCGGTGACACTCGCGCCGAGCAGGCCGTCGTGGGGAACAATATTCATCATGACCACCCCCTCATGAACGACGCCAGGGCTTTGCCGGCGGCTGGCCGATCGTGCAGCGCAGCGACCCAATGCCCGAGATCCTGAACTCCACCCTGTCCCCTGGGGACAGGCGCAGGCCCAGATCCATGGCCGAGCCCCCCGCGTAGCAGCCAGCGCTGATCACCTGACCGGGGAACACGGTTTGTCCCATTGAAAGGTAGGACAGCATCTCGGGGAAACTCCAGACCATGCCCTGCGCCGAGGATTCCGAGACCTGCTTGCCATTGATGTGCAGCGACAGATGCAGGCCCCGGGGATCGCCGATTTCATCGCGCGTCACCAGCCAGGGCCCCATCCCGTTTCCGGTATCAAAGTCCTTGCCCTTGGAGGGACCGCGCCCGGTCTTCATTTCCTCACGCTGAATATCTCGAACGCTGGCGTCGTTCACGATGGTGTAGCCCGCAATCGCCCTCTCGGCTGCATTCAGATCAAGATCTTTACCGCCGCAACCAACGATACAGACGAGTTCGCACTCCACATCGACTTCGGCTGCGTAGGGCGGATACTGCAGAACCTCATCGGTTCCAACGTAGGAGTCGGGATTTCCCTTCCAGTAAGGCTTGACGCCGCTCTCATCGGAGGCCCGGCTGAGGTTGAATCCGTGCGCCGCACCGGTGGCCGTGTGGGCGGGCCATACACTGAAGTTGGCCACACCGGCCGGTCGCGGCACCGGAGCGAGAAACCGGACGCCATCCATTGAATGAACCAGCTGTTGCCCGCCAGATGTCTGAGTGATGCCCGCCCCCAGGACAGTGTCGATGGCCTCGGCGATCCACTCGAACACGGTATCGCCCGCTCCGATCAGGGCCAGCATGTCAGGAGGAACCTCTGCCTGCCCCACGCGCTCCGCAGCAGAGGCGGACAGCCTTCGCTCCTGCCAGGCTATGCGTACCGCTGTGGCATCGACCACGCCAAGCGGATGGCTCACGCCAATACGGCGAACGCGGCCCACCGGCGTTGAAAGTTCAATCGTGGCAAGCTTCATTGGGATCCTGGCAGGTTGAAGTGAAAAGGTACGCGGGATCGCGACAGCTCAAGCAGGCTACTCGGCCTTGATACCGGCCGCTTTGGCCACCTCGCGCCAGGTTTGAGTATCGCGCTCGATGAAGGTTCGAAACGGCTGTGCAGGCAATGGGTCAGGCTGAAGCCCGGTATCAATGAGCTTCGACTGGATGTCGGGTTGCGCCAATGCCTCGGCGAGTGCGGTGTACAAGCGATCTCGGATCGATTCGGGGATCCCCGCAGGACCGACCATGCCAAACCAGGAGTTCGCCACAATCCCAGGCACGCCCTGTTCGATCGCAGTGCCAATATCGGGGAGCTGCTTTTGCCGCACCTCCGACGTCACCGCGATGGCTTTGAGCCGTCCCGAACGGATGTGCGGCAGGAGCGCCACCGTGTAGATGATCATGGGAACGTGGCCCGCCACCGCGTCGCTCACCGCCTGCCCCTGATTGCTGTAAGGAACATGCACGAACTGGGCGCCGGTGCGAAGCGCAATCAGTTCACCTGCCAGGTGATTGGAGCCGCCATGCCCGCCAGACGAATAGCGGACTCCTCCGGGCACGGTGCGTGACCATGCAATCAACTCTGGCAGCGTGGTGGCTGGCACTGACGGATGGACCGCCACCACGTTGGTGGCGGTGCAGGCCCGGCCAATATGGGTGAAGTCGCGCAGATTGTCGTAGGGCATGGCTGCGCCGCGGATCGCCGGCGCAATCGCCATGGCCGACACCGCAGACATGGCGATGGTGTAACCGTCGGGCGTCGCGCGCGCCACCTGCTCGGCGCCGATTGCGCCCGCTGCGCCCACCCGGTTCTCGATCACCAGATTCTGTCCCAGTGTCTGGGTCATCCGGGCTGCGAGGTGCCGGGTCATGATGTCGGTCGCCGACCCGGCAGCAAAGGTCACGATGATGCGAATCGGACGGCTTGGGTAGTCGGCCCGCTGCTGGGCAATGCCTGGCATGGCAAGCGAACCGAGGGTCGAGGCACCCAGGGCACCTACAAGTCGCCTGCGGGCCTTTGAATCAGGGGCGAATGACATGATGCTCTCCAGCGGGATGGGGGGATGGGTGAACGTGAACGGAATTCATGGGCCAACACGCCAGACGCCTGGCGTGCAACTGCTCTGACGAAGTGATGCCCTTGGCAATCAGAAGCGCCTCGGCGGCAGCGATCCATTGCTCGGCGTAGCTCCGTGGCCGACCGTCCGCCGCCTCAACAAGTGCTGCATCGGCGATGCTTTTAGAAAGAAAGCTGACCCATTCCGGCCAGGTGAAATAGCCCGCCTCGGATAACTGGACCACCATCGCAAACGCGCGTGCTTCCCAGGGCGTCTCGAAGGTCGGCGGTTCGCCTGCGTCGAGCGCGCGGTCCCAAACCGATGCAGACTCGGTTGCGGACCGGCTGGGGTCAGACGGGGGAATCATTGGGTTTCGTGGCCGCTTCGGCAAGCAGATACGACTGCCAGCAGTCGAGATGCACGCAAGACGCTGTTGTGTCGGGCCCCCACAGCTCACTCGCTTCAAACCGGACGGCATATAGCCAGTCTGGCTGCTCGCCCTGAAAAAGGGCATTGGTATCAGGAAACACATGAACCCCGTGGACCGCTTCGATGGTGCCGACGCGACCGCGCGCATAGCGCGGAAGCCGGGTGTGCGTAGCCGGATGCGAATTGACCGTGCGGACTCGCTGTCCCACTGCGAAGCGCGCAGGCGACGACGCATCACGTGTCGATGGCCAGCCGCGTGAAAAGAGCGCGTCAACCGACTCGCCAGAAAGCCGTCTGAACTGTGCAGGCGGCTTGGACATGGATTGCGCCTGCCCCGATGACATCTCCGCTTCACTCAACAGTCCTCGGGATTCCAACAGCTGCTGCAGCGCTTCCAGCCAGATCCGGTAATAACCTCCGCTCAGGTAAACGGAGGGGGGAAGCGATTCACGCATGAACCGGGAAGCGTCAATATTCCAGCACCCCCCTGCCCCCAGCGCCAGGGTGAGCGCAAACGCACGACGCTCCCATTCGTGATGGAACAGCGGCTCGTCAGGCTCCTCCTCCACCCGACCGAAACACTGCATGCCACCCATGTCATGGAGTCCATTCATGCCTGGCTCCCACGCCCATCGGCCGATGATCTGACGATGTCGGTACCAATCATTGCGTTTCGACTGACCAGATTCGCCAGCTCCGCTTCCGACAGATGTGCCGTTCCCTCCGGCCGCATTGGAAGCACGAGGTAGCGGACCTCGGCATTGGAGTCCCACACCTGGATTCGGGTATTTGCCGGCAGATGCAGCCCGAAATCGGCCAGCACGCCTCGCGGATCGATCACTGCACGCGAGCGGAAGGGCGCCGATTTGTACCAGCCGGGAGGCAGTCCCAGAAGCGGCCAGGGATAGCAGGAACACAGCGTGCAGACGACCAGGTGGTGAACCTCCGCCGTGTTTTCGACCACGACGACGTGCTCGCCCTGCCGCCCGGTGAACCCCAGCGAGGCAATTGCCTCATCGGGCGTCGATAGCAGCCTTGCCTTGAAAAGCGGATCGACCCAGGCGCGGGCCACCACCCGCGCACCGTTGCGGGGGCCGATACGATTCTCATAAAGATCGAGGATGGCCTGCAGCGCCTTGCGATCGACCAGCGACTTGTCAATCAACAGCGATTCGAGAGCATTCACCCGCGCTTCCAGCTCGCGATTGATTCGGCCCGACTCGTCTTCCTGTTTCATGATCAACACATGGCGCGGCGCGTGTCAGCCAGAGGACTGTGCACTGGGAAAATTCGGAGGCCGCTTCTCGCGCACGGCAGCCACGCCTTCACGCGCATCCGGGCCGAGAAAGCCCAGCATCTCAAGCGCGAGCGAATGATCAAAGATGGGGCCGGCCATTCGCATCCATTGGTTAATGCTTTGCTTGGTGCCACGAATCGCGCTCTGGCTTCCCGCAGCAAGCCGCTCGGCGATGGCGAGGGCGCGCGACAGCACCTCATCGCGCGGGGCACAGGCAGTGACCAGCCCGATACGTTCGGCCTCGCGACCATCGATGAAGTCGGCGGTCATCAGGTAGTACTTCGCCTTGGCCACACCGCAAAGCAGCGGCCAGATGATGGCGGCATGATCGCCGGCCGCGACGCCGAGTCGTACATGCCCATCAGAAATGCGCGCATCCTCAGCCATGATGCTGATGTCAGCCAGCAGGGCCACCGCAAGCCCGGCGCCTACGGCCGTGCCGTTGATTGCGGAGATGATTGGCTTGTCGCAGGCGAGGATGTTGTAGACGAGATCTGCCGCTTCCTTCTGAAGGTGGGCAATCTGCTCGGCGTTTCCAATCATTTCCTGGACCCAGCCGAGATCCCCCCCTGCCGAAAACGCGCGATCACCTGCTCCGGTGACCACCACAACCTTCACCGCGCTGTCATCAGCCACCACGCCCCAGAGCTTGGAGAGCTCGAAATGGAGCCGCGCATCGGTCGCGTTCATGGAGGCTGGCCGATTGAGCGTGGCAAGCAGCACGCCATTAGCCCGATGCTCGAAAAGAATATGCTGGAAATCGACGTAGCGCATGGTAGTCATCGCGAGAGGATATCCCGGACCTCGCGGAAGTAAAGCGTTCCGTTCCGAACATCGGTGACCAGAACCTGGTGGCGCACATAACGACGCTCACGCTTGACAAACTTGTCAATGGCTTTTGCGGTAATTCGGACGGTTGACCCAACCGGGATTGGCTCCAGGATTTCCGATTCATGAAAGGTGTGAATCGAACCTATCGCAAACGGTTTGGTGTGGTCGAACTGAACCGACAGGACGAAATGTGACACCAGCAGAGGTGGCACGATCGCTCCGCCAAAGGGAGACTCGCCCGGCACGTACCAGGTGTTCATCTTCCAACCCTCATACCAGGGGTTGTAGTCCTCCACTGCATCAGCGTAGAGAATGACGAGTTCGGGAGTGATATGAAGATCGCGCGACAACTCGTCGCCCACCTCGACCATGTCCCAGTAAGTCTCACATTCGCTTTGAAGGCTCGCGACAAACTCCCGCGTCTGCCGGATCTGAATCTCGGTCATGGGCATCAGCGAATCGGTCTTTAACGGGTCAACGCTCATTTCGGACTCCTCTCGATCGGTTGCGAACGGTCATCAATCGCGGCGTCAGACACCGACATCAACCTCTACCCTGCCGACAGTCTTTTTCTCGCCCAACTCGTTATCGGCCCAGACTTCCACCGTAAACCGAAAGCCATTGCCTTTCGGCGTTTTGTCAACGACCCGTCCATGGGTCGTGATGATCTCGTTTGCGAGCGTCGCTGCAATGTACTTGCAGGTGACCTTGGCGTTCCGAAACATCGCCGCGCCGAAATGATTGACACACATTTCGGCAATGTAGGCAGAGGACATTTCGCCAGTCTGAATAGGCGCGTGAAGCCCTGTTTCCGCCGCATAAACAGGATCCCAGTGGTTAGGATTGAACCGCCCCCAAAGTCGCGAACCCATCAGCTGAATCGCTGCCCGCTTGCGAACGCCTATCAGCACATGTCCGACCGGAGTGTCGCGGTCGATCAGACCCTGTACCGAACGCCCCTGGATGGTTTGCCGCATTGCGAAGACTCCTTTGCCAAAAGAGGAACGGTCAAGCCGAGGGCGAACGTTGCAGCCCCAGCCTTTTCAATGCCATGTCGGAGAGGAGAAATTTCCGCGCGCGCCCCGAGGGGGTAACGGGTATGTCCTCAGCGGCGATCCGGATCACATGGCGCGGAATCTTGAAACGCGCAAGACGCTCACGACAGAGATCAAGCAGCGCGTCGTCCGAAACGACGGGATGGTCGCGAACCACTAAAAACAGCACGCCCACTTCGCCCATGCGCTCGTCAGCAATCGGCACCACATGGGCCTGGAGCACGGCTGGATGGGTGACCAACAGATCCTCCACCTCGGTGGGCATCACCATTTCGCCACCGCAGCGATAGGATTCCTTCAGTCGCCCTACGAGAGTGAGATAGTCGTCAACGTCAACTCGACCAAGGTCACCGGTTCGAAACCAGCCGTCAGCCGTGAACGCATCAGCCGTCGCCTCCGGCTTGTTGTAGTAACCAGGGGTGACCCCCACACCGCGCGCCTGGAGTTCCCCCACCTCGCCCCGACCCAATTCACGACCGGTCTCAGGATCGACCACGCGGTAATTCACAAGGCGTCCGCCTGGAATATCGGCGGCTGCAGGCCCTACGTCGCGCAAACGCCCGTTGCTGTGCAACAGGCGCTCTCGCGGGTCGTCAGGGCGTGTCACCGTGCTTGATGCCGTAACCTCTGTCATCCCGTACCCCGAGGTCAGTTCCACGGGCCCCAGATAGCGATCGATCTGCTCCCAGATGGTGGCAGGCGATCTCCCCCCAGAGGAAATCATCGACACCAGAGAGGGGAGTTCGCGTCTCGTACGCTTCTGCTCATCGATGAGCGCCAGCGTCATGGTGGGGATGAGCAGAATGTCAGTCGCACCATGACGGCGAACACCTTCGATTGTCTCGGCGGGGTCGAACTTCAGTTGCGGGATGATGGCGCCGCCTGCAAATAGCGCTGCCAGAAGCCCTTCCACATACCCATACACGTGGTACATCGGGAGCGAAAAGAGGATTCGCCGCCCATCTTCGAAGGCCCGGCCCCAGGTACTGCCGAACGCAGTCCTCAGCATCATGTCGTGAGTAATCATGACCCCTTTCGGTGAACCGGTGGTACCCGATGTGTAGATCACATCGCACAGGCTATTCGGGCCCGGATGCTTGACCGAAAGAGCGCTGAACGATTGGTCTCCCAAGTCCCGCAAATCAGAGACACCCGGCGGCAACGGCTCCTGATCGGTTGAGAACCCCACCACCGATCTGAGCTTCGGGAAGGCCTTTCCGCCACCTGACACGGCCCACCCTGGCGCGAGCTCGTCCAGAAAGCTGAAATATTCAAGCCCGCGGAAGCGATTCATCGCGATCAGCAGAACTGCGTCGGACTGGCGAAGAACATAGCCCAGTTCGTCCCGGCGGTTCAGAAAATTGATTGGGATCGCGACGGCGCCGACCCGAGAGATGGCGAGCTTGCAAGCGACGAATTCAGGGAAGTTTCCCATCAGCAACGCGACGTGCTCTCCGGGCTTCACACCGGCATTAATCAGACCCGATGCAAGCCGCGACGACCAGACCTGGATATCTCGATAGCTGAAGGTTCGTGCGTCAGTCACCACACAGTCACGGTCCGGATATGACCTCACCACCCCATCAAACACCTGATGGAGTGTTTGCGGCACCCAGTTTGGGTACCGTGCCCGTATCGCCATCCGTCTATCGTAAACAGTCTGAATACTCATTTAAATACTGGTCGCTTGCAGAATATACTCATGGGTAGCATAATGTACTTAATGGAAAATTTCAATCAATCGAACCGCGGGATATCTCCAGAATGAGGAGTTTCACCCTGTGATTTACAGCGTCGACGTACTTGTGGTGGGCGCTGGCTTTGCGGGTCTGAGAGCCCTTTACACCCTCAGG
>Ga0172373_10004186_pt1 | contig 20468 bp, 13 predicted proteins | sample Lak10m_2_FD_114546 | JGI IMG/M metagenome (GOLD analysis project Ga0172373, IMG submission 114546) | Freshwater microbial communities from Kabuno Bay, South-Kivu, Congo - kab_092012_10m | ecosystem: Environmental > Aquatic > Freshwater > Lake | place: Democratic Republic of the Congo...
AACAAACTGGTGTATGCAAATGAGTTGGCAATTTTCTCGTTGATCATCATCTCTGCATATTGTTTGGTGAGCTCGTTTTTCCCTGTTTTTGTGGCACACAAAACAGCATTGTACAATACGTTTGTATCAACAATACCTAATTGTTTGGTAACTATATATTGATCAGAAAACAAAAGTGCAGCATCTACAAATTTTCTTGATTTATATTTTGAATAAGCGACATTGTTTAATTCCTGCACTAATTGAGAATAAAATACTTTAATTTCATTTTCATAGGATTTATCTTTATCCAATTCTTTTGTTTTCTGAATGGATTTTGTGGCGTCATCAATATATTTAGCGTTGCTTTGTTGATAACTCAATTCTTTTACATCCGGATTGGATTTATTTTTTAACTCATTTTTTTTGTAATCTTCTTTAAATAAATACAATTCGATTTTTGATTTATACATCCACGTTTTTGCATCGTCTTTTGTTTTTTCATTAGCTAAAGCCAATTGAATAGCTTCATTTGCTTTTAGTAAAGAAGTAGTATCAAAACTACTTTCATAATCGGATAAGTTGCGCCATGCAGCTTGTACTTTTCCAGGTTGAGCAATAAGTAAATTGTAAAAAATAGTTGCAAGGATTACAGTGATAATTTTCATGTCAAATTAATTTATTGAGTTATTTTCTTTGTTAAAATTCATTTCGTTTTTGATTATTTATAATCATTTCAATCTTAAAGACATTGGTAACATTAATAAAAAAGGAAGAGAAAAATTATAATCAATGCTCTTGTAATCATTACCCAAATTTACATTTTTATAGTACGATTTTATTCTTGTTTGATACAATTTTTCAGATTGAATAAACCAAGCTTCAATGCCTAATTTTTCAGCTAAAAACCATTTTTCAATTAAGCGAGAACATCTACCATTACCATCTGCAAATGGATGAATATGTACAAATTTTAAATGCAGCATGGATGCAAAATAAAAAACCTGATTAATGCTTAATTTTCTCGAAAGTAGAATCTCAATATCATTAAAAAAGTTAAGCATTTCTTGTTTTACTATGCTCTTTTCAGCACCTGTATAAATTTTTAATCCTTCAGAAAAAATAAATACATCTTTATCCCGAATTTTACCTCTGTATTTTTTATTATCTAAAATTGTTGAAGTCATTATTTCATGACTTCTCAATAAATTATTGAATGAAAGTTTATTTTCTTTTGCAAATGAATACGCTTTTTTTAGATCTTCAATTTCTTTGAATGATTTTCCGGTATTATTCATTTTAGAATAATGGTATTTTAAATAACTATCAAAATCTATTTTATTACCTTCAATCATTGACGAATAAACAGCTGAATTAGAAAAATAGAAATCGAAGTTTTGTTCATCAGAACCTATTTTTTTTAATTTATTAAAATGTTTAATTAAAGTAATAGGTTGTTTATTGTTATAGTTTTCAAAATGTTTTGATTCAATATGTTTTAATCTTTCCATTTAAATAAAACTATAACAAAAGTTCTAAATTATTAAACTAAAAATTTAACAATACTTTTTTAGGAGGTTATGTAAAACAAAAAACAGTGAGGTTTACTCACTGTTTTTATTTGATTTATTATTTGTATTTATCTGCTTTTTCAGTTTCTCCTAATCGTAAAAACAACTGACGTAATTGTTTTTTTGTGTTTTTATCGGGAGATATTTCATAAGATTTTTCTAAATAAACAACTGCTTTTTTAAATTGCTCATTTGCTTTGGTTTCGTATTCTTTCGCCTTTGCAGTTTCTTTTGGTGGTAGATTATTTAATTTTTCGTTCCAATTATTTCCTGCATTAAAAAACATTACACCCAAATTGTAATTTGCAATTTCATAATCAGGTTTTAATTCTATTGCTTTTAAATAAGAAGCTTCTGCTTTATCCAGCTCATTGTTTTTCTGATAAATGGTTGCCAAAACAGTATATAAAACCTCGTTATCAGGAGCAACTTCAATTGCAGCATTTAACTTATCTTTTAACTGATCTAATTTTTTTTGAGCCAGATAAATATTAATCTCCTGATTAATGATATCTAAATTATCTTCAAACATCAACTTACCTTTTTCAATGTAGGAAATTGCTTTTGCAGTATCTTTATCTATTAAAGATATTTTAATCATATCTGTATAGATACTTGGATCTTTGTATTTGATTTCAATCAATTTGTTTGCACTCTCTGCAATTTTTTCTTTATTAGCTGCTTTTACATATGTTTTGTAGCGATTAAAAAGAATTTTTTCTTTAGTTATGTTATTTCTTTTTAATGATTGATCGCTATCAAAAGGTAAAGCTGTTTCTAATAAATCATACGCTCTAATTGCTTTGTCAAACTCTCGATTATCTGTATAAAATAATGCTTTATTACTAAGAGAACCGCAGGCAGCAGCAAAAAGACCTTTAACTTCTTCCTTGTAAATATCTTCTTTATCTAACTTTAAACAAGTTAAAAAACTTTCCGTAGCTTTTTCCTCTGCTTCTAAATCAAGTTTTTTTACATTTTCATCTTTATCCTGATAAATTGCTTGATAAACTTTTCCTCTATACATCCAAAGTTTTGCCTTTTTTTCAGTATCAGGGTGGGCAGCTGCTAAATCAGCAGCTGCTTTTGCCTTATCGTATTCCTTACTTTTTAAGTAATTAATGGCATTTTGTAACTGATTGCTTTGAGCATATACAGCTAAAATACCTGAAGTTAATAGTGCGGTTATAATTCCTTTCATTTATAGTGTACTTAAATTTGAATTAATCGATAGTAATTTTTTTCAATTTCACTTTTTTCAATGCTTCCTTGTTTTGATTATCTTTTACTTCATCCAGTTGTTTTTCAATCAAGTATTTATCACCAGCAATTACAGTTGTTAATTTATTTGCATCAAAATACTTTTTGATTTGTTGATTAACTTCATCTTTTGAGATTGATTTTAATAATTGATTTTGTTTAGCTGTATAATCTTTATCCAAGTTGTATCTTGCAATATTAGCCAAGAATGAAGCTTTTTGATAAGGAGCTTCGTACTTTAATGCTTCTTCATTCAATAAAGAATTTTTAGTAAACTCTAATTCTTTATCAGTAATACCATCAGCTTGGTATTTTTTAAATTCCTTCATGATTTCAGCTAATGATGCAGCTGTTGCAGAACGCTTAACAGAAGAGCTAATCATAAAACGACCGTTGTATTTATCTCCACTGAATCCTGAACGAATTCCGTAAGTGTAACCTTTATCTTCTCTTAAATTAAGATTTAAGCGGCTATTAAAATTACCACCAAAGATAAAATTAGCAATTCTATTTTTGTAATAATCGCCAGTAGCATCATATTTTAATGAAGGATAACCCATCATAATTACAGAAGAAGGTGCAGCGTCTTTATTATAAATAAAGAACTGTGGTTCTGGTGAAGCAGCAACTTCAGTTATTGGTTGAATTTTTACATCTTTAGCAGCCCATTTGGTTAAAAACTCCAATTTAGGTTTTACTTCAGCTTCATCAATGTCACCTACAATTACCAAATTTGTTCCGCTAGGTGAATAGAAATTGTTGTAATAATCTTTTACATCCTGTAATGTTACTGTTTCGATAGATTTAATAGATGGTTGTAATCCCATAACTGTATTACCATATAAAGCAATATCAAAAGCTTTGCTTGCCATTGTGTTAGCACTAGTTCCTTCGTTACGGATAGCTTCTTTATATTGTTTTTTAGCCAAATTAAAATCTTCCTCTTTAAATGCGGGATTTAATAATTTTTCCTCCAGCAATTTCAAAGTAGCGTCTAAATTCTTTTTTAAACATTCAACGCTAATAAATGTTTGTGTTTTACTTGCGCTAAAACTAATGCTGCTTCCTAATTTTTCTAACTCTGCACTGATTTGTTCTGTAGTGTATTTCTTTGTACTCTCATTCATTAAATTGGCAGTCATTTCTGCAACACCTAATTTTTTTACCTGATCTCCACTTAATACTAAACTACCGCCTTCCATAGTCATGTAAAGTGTAATTTCAGGGGTTTCGGTATTTTTTGTTCCTATTACAGTTAATCCGTTACCTAATTTATAATTAAAATAATCTGGTGTTTTTACCGGTTTAACAGCACCTGCAACCGGACGTTCAGCACGATTAAATTTATCAGGTGTTGGGCTATAACTTAATCCTTTATAGTCAGGGTTAGATGGGAAAGTACCGCCTGCGTAAGGGTTAAAACTTTTAACAGAATCTTTTGGATTAAAGATTGGATAAGTATTTAATACTGCAGCTCCTGATCCTTTGATGTATTTATTAAATACTCTGATAATGTCTTCTTTTGTTACTTTATTATATCTGTCAATTTCTTCTGAAATGCTTGATGATTTTCCTAATAATCGCTCCCACTCAGAAACTGTCATTGCTTTACCCATTACACTAGATAAACCATTATACTGACCTGTTTCATAACTTGCTTTTGCTCTTTGTAAAGCATCGTCGGTAATCCCTGATTGTTCAAACTCATCAATTGTGCTTTTTACTTTTGCATCAATTTCTTTAAATAATTTTTCGATGTCGAAATCATCGAACGGAGGCGGATAACAGAACAATCCAAAGCTAAATTCGCCGGCTAATTCACTTGCTTCATGACCAACTTGTGCATCAATAGCTAGTTTACTTTTTACGAAATTTTTATAAAAAATAGAGTTATTGCCTGAACCCATCATTGTTGCTAAAATATCTAGAGCTGCTTCATCTCTGTGGTATTGAGGAACAGTTGGATATACGCGTAAGTTTAAAGGAAAATAAGTTTTGTCTTTGTACTTAGTGTATTTGTCAGTTGCTAAATCATAAGGAAAACGAGTGTTTAATTCTTTTGGATTAAACTTTTTTACTTCCGGACATTGTTTTAAGTTTCCAAAATATTTATCTGTCATGTCCAATGCTGATTTTGGATCAAAATCACCTGAGATAGTTAAGATTGCATTATTTGGCCCATACCATCTTAAAAAGAAATTTTTAACATCATCTAATGACGCTCTATTTAAATCATCAACATAACCAATTACAGGCCAGCTGTATGGGTGCCCCATTGGATAAATAGCTTTATTGATTTCTTCAACATAAGCTAAAGCGTATGGTTGATTTTCTACGTTTTGGGATTTTTCATTTTTAACCGCATCACGTTGGTTTTCGAATTTTTTTGATGTTAAAGAATCTAACAAAAAGCCCATACGATCAGATTCTAACCACAAAGCCATTTCTAAATAATTAGAAGGTAAGGTTTCGAAATAAACAGTTTTATCACGCTCTGTAAAGCCATTCATAGTTCCACCTGCAGTAGAAACCATTTTAAAATGTTCCTCATCTGCAACGTGTTTTGATCCTTGGAACATCATGTGCTCAAAGAAATGTGCGAAACCTGATTTTCCAATGTCTTCTCTATTTGAACCTACTTTATAAGTAACTTGAACATGAACAACAGGATCGGAATGATCTTCGTGCAATAATATCGTTAAACCATTTGGTAGTTTCCATCTTTCATAAGGAATAACTACTTTATCAGGTTTTGATTCTACTTTTTCTATTAAGGTTGGTTGTGCAAACAATCCGGTTGTCATTAAAACACCGGCTGCAAGTGCTAAATAGTTTTTCTTTTTCATTACAGTTTTAGTTTGATTTCAAAATTAAAATTTTTGTTACCATAAATGGTGCCATTTTTACGCATTATCGTCCGTTGGTGTATTTTCAGTTGCTTCTGAGCTATTTTCAGAGGCGTTTTCAGAATCTGCTGATTCAATTGGATTTACATTCGTTTCATCTTCATCTTCGTGATCCACTTTTGTTACTGCTGCAATCTCATCACTTTCCTGAATATTGATTAAACGAACACCTTGTGTTGCTCGTCCCATAACCCTTAATGATGCAATATTCAAACGAATAGTAATGCCATTTTTAGTGATGATCATTAAATCGTTTTGGTCGGTTACAGATTTAATAGCAACTAAGTTTCCGGTTTTATCAGTGATATTGATGGTTTTAACACCTTTTCCTCCACGATTTGTAATACGGTATTCATCTATTTCAGAACGTTTACCATAACCTTTTTCAGAAACTACCAAAACATTAGATTGTAAATCATCAATACAAATCATTCCAATCACTTCGTTTTTTGCACCCTCTTCATCGTTTAAATCAACTGCAATTACACCTGATGCATTTCTGCCCATCGGACGAACTTTTTGTTCATTGAATCGGCATACTTTACCAAACTTGGTGGCAATCATGATTTCATTTTTACCATTTGTAAGGGCAGCTTCTAACAATTGATCTCCTTCACGGATGGTGATGGCATTAATTCCATTTGCACGCGGACGAGAATAAGCCTCAAGTGTGGTTTTCTTAATGATTCCTTCTTTTGTGCAAAGTACGATGTAGTTATTATTAATGTATTCTTCTTCGGATAAACTCTTCACATTAATAAATGCTTTTACTTTATCATCAGCCGGAATGTTCAATAAGTTTTGTATTGCTCTTCCTTTACTTGTTTTGTTTCCTTCCGGAACTTCGTATGCTCTTAACCAAAATACTTGTCCTTTTTCAGTAAACAACAACAAGTATGCGTGTGTTGAAGCAATAAACATGTGTTCAATAAAATCTTCATCTCGGGTTGCCGAACCTTTTGAACCTCTTCCACCACGGTTTTGAGCTTTATATTCTGTTAAGCTTGTGCGCTTAATGTAACCCATGTGAGAAATGGTAATCACTACATCTTCATCTGCAATGATATCTTCCATACGAATATCATCTCCGGCGTAAACGATATCTGTTTTACGTCCATCGCCATATTTATCTCTTACCTCAGTTAATTCATCTTTCACAATTTGCATACGCATTGGCTCGTTGTTTAAGATATCTTTTAAGTGATTAATATGTTTCATTAATTCTGCATATTCCTCTTTTAATTTGTCTCGTTCAAGTCCGGTTAAGGTTCTTAAACGCATATCAAGAATAGCGCGGGATTGAATTTCAGATAAATTGAATTTGCTCATCAACTCATCTTTTGCAATCTCTGGAGAAACAGATTCTCTGATGATACGAATTACTTCATCCAGGTTATCAATTGCAATAAGCAAACCTTCTAAAATATGAGCACGTTTTTCTGCTTGTGCCAACTCATATTTTGTTCTTCTTACAATTACTTCCAAACGATGCTCAACAAAATACTGAATTTGATCTTTCAAATTCAGCATCAATGGACGACCATTAACAAGTGCAATGTTATTTACGGAGAACGAAGTTTGAAGAGATGTATATTTATAAAGATTGTTTAAAACAACTCCTGAAACCGCATCGCGTTTTAATTCATAAACAATACGCATTCCATCACGATCACTTTCATCTCTGATTTCAGTGATGCCTTCAATTTTTTTCTCGTTACATAAATCCCATTGTTTTTTAATCATTTCAGCTTTGTTTAACTGATATGGAATTTCATTTACAACAATGCGCTCACGATCTTTATAGGTTTCAATGGTTGCTTTTGCTCTTAAAATAATTCTACCTCTTCCTGTTAGAAAAGCTTCTTTAACACCGGAATAACCATAAATGGTTCCACCGGTTGGAAAATCAGGTGCTTTTACATATTGCATCAATCCTTCTATGTCAATATTTTTATTATCGACATAAGCAATACACGCATCGCAAATTTCTTTTAGGTTATGGGGCGCCATATTGGTAGCCATACCAACTGCAATACCAGCAGCACCGTTAATTAATAGATTAGGAATTTTAGTTGGAAGAACTGTAGGTTCTTGTAAAGAATCATCAAAATTTGGACTGAAATTAACCGTTTCTTTTTCGATGTCACTCAACATTTCTTCAGCAATTTTTCTTAGGCGTGCTTCGGTATAACGCATTGCTGCAGGAGGATCACCATCAATACTTCCGTAATTTCCTTGCCCATCGACTAAAGGATAACGCAAACTCCAATCCTGAGCCATACGCACCATGGTATCGTAAACAGAAGAATCACCATGCGGATGGTATTTTCCTAAAACTTCTCCAACAATACGCGCAGATTTTTTATAGGGACGATTGTGTAAAACTCCAAGTTCCAACATTCCGTACAACACCCTACGATGCACTGGTTTTAAACCATCTCTAACATCAGGTAAAGCACGAGAAACAATAACCGACATCGAATAATCGATGTAGGCTGTTTTCATTTCGTCTTCAATGTTAATTGGAATTATTTTTTCATTTTCAGCCATAATTATAATTTCAGTTTATTAAATATTTAGAATTTTCAATTATATCGTTGCGTTTTACTCAATTTGTAATTATATTTACAAAAGACCGAATTTACTTATATTGCATTGAACACTAGATTATATTTATTAACATTTTTTCTGTTGAAAAAAACGATAAATGATGAAGGGCTGCTCAATTCAAAATAGTATTTTTGAAATTATCACAAACTGATTAAGTTATGTGATTAAGATTAATCTTAAAAATTATAAGTTATGGAAGCAAAATTTTCACCAAGAGTAAAAGATGTAATCTCTTACAGCAGAGAAGAAGCACTACGACTTGGTCATGAATACATTGGACTAGAGCATTTAATGCTTGGTATGATTAGAGATGGAGATGGCTTAGCTATTAAATTACTTAAAAATGCTCAAGTTAATTTACAGGATTTGAGAAAAATTATAGAAGGTAGTTTAGGAACATCATCTAAACGAATTAGTAATTTATCAAACATTCCTTTGATTAAACAAGCAGAAAAGGCACTAAAATTAACCTATTTAGAGGCAAAATCCTTTAAATCAAATGAAATTGGCACAGAGCATTTGTTGCTTTGTATTCTAAAAGATAATGATAACATAGTTACCAAATCATTATCAAAATTTGGAATAAACTATGAAACTGTACGAACTGAATTGGAAGAACAAATTAAAAATCCAAGTGATGACATTCGTATGGAGGGACCAACTTCTGATGACGATGATGATGCAGATTCAACTTTTGGTTCTTCTTCACAACCTAAAAAACCAGGCGAATCAAAATCTAAAACACCTGTTTTGGATAACTTCGGAAGAGACCTAACCAAAATGGCTGAAGATGGTAAGTTGGATCCAATTGTTGGTAGAGAAAAAGAAATTGAACGTGTTTCGCAAATTTTATCTCGTCGTAAAAAGAATAATCCAATTTTAATTGGAGAACCCGGTGTAGGTAAATCTGCTATTGCTGAAGGTTTAGCATTGAGAATCATTCAACGCAAAGTATCGAGAGTATTATTCAATAAACGTGTTGTTACTTTGGATTTAGCTTCATTGGTTGCCGGAACAAAATACCGCGGTCAGTTTGAAGAACGTATGAAAGCGGTTATGAATGAATTGGAAAAATCTCCGGATGTTATTTTGTTTATAGATGAGATTCATACCATTATTGGAGCTGGTGGAGCAAGTGGATCTTTAGATGCCAGCAATATGTTTAAACCTGCCTTGGCAAGAGGAGAGATACAATGTATTGGTGCAACGACTTTAGATGAATACCGCCAGTATATTGAGAAAGATGGGGCTTTAGAAAGACGTTTTCAAAAAGTATTAATAGAACCTGCAACACCTGAAGAGGCGCTACAAATTTTGAATAACATCAAACAAAAATACGAAGATCATCACAATGTAATTTATACAGATGAAGCACTTAAAGCATGTGTTTCTTTAACTGCAAGGTATTTAACCGATCGTCATTTGCCTGATAAAGCAATTGATGCATTGGATGAAGCAGGTTCAAGAGTTCATATTACTAACATTCATGTACCTCAAAATGTTTTAGATATTGAGAAAAAAATTGAGGACATAAAAGATGAAAAAAACAAAGTTGTAAGAAGTCAAAAATATGAAGAAGCAGCTAAGTTACGTGATGTAGAAAAAAATCTTCAAACTCAATTAGAGGTTGCTAAAAAAGCATGGGAGGAAGAAACAAAAAATAATAAAGTTACTGTTACAGATGATAATGTAGCAGAAGTTGTTTCTATGATGAGTGGCATTCCTGTTCAACGAGTTAACCAAAACGAGACCAATAAATTATTGGTGATGGGCGATGAGATGAAAGGTAAAGTAATAGGCCAGGATCAAGCTGTTTCAAAAGTTGTTAAGGCAATTCAACGTAATCGTGCAGGATTAAAAGACCCGAACAAACCAATTGGTTCTTTCATATTCCTCGGCCCTACGGGTGTTGGTAAAACTCAATTAGCGAAAATATTATCTAAATACTTATTTGATAATGATGATGCACTTATCAGAATTGACATGAGTGAATATATGGAGAAATTTGCCGTAACCAGATTAATTGGCGCACCTCCAGGGTATGTTGGTTACGAAGAAGGAGGTCAATTAACTGAAAAAGTACGCCGCAGACCTTACTCAGTTATATTGCTAGATGAAATAGAAAAAGCACATCCTGATGTATTCAATATGTTGTTGCAAGTTTTGGATGATGGAATTTTAACAGATAGTTTAGGAAGAAAAATTGATTTTAAGAACACTATCATTATTATGACATCTAACATTGGTGCAAGACAATTAAAAGAATTTGGTCAAGGCGTAGGATTTGGAACACAAGCAAAGAAAGAATCTACTGATGATCACTCTAAAGGTGTTGTTGAAAACGCTTTGAAAAAGGCATTTGCGCCTGAATTCCTAAACAGAATTGATGATGTAATCATGTTTAATTCTTTAGGTAAAGAAGAAATCCATAAAATTATTGATATAGAATTAGCAAAATTATATGGACGATTGAATGGCTTAGGTTACAATGTTCAAATCACTGAAGATGCCAAAAACTTCATCGAAGAAAAAGGATACGATGCGCAATATGGCGCTCGTCCTTTAAAAAGAGCTATTCAAAAATACGTTGAGGATCCTTTAGCTGAAGAAATAATTAAAACATCACCTGCAGAAGGTGACATTATAGAAGTTGCTTTCGATAAAGAGAAAAACGAAGTATTTGTTCAGGTAATTAAACCTAAACAAGATAAAAAAAAGAAAAAAGAAGAATAAAATCAAAAACGCCCTATAGGGCGTTTTTGATTAGTAATAACAAATAATCTTAATCTAACTTGTTACTCTTTTTAAGAGAAAATTTTCAATATATAATAGTTTGTTTGCTTTGGGTAACATTAGGAATTGTCTTTTCTCCTATAGCACTAATTCTAATTCCTCTAACTATATTAATTTTTTACAATAAAAATTTTGAGATTGAAATTTTTTTAAGCTTTTTACTCATACTAACATTATCTGATAGCAGATATTATGGTTTGATATGGGCTGGACAAATAAAGAATGTGTTAATTTTAATTTTATCATTTATAGTTTATAAAAAATATCATGAAATAACTCATAAAATTAATTTTCATTTATTTATAGTTCCATTTATAGTAATTGCATTTTTATGTTTATTAAAAAGTCCTGATATAAATACAGGATTTCAAAAAACTTTATCTTATTTTCTGCTTTTTTTTATTGTACCTAACTATTTTTCATATTTATATCAGAACTACGGCGCCGAATTAATTAAAAAAATAATTTGGCTTATAACTACACTTTTAATTGTAGGATTTATAATACGTTTTTTTAATCCAGAATTTGTAACACTAGCTTCACGCTATAGAGGAATTCTAGGAAATCCAAACGGAATGGGTATTTATGCGTTTTTATTTTTTTGTTTTTTTACAATATGTAATGAGTTAAATAATGAAATTTTTAGTTCAAGACAAAAAAATTTCATTTATGTTATAATATTAATTTCTTTAATTTTATGTGGAGCTAGAAGTTCTATTATTGCTATTCTAATTTTTTTAATTTTCCGTTATTTCAATAAACTTTCTCCAATTCTTAGTTTCATAATATTAATATTATTTATTTTATCTTATGAATACTTAAGTTTTAATTTTGAATCTATTATTATTAATCTAGGATTAGAAAAATATTTTAGAATAGACACTATTAAAAATGGATCAGGAAGATTAGTTGCCTGGGAATTTGCATGGCAAAATATTGAATCAAATTTCTTTTTAGGAAAAGGATTTTCATTTACAGAATATATTTATAAAGAAAATTATTTAAAATTAAGTAAACTTGGACATCAAGGTGCGGCGCATAATGCTTATTTAACTTTTTGGTTAGATACAGGGTTAATAGGATTAGTTTCATTTATTGTAGGATTAATTGGTATTGTGATTAAAATTTCTAAAATGAGTAAATCTGTTTTTCCTCTTCTTTTTGCTATTATTTTCTCAAATCAATTTGAATCATGGATAACTGCTTCATTAAATCCGTTTACTATACAATTTTTAATGTGTTTTAGCTTAATATACATTGTTAATACTCACAAGCAGAAATCAGAAAATAGTATTTCATAAATTTTAAATGAAACTTTTATTTCTTTATACTGAACTCGCAAAATATTTTATCTCTTGCATTGAACAACTAACCGAGTTTGCTGAAGTGCATGTAATTAATTATCCAATTAACAAAGAAGCACCTTTTCAGTTTAATAAAAACAATTCCAAAATTTTTTATTACGATCGCTTTAATTATAACTCAAATGAATTGCAAGAGTTGGTAATTAAAATTAATCCTGACATTATTTTTTGCAGTGGTTGGATTGATAAAGATTATTTAAAAATCTGCAAAAAATTCAAATCTAAAATTCCAACAGTTTTGTGCATGGATACGAAATGGAAAGGGAATTTTAGGCAGATCATTGCTTCTCTCTTTTCAAAAATTTTAATACAAAATAAATTTTCACATGCTTGGGTTCCAGGAAATCAACAACAATTATTTGCTGAAAAATTAGGAATCAAAACGAGTAACATCAAATTGGGTTATTACTGTGCAGATGTAAATTTATTCAACCAATTTTTTGAAAATCATTTTTCAAAAAAGAAGGTTAATTTTCCTAAGCGGTTTTTATATGTCGGAAGATATTATGATTTTAAAGGTGTAACAACATTATGGGATGCCTTTATTCAATTGCAAAATGAAAAACCAAATGATTGGGAATTGTGGTGCTTGGGAAATGGAGATTTACAACCTGTTGTTCATCCAAAAATCAAACATCTTGGCTTTGTGCAACCCGAAAACTTAAATGAAATCATTTCATCAACCGGAGTTTTTATTTTGCCAAGTTTGATTGAACCTTGGGGCGTTGTTGTGCAAGAGTATTCAGCGGCAGGTTATCCATTAATTTTGAGTAATCAAATTGGTGCAGCAGAAAAATTTTTGATTGAAAATGAAAATGGGTATTCATTTATTGCAGGAGTCAAAAATGATTTAATTGAAAAAATGAAAATATTCATTAATCTGCCGAATGAAAGTTTAACTTTGATGTCAGAAAAAAGCCATGAACTTGGCAATAAAATTACAATTAACGAATGGTGTAAAACAGCACTTAATTTTTTGAATAAATGAAAACAAAAATTTTAGTCACCGGAGGCGCAGGAAATGTGGGAAGCGCATTGATTGAACGATTGATTGAAAATGAAAATAATTTTGTAGTTATCGTTGATGATCTTTCAACTGGTTATATGGAAAAACTGCCAACGCAATTCCATAATAGATGGCATTTTATTAAATGTGATGTGAATAATTTAGTTGACATCAGCCAGGTAATGTTATCACATAAATTTGATTATGTGTTTCATTTTGCTGCTGTTGTTGGTGTTCAACGCACACAGGAAAATCCGGTGAAAGTTTTAAATGATATAGAAGGAATTAAAAATGTACTTACACTTTGCAAAAACACTTCTGTAAAACGTGTGTTTTTTTCATCTTCATCAGAAGTATATGGCGAACCGGTTGTACTTCCGCAACATGAACATACCACGCCTTTAAATTCAAGAATTCCTTATGCCATTGTAAAAAATGTGGGAGAAAGTTTTTGTAAAAGCTTTCAGCAGGAATATGGTTTGGACTATACTATTTTCCGTTTTTTCAATACTTATGGTCCAAATCAAAGTACTGATTTTGTTGTTGCTCGTTTTTTAGCTGCAGCTTTAAAAAATGAAGATATTACCATTTACGGCGATGGTAGTCAGACCAGAACGTTTACTTATGTTGATGATACTGTTTCTACTTGCATCAATTGTTTTTATGAAAACAAAGTTATTAATGATGTAATTAACATTGGAAATGATCAACTGTATTCTATTCTTGATTTGGCAACAACAATTATTAAAATAACAAATTCAACTTCTAAAATTATACATCTTCCTCCTTTGAAAGATGGCGATATGACGCGTCGTCAACCTGATAATGCAAAGATGAAAGAAATTTTGGGAAGAAATCTACTTCCAATTGAAGAAGGTATTCTTAAAATGAAAAACGATAATCGGTTTTTAAAAGCAATTGGACTTCCATGTGTGGAATAAACGGCATTGTTTCAAACACAATCAAACAGGATGACGCAATCAACATCCTAAAAAGAATGAATGATTCCATTGCGCATCGTGGACCAGATGCTGATGGTACATGGAATAAAAACAATATTTATTTAGGACACAGAAGGTTATCCATCATTGATGTTTCTCTTGCATCAAATCAACCCATGGTTTCAAACGATGGAAGATGGGTGATTGTATATAATGGCGAGCTTTATAATTACAAGGAAATAAAATTTGAATTGCAACGCGCTCAAAAAGGCGAATTTCCTTATGTATTCAGGACCAATTCTGATACTGAAGTAATTCTTGCTGCCTTTAACCGTTGGGGAATTAATTGCCTCGACAAATTCAACGGCATGTTTGCTTTTGCCATTTACGATAATCAATTAGATGAACTTTATTTAGTTCGAGATAGATTAGGTATTAAGCCATTGTATTATACTCAAAACGAAAAAGGAATTATTTTTTCATCAGAGATTAGAGCAATCTTAAAAAGTGGTTTGGTAGAAAAAGAAATTAGTCAGCAATCGCTTGTTGAATATGTTCAATATCAAACTGTGCATGCGCCTTACACCATCATAAAAAATATTTTTATGATGATGCCCGGGCATTATGTAAAAATTAAAAATAATGAACTGCAAATCCTTTGCTGGTGGGACATTAAAACTAAAGCTAATGAAAGTATTGATGTTGATTATATAACTGCTACAAAAAACGTTTCAACACTTTTGCATCAATCAGTTGAAAAACGCATGATTGCAGATGTTCCATTTGGCGCATTTCTTTCAGGAGGCATTGATTCAAGTTGCATTGTTGGTTTAATGGCTGGTGTAAGCAGCAACCCAATTGAAACATTTTCTGTTACATTCAACGAAGATGAATTTTCAGAAGAAAATTTTTCAAGCACAATTGCAAAACGATTCAACACACATCACCACGAAATCAAATTAAGTGCAAATGATTTTTTAAATGAACTACCAAATGCGCTTAATGCAATGGATCATCCGAGTGGTGACGGACCTAATACTTACATTGTTTCAAAATCAACCAAACAACAAGGCATTAGCATGGCGCTTTCAGGTTTGGGAAGTGATGAATTGTTTGGAGGTTACGATGTGTTTAAACGAGCAATTGAAATAAAACAAAAGGCATGGCTTAATCTTGTTCCGGGGATGTTTAGAAAAACAGCTTCGGCATTGATGAATAAAAAAACAATTGCTGCAGATAAAAAAGCGCAGTTTTTAAGTAAGCCGATTTTAAACTTTGATTATTTCTATCCGATTTCCAGAGCAGTTTTTAATGATAGCCAAACAAGAGGATTGACAAGTATCAACGAATTACCATTTAATCCGGTTTACAAAACTGTTCGTTTACTTCCTACCACCGAAAAAAATCATTTGATAAGTAAATGTTCGCAAGCAGAAATTTCTACTTACATGCAAAATGTTTTATTGCGTGATACAGATCAGATGAGTATGGCTGTTGCATTGGAAGTTCGTGTTCCGTTTTTGGATTATAAATTAGTTGAGTATGTTCTTGGCTTACCTGATAAACACAAGAATTTAATTTCACCAAAAAAATTACTCACCGATTCATTAAAAGATCTGCTTCCAAATGAAATCATCGAACGTAAAAAAATGGGCTTTGTATTGCCGTGGCAAGTTTGGATGAAGAATGAATTAAAATCATTTTGTGAAGAAAACCTCAATGAATTAAAAAAACGTTCATCATTAAATGCTGACTATTTAAATAGTTTATGGAAACGTTTTTTGCAGGATGACACATTAATTTCCTGGTCTCGAATATGGCATTTGGTGGTGCTTGGCCATTGGTTAAGGAAAATGGAAATAGAAAAATAAATGGTAAACAAAAAAAAGATTCTGATTTTTATAGATTGGTTTTTACCCGGTATAAAAGCCGGAGGACCAATAAAATCAGTTGCTGCATTGGTTAATCATTTAAATTCTGAATTTAATTTTTACATTATTACAAGTAATACAGATTTTGGAGACGAGCAAGCTTATGAAAATTTAGAAAGCAACACATGGCTTGATTTTAAACCCGGCGTGAAAGTTATTTATTATGCAAAGGGAAAAATAAATAAAACAGAAATTAAAAATCAAATCAATCGCATACAACCTGATGTTGTTCATTTAAACAGTTTCTTTTCATATTCGTTTTCCATTTTACCTTTATTGGTTTTAAATAAACTTTCGTTTAAAGGAAAGATTATTCTTGCCCCAAGAGGCATGTTGGCAGAAGGTGCATTAAAAATTAAACCATTCAAAAAAAGAATTTTTTTAGCAATCTCAAAATTGATGCAATTGCATAAACATGTAATCTGGCATTCAACAAAAAGTGATGAAACGCTTGATATAAAAAGAAATTTTAAGAATGCCCGCATCACTGAAATACAAAATATTCCAAACATTCAATTAAAAAAAGAAATAACTGTACTCACAAAAAAACAGGGCTCACTGAAACTGATTTATTTAGGAAGAATTGCAAAAAATAAAAATCTAAAAAAGGTATTGGAAATACTTTCCTTAATTAAAGATGCTGAAATTGAATTATCAATTTATGGTTTTATTGAAGATGAATTGTATTGGAATGAATCTCAAAATTTAATCGCTGATTTTTCTAAAAAAATAAAAGCCGAATACAAAGGCATTTTAAATGAAGAAGAAGTGCAACAGCAATTAATTCAACATCATTATTTAATTATGTTGAGTTACAGCGAGAATTTTGGTCATGCAATTGTTGAAGCATTATCGTGCGGAACGCCTGTTATCATTGGCGAAAACACACCATGGCAAGAATTAGAAAAACATCATGCCGGCTGGAATGTAAATATAAATGATAACAAAAATATTTTAAAAGCAATTTCCAAGGCAGTTACACTTTCAAATGATGATTATGTAATCCAACAAAAAGGCAGTTTAAGTTATGCTGCTGAAAAGTGTTTTTCTAATCAATTAATTTCAGATTATATAGAAATGTTAACCTAATTTGAAATCAATCTCCTGGCTTATTAACCGAAACAGATATATCATTTAAGTCTTAACTATTTCACCAATATTTTTATATTGTTTTTTGGTTTCATTTCTTGTCCTCCTCTACCCCAAACCAAATACATGCGTAGCCATTTAATATTCCTACACCAATAGCTTTCCAGTTCATACTCTTCCAAATACCTTTGTTCAAAATCACTTCATTGTGTGGTTTACTATTTTTCCATCCTTCTAATGAAGACTCTGCTGTAGCAATGTAAGAGCCGGTTCCACCATGTGCACACTCGTAACCATAACCTTTATAGCTGGTAAGTTCACTTGGTTTAAGCCACATACATGTATAGGTTTTGCTTTTTGCTGCATCATATTTACATGTACTCCAAGCATGAGTAAGATACCCAATGTTTTCTACTAAATCTTTACAATGAAGTTGAGCAACTATAGTTAGAGAATTAGAAAGTGGAATTTCATTTAATCCGTTTTTTTTTCTGTATTGATTAATCAAGTCATACAGTTTTAATTCTTCAGTACTTGCTTTAACAGTAGAAATTTGCTGCGCTTGAATACTAAAACTTAGCATTAAATATAAAATGAAAAAAAAATTATTCATGAATTATTAATTATTTTAGAGTACCAACTATTTTCTTTTAATATAAATATCACCTGAAATTCGTTCAATTTTATTATTTAGTAATTCTAAATTTTGAAACTCAATTTTTATTTTAAAATTTTGGTTTGAATCCAAAAGTAACATTTCGCTTATTGGCACTTGATCAAATGATTCATCATGGTATTTTTTTCTGATGTTGTCAATGCATTCCTTTAATTTGAAATCCACATTCATTTTTTTTGATGAGAGGCTTAATTTATTAGTAGAATTATTTAAAAATGAAAAAGTATAGTTAATGGTATCAATTTTAAAATTAACTAGTTCATATTCTGGTTCGTCATAAATGTATTCTTCAAAATTTATGATGTAATCATATCCACTTACCGACTTTAATGCTGTGTTTCTTTTAGCTTCATAATCAATTGACGTATCAGTTAATTCTTCATCTTTAAATTCGTATTTAAGTCCCAATGACTTCATGTATATTTCAGCCTCATCATAAAAACGAAAATCTTCTTCTTTTTTTAAAATCGATTGATCAACAATAGCATCTAAATCTTGACTGTACCAATTCCTAATCATAGAAAACCCGTGATGATTATCCAAATATTCTAAAATAGACATTACCTCATTATGTAATGAATCGGATAATTTTGTTTCATTCATTAATTCTGAATTACTACTAATCAATTGTGGAAGACTATCTTTTTTCCATATAGGTTCATTTTGAATTTTATCATCAATCAATATTTTTGACTGTTCAAGTATATGTTTTAAGCGATTTACTTGAGATTTTTCACTAATAGAAAACATTCCCCAAGGCCCAAAAGAAACTATCAGCATTAAAATTGCAAGAGATGTGGGGATAAATTTTATGTTTGTTTTTCCAATTGCAGTATAAATACAAACAATACTAAGCCAAATACCAAGAAGTAAAATTACATATCTGTTTATTGTAACTCCATAATCGTTTATTCGAATAAAAATTGAAATAAAAAAAATAATCAATAACGGGAAAAGCAAAAAATAATAACCTTTGGATGCTTTTTTAATCCAGGCATGGTCTTTTTGTTCACCATAAGGATGAATCAGCAAAAAAGTAAGTATTCCTAAAATTGAAACACAAATAATTAAATAAGAAACAATTCCACGAGGCCAATCCCATGTTAAAATTATTTTTGAACCATAAGAATATAAAATCAATAAATAAAGGCCGATAAGAGGTAATAGTACAAATTGAGCAAAAACACGAAGCCCTTTTGGATAATCATAATTGGACTCCAATTCATCAAAATCATTTGGTATTCCACCTACAAAAAACCAGGTATTAAAAAAAGAAATGGTTACTATCCAAATTTCGAAAAATAGTTCATTATGTAAATCAACATCAAATAATAATTTTAAAGATGTTAACGCTAAAATTAATCCCAGATAAATGAATCCAGAATATATGAGTGACTCTAAAAACCGAATGAATAAAATTTTATTGTAATGCCAGAAAGCATTTAATTGACGGGTAAAAGCAAATGGAACAAAAGAAACAAAAAGATGGCAAGTAATATTATAAATAGCATATTTAATATAAGGTAAACTGGTATTGTGAGTAGATTTAGTATCAGGTAAGGTAAAATAAATTAAGACAAGAACTACTGAAGCAATTAGATTAAAAATTAAATTCTGTTTTTTAGTAAATCCTTTTTTATTTGAAATAATAGTAACACAAAAAAACAATGGTATACCAATACTCATACACAATAGAGTGTTTAGGTAAGGAAAAAAATTATTTATTTCTCTGCCGTATTCTACAAGATAAATGCCCAAACAACTTGCTAAAAAAGAAACTGAAATCGTAATCGGAAAACGAACAAAAGATTCTTTTGCATTTTTTATTAAATAATTAATTGATGGGAGTTTCATTTTTTTATTGAATTAATTGAAAATATATACTCGGTAAATTTACAAATCAATACCACTTTAATTTAAAAATTTGAGCACTGCCGTTTCGATATTAGCCTCACATTTTCGATTGGTTAAGATTTTGTTCTTTGAAATATTGTAATTGAGTTTGTTGCAATAGTATATTAATAGGCATTTTTTCAAAGATAGATATGGTTATTGTTTTTTAAAATTTCGTTGAGCAATTGTTTTTATCCTAAATTTCTTTTTTGCAATAGCTACTAAAATAGATATAGAAATCCACGCTTGAGTTTTTACTGCATTTCTAATGCGTAATCTATTAAATAAAATGTTTTGCTTCATTTATAATTAGGGTTCACTCAAAAAGTATTATTTATCTTCTACTTTTTTTACTTGATTAAAAAAAGTAGCAAAAAAAATCAAGAACAAACGATTGCTCACGCTCTCTGCTTTTTTCTTTACGGTCAGCCATTCCACCTGGCTGCCCT
>Ga0172373_10004189_pt1 | contig 20464 bp, 14 predicted proteins | sample Lak10m_2_FD_114546 | JGI IMG/M metagenome (GOLD analysis project Ga0172373, IMG submission 114546) | Freshwater microbial communities from Kabuno Bay, South-Kivu, Congo - kab_092012_10m | ecosystem: Environmental > Aquatic > Freshwater > Lake | place: Democratic Republic of the Congo...
AAGAATCTTCTGGTATAATCGATGTTCAGTCCATTTTAGGAAAAGGGATGTTCTTGTTGGTAGACCAAGCGCACTATAAAAACACAGCTGAAATCGTGGAAGGTGGACAAATCTTAGCGATGTTTAATCCTAATACGGCTGACTCTGCAGTTGTAATTACGAAACAACCAAATGCGAATTATGAAGTATGTGAGAATGGAACTGTTTCCATAGCTATAGAAGCGAAACATGCTACAAAATATATCTGGCAAGCGGGTAAAAATGGCACCTATACTAACGTAGTAGACAACGCAAACTTTAAAGGTGCAACTACTCCTTCATTAAGTATTAGCAACGCTAGTAAACTATTAAATGGTTTATCTTTCAGATGTTTAGCGAGTCGTAATACAGGAATCGTTGAAACTTCTACCATTGCAACACTTATAGTAAATGCAATCGATACTACCCAAACAGAAACAACAGTTTGTGAAAGTAACTTACCATACGCATGGAATGGTAAAGACTATACAAAAGCGGGGGTTTACTATTTAAAATTGTCTTCTAAAAAAGGCTGTGATAGTATTGCTGCATTAAAATTGAATGTTACTTCTATTAATGATTCAATTAAATTCAAAAATGAAGAATTAACAGTTGTGCAACAAAATGCAGCGTACAGTTGGATAAACTGTGAGACAAAACAACTCATTGCTAATGAAACAAGTTCATCTTTCAAACCAGTTTTAGATGGAACTTATGCTGCAATTATAAAAGTACAAGCATGTGTCGATACAACAGCATGTATTACGATTTCAAAAGTTGGTGTGCATGAATTAGATGCTTCTCAAGTACAAATATTCCCAAACCCTGCACACGATCATATCACGGTTCAACTAGATAGTGATGCGAAAGATGTAAACTATATGTTAATAGATGCAAGTGGTAAAGTAGTTACTTCTGGAGCTTCTGAAAATAAAGGTACAATTAACATTCCAGTGCATGAGTACTCTGAGGGCATGTACGTACTACAAGTTACTTTAAACCAACATGTTCAGAATTACAAAGTTTCTATCAAACACTAATTAAAAACAAATTAATGCATAAGAGGCTACTTTTCGGAGTAGCCTCTTTTTTTGTACCAAATTTCCAAAATACCTTTTTTGTGGTATTGCCTCATAGCCTCCTTGCGTGTAATTTTGACTTGTTTAAAATCAATCTAAATAACGATGAGGAAACTATACATACTTCTAGGAACACTTGCACTAAACAGTATCATTTATACTAGTTGTAAGAAAAACGAGGTTAAACCAAAAACAGATACCTACGCGATACCTAGCTCCTACGAATTCAAGAATTCCAGCAATCTATCTACAGTAGATTTTAGCGGACAAAAAATCCGTTTAATTATGCTGGAACAAATGAGTTCCTGGATGGCCGATACAAATTTAGTGAATGAAACAACCTTGCTTGCTATGTTTGATGGCAAAGGGTTTAACGTCGATTCTTTAAATGCTTCAGGGAAAAAATTGAGCGATAAAACAGCTGCTTCGTACGATTATTTTTCAGGAATCAATACCGAACAAACTACCATACGTGAATTTTTTAAATCACAATTCAAACAAGCAGAACTTGCAATAAAATCTAAAGCTAATGCGAGTGCAGGTATAACTGGTAGGTATTTAGATGGTAGCAAATACCGTTTCTTTAACGAAAATGGGTTAGAACCTCAACAAGTATTCGCTAAAGGAATGATGGGGGCTTGTTTGCTGGATCAAATTGTAAATAACTACTTAAGTAATGGCGAATTAGAAGAAGGTGCAAATAAATTTAACAATACAAACCGAGTAGTAGAAACAGGTAAAACATATACAGGTATGGAACATGCTTGGGATGAGGCATTTGGCTACATCTACGGTAATGATAATCCAACAGCAGCGACACCAGTGTATAAATTTTGGTCTTCATATATCAATCAAGTGAATGCGGATCCCGATTTTAATATGGTAAAAGAAACTATTTACAAAGCATTTATTAAAGGAAGGGCCGCAATTTCCAATGCCGACTATACCACACGCGATGCGCAAATTGCTATTATTAGATCGGAATTATCTAAAGTTCCAGCAATAAGAGCTGTATATTACCTTGTTGGTGAAGCAAAAGGTAAATTAGCAACAAATAATGGCAAAGCTGCATTCCACGCATTGTCTGAAGCTTATGGATTTATTTACTGTCTGCGTTTTACACAAAATCCGAACACTAAATTACCTTATTTCTCTAAAGAAGAAGTTGATGGAATGCTAGCAGATTTAGTGAAAGGTACAAATGGATTTTACGATGTGGATTACCTTAACACAGAAGTAGATACTATCGCAGCTAAAATTGCTGCACGGTTTGGATTTACGGTAGACCAAGCCAAAGACGCAACCAAATAATAACGACCATGAAATATTGTTGGATCATCGGAATTTGCTTCTTAGTTTTCTCTTGTAGGGATAAAATGGGCGGAATGAAAGACGACACGTTTAAAAAAACGGAGTTATTAATGCAATTAACGGATAATTATATTCTTCCAGAGTATACGTATTTACAGTCTGAGCTAACTATTTTAGCATCCACTTGGAATTCTTTTGATAAGCAACCAAACGAAATACAATTGGATTCATTAAAAGCACAATGGAAACGTGCTTACATACGTTTTCAGTATGTAAAAATGCTTGACTTTGGACCAGGAATGAACCAAAATTTAGCCATGAGTCTAGGAACATTCCCAACCGATACGCTTGCAATTGAAACTAATATCGCTTCCAGTAATTATAATTTAAGTAGTATTTCCAATTACGACGCCACTGGTTTTCCTGCTTTGGATTATTTATTATTTTCAAAAAATGCGTATTCCAATATCACTACAGCTCAAAATCGCAAAGTATATATTGGCGAAATTATAAGCAAAATGAAAGCAGAAATAGATAAAACCATCACTGAATGGAGTACCTTTCGATCTTCCTTTGTGGATGGAACTAGTAACGCATCTACTAGTCCGTTTTCCTTGGTGGTAAACAACTTTATCCGCGATTATGAAATTTTAAAATGGACAAAACTAGGATATCCGCTAGGTGCAAATACTGGAAATATACAAAATCCAGCATTGCTTGAAGCGCGCTATTCAGGAATCGGAAAAGAACTTTTACGTGCAAACATTCACGCTTTACAACAAATTTACCTCGGAAAAGGTGGTAATGGGAAAAACGGAAAAAGCATGCACGACTACTTACTTGCCTTAGGAAAAACTACTACTGCAACTACTATTGAAAACAACTGGGGAATATTTTTAAACCAAATAGATAGTCTTCCAACGAGTTTGGAAGCTGCGTTAAATTCAGATAAACAAAAATTAATTGATTTATATAACGCTATTCACTTCAATACAATAGCATTAAAAACAGACATGGTAAGCGCTTTTGGGATCCTAATTACATATTCTGACAACGACGGAGATTAATTTATGAACCGCATCAACCAATACCTCTTCAAAGAAACTTCCATCCTTCCCTTGGTTGGATTTCGAATTATCTTTGGTATGTTGATGGTCATTGGAACACTGCGATTTTTATTCAACGGGTGGGTACACCAACTCTACATACAACCTAAATTCTATTTCGGATTTATCGAAGGTATCACTCCATTACCAGGAAATTGGATGTACCTTCCGTTTATTGTCTTGCTTATTGGTGCAATTGGAATTGTTTTTGGGGCTTTCTACCGTGTAAGCACTATCCTTGCATTTATCAGTTTTACCTATATCGAAATATTAGATAAAACGAACTACCTAAACCACTATTATTTTGTGAGTTTGGTTTTATTTTTACTGTGTTTTGTTCCTGCAAATGCCTATTTATCGTGGGATAGCAAAAGAAATCCCTCGATCCAAAAAATATCAGTTCCACAATGGACCATCCGCATCTTACAATTTCAACTAGGAGTGGTTTATTTTTTTGCAGGGGTAGCAAAAATCCATCCTGATTGGTTAATCCATGCGCAACCATTGGCTATTTGGCTGCAAGCCTACCGCGACCTTCCTATCGTTGGAGATTACTTCGCTACCAGTTGGTTGGCATTTGCATTTAGTTGGTTTGGATGTATCTACGACCTTACCATCCCCTTTTTTCTTCTAGGAAATAAAACGCGACCATACGCCTATTTCTTTGTCGTTGTATTTCATATCGTTACATGGTTATTGTTTCCAATCGGTGTATTCCCTTGGGTGATGATTTTCTCTACACTCATTTTCTTTCCTGCTACATTGCATGAAAAATGGTTGTCTAAAGTCGCTACTTGGTGTCGTTGGGAAAAAGATAAAAACTTATTAAACAGTCATTTTCATAGAAATAAATTAATTACAGCATTTGTTTTAGTATATGCATTTATTCAATTACTTCTTCCGATACGGAGTTTTTTCAACCATCCTCAAACTTTGTTTTGGCACGAGGAAGGAATGCGTTTTTCGTGGCGTGTGATGCTTATGCACAAAGAAGGGTTTGCAACATTTTATGTGAGGGACAAAAATTCGAAACGCGAAATACAAGTGCGCAACGAAGATTTCCTGACCGTCGGACAAATCGATCAGATGGCCACACAACCCGATATGATTAAGCAATATGCAGATTATTTGTATACACAATTTAAAGATAGCAGTTTCCAAACCATCCAAGGACCATTACAAATTCGTAAGCCGAGCATTCACGCTGAAATTTACGTAAGTTTAAATGGGAGAAATGCCCAACTATTTCTTGCTAAAAAACACAATCTACAAGAAAAAAAATATACTTTTGCGCCCCACAAATGGTTGGAACCATTTACTACCAAACTATGAAGATTCTTACCTTTTTATTTTTCCTATCTATGACGCTTTTTTTGCAAGCACAAGGGTTTCATGGGTATGTAGAAAATGAAAATAAAGAAGCAGTCATCGGTGCTAAAATTCGTTGTGGTACGCTATTCATTGCCAGCGATTGGAATGGTCGTTTTGAATTAAAAAATCCTACTTCCGATTCCGTTATAATTTCCTACACAGGCTTCGAAACACAAGTAATATTGCTTTCCAAGCTTCCAAAAAAATTTATTCATTGTACCCTTCTGGCAAATGCCAAAGAAATGAAAGAAGCTGTAGTAATAAAAAATCGTTTTGAAAATTTTGATATCGGCTACCTTCCTCCCGTCAAAGGAGTGCAAATTACAACAGGGACAAGTACCTTAATTCAAACAGAGGGACAAGGTGGAGCCAAATCAACCGCAAACCCACGTGAATTATTCGCGAAAGTTCCAGGACTGAATATCTGGGAAAGCGATGGTGCTGGCATTCAAATGGGAGTTGGAGGAAGAGGTTTAAGTCCAAATCGAACTGCCAACTTCAATACGCGCCAAAATGGGTACGACATCAGTGCCGACGCTTTAGGATATCCAGAGTCTTATTACACCCCACCTTTAGAAGCACTTTCAGCGATTGAAATTATTCGTGGTTCTGCATCTTTACAATATGGTACTCAATTCGGTGGCTTAATGAACTTCATTATCAAAGATCCTGCAAAAAATTCTCCATTTGAATTTACAGCGCGCGCTACGGTTGGAAACTTTGGATATAAAGCTGGATTCCTTCGCTTCAGTGGAACAAAAAATAAATTTGAATACCAAACCTATTACCAATACAAAGAAGGTGTTGGTTATCGAGCGAACAGTCCATTCAATCAACAACAATATTTCGCACAATTAGGGTACCGTTTTAGTGACAAACAATCGATTCGTTTGGAATATACCTCCATGGGTTACAATGCGCAACAGCCAGGTGGGTTGACCGACAAACAATTTTACGAAAACCCAATACAAAGTGTGCGCGATCGAAACTGGTTTAAGGTAAATTGGAACCTTCTTGCCTTACATTATAACTTGGAAATTAAACCAGATGTATTACTAAACATTCGTACTTTCGGAATCCTATCTTCGCGCGAATCGCTTGGTTTCTTAGGCAAAATAAATCAACAAGATCCTGGGAATGAAAGACAACTCATCTATGGTGATTTTAAAAATACGGGTACAGAAGTACGTATCTTGAAAAAATATGAATTAACTTGGAAAGAAAAAACGATCAAAGGAGCTTCTTTGGTTGGAGGAAGATTTTATATCGGTCAAACATCTGCATTACAAGGAAATGCACCAGGTGGAAGCGCAGCAGATTTTCGTTTTACATCGAGTAACGAACTGGAAAATTCAAACTACCTCTTTCCTTCGAATAACCTATCTTTCTTCACCGAACATATTTGGTTTTTAGGTCTGCGCACATCCTTCAATGTAGGATTTCGTTACGAACACATTACAAGCGCATCTTCTGGTTATTACAAAGTATACAGTATCCATAACTTAACCCAAGACACACTCGCAATTCAAAAATTCGAATCAAGCAATTCCTTGACGCGCTCCGTTCCGCTTGGTGGTTTCGGACTATCCTATAAAACAACAAAACAAACTAACCTCTATGGAAATTTCTGTATGAATTACCGTGCAGTAAATTTTAGCGACATTCGTGTTACAAACCCAAACTTATTAGTGGACAGTGCCATGCGGGATGAATATGGGTCTACAGCAGAAATCGGTTTCCGTGGATTTATCAAACGTTATTTGTACGTCGATATCGCTGGATTTCACCTCTATTATGGTGATAAAATTGGAATAACGCCACTTGCTGGTAGTATCAAAAAAATTCGGACAAACATTGGAAATGCACGTAATGTTGGTGTAGAATGCTTAGTGGAATTTGATTTCATAAAAGCGTGGAAAGATAGTTCTACCTACAACTCCTCCCTTTATGTAAATTTCTCCTACATCCATGCGCAATACGTCTCCTCCAAAGAAACAAACTTTATCGGTAAACAGTTGGAATACGTTAGTCCAATTATTCTAAAAACAGGGGTGAAAATCAAACACGACCGTTGGGGAGCAACCATCCAAGGTTCCTACAATGCCGCACAATTCTCCGATGCTTCTAATTCCGTAGAACCAAGTGGAGACGCTGTAATAGGACAAGTTCCAGCCTATTTTGTCATGGATTTATCTGCAAAATACAATTGTAAGAAATGGATTACACTCGAAGGTGGTATCAATAACCTCTTAAACGAATCCTATTTCACGCGCAGAGCAACTGCTTATCCTGGCCCAGGGATTTTACCTTCGGATGGACGTAATTTCTATGTGACGGTACAATGGAAAATCGGAGAGCGTAAATAAGTTTAACAACAACTATACCTGCGCTTAAAACTGCAAAAAATAAAATTTTGCACCGTATCAAATGGCGTAACATGATCTTCCGTAAAACATCCCATTTTATCCAAATAAGCACCAAATAACTGCTGAAAACTAGTTTCATTGTATTGCTTGATTTCCAAACCACTACATTTCAAAGGACCATTTTCGGAGAAAGTGCCAACGATAAAGTATCCGCTAACATGATGCGCAACTCGGTGAACGTAGTTTTGAATGGCATCCGAATTCGTAACAAAATGAAAAACAGCGCGGTCATGCCAAACTGCATAGTGTTGCTTCGGAACAAATTCATTCATATCGGATACAATCCAAGTCACCAATTTCGCCTTTTCTCCCAAACGTATTTTAGCACGTTCTAGCGCTTTTGCGGAAATATCTAATACGGTAATATTGGTATACCCTGCTTCCAAAAGATGATCCACCAAATAACTATCCCCTCCACCAATATCGACAATTGCTGCATCTTTCGCGACACCCGTTTCCTGAATCAATCGTAATGAAGTAACCGGTACTGCTTGAGTCCAACTAACCTGTTCGGGTGTTTTTGTTTCGTATACATTTTCCCAATGTGCTTTTTCAGACATAAAATACAATTTTCACAAAGCTACATTCGTTTACATTTGAAAAGTGTAACTTTAGTTGCAGACTGTATACTTTTTTATGAATCTGTAATTCAACGAATATAAAAGGTTGTAATAATTACTCTATAAATCGTTTATAATCCTCTTTTACAAAAGAATACACATGAAAAATACAATATTAAAAACTTTCCTAACGCTATTTTGCATGTTGATCATGCTTGGGTGCACCAAAGAAAAAGAAACGATCACTCCTATAACAACGGATAACAAAACTTCCGACCAATTGTTATTTGAAAAGGCTAAATCTGTAGTAGATTTTACGTGGTTTGAAAAAGCAGATTCGCTTTATAAAAAAAGCAGTGGTAGTGGTCACGGACAAGCATTCTTTAAAACAAGATTCAATGCGATAGCAGCAACAAAACTCACCAGCAATGGAAGAATTGTGCCTGATGCAAATTTCCCAGAAGGTTCTTTAATCGTTAAAGAACTCTACAAAGACTCCCAGACACTTGATCTCTACGCAATACTTTACAAAGACAGTAAAAATGTAGACGCCGATGCCAAAGGTTGGGTATGGGGGTATTTAAGACCTGACGGAAATGTCGCTGTTTCAGCTTCAAAAAAAGGTACATCGTGTATCAGTTGCCATTCCCAAACTGGTAATATTGATTACGTCTTGATGAATAAGTTTTATTAAAAGCCTACACCACATAAATATTCTCGGCAAACTTTTCGCTTACACTGGATGCTACTCCATTCACTTCAATCACCATCAAGGCATCGTATTCCTGACGCGATTGAACGTATATTTCATTATTAATTCCTAAGCCTACTTTCACTACATACTGTAAGAAAGCAGAAGAATTATCCTTCACTGCTACCATCTTGCAAAGCTGACCGACTGGTATGTCTAACAATGTCTTTCGAAATTGCTTGGTCAATTCACCTCCTTTGGATGGTATCGGATCTCCATGCGGATCAAAGGCTGGGTAATCTAAAAATTTCTCCAATTTATCAATCAATTTAGTTGACTGTATATGCTCCAATTGCTCCGCAACATCATGTACCTCATCCCAACTAAACTCTAACTTCTCATACAAAAAGGTCTCCCAAAGCCGGTGCTTACGTATCACTTCTGTAGCTATTTTCTTCCCTTCTCGTGTTAAGGTAATCTTTTTGTACTTTTCGAAATCAACCAACGCTTTTTCGCGCAAACGCTTCAACATGTCATTCGCTGTTGCAGGTTTTACCCCCAAGTGTGAAGCTAATTCATTCGTTCCTACACCCATCTCAACGCTTTCAAACGAAATACGTAATAAAGCTTTTAAATAATTCTCCTCCGTAAATGAAATCATAAACCTGTAGTTGTTAGTGCTTACAAACAAAGATAAAACAAATAATCAAACTAAATTTGTTAGGCTAATCTAACTTTATTATATTTGTATACCTATCTATTGATCAAACGTATTGTTTATGTTCAAATTACACCAAATTACCACCTTATTATTTACCTGTGTTTCATTTTTTATATATGCACAACAAGGTGTAATTACAGGGAAAGTAATTGCTGATAACAAGCCAACCAAAAAGGTTAGTGTAGTTCTTGTTGGTACATCCTATTCCACCATTACAGATTCTGTAGGTCAATTTATACTCGAAAAGATTCCAAACGCAACGTATAAAATCAGAGTGCTCTCCCTCGACCACCACAAAAATGAAAAAACAATTACCCTAAAAAATAATGACACACTTCACATTACCCTAGAACTTTTCTCCAATGCCAAAGAATTAGAACAAGTAGTCATCTCTGGAACCATGAAGGAAATTACGCGTTCCGAAAGTCCTGTCCCCGTGGAAGTGTATTCCCAAACTTATTTTAAGAAAAACCCTACGACAAACATTTATGAAGCACTCCAAAATGTCAATGGAGTTCGGCCTCAACTCAACTGTGCAGTTTGTAATACGGGTGACATCCACATCAACGGATTGGATGGTCCATACACGATGGTACTCATTGATGGAATGCCAATCGTTAGTAGTTTATCCACTGTGTATGGACTTTCAGGAATACCCAACTCGCTTGTCGATCGTATCGAAATCGTAAAAGGTCCTGCCTCCTCCCTTTATGGTAGTGAAGCAGTCGGAGGATTGATCAACATCATCACAAAAAAAGCGCAAAATACTCCCCGTTTTAGTACGGATGTTTTTACTACTAGCTGGGGAGAAGTCAATCTAGATGTTGGAGCAAAACAAAAAATAAAAGAAAAAGCAGATGTGTTAACAGGTATTAATTACTTTAATTTCCAACAAAAAACAGATAAAAACAACGATAACTTCACAGATATGACCTTACAAAATCGTATCTCGCTATTTCAAAAGTGGAATATAAATCGCCAAGAAAATCGCTTATTTACCCTCGCCGGACGATTTATGTATGAAGATCGTTACGGAGGCGAAATGCAAGGTGGAGACGAACGTTGGAAACAATTGTTCAGAGGAGGCGACAGTATATACGGAGAAAGTATTTATACAAGTCGTTATGAAGTCCTTGGAAACTATCAACTTCCTACCAAAGAAAAAATAATGCTGTCTTTTTCTTATAATAATCACAATCAAGATTCCAGGTACGGCACAACCTCGTACATAGCCAATCAACAAATTGGATTCACACAACTCAGCTGGGATAAAAAAATGGGAAAACACGACTTTCTACTAGGTTCTGCATTGCGCTACACATATTACGACGATAATACACCCGCTACCCAAAATACAGATAGCATACTCCCCTTAACAATCGCTCAAAAAACATGGTTACCTGGAATATTTATACAAGATGAACTTACCATCAAGGATAAAAACAAACTCTTACTCGGATTTCGGTACGATTACAACTCCTATCACGGAAATATTTTCACTCCGCGCATCGCATATAAATGGGCAATAAAGGAAAATAAAAGTTTACGTATTAACGCCGGAACCGGATTCCGTGTTGTCAATCTATTCACCGAAGACCACGCAGCATTAACTGGTGCTCGTACCGTAGAAATTAAAAATGAATTACTCCCCGAAAAATCCTACAACACAAACATCAACTATATCCATAAAATTACGTTGGAAAAAGGAACGACAATCAACCTCGATGCTACCGCATTTTACACCTATTTCAACAACCGTATCGTCGGAGATTTTGATTCCAATCCCAACAAAATTAGCTATGACAATTTAAACGGACACGCTGTTAGCAAAGGATTGAGCCTAAATGTAGAACTGAATCTAATACAAGGACTCAAAATAATCGCTGGTGGTACGCTAATGGAAAATACCTTAACAGAAAATGGAATCACCAAACAACAAATACTTACCGAGAAATTTAATGGTGTTTGGGCTGTTTCCTGCAAATTAAAAAATGTAAATCTTTCAATCGACTATACAGGGAATCTATATAGTCCCATGCGTCTCCCAATACTCAGCGAACTAGACCCACGTAGTTCCATTTCCCCATGGTGGAGCATCCAAAACATACAATGTACATACAACGGATTTAAAAACTTCGAAATCTATGGTGGAGTCAAAAACCTACTCGACTGGACACCTTTCAAAGAAAAAAATCCATTCATCATCGCGCGCACCAACGACCCATTCGATAAAAACGTAAAACTCGATGCACAAGGAAAAGTACTCGTAACTGTTGAAAACCCGTACGGACTTACCTTCGACCCTACCTACATCTACGCCCCAACACAAGGGATTAGGACATTTATTGGAGTGAGGTATACTTTTAAATAAACCTGTAGTTTAGAACCTCCATTAGCGGTTGAAAGTTTATCATTTTACAGAACCATTAAACATTGGAATTACTCGAAAATTAAAATATAATTTAATATTAATCATTGATTGAAACCATAAATCGGCCATTTAGGAAATTTTCGTAGAAAATAAATGTAATGGAACGTAGTCAAACCCTTGTTTGAACTCAGCCTTCTAATTTTCAGTTTGAAAATTAGCTAAAGGCGTTTGTGAGTTTGGGTGAAGACAGTGAAATGAAATGTAATTTTCAAGAAAAATGCCTAGAGGCCTAGCCTTTTTTGGCTCCACCTTTTTTTGGCAATGACCGCGAAGCAGCAACGAAGTTAAAAAAAGGTGGAAAACATCATTAAGTACCACAATACGTCTGATAACCCGCATCCCCATTCGCTGGTGGTTCTTGAAAATCTTTATTTCCTTCATGTGCCTCATAAGGCGATTGTAAGACTTCCAACAAACGATTGAACAAACCATAATCATTCAAATTAGCCGCCTGTTGCAAAGCTTCTTCCACCAAATGATTGCGTGGAATGAACTTTGGATTAAATTTCTCCTGCAATAGAAGAACTTCCTCTCGCTTATAGTTGGAAACGCGTTCTTCCCATCGTGTAAACCAAGATTGAAAATCTGCTTGTGCATAAATAGCTAGGTGTTCTTCCTTCGTTTTCGTTAACTGCAAAAACGTATTCGTAAAGTCCGCTTTGTTTGCTTCCATCCACTGCAGCAAGTCGTTTATCAACCCTGCATCTCCTTCCTTTTCTTCTAAAATCCCCAACTTCGAACACATCATTTTTGCCCAACGCTTTTCATATGCTATTGGGAAGTCATTAATAACTTCTTGACACAATTTCACCGCTTCATCTTTATCATCATGAATTATCGGAAGCAACGCACTAGCCAAACATGCAATGTTCCACTGTGCGATCGTCGGTTGATTTCCGTAAGCATAACGACTATTGCGGTCAATAGAACTAAATACAGTTGCAGGATTGTACGTATTCATAAACGCACACGGACCATAATCAATCGTTTCACCAGGAATACTCATGTTATCGGTATTCATGACCCCATGGATAAAACCTACACGCATCCAGTCTACAATCAAATCAATTTGTTTGTCCTGCACTTTTCTCAACAATGCTAAAGGAGGATTTTCTTCCTGGGAAACTTCCGGGTAATGTCGTTCAATCACGTAATCGCAAAACCCGCGTAATTCTTCTTTCGGTAAATACTTCGCTGCATATTGAAATGTACCCACACGAATGTGACTCGCAGCAACACGCGTCAACACAGCGCCCTCACTTACATATTCGCGATACACTTCCTCACCAGTTCCAACAACTGCCAAACTGCGCGTAGTTGGAATACCCAATCCATGCATTGCTTCGCTGATAAGGTACTCACGCAACATCGCACTCGTGGTAGCACGACCATCGCCATTACGCGAATATGGCGTACGTCCAGCACCTTTCAATTGAATATCAAATCGAGCACCAGAAGGAGTTATATGTTCACCTAACAAAATAGCTCTGCCATCCCCAAGTATATTAAAATGGCCAAATTGATGTCCTGCATACGCTTGCGCAAGTGGTTCAGATCCTTCCAATACACCATTACCAGCCAAGGCTGAAATAACATCGGAAGAAAGATCACTAGGTAAACCTAGATCATTAGCCAAGTTTTTGTTATACAATAATAAGCGAGGCAACTCTACGTACGATGGTACTACTTTGGAATATAATTGTTGGTTAACAGTTAAATAAGAATTATTCCAGTTCCAATGTTTGTTTTCTTGTTCCATACTCATTTTAAATATCCTCGTTGCCTTAGTTCTTTTTGTATTGCCACAATATCCTCTGGTATCTCCCGATAATTGAGCCAATTCATATCCAAACCATGATAAATAGTAGCTTGCATCAATGTTGGAATTTGTATCATTTCAAGTATCAAATTTTCAAATAACTCCTGAAAATCAAATTGTAGATCTTCGTGTAAGCCTTTGACTTGTGTTAAAATCTTAAAAATGCGCGCTACAACATAGGTATTGAATTTGAAAGCTTCATTTTTTGAACATACCATCAGATGCACACGATTTTTATCTAGAGACTTCGTCAACATAATCAAATTCAAATACGGATCACCATATTTATCTTTCGTAGCACTCACATGTTCATTAATCATTCCACTTATATCACGTAGGTACATCATGAGTACGCCAGGAGAATAAAAATAATCAAATCGTTCTCTTACAATCAATAAGATTTCTTGTTCAACACCATTACGTAAATCCTCTACCGAACGTGTTTCAACTAACTGAAAATGTAACTGATTTACAAGCGAAATATCCTTTTTCAACAAGCGCAAAAGCAACTTGTCTTTTTCTTTGCTCGGTAAACGTGCTATAGCATCTTTGAAGTCTTGGTCGAATTTCATGCGGTGGATTTTATGTATCTCTAAAATTAGAAGTAATATTCCAATTTCAAAACCCAAACTAGTTGTACTCTTTCTAAAAAATAATGTACAATCTTAACTACTAACCTTCCAAACATAAAGGAGTATATACAATTATATCTTAATGCTTACAATATTGACTCACGCAATTTTAAGCACTAAAAAAGAACATTTAAAATTTTATTACTCGCGGAATCTACCTATATTTAACCACTTTCCGCTAACAATAAATTATTCATGGATAAAATAATAATAGGTAGAACTTATGAAAAATCCTTATTAAACAAGGCTTTTAACGCAAATGAATCTCAATTTTTAGCGATTACTGGCAGAAGAAGAATTGGAAAAACATATTTGATAAATACTTTTTTTGAGAAAAATATTTCATTTCATTTTAGTGGAATGTTGAATGCCAGTTTTGGACAACAATTACAAAATTTTCAATACAGTTTAAGCGATTATTTTAAATCAGAAAAGCGAACAAGCATCCCAATAAATTGGTTGACAGCTTTTCAAAATTTAAGTAAATGTCTTCAAAAAAGTAAAAAAGACGGAAAAAAAGTGATATTCATAGATGAGCTTCCTTGGTTAGATACACATAAATCCAATTTTATAGCTGCTCTTGATTGGTTTTGGAATACGTGGGCCGTGAATAAAAATGTTTTACTCATTGTTTGCGGTTCTTCTACTTCTTGGATCATTAATAAAGTGATCAATAACAAAGGTGGATTACATAATCGAATTACAAAACGAATTCATTTAGAGCCCTTTACACTACATGAAACGGAATTGTTTTTAAAACACCAAAAAGTACAACTTTCTAAGTATCAAATTTCGCAATTGTATATGTCGCTTGGTGGAGTACCGCATTATTTAAAAGAAGTAAATACAGGAGAAAGTGCTTTACAAGCGGTCGACCGAATTTGTTTTCAAAAAGACGGATTATTAGTAAACGAATTTGATAATTTATACAAAGCACTCTTTAAAAACTCAGAAATTCATGTAAAAGTAATTTTTGCTTTGGCTTCGAAATTAAAAGGGTTAACGAGAAATGAAATACTAGCTTTAACAAAAATAAAAGATGGAGGAAGTTTTACAGTCGTTTTAAACGAATTGGAATGGTGTAATTTCATACAACTTCAACCTGCTTATGGTCGAACGAAAAAAGATTCGTTGTACCGATTGAGTGATGAATATTCTCTTTTTTACATTCGTTTTATGCATAAGCAAAAATCGATTAATTGGCCACTTTTAGCCCAATCTCAAAAATGGAACTCGTGGAGCGGATATGCTTTTGAAAATATTTGTTTTAAGCACATTTTACAATTAAAAAAAGCAATAGGTATTAGTAATGTGTTTTCTGAAATAGCAAGTTATACATACAGGGCAAAAAATAGTGATACAGATGGAACACAGATAGATTTATTAATAGACAGAAATGACGGTATAATTAACGTGTGTGAAGCTAAATTTTATGACAAACCTTTTGTGATCTCAAAAGAATATGCTACAAAATTGAGAAATAAAATAAGTGTTTTCCAAGACAACACAAAATCGAATAAAATCATCTTCCCAACAATCATTTCCGCCTTCGGAATTCAAGAAAACGAACACAGTATTGGCTTAATTCAACAAGAAATAAAATTAGAAGATCTCTTCCAATTGTAATTTTATTGCTCGCGGAATCTATCCTTTTTGGTATAGATTCCGCGAGTAATAAAACAAATTATCTTCAGAAAATAATTAACTAATCAAGTCACACCTTTACTTGCTTGTCAAATGAAAAACGAAGGTAAATAATCCGTGATTTCTTAATGATTTATTCAGTCGCTATAACCTGAGGCAATTTAAGAAACTAAAATTGAAAAATTACACTAATTTTGAGGTAGGAAAGTTAGATTTGATGCAAAAAAAAACACGTAACACCACCGCCAAACAAGAAATTCTAAAATTGATTGCTAACGCAAATCAAGCGCTTTCGCATGTGGAAATCCAACAACAACTAAACAACCTCTGCGACCGTGTTACCATCTACCGCGTATTGAGCCGATTGGTAGAAGAACAAAAAATCCATAAAATCGTAAACACTGACGGAGTTGTAAACTATGCTGCTTGCCACGACTGTGAACACCACCACCATAACGACAACCACGTACATTTCAGTTGTACTAATTGCAAATCCGTTACCTGCCTCGATAACATCATCCCAACATTTCAACTTCCAGCTGATTACCTAATGCAAGAAATGAATTTTATGATTGCTGGTATCTGTCCAAATTGCAAAGCATAAAAAAAGGATAATCCAAAGACTATCCTTTTTTCAAATGAAAATTACAACTACTTATTTAACATTTACTTGAAAATCAACTTCAACATCCGTATCACCAGTTGCTGAGGTACCATCTTTCACCCCTGGTTGGTGCATTAATTTTACTTTTACTTTTCCAGAACCAGCATTGGTTGTTGTCCAAGTCGATTTTAATCCCAAATTTTTTCCATTACTATCCTTATCAGTAATCAATACGTTCACTATACTTGTTGGATTACTTGAATAAAAGAATAAGTGATCATTCGCTTCTTCCAATACTTCGTTCGAAATCGTGTCTGCTGGTGTTTTACTTTTATCTAACAAAGTTACTTCAACATTGTAGGTACTATTCTTTAATAAATGAATTGTATCAAACTGTGTCGCTGTGTTTCCACCATCTCCATCTGGATCATTAAAGGTTACGACAAACGTTGTGTCATTACCTAAAACTCCTTTCCCTGAAAATTTCAATTCTAGTGTAGTAATTAATTCAGTCTCATTCTTTGGTTTTGGATCCGTTGGTTTAACTTCATCTTTCTTACAACTTACTAGTACCAAACTCAATGCACCTAATGCCAACATAAACGGTTTAAACATTCTTCTTTTCATCGCTATTTTATTTTATTAATTAAACATTTGTGTTGCTTTTAATTCGCATGCCGCAACAGGTATCGGCCACTTATCTTCAGACTCAAACAAACCTGTTTTCATCAAAACGATTTCATCAGGTGTACATAAACACGACTCCAATTGTTTACGAATCAATGCTTCATCCATATCCTGACCAATAAATACTATCTCGTTATTACGATCACCATATTCCTTTGTCCAACGAGATTCAATCATATCTTGATTATCCACAAAAGATGCATATTGTATACGTTCCTCAAACGGCATACTTGACCACCAAACACCCGCACTTTCCGCACGCAATGATCCTCCAGCTTGACCCCAATTAATTGCTTGCTGTGGACGACTAGCAATCCAAAATAATCCTTTACTTCGTATGATATTTGCAGGAAATTCAAAATTTACATACTGCCAAAAACGTGCTGGATGAAATGGTCTTGTTTCTCGATATACGAAAGAATTTATACCATATGTTTCAGTTTCAGGGACGTGCTCTCCCTCCAACTCCTTAATCCAACCGGCACTTGCTTCTGCCTCTTCATAATTGAATAGTCCTGTATGTATTATTTCTTTTAATGGAACGTTACCAAAGGTTGACTCCAAGATCTTTGCACCTGGATTTAATCGTGTTAACATACCTCGCAATACCTGTAAATCAGCAGTTGAAATCAAATCTACTTTATTGATGATAATTACATTCGCAAATTCAATCTGATCCGTCAATAAATTCACCACAGTGCGATAATCTTCCTCGCTTTCTGTTAAGAATAGGTCTTGCAATGTGCCAGAACTACCAAAATCTTTAAAGAAATTAAACCCATCTACAACAGTAACCATACAATCGATATAACTGAATCGACTCAAATCTATATTTTCCTCCTCGTTTACAAACGTAAAGGTTTGTGCAACGGGTATCGGTTCACTAATACCTGTACTTTCTATCAATAAATAATCAAAGCGATTTTCAGATGCTAAACGCTCTACTTCTAACATCAAATCTTCACGAAGGGTGCAACAAATACAACCATTACTCATCTCTACTAACTTCTCTTCTGTACGCGATATAGTTCCCTCCTGTGCTACTAAACGTGCATCCACGTTAACTTCACTCATGTCATTCACAATAACCGCTACTTTCAAACCCTCTTTATTATGAAGAATATGATTCAATAAAGATGTTTTTCCAGCACCCAAAAATCCACTTAATACTGTAACAGGTAATTTTTTCATATTAATGCAATTATGTTGCAAATATAACAAAACTTCTTATTAACGCAATAAAGTTGCAATTAAAAACGATACTTCAAGCGTAATGAAATATTTCTTCCCATCGCATCCGTAAAATATCGAAAGCGATCCATGTAATCCCGATAACGGGTATTCAATAAATTAGTGATTTGTAAGCCTATTTCAGCATGGTTCCTGCCCATTCGAAAATGGGTTGCTATATGCAAATTCGTCAACCAATAAGCACTTGGTGGATCCACAAAATCACTACCTTCCGGAACACGATGCTGCTTTGCTACATACTGTATCGATGGACCGATATAGATATGCTTCAAGCGTTGGTTATGGTCCCAATGAAATCCAAACTCCGTCTCAATGCGGTCTGCGGGCATTTGAATCAACCAATTATTAGCACGTTGATTCCAAGCACGCAACATAGAACCTTTCACCTTCCATTCCAACCAATGGGTAAAATGATAAGAAGTATATACATCTACCCCTCGTAATATAGCATCTGTTTGTGTATAATTAAATCCAGGAAAAGCGCCACGGATAGTCAAAACGGGTGTTGGGGTAGGCTGACGATAAATAAATCCCTGAATAAAATTGTAATACGGACTAACCTCAATATGTAAATCTTCATTCGGTGTGTATAATCCTGTAAATGTTGCAACATACGCTTGTTCTACTTTCAACGCCGAATTACCATATTCAACTGCGGCAGCACCATGATGTAAACCATTGCTATATAATTCATTGACAGATGGCGCACGCCAAGCAGTACCTATATTAAACATAAATTTCCAAGTGGTATCAATCGTATAATTCGCTCCAATACTTGCACTTGCCTGTTTAAATGGATGACTTGTTTTGACAAGTAAAGAGGAATTATTCGTTGTTTTTTCAGATTGGTAAACAGAAAGTTGTTTTAGATCATACCGTAAACCAGCCTCAATTTCCCAACGCTTATGTTGCCAATTTTCAATGACGAAAAATCCAAATCCACCATTTTCAAAACTAGGTACTAACATTCGACCCCGATAGGTATTTGCTTGTTGCATTCCCTGCGCACCAATGGTGCCTTTAAACCCATTTTTGCGAACATGCGACCAATTTAAATCCAGCGTATGGGTAGTTAAATGGAATTCTAATGAAGGTTGATTTTTTGAAGCTAATAGATCGTTTAATGGTCCATGTTTATCATATTCATAGCGCCAATTATATTGACGGGCATATACTATATTTAGTTTGCCAACTTTACCCGTATTTACATAAAATTTAGCCTTAAATAACTCATGCTCCACGTGTTGATACGGACGATTTATCGCATAGGAAAATGACGTAGACTCTAACGGAACTTTACTATCAAAAGCATGTTGCAAATCCGTCAAATTGCCAATATGAGAAGCACCAAAGATTCCCAACGTAGTATTAAACTGACTGTAAAACAACTCAATCCCATAGTTCTTCTTTTTCCACCCTAACTCGTATGAAAAATTATATTCCTTCAATCCTGTATTAATTAACAAATAATCTGGAGAAGCAATTGTCCCATTTTGTTTCAAGGTACCTTGTACACGCCAAGAAAAAGCAGGAACCTTTTTGAATTTTCCTTCTAAATAAGAAGCTAGGGTACCTCCTCTTCCATTCGAATTACCGACAACATTTACTTCCCCACCTATTTTGACACTATCTGGTAGGGATTTCGTATCTATTAATATAACACCAGCAATCGCATCCGATCCATACATAATACTATTAGCACCTTTTACCACCGAAATTTTATCTGCAATAAATGGATCTATCTCTGGCGCATGCTCACTACCCCATTGCTGTCCTTCCTGACGAATACCATTATTCAAAATCAAAACACGATTACTATGCATACCATGTATCACTGGCTTTGAAACAGAATTTCCAGTATTCAAGGTATTAACACCTGGAATAGACTTCACAATATCTCCCAAGTTAGTACCACGGTTTTTCTCTAATTCATCACCGAATAGTAACGAGGCATGTAAGGTGGATAATTTATCCTTTGGTTTAGTCAACGTGGAGATCTTAACTTCTGCCAACTCTTTTAAATGTACCTCAATTTTAAAATTGTAAACAACATTATCCTGTACATCAAACATTTTTACAATGGGTTTATAGCCATCACGATTAGAACAAACAA
>Ga0172373_10004200_pt1 | contig 20439 bp, 18 predicted proteins | sample Lak10m_2_FD_114546 | JGI IMG/M metagenome (GOLD analysis project Ga0172373, IMG submission 114546) | Freshwater microbial communities from Kabuno Bay, South-Kivu, Congo - kab_092012_10m | ecosystem: Environmental > Aquatic > Freshwater > Lake | place: Democratic Republic of the Congo...
AGTTTTCAGTTTTCAGTTTTCAGTTGGCGAACCCGCGACCAACACGGCATTCACTGAAAAGCAGAAACTGAAAACTCATCCCTCTTCCTCCCGCCCATAAATGAACCAGAGATTCCGGATGTAAACGAGCCATCCGGTGCTCTGGCCGAGGAATCCCACTATGTCCTTCCGCCAGACGAAATAGACCATCAACATCGAGGCCCCGAGGATGCTGAGCCACCAGAAGGCGGGCGGGACGATCGACGACTTCGCCTTCTCGCTCGCCTGCCATTGAATGATCATTCGAGCGGTGAAGACCCCTTGCCCCGTGAAGCCGAAGACGACCCAAAGCACTCCGGTGAGAGAAGTCACGTCGAGGAGACGATAGATCCAGGGCAGGTCGCGCTGGCGACGGTGGATCTCCCTGAGGAAATCCTCGCCGCTCATTCCCGGCTTCCCCTCGGGCCAACCCTCGAAGGTGGCGCGGAGATCCCCGGCCGCATCGGGAGCGACGTCGATCGTGACGATCCGATCGGAGAAGTTGAAGGGCGGCACCACGGGGTTCCCGGGAGATCCGACATGGCCCGTCGCCAGCAGGATCGACCAGACCGCCGCCGGCAAAACGAGCAGAAAAAAGGCGATCGCGATGAGTCGCTTGCGGGTGAATCGGCCTTTCATCGGTTGGCGTGCCATTTCAAGGTTCCAAAAGCGAGCGCCGAAAAAAGCACGCCCTCGAGCAACGCCCGGACCCCGGCTTGGGTCGCGTAGGAGAGCAACCCAAAGGTCGCTTTTGCGGATTCGGCGATCTCCGCGAGCCCTTTTTCATCGACTCCCTGAGCCGCATAAAAGAGACGCGACTGCTCGACCATGTAGTCGGTCCAACCGGGGTTGAGGCCCCTGAAGTAGATCACCTGACCCAGCACCGCGAGCACTGCCGAGATCACCGCGATGAGAGCCCCCCGGCGCACCGCCTCGACCAGGGTCGTCTCCACCTCAAACCGCCGCAGATCGCGTATCGCGAGGAAATATCCCACCAAGGACACGACGAAGGAAAGCGCTGACGTCACCTGGATCATTCCGATCCCCCGCCCGTGAAATCCGAGAGCCCACGAACCGGCGAGCCAGCAGACGCCCGCCGCACCGATGATGCCACCCCATTTCCATTCAAATGCCTTCATTCCCTGAGAGCCTCCCGCATAACCCAGACCTCGCACCGAGGCAAGCGCTGATGATGATGACCCGGGTCTAGCCCATCCCGGCGCGCCGCGCCGAAGAAATGGGTGCGCCATCGGGCCCTGATCTGCCATCGGGTTGGAGCCCGAGACGCAGAGACGGGGGACTCTTGATCACGCCGCATCCGCAGCGAGAATTTCAATTGCACAAGGTGGCGGGAATCCGCATCATCCTCTCATGCGTTTGAAGCCCCATGCCCTGATCCTTTTTCACCTTGCCTCGATGGCTCCCGCCGGGGCTGACGTGAACTTTGAAAAGGAGATCCTCCCGGTGCTCGAAAAGAGGTGCTTCCAGTGCCATCAGGCTCCGTCCGAGAAGGAGGGCAAGATCGTGAAACCCAAGGCCGGCCTGCGCCTCGACGCCGCTTGGGCGATTCAGAAGGGAAGCGACAACGGGGCAGTCGTGATGGCCGGCGAGCCGGACCAGAGCGGGATGTTTCAACGGGTCACCCTGCCTCACGACGATGAGGATTTCATGCCCCCGAAAGACAAAGCGGAGCCTCTCGCCGCCGCGGAAGTTGCTCTGCTCAAGGCCTGGATCGAGGAGGGCGCCGACTTTGGCGAATGGCGAGGCAATCTCGAGGGAAAACCTGCAAGTCTCTCGAAGTCCGGCAAGGCCATCACCCTCTCAGAGACCCAGAAACTCTATCAACGGCTCGCTGAGGGTCTCGCGATGCCCGAGGAAAAGTCGTGGGACTCCGTCGCGACCGTCGGCGGTCGGGTGACTCGACTTGCCCAGACCAGCCCCCTGCTCTCGGTCGATTTCCGACATTCCCCGACCGAGGTGAAGGAGGAGCAGATTCTCTCAGCTCGAGTCATTGCCGCCAATATCACCCACCTCGATCTCTCCCGCACCGCCGCGACCGATGCCGCCCTCGCTCTCGCGTCCGAGGCACCGCGTCTCGTGCGCCTCGACCTGAGCAACACCGCGATCGGCGATGCCGGACTCGCCCACCTCGAGGGATTAAAGGAACTCCGCTACCTCAACCTGCATCAGACCCAAGTCACCGACGCCGGCCTGAAACGCATCGCCGGGCTCTCATCACTCGAGTCCATCTACCTGTGGCAATCCAAGGTCTCCGAAAAAGGAGTCAAGGCCTTGCAGGAAGCCCTCCCCGGAGCCAAGATCAACTTCAAGTGACGCCCGCCTTGATTCCTCTCCGAATTCCGTCCCTCGCCCTGCTCTTTCTGGTGCTCGCCTCACCGGCGGCCTGCGAAGATTTCCTCGACGACGCGGCGATCAAGGATCGCTTCGAAACCCATCTCACCCGGCTCTTCCAACAAGGCGGGATTCCTACCGGTTCGACCACCGCAACCCAGCTCCGGTCCGCGTTGCGAGCCCCGGCCCACGCCTTTCCGGCAACGACTCGGGTTGTCCCGGCAGACCCAGTGTCTCCGGTGGACTCCGACCTCTCTTCTGCCTTCACCTCGCCAAGGAGGCGACCCTCGTGCTGGGGCACCTTTACCTATGCGGCAAATGCGACCGACACCACGGCAATCTCGCCGGGGGCGTGCTCATTTCCTCCGACGGCCTCGCCCTCACCAACTATCACGTGCTCGATTTCAGGGAAGCGGTGGTCTTTGGAGCCATGACCGCGGCTGGCGAAGTCTACGCCATCGACGAGGTGCTGGCAGCGTCCAAGTCCGACGATGTCGCCCTCATCCGGCTTCGCGGAGCGAAGGATCTCGCCCACCTTCCGCTCGGGACCGGATTAAAAACCGGGGAAGCCCTTTTCGTGGTCTCCCACCCCGACGGTCACTTCTACACGCTCACCCACGGCTACCTTGCGAGACGCTACCTCACACCCAAGGAGCGGGTCCCGCGTCTCCAAATCACTGCTGATTTTGCGAAAGGCTCCAGCGGCTGTGGGATCCTCAACCGCCGTGGAGAACTGGTCGGACTGGTCGCCTCGACCAGTTCGATCTATTACAACGAGGCTGAGGGCAAAAGAGAGAATCTCCAAATGGTCGTGAAAGCCGGAGTGCCGGCCGAATCGATCGCCAAACTATTGCAAACTCCCCCGAGCGACGCGAACGAAGCGACCGCCCCCTGATCCCTGATGACCTCGGGGGTCTCTCGGGTATCGAGCACCTCAAGCCCGTCGGCTGGCAGGTCCGCGACCCTCGGCTCACCACCGCTTCACCGCCCCGCGCACGAGGCCCACCATGACCCCTTGGATCACCAGCTCGTGAGCCGGAATGAGGTCGGGATAGGCGGGGTTTTCGGCCTTCAGAAAGGGACGGCGACCGTTCACCACATAGCGCTTCAGGGTCGTTTCGCCGTCGATCAACGCAGCAACGATGTCCTGATCACGGGGCTCGCGATACTCGAGGATGACATGATCACCGTCCATGATGTGGGCACCGATCATCGATTCGCCCCTCACCTTCAGACCGTAGGCCCTGGCACGCTCGCTGAGGCCCATCGATCGGACATCGACGGAGAGCGTCCCGCTCGAGACCGGAGCGGTATCGTCACTGTAGCCGGCGGGAATGGAACCGTAGACCGGCACATCGATGATTGGCTCGCGGTCGGCCGACCCTGCAATAATGAGACAGCGGGCACGACGACGATCGTCGTCTCCCTCGCGGCGGGTGATCGCCCCCTTGCGCTCGAGCGCGCGGAGGTGGCTCACCGCCGCTGTTTGGCTGGCAAATCCGAAATGCTCCTGAATCTCACGCGTCGAGGGCATGATTCCGGTGCGACGATGCTCGGACTGGAGGTAGTCGAGGACTTCTTGTTGGCGGGCGGTTAACTTCATTATGAACACTGTTTGAGAGAACATTGACAAGATTTCGTCGTGCGCAAGAGAAAATCCGAATTTTATTTCACCTCTCCGAAATCCTTTTCCCATGAATGAGCCTCGTCTGCTTTTCCCCCTTCTTGTCGCGACCGCCTGGTGGAGCGGCCAGGCCCTTTTTTCCCAGGAGGTGACGGCTCCCTCGAAGTCAGCTCCGGCGGCCAGCCCCTCATCACCGGGCTCCGAGGCAGTGAGTCGGGTCCGCAATCTCGGATTTCGGCTGAAGAGCACCAACCTCGGCGAGGCCTCATCATCTCCCGGTCCAAACGCCGGACCCGCGACCGGCACCGGCACGGCCGAGACGAAAGGCGACTCCGAAGAGTTCCCCCTCCGGGTCGGGCGGGTCGAGGGAGGCGAGTCACTCCCACCCGAAGTCGCCGCCATCGCCAAAGAAGGAGCTCTCGCCGTTTCCGAAAAGCAGTGGGAAAAAGCCCGCGACCTCTATCTCGCGATGGTGAAAACCGCACCCGAAAACGCCCTCGGCTATGCCAATCTCGGCGTCGCCGAGCATCAACTCGGGAACCTGCTCGCCGCCGCCGGGAACCTCGGCAAATCGACGGAGTTGAATCCTCACATCGCCCGCAACTGGCAGACCTTGGGGCTGATCCACTACGAACGCGGGGATCTCTCCCTCGCCCTTTCCTGTCTCGCCCGAGCCATTCACGAAGACCCCACCGAGGCCGAGTCGCATCTCATCCTCGCGGCAGTGGTGCGCGACTATGGGTGGCCGGAAGCAGCCGTGTCGGAACTGCAACGCGCCGTCGAGATCAACCCCAAACTGGCTTCCGCCCATTACAATCTGGCGATCACTTACCTCGAGGCGAAACCACCCCGCCTCGAGCTCGCCCGACGCCACTATCACGCGGCGATCGATCTGGGCGCCACTCCTTCGTCCGAGATCGAGACCGTTTTGAAGCCGGCCGAGTGAGCTTCCGGGTGCAATCCCAAAGAATTCGTTTAGCGTGCTCCGTCCATGATCCGAGGCCGACTCCACCCCCTGATTTCCCTCCATGCCTCCGCCACGTGGCTGGCGCTCGGCATGCTGGGGACGGCATTCCTCTTTGGTGGTTGCCGCTCGAACGAACCAGTCTCCTACCAGACGCCGAAACCGGGCGCCACGCTGCCCAACGCACCCGCCTCCTATCCCGATCTCATGCGGATCGGCTCCGCGAGCGTCCCGGCCCTTCCCACGACTCCCGGTGTTGGTCTTGCCAGTGTCGAGGCTCTGCCGCCGATTCCCATTTCTCTCAACGGAAGCGCCATGGCGACCGTCCCGGCCATGGCTCCGGGCGGCATCCCCAAGGTCACGGCAAAGGCCGCCATCCTCGTGGACGGGTTCGGGCGCGTGCTGTTCGAAAGGAACGCCGATGCCAGGCTCCCCGCGGCGAGCACCCAGAAGCTCCTCGTCGGGCTCCTCGTTGCCGAGCGCGGCAATCTCAGCGCCCCGGTCACCATCGCCGAGCCCGACACTTGGGCTGAACCGACCGTGATGGGCATCAAACCGGGCGAGGTGTATACCCGCGACCAACTCCTCCACGCCGTTCTCATCCGCAGCTGCAACGACATCGCCCGCGCCCTCGGGCGCGACCATTCCGGCAGCGAAGCCGCTTTCGTCGCCAGCATGAACGCCAAAGCCCGTCAGCTCGGGATGATGAATTCCTACTTCACCAATTCAAACGGCCTCCCCTCCCCGCCTGGCCAGTATTCGACCGCGCGGGACCTTTCCCGTCTCGGCATGGCCGCCCTTCGCCATCCGACCCTGCAGCAGATTTGTTCGCAACGCAGCTACGCCTTCCGCCTCGCCAATGGTTCGGTCCGCACCCTGACGAACACGAATCAGGTGCTCCATCATTTCCCCTACTGCACCGGCCTCAAGACCGGCACGACGAACGCGGCCGGCAAGTGTCTCGTCTCCTCGGCCACGGCGAGCGGCAGGACGGTCGTCGCCGTCTTGCTCGGCAGCAGCAGCCCTGCCGTCTGGCAGGAATCCGAGGCGCTGCTGAGATACGGACTCGGGATGTGACTTCGGCTCGCGAGAGCCGACGGGGCGCCATCGCGGCGGGAGAAGGGCTGACGGGTTCGGAGTTTTCTGCTCCGATCGGTCCATGTGGAAACGATTCACCTCGCTGCTCGGCTGCCTTGTGCCGCTCGTTGGCCCCGTGGCCGCCCAGGATGCCCCACCCTGGCCCCTCCTGAAACCCGCTCCCGTGAGCGGTCCGCTGCCCGGCACTGAACGGCTGGAGGAGACGGGTGATCTTTCGCGGATGCTCCATGAGGCCAACGACCGTTTCCTCGATCGCGAGATCGAGCGGGCGGCGGGGGAGCGGGAGAAGTTCTGGAGACGGGATCTTTCGTCGCCCGAGGCTTATGCCAAGTCCGTGCAACCGAACCGCGAACGTCTCGCGAGGATGCTGGGGATCGACCGGGAGACGCGAAATGCTCCCGGGGAAATCGAAAACCGTCGCCTCTTTCCTCCCCTGGCGGGCAACAACGAATTCGTGCCCTATCGCATCCGATGGAAGGTGTTCGGCAACGTCCACCTTGATGCCTTGCTCTTGGATCCAGGCCAGAGAAAAGCCGATATCGTCTTTCTGCCGGACCCGGAAAACACGGAATTTTGTCCTGCCTCCGCCGTCAGCCTCGCACGCAGCGGTTGCCGCGTGGCGATCCTGCATTTGGTGGACCGAAACCTCAATGAGCACCAGCTCAGCCATCGCGAATGGATCCAACGATCGGCCTTTTCACTCGGGCGAACGATCACCGGATACGAAGTGCTAAAGGTCCAATCGATCATCGACCACCTCGAGGCCGATCAGGGTGGAACGAGACTCCCGCTCGGCATCGTCGGCCACGGCGAGGGCGGCCGCCTCGCCCTTTTCTCCACCGCCCTCGACGAGCGGATCGACGCGGCCCTCGTGAGCGGGACCTTCGGACCGCGCGAGCAAGTCTGGAAGGAACCCGCCGACCGCAATATCTTCGGCCTCGTCCGGGAATTCGGAGACGCCGAAATCGCCAGTCTCATTGCCCCACGGCCCTTGGTGATCGAGCATGGCGTCTACCCGAATTATGGATACCGCGCCAACAAGGACCTCGAAATCGACGCGGCAAACCGGGGCAAGGTGCCCGGCAAGCCCGGCCTGCTCCCCTCCCCGGCCGATGGGGAAGTCAACGCGGAGTTCGAACGGCTGAAATTATTGGCACCGTTTGCCAAAGCCGAGTTGGTGAAAAGCAGCGAAGCGATCTCCGACCGGGCAATTCTTCAATTCCTTGGCCGATTCGAACTCGCGGCGCCCCCCCGCACAGAGGGCTTCGGTCTCGAGCTCCCACCCAATCCCGACCGAACCGAAGACCTCGTCCTCCACAACCGCCTTGCCCTCCTCGAGGCCGCTGGCGACCGGAAACGCTACTTTGCCGATCTCAAGACCGACTCGCTCGAGAACTTCCAGGAGACCATCGAGCCCTACCGCGAGAAATTCCGCACCGAGGTCATCGGCGACTTCGAGCTGCCCCTGCTCGCTCCGAACGTCCGCACCCGCCCCTGTCAGGTCGGCGAGAAGACGCTTTCGTATGAAGTGGTCATGGAGGTGATGGAGAGCGGCGGCGAGAAAGTGATCGCCTACGGCATCCTGACCCTGCCAAAAGACCTCGATCTCAAGTCGGGCGAAAAACGTCCCGTCGTCGTCTGCCAGCACGGGCTCGAGGGCACGCCGCAAGACGTCGTCGGCGAAGCCCATTTCAGTTCCTACAAGGCCTTCGCGACGCGGCTGGCCGAGCGGGGCTTCATCACCTTCGCCCCGCAGAACGGCTACAAGTATTTCGATCTCTTCCGGATGCAGCAGTTCAAGGCCCAGTCGATCGGAAAGACGCTCTTCTCGATCATCGTGCCCCAGCACCGCCAGGTCACGAACTGGCTCGCCGCGCAGCCGTTCGTCGATCCTGACAAAATCGCCTTTTACGGGCTCAGCTACGGGGGCAAGTCGGCGATGCGCATCCCACCGCTCGTGGACCGCTACTGCCTCTCGATCTGCTCGGCCGACTTCAACGAGTGGGTCTGGAAAAACGCGGCGACCGATTCCGACTCCCTGCGCTACAGCTACGCGAACAAGGGCGAATATGAGATCTTTGAATGGAATCTCGGCGGCTCCTTCAACTACGCCGAGATGGCCGCCCTGATCTGTCCCCGTCCCTTCATGGTCGAGCGTGGCCATTTCGATGGCGTGGCTCCCGACGAGCAGGTCGCCTTCGAGTTTGCCAAGGTGAGGAATCTCTACGAGGCAAGACTCGGGCTGAAGGACCGCTGCGCGATCGAGTGGTTCGCGGGTCCCCACACCATCAACGGCCAAGGCACCTTCGACTTTTTGCACCGACATCTCGGCTGGCCCCGGCCGTGACGGGAAAAGGGGCCGTCCTCGCCGCACCTTGGTGGCGCGCTGGTTCGAACGTGATCCGCCCCGATACGCGCTGAATCCGCCCGCAGCGGCAGTGTGATCCTCCGCCTTCTCACTTCGGGTGGTTTCTGTGGCGTTTTTGTAACCTTTTGCCTACGTGCCAATAACGTTGCCGAGGCTTCTTTGCGGGACCGTGACGGCGGGTGGTATGTGCGCGCTGACGTGGTGAGGTGGACTTCTTCGCTCCCAAAGTTCCAAGCGGACGATGGCCCAGGCGGAGATCCTTCCGATCCACGTTTCCCTAACTAAATAAAACAAAAAATCAGCCTCAGCTCCAAAACGACATGAAATTGAAATTCAGCCTCTTGGCCGGACTTGCAGCCCTCGGGTTCGCCTCCAGCGCCTCTGCCCAGACCGTCATCAACATCACCGGTGCGACCGCCTTCCGCTCGGCTGCCCACACCGCCATCATCAATGTCTTGGGTGGACCCGGTACCACCGAATACGGGTATGTCGGTGCCAGCCTCTCCGCTGCCAACCACGCCATCTTCAAGGGCTCCATCGGTGGACAACCCTACGTCATCCGCACGAGCATGAGCGGCTCCACCGCCGGCATCGCCGCCGTCATCGCCGGTACCAACCTCACCTACCTCAAGAGCACCCTCGTCTCCCCCGACGTTAGCACCACCGGTGTCCAGATTGCTTCGGCCATCGCCACCGCCACCACCAACGGCAAGACCGAGACGGCCGCCGGCCGCTTCTCCTTCTCGGACGTCGACCAAGCCATCTCCAACACCCCGACGCCCGCCCTCCCCGGTGCCCCCGTCGGCGTGGTTCCCTTCGTCTTCGTCGCCAACGTCGGCGCCCCCGCCGGCCTCACCAACATGACCGACCAGCTCCACGAGGCCCAGTGGTCCACCGGTCAGCTCCCCTTGAGCATGTATACCGGCAACCCCGCCGACACCAAGCTCGTCCTCAACACCGGTCGTAACGACGGATCCGGCACCCGTGCCACGATCCTCTCCGAGACCCAATACGGCCCCTTCCGCGCCGTCGTCCAGTGGGGCGGTCCCAACACCGCCGCCAACGTCGCCGGTTCCGAAGGCTCCGGTAGCGTCACCTGGCTCCAGCTCCTCAACAACGGTGGCTACAGCTCCAACAGCTTCGTCCGCCAGAACCTCGCCCGCACCAGCTCCAGCGTCACCGTCGGCACCGATGCCGCCGGAGCCGGTGGCACCGCCGGTCAGGACGTCGTCATCGTCAGCTACCTCACCCTCTCCGACGCCGCCGCTCTTACCACCGTCACCGGCGGTGCCGGTGTCGGTGCCAAGGCCCTCACCTACAACGGTGTGGCCTACAGCGAAGCCAACGTGAAGAAAGGTGCCTATACCCTCTGGGGTTATCAGCAGTTCTACGCTGCAGCCGATGCAACCGCAGCGGAGACCTCCTTCTTCAACACCTTCACCGCCGAAATCCCCAACGCCCTTAACCCGCTCGCGACCGGCATCAAGATCCCCGAAATGAGCGTCACCCGCAACGGTGGCGACGGTGGTCCGATCACCCCGAACTGATCCGGCACCAGTTTGCTGGACGGTCAGTCTCTTAATCCATCCATTTTATTCGATGAATTCTTTATGAAATCCTTTCTGAGAAATCTCCTCCTCCCCGTCGCGGGTCTCGCCCTCGCGGCGACCGCCGCCACGGCTGCCCCGTGGCCCCCGGTCCCGGGCGATCTCGTCCTCGGCGTCCGGGCCACCGGAGGCACCGGGTCGACGACCAACGTGTTCTTCAATCTCGGAGCGGCCCACACCCTCCGCGACAACCCGAGCCCGGCCGGAACGCTCGTCAACCTCGATGCCGAGCTGACCGCCGCCTTCGGCGCCGGTTGGAGCTCGCGCAGCGACCTCTACTTCGGAGTCATCGCCAACCGCAGCAACGCCACCCCCTCCGGGATCGGCTCCGCCGCTCCCGAGAACGGTGACCCCGCCCGCACTATCTACGCGTCGAAAGGCGTCGCGACCGCTGGCGCTGGAACTCCTTGGTCGGGCTTCAGCGTCTCCGCCCTCGGCCTCGCCGCCACTGCCCACCAAGGCCAGATCGCTGCGATCGACAACATCGCCGCCAACGGCAACAACGTGATGACCCTGACTCAGGCCGCCAATTCGGTCGAGTGGAACAACAGCTGGACGCAGTTCAACCCGACTCCCGGGGCTGGCTTCTCCATCTTCGCCGGTGGGATCCAGGCCAAGATCAACGCCACCGCCGCCCTCGTCGACGTCTTCCGGATCGTCAGCACGAGCGGCAGTGGCTCCTACGTGACGACCGTCTCCCTCGCCGCCAACGGCGACGTGACCGCCGCCCGCGCCGGCGCAGCGACGAGCTATTACACCGTCACCGCCAACGCGACCAACGGGAGCGTCTCGGGAGGAGGTGCCGAAATCCTCTACGCCGCTGGCACCACCGCCAAGCTCACCGCCTCGGCTGCCTCCGGGTATGTCTTCACCAACTGGTCTGGAGATGCCTCCGGATCAACGAATCCGATCAGCCTGACGATGGACTCGAACAAGACCGTCACGGCCAACTTCGCTTTGCCCCCAACGGTGACGACTCCGACCGCCACGGCGATCACCGGCACCGAGGCCACGCTCGGAGGAAATATCACCAGCGATGGGGGTCAGCCCCTCACCGAACGCGGCGTCGTCTTCGCGCTTAACAGCACCAACTCCAACCCGCAGATCGGTGGATCCGGCGTCACCCAGGCCACCGCCGCCGGGACGGCCACTGGCGTTTTCACCACTCTGGTAAGCAGTCTCACTGCCGGCACGACCTACGCCTACTCGGCCTACGCCTCGGGTTCGGCTGGCACCGGCTACAGCCCGGTGGGTCGCTTCACCACTGACACCGAAGTCACCTTTACCGGTGGTGTCGGCACCGTCTCGGGTCGCGCGATCCTCGCCGGGGACACCCAGCTCTTCCGCTTCGCCATCGCCGCAGACTCCGTTGCCGACTTCAGCGGCACGGGCGCGACGAATACGGGATGGGAACTGCGCGACGGCAGCGACGGACTCGTCGCTTCTGGCACGGGTAACCTCCTCTATGCCGACATCCTTACGGCCGGCAACTACACCCTGCGTCTCACCAACGCCGGGGTCACTGACGAAACCGTCTCGCTCGACCTCGACGCCTCGAGCGCCGCCGAGTCGAAGCCTGACGTCTCAGTCGGCACTTCGGCCGCTGCCCCCACAGGAGCAAACGTCTACTCACCCAGCGCCCAGTCGGTCTCGATCACCTCGGTCAAGGCCAACGCCGTGTCGGGATACTTCGCGGTCGACAACGACGGTCCGGTCGACGATACCTTCAAGGTGCAGGCTTCGGCCGGGAATACGAACTTTGCGGTTTCCTACTTCCAAGGCGCGACCAACGTCACCGCCCAGGTGGTGGCCGGCACGTTCACCACGGCTTCCATTGCCGGCTCGGATCCCGCCGTGAGTTTCCGCGTCGCAATCACGCCGAACAAGAAGACCCTGATCAAGAAGAAGAAGGGTGCGAAGCCGAAGACGGTGAAGGCGACCTATACCTCCACGATCAAGGCCACCGCGTCGTCAAACGCCTCGCTCAGCGATACCGCGTCGATCGTCGTGCGGACTCAGTGAGTTGGCCTGCCGATCCGGAGTCCCAACCTCCGGTGTCTCTTCCCCGAAAGGGCGGATCTCCGGATCCGCCCTTTTTCGTAAAGATTCGCATCCGTCTTGCCTCGGAAGCCGGAGAGGCTTACCCGTTTCGCGGGAGACTCCCGACCACCTGACATGACCCGACTCATTCAAGTCTATGATCCGCCCCTGTGTTGTTCGACGGGAGTTTGCGGGCCCGAGATCGACCCCGACCTCGTGAAATTCGCCGCACTACTCTCCCATCTCACTGAGTCGGGAATTCGGGTGGAGCGATACAATCTCGGCCAACAGCCGATGGCTTTTGTCGAAAATCCGAAGGTGAAGGCCAGCCTCGATGAAGATGGGATGGATGCGCTGCCTCTCGTCTTCTGGGACGGCGAGGAGAAGTGCAAGGGCCGCTATCCCAACGCCGAGGAATGCGTCGGCTGGGCGCGGGAAGCGCTTTCCAACGAAGCCTGAAGGCCTCATGGACCTCCCACTCTACGTGCCCGATCCAGCCACCTCGACGCGGTTTCTCTTTTTTACAGGGAAAGGAGGGGTCGGTAAAACCTCTCTCTCGTGCGCCACGGCGCTCGGGTTGTCGGAGGCGGGCAGGCGGGTTCTCCTCATCAGCACGGACCCGGCCTCGAACCTCGATGAGGTCCTCCAGACACCCCTTTCAAGAATCCCCGCACCCGTCGCAGGGGCTTCCGGGCTCGACGCTCTCAACATCAATCCCCTCGCGGCGGCGGAAGCGTATCGCGAGCGTCTCATCGGACCGATGCGGGGACTCCTCCCCGAGCCGGCGCTCCGCCGCATGGAGGAACAACTGAGTGGATCCTGCACCGTGGAGATCGCCGCCTTCGACGAATTTTCCGGCTTCATCGGTCAGGCCAACGCGGCGCGGAGCTACGACCACATTGTCTTCGACACGGCTCCGACGGGCCACACGCTGCGGCTCATGAGCCTCGCCAAGGCGTGGGATTCCTTCCTCGACCAAAACACCAGCGGCAACTCCTGCCTCGGTCCTCTCGCTGGCCTCGCAAAGCAACGTGCGGTCTACGAGGCGACGGTCGCGACCCTCGCCGATGCGACCGCGACGACGCTGATCCTCGTGAGCCGGCCGCAATCCTCCGCTCTCACCGAGGCGGCCCGCACCTCGGAAGAGTTGCGACAACTCGGCATTTCGAACCAGCGGCTCGTCCTCAACGGCGTGTTTCGCTCCGCTAGTAACGATGACCGGATTGCCCTCGCCATGGAGGAGCGGGCGCAGAGCGCCATGGAGCTCGCGAGGCCCTTTATCGAGAGCCTTCCAAGCACCCACGTGCCGCTGCGCCCGATCAACATTCTTGGTTTCGCCGGGCTACGGGCCCTCCTCGCCCCGGCTGAAGAGGAGGCCCCCGCCCCCTCTTTCCAGCCGCCCGCCTGGAGCGCACCCGAGATGGAGTCTCTCGCCGACCTGGTCGCCGACCTCGAAAAGAGCGGTCACGGTGTCATCATGACGATGGGCAAGGGTGGTGTCGGCAAGACGACGGTTGCCGCAGCCCTCGCCGTGGCCTTGGCGCAGCGCGGCCACCGCGTCCACCTCAGCACGACCGATCCGGCGGCGCATCTGGAAGGGACCCTAGCGGGAGAAGTCGAGGGACTCTCGGTCTGTCGCATCGATCCACCGACCGAGACCGCGAACTATCGGGCGGAAGTGATGTGCAACCTCGGCAAAACGCTTGATCCCTCGTCCCTCGCCCTCCTCGAGGAGGACCTGCGCTCTCCTTGCACCGAGGAGATCGCCGTCTTTCGCGCCTTCGCCCGCGAAATCGCCGTCGGCGAGGATTGTTTTGTCGTGCTCGACACGGCGCCGACGGGACACACCCTGCTGCTCCTCGACGCGAGTGCATCCTATCAGCGCGAACTCGATCGGCAGTCCCGAAATTCGCAACCGGAGGCGGTGCTCAACCTGCTCACGCGAATCCGCGATCCGGACTTCACGAAACTGCTGCTCGTCACCCTCGCCGAAGCCACTCCGGTCCACGAAGCGGCTGCCCTGCAACAGGACTTGCGACGCGCCGGGATCCACCCCTTTGCCTGGGTGGTGAACCAGAGCCTGCTCGATTGCGGCAGCCTCGATCCCGTCTTGAGGAGCCGAGAGTCGGCCGAGCACCGATACCTTGACGAAATCGCCCACGAGCATGCCGACCGTATCGTCTGGGTCCCTTGGCAGCTGGAAGAGCCGACCGGTCAAAAGGCTCTCGCCAGACTGGAACGTCCCGGAGCCTGACAGCCGCGCACCACAGGGCCAAACCCTTTCCCACCAATCCCCGATCCTTCATGACCTATCTCTACGAGACCATCCCCTCCCGCAAAGGCGAAGAAGTGAAGCGCTACGAGATCCAGCAGAGCATCCACGACCTACCCCTCACCGTGCACCCCGAAACCGGCGAGCCAATCCGACGCATCATCCTCGGAGGCTGGGGACTGATCACCGGCAAACCGACGGGGCCCTCCTCCAACGGAGGCGGATGCAACCCGGGCGGCGGATGCTGCTGAGGTGGATCACTTCACCCGCAGGATCACCTCGTTCCGACGCATCGGACCGGGCGTCCAAGGCGGGTCGTAGCCCGCGTAGATCGGATTGCCGACCGCCTCGAGCTTGAGCTCGAGAAGTTTCTCCCTCAGCAAATCGAGGTGCTTTTTGCGGTCCTCTTCGCGGGCGACGCCACTGTAGCGGATCGCGGCATAGTTGCCCGCCTCCATCCGACCGAGTTTGACCGATGCATCCGAAGGAACGGGAGCCCCCGACTCGGCCACCTCAGCGGGGACCACAAACTGCATTTCGCCGGGTTCTCCATTGTCTGAAGCCGGCATGAACACCGGAGTCGTCATCTCGATCTTTTTCTCGCCCACATTCTTGCCCGAGATGTATTGAAAGAGCCTGCCGAAGCTCCCGTTTTGCGAACCTTCCGCCATCGGCGTGGCGACCACGACATGGGCCTCATAACGCCGGATCTCCACGTCTCCGTCTTTCTTCACCACCTCGTATCGGGCCGATTCATAACCGGCCCGCGAAGAAACCACAAAACCCGATGCCACCGCCAGGAGAAGGCCCCCGGCGACCCAAAATGAGACTCGACTTGCTTTCATGAAAACGATTACGAACGCCAAACGACTTCCGTTTACGATTCCCTCGCCCGCGTGATCTCGACGCTGACGCGGTCGCAGTCGGGGAGAATGAATTTTTCGACCTCCAGCGTCACCTCACCAACGCCGTCGAAGGCGGTGACGGCGGCGGCGAGGTCCTCGGCGAGGGTTTCGATCAGCTTTCGTTGGCCCGTCGCAGCGACCTCCCGGAGGCGCAGGGAGACACGGTAATAATCGATCGTGTCCTCGATTCGATCGTGGAAGGCCTTGATGGACTTGTCGAGGGTGATCGTGACATTCACCGCGACACTCTGAGGCAGGGCACGCTCCTCGTCGGGCACGCCGACACGGGTGACGAGACGGAGTCCCTTGATGTGGATGCGGTCGTTCATGAATGAAGAAGAGGGAGGACACCCTCACCCGAGCCGGAAGCGGATCTCGCGGATTTTGTCGGCGCCGAAGCGCTCCTGCATGCGGCGGAGAATCTGGCCTTTCATCCGCTCGAGCTCGTAGTGAACGGCGGCGTGCAGCACCTGGATGGCAAGGACGCGGCGCTCCAGCGCGAGCGGGCGGGCGTTCGCGGCAATGAAGGGGTCCACCATTTCGTTCCAAGCCTCGAAGACCATTTCCTCATTGAACCGGTCGTTCAGCCCCAAACCCTTCATCGTCTTGCTGACGACGGAATCGATCGTGTCCTCGTATTTCGAGACATCCTGCGGCTCCCAATAGCCGCGCCACTCCGCGATGACGCGGTCTTTGAGAGGGCGGCGGGGACGGTAACGCATCGTTTCAGGATAGCCCCGTCATCACCACCCCGCTACAAAAAAGCCGCATTCCCCGCAAGGAACACGGCTCTCGCAAAGGGAACCCTTACCGGATCAGGCGTCACCGCCGTTGCAACCGATCGCCTCGACGGGACAGCCTTCCATCGCCTCCTCGCAAAGGGCCCGCTCTTCGGCGGTTTCGGGCTGCTTGTAGACGTAGGAGTAGCCGCCGTCCTCGTTGCGGGTGAAGTTGGCGGACGCCGTCTCGCGGCAGAGGTCGCAGTCGATGCATTGATCATCGACGTAAAATTCGCCGGAAACGTTGTCTGCGTAACGGTTTTCGAGGTCAGCCATCGGATGGTTTTTGTGAAGGTTACGGCCTGTTTGTGACCGTGAGAGCGGCCAAAACTAGGATTTTTTTTGATTGGACGCAACCGATTTCATTGGCTTGTTGCAAGGGGATCCGGCTCCGACAAGGGCGCCCCCCTCTCCAGATCAGCTCTCCATGAATCCACATCCTTCCTCCCCCGCCCCCAGCGATCCCGACCGCGTCATCCCCCGCGAAGGCTGGCACGTGATCCACTTGTTTTTTCACGTCGAACAGGCGCAGTGGTCCCTCTTTTCCGACGAGGAAAAGCTCGAGGCGAAAACGAACCTCGCCGAACTCGTCCAGGAGATCCGCTCGACGGACTCGGCCCAGCTCCTCACTTTTTCGATGGTGACACCAAAAGCCGACATCGGCTTCATGCTCCTGACCGATGATCTCCACAAGGCGAACCGTTTTGAAAAACAGCTCTGCCGCGCGCTGGGTCCGGATATCCTGACTCCGGTCTACAGCTACCTGAGCATGACCGAGCTCAGCGAATACACCACCACGGAGGGGCAATACGCCGCCGACGTCACCCGTGAAGATGGCATCGCGCCCGGCACCGCGGAGATGGAGGCGAAGCTCGGGGACTTCCGCAAGCGAATGGCGAAATACAACAGCGACCGCCTCTATCCGAACATGCCCGACTGGCCGGTCTTCTGTTTCTATCCGATGTCGAAGCGCCGTAACGAAAATCAAAACTGGTATCACCTCGACTACGAGACCCGCCGCAAGCTGATGGCCGGCCACGCCCGGGTCGGGCGCGGCTACGCCGGGCGAGTTCGCCAACTCATCACCGGATCGACGGGGCTTGAGGAGTGGGAATGGGGCGTCACCCTCTTTTCCCACAACACGCAGGACATCAAGGAAATCGTCTACGAGATGCGCTTCGACGAAGTCAGCGCGCTCTACGCGGAGTTCGGAGACTTTTACATCGGCCTGCAACTGCCGCTCGACGAACTCTTCCGCCGGGCAGGCCTTTAGAACGAGGGTCGCCTTCTCGAGGCGTCCCCTCCCCCTTCTCACAGGCTCTTCAAATACGCCGCGATGTCCGCCACCCCCTGAGGGGTGAGCCCGAGGTTCGCTGGATCATACATCAGTGAACGCCCGAGCGGCTCGACCGACTTGACCCGGCCTTTCGGGATCGTCTGCACCAGCCCACCCATGCACTTCACGATGAGTGGGTCTCCATTGGAGAGGACCATTCCCGTGACGATGGTCCCATCGGTGGTGACGACCTTGCTGCCCTCGTATCCGTGCGAAATGTCGGCGGAAGGGTGGGCGATCGCGTCGAGGAGGACCTCGAGCGGCTGCTGACGGCCGAAGGTGGTGAGTTCCGGACCAAAATCCATGCCCGCCTCGCCGACTTTGTGGCAGGTGTAACACACCGCTACGGCCGCCTGTCCTCTCGCCTTGTCGCCACTCAACTTCACCAGCTCGGCGGTCGCAGGCATCGGCGCTCCACCAGCCAAGACCTTCGGCATTTCGACAGGCGTGATGGTGACTTTGTCAGGATCGTAGAGGCCGCGGGCCTTCATCGCCTCGTCGACGCCATAGCTCTTCCAGAGATTGCCCTTGCGGTTCATCAGCCACCATTGGGCAAGTTCCCTCATCTCGAAATCCTTGGCGTTGGCGAGCTCGATCATGTGGCCGACGGCCTCGGGACTTTTCACAAAGGCGAGGGCGGTGAGGCTGCGTTCGCGCGCTTCCTCCGGGAGCGCGGCCAACCGGGCGCGGACTTTGAAATCGGCGGCGGCGGCAGCGGGATGGAGCCGCCACGCCAGCCAGGAAAAAGACTCGCTCCACGCCTCGGCGGCACCGCCCAATTCCTTCGCGAGCGCGGCGTAGACTTCGGCCTCCTTTCCGTCGCTACCGGTCCCGAGGGCCTCGAGGTAGCTGCGGTCCCTGCCGTCGAAGCCCTTCGCCACGGCGAGGAGGACGTCGAGACTTTGCCCGATCGGGAGATCACGCATCATCAGCGCGGCCTCGGCGCGAATCATGGGCGACTCGTCGGCAGCCATGGCCTTCGCCATTGCGGCGGGGTCGTGCCCGATGAACCGCAGCGACCGATAGGCCACGAGCCGGGTCGTGGCATCATCCGAACCCAGCAGGGGTGTCACCTTGGCCACACCTTCGGTCCCCATCTGCGCAAGCAACCAGATCGCCCGAGCCGCAAGGTGTGGATTGGGGTCCGTGAGCAAGGCCGCGACCGCCGGAACGGCCGGAGCTCCGGATTCTCGAAGCCTAACAAAGCCACCATATCGGACGTTCGGTGCGGGACTTTTCAACGCGGTGATCCGCCCCTCGGGAGTGGTCAAGTCGAGCCTCGGCACGATGGATTTGAACCCCTTCGGGGCGATCCGATAAATCGTTCCGGCGACGCCGTCGTCGAGAGTGCCGTGACCACCGACGCGGCCATCGAACCAGTCGGCCACGTAGATCGCGCCATCGGGTCCGACCGTCACGTCACTGGGACGGAACATCGTCTTCAGATCTCCCGAAGGTTTGCCGCCGAGGAAGTCGGATCCAGCCCATTCCTTCGCCTCGTTTGAGGTCATGAAGTCGAAGCGTTCGAGCTTGTAGCCGGCCCCGTCGGGCACGGGCAGATAACCAAAGACAACGTTCTTTCCGGCCTCGCAGGCGAGGAGGAGGCCGTTCCACTTCGCGTCGAGAGCACCGTTTTCGTAGTAGGCCACCCCGGTGGGGGAACCGCCTCCATAGACATCGCCGGCAGGCATCGTGCCTGGATCTTCCTGACGCCATTCGGCGGTGGGGGTATCCTGACCCGGCCGCTTGTCGGCGTTCCACGTGCGCTGCCCATCCGCCGAGGCGAAACCGGCGTTGCCCCCCTCGAGGACGCGGGTGACACGGCAGGCGGGCGGGTCGTCGTTATCGCTCTGGAAGACGTCGCCGAAAGAGGTGACGGCGTTTTCGTAGCTGTTGCGGAAATTATGCCCGAGGATCGTCACGTTCGAGCCGTCGGGATTCATACGGGCAAGGAATCCGCCGATCCAGACGTGTCCGTCGTCGCTGCGTTGACCCGCGATGTCCTGGAGCTGGTAGGGACTGCCCATCGAAAAGGTTTTGCCGGATCGGTCGGTGAATTTCGCACCCATGTTTCCCTGGTTGAAATACCACTGCCCGTTCGGTCCGGCGGTGACGCTGTGGAGACTGTGATCGTGCTGCCTGCCGGCAAATCCGGTCAGCAAGACCTCGCGTCCGTCGATGCCTTCCTCGATTTTGCCGTCGCCATTCTTGTCCGTGTAGACGAGCAGATCCGGCGGTTGCGAGACGAGAAGGCGTCCGTCGAGCACCGCGACACCAAGGGGCGAGGCGAGCGCCGACTCCTGCACGTAGACGGAAACCTTGTCGGCCGAGCCCGATCCATCGCTGTCCTCGAGAACGACGATGCGGTCCCCCTCGGGCCGTCGTCCGCCTTTGCCCCGGTAATTCACCCCTTCCGCCACATAAAGGCGGCCCGCCGCATCAAAGTCAACGTTGGTCGGATTTTGCAGCATCGGCGTCGTCGCCCAAATCGTGACCTCGAGGCCATCGGGCACGGAAAAGAGTTCGGTCGGCACGACCTTCGGCGCATCGGGGTCATAACCGCCCGCGGAAGCGACAGGTGGCTTCCGGGTGTAGACGCGGAAGCTCATCTTCGCCGAACTCGGCTTGCCATCGCGAACCATCCCGCCATCGTCGATTGCGGCGAGCGCCTCGAATTTGGCCACGCCCTCAGGCAGGGCGAAGGCGATCGTCGAGGGACCGTGCGTGCCGATGCCCTTCTCGTGGACCTTGCCCCCGACCATGAGAGGCTTGCCGTCCTGATTGAGGTTCTTGAGCGTCTTCCCGTAGCCGCTCTTGGCTTCCTTCCACTCCAAATCCGTCAGATCACGGACCGATCCATCTTTCATCACGAGCCGTGGCGCGATCCAGTTGGCCCAGTCACAGGCGAGACCGCCTTCGTCCGAGACGACGAGAAAGAGCTCCCTCGCGTCGGGAACGTCGGCGGAGATCGGCAGGAGGCGCGCTTGACTGCTCGCCTCAAGGACGGCGGTTTCAAAAACGGGCTTCACCGATTGCGCCGAGGCGGCGAGGGCGAAGAAGGGAAACAGGCAGATCA